>BNJS01001415.1_pt1 | contig 178621 bp, 214 predicted proteins | sample 8540461 | NCBI WGS metagenome assembly BNJS01 (sample SAMD00202454, study PRJDB9452) | human saliva metagenome | isolation source: human saliva | place: Japan
TTAATAATATTTGATGATAAAGAATTTTTTTGGAAAACCTAGATGCTGTATGAATCTCTACTTTTTTCTTAGACTGCTATAAAGTCTGTCAGAATAAGCTTTGTAGTTGTAGAAGTTAATTTTTACAGAAGTGAAGTAAGCATTCAATACGAACAATACATAAGAAAAACGCTGATTTCAAGCGTTTTTTCTTTTTTCAATTTCAATACATTTCACTATATTTCAGTCCAAACTCTACCTTTTTTAGATAAATATATCATCTGGATATTGAAGTTAAGCCCTGCTATCATTTCGATAGCAGGGCTTTTTAATGTTTGGTACACTACCTTCTTATCTATATTTTGATGGAGCTGAAGTTGACATCTACAAAGTTTAATGTTAAAATACATTCAAAAATATATTTGAATGAGGTGTTTTATGATTCAAAATGTTGTTACTTCAATAATCCTGTATTCTGGGACAGCCGTAGACTTACTTATTATCCTAATGTTATTTTTTGCCAAAAGAAAAAGCAGAAAAGACATTATTAACATCTATTTAGGACAATTTCTAGGCTCTGTTAGTCTAATATTGCTAAGTTTACTTTTTGCATTTGTCTTAAATTATATTCCTAGTAAAGAGATTTTAGGTTTGCTCGGTTTGATTCCAATTTTCCTAGGACTCAAAGTTTTTGCTTTTTAGGAGATTCTGATGGAGAAGCTATTGCAAAAGATGGTTTGCGCAAAGATGATAAAAAAACCTGATTTTTTTCTAGTCGCTATGATTACTTTTTGCAAGTTGTGGTGCTGACAATATTGGTGTTTTTTTGTCCCATATTTTTATTACCTTAAATTTAGCGAATTTGATAGTGGCTTTACTTACTTTTCTAGTCATGATTTATCTCCTGGTTTTTTTCTGCCCAAAAAAATTGGCACAAGTCCCTTCTGTTGGAGAAACTTTGGAAAAAAATATAGCAGATGGTTTATTGCCGTTGTTTATTTAGGATTGGGGATGTATATCCTGATTGAAAACAACAGCTTTGACATGCTAAGGACTGTGTTCGGTTAGGAGAAAAAATTATGAAAAAAGATAGTATATGCCAAGTGAATATTATAAATCAACAAAATGTTACAACCGCAACGAACTACCTTGAAAAGGAAAAAAAGTCCAAAAAAATCACTTCGTATTTTTATCAAAGTTTACCGATAATAAACAGATAAATATCATCTTTTATCTCCTTGCCGTCGAAGAACTCTGTGTCTGTGATATAGCCTGTTTACTAAATCTCAGTATGGCATCTGCCTCCCACCATCTTCGTAAACTAGCCAATCAAAACATCTTGGATACTAGAAGAGAGGGGAAAATTATATATTATTTTATAAAGGATGAGGAAATCAAAGACTTTTTTAATCAACTAGGATAACAACTATTTTCACTACTTTACCATGATTATATATAGGACTTATCTATGAAATTTTTTGATGAAAATTACTCACAAGAAATACCTACTCGTATCAAATGTTTAAGAAAAAAGTATAATTTAAAGCAAAGCGACCTAGGTAATGCAGGTCAAGTTAGCCAAGTTGAAAAGGGAGAAATTTGAAAGAATTTGTATCTTTTATTTTTTGTTTCATTTATGCCCTATGCTACTGGAATAGTTAGTAGTCATTTCATGAATCATTCGGCACAGCTCTTTTATGGACTGATTGTTATTGTTTCAACGGTAGCAAACTGGTTTTTACATAAAGTAATTGATAAACCCAATATGGATCGGAAAGAATTACTTGAAGCTACCGCACAATATAGGAAGTTATTGATACCTGACCTAATAATTAAAGGAGTGGGATTGATTCTATCCCTAATTCTCTATCCTCCGATTATGATGTATAGTGTTTTAATTGCGGCATTTTACATCATAACTTTAAAAACACTATCCGAAAAAAGAGTGAATAACTAAAAAACGGCGACCAAAGTTAGGTGTATTATTTTAATGCTTAGAGACCTAAACTATTCCCCTATTTTAAAAATATTGATTCAGATTTTATGAAATTAAAAAGTAGATATTGTTCAGAAAATCCTTGATATTACGCTGTTTTTAGTCCAACTGAAATCCAACTGTGTCAAACCAGGTCTTAAGAAAGCTCGTAAAGCATCACAATTCTCAAAACGTTAATCAATACGATTATATCAACGTTTCGAAACACTTCATGGTTCACACCATGGGGTGTTTTTTTGATTATTTTTAGCAAAATTCACACCACTTTTCACACCAAATTCACACCATTATTTTTTAAGATTACGAAATGCAATTTCTCCAACAGCCATTGGAATTACATTTGAAGTGTTGACATAAGTCTTAGTTGTAATCGTATCACTGTGAGTGAGTGCTTCAGAAATAGCTTCCATAGAGGTTCCAGCTTTCTTAGCGAGCGTGGCTCCTGTATGTCGTAATTTATGAGGGGTTGCATGTGCAAGTTCTGGATGACGACGCTTAACAGATTTCATCTTGTTGTTAAGATAATCAGCATGGAGACAACTGTTTACATTTCCCTTTGTATCAATGTACGTAAACACATACTGTTCTGGAGTTTGGATAATATTGAATTTAGTCAGTTCAATTTTTTGTTGTTTTTTCCATTCCTGAAGCAAGTCAGTTAACTCATTAGGAATTCGAAAGGTTGTCTTCTTATTCCCTTTAGTTGACTTTCGATTTTTATATCGATCTAAGGCTTGAACCAATTGAATTTGTTGATTTTTGAAATCAATATGTTTCCATTGCAAAGCGTAGCTCTCTGACTTTCTATCTCCTAAAAAGAAGGTAGTATAGAACAAAACATAGTCTTTGAATAGAATTTTTTCAGTCTCTAAATCCTTTTCAAAAGCTGTAAACCATGCTTGAAGTTCTTCTTGAGATAGATATAAATCTTCATCTTTTTTAGATTCCTGTAGCTTGATTTTCTTAGTTGCTTTGATACGGCTAATGGTTTTAGAGAGACGATTAGTTTCGATATACTCTAATTCTTCTGCCCAGTCAAAGATAGAGTTAACGTAGCTCCTGATAACTTTGAAATTTGCATATTCTTCAGCCTTTTGAGTCAATAGATTTAGCACAACTTGCTTATTTTGATTAAGAAAGTCTATTGAATAATTCCCAAGTAAGGGTAAGATGTGTTTTCTAAAAGCAATTTCTGTTCCAACTATAGTTGCCTGAGATGGTGGTTTAGCAGCAGAGGTAGTCTGACCTGCTTTGTAAGATTCCCACCAAATGTTTTGATAGAAATCTGAAAAGAGGACAGAACCGCTATTCTCCAATGAAGCAGATCCTCCACTAAGAATTTTATCAATCTTATTTTGAAGTTCTAGTTCGTATCTTTTTGCTTCACTCCTTGATTTGAACCGTTTTTCAATCACTTTCTTATCAACACCTAGTGAAGATTTGACTTCCTCAGGAATGTAGATACGTAAGCGATAAGTTCCATTTTTAGTTTTTGAAATTGACATAGTATTCTCCTTTTGAATTGAGCTAGAAAATACCATGGTTACATTATAACAAACGACCATAGAATTTCTACTGCTTTTGTAACCAACGATTGATTTCTGTTTTGCTAAAGCGAACAGTTTTTCCAACCTTAATGCAAGGTAAGCCTTGCTTAATCCAGTTGTCTAAAGTATTGTTGGATATATTCAAATATTCACAAGTCTGCTTTTTATTTAAAAATTGATTGGTATTTTCATTAATATCCAAAAATTTATCCAGTTCTTTCTTAACAGTATCTGATATTAGTGATTGAAATTGCCGAATCACTTCGTCTGGAATAAATAAATTCATAAATAGTCTCGTTTATTTCTTTCTATTAGATTTAAATTTTTTTAGTTTGTATTTTTGTTTTTTTAAGTCTTCAAGGGTTGAAGAGTTAAAAAAATAGGGAAACGTTGCTGTAGCAATACTTTTTCCATTTTTTTAAATCAGAATTTATATTAAAATGGTAGATGTGTTTTTCCAAGTTTTATTAAAAAAAATAATCCAGGAATGAACCTATGTCTTTATCCTTGCTTTGAATAATTTCATTAAAAAAATGGATCTTTTTTCATTTGTAAAACTAGGGATTTTAAAAGAAAGGAGTTCATTATTTTGATTATCCTTGTAGCAACCAAAATCAAGGATAGTAACAAGAGATAGAGTATTTAGCATTAAGCGAAAGAGATATAGTACTTGCCATGTAATCATAATAGAAAGAAAATAACTTTCATTTTTTAAGTCATTCCTCCTACTTTCTTTAATAAGATTATTCTTAGTTCTTGCAGAGTTTTTTGGATTTACAAATTCAGACACATCAATAAACAAGAAAATAGATTCATCCAATGTTAAGGGATATAAGTAATCCATAGCATGATTTAGTTGAGTTTCAAAAAATGTTTTTATATATCCATCTTTACCTTTTTCCACGTACAATTCTTTTAACTTATTTTGGGTATCTCTTACTGAAGTTTGAGCAATTATCTTCAAGTTGGATATTCCTTTCTTAATCACACTATACACAAATGAAGAGAGCTGATCATTGTGTAGTTTATCTAAGTCAGTAGTCTTGAATTCACTTCTAATTTTTTTTTCATTCAGTGTCATTTCGTATCTATAGATGTGGTATTTACGAGATACGTTTAATTCAATCTGTCTACTATGTTCAGCTTTTGCTATTTTATCGTAAAGAACATGCAACAAGTTTTCATTTTTTTTACTTGAAAGAATATGATGATCTTCAGGAGTTGAACTTTTTGTATAAACTTTTTTATCTACTTGAGATGTTTTAGATAGACTCCTCAACAATAAATTTCTTGTTTGAAAATGAATAATCGAATCAGTAGCAAATGTAAATGCGATTTCCATTTCAAGAACCTTAATAATAGTTGGGATAATCCAAATACCAGTTTGCTGTTTGATTCCTGTTATAACATTAATAAGTTTCTTTCGTATTGCTGAAATAGAGAGAGTTTCAAAATTGAGACCTCCATGATTCAGCTGTAGTAAGCAATAATTAACAGTATCTCCGTTTTCTTTTTTATAAATTTTTCCAATTTCAAGTCTTCCGAATTCCCTTGATTGGATAATTAAATCTTCTATCTGATTTGAATTGTAATTAAATTTTTTAACTTCACGAGGATTCGTTTTTCTGAATTCTATCAGTTTTTCAATGTCAACAATTAGATTCTCACCTAAGTTAAAAACCATGCGATCAAAGCCCCAGAAGGAATTCATAAAACTAAAACAAGATTGAATTTCTTTCTCATTTAAATGCTTCTGTTCAGTAGAAACTTTAAGTTGTCTTTTTCAAGTTTTTTTAAGGTTTCCTTTCTACTATTATTTTTTTGATTGAAATTATGTTAGGAAGTATTAGAGATTGAAAAAAAGCAGTTAAATTATTTTTAACCGCATTTGTAATTCAATTTACATATTCATTTTTTTCGCGTATTAGAAGTATGCCACAAATTTTTTTAAGAAAAATGCCCATTTTTAGGAAAAAAATAAATAAAAATGAAAAAAATTTTTTTAAAAATAAAAAAACACTCAAAATTTTTGAGTGCTTAAAAAAACGCGTCGTAACAAGGTTTTTGAAGGAAAAAAAGTAAGTTTTTATCTACTTTATTTATTTTTTTATTTATTTTTTTAAAAAAATTTTTTTATTCTTCATTTAAATTTAGGATGTTGAGAAAAAGATTAATACTTTCAGTACGATTTTTATTTAGTTGAATTTTTTAATTTTAATGAGAGATATATCATAATGTTTGGAAAAAGTTATTTAGTTTGCTTGTGCGATTAATTTATATGCGTAGGATTTTTGAAATTCTTCTGGTCTATTATGTCCAAGAGCACGTGATACAATTAAACAAGCCTTTCGATCAAGGACAACGCCTTTTAATTCCCCTCTTAGATAAACTTTTTCCCTTTTATCCTTGATGTCTTTAGGATCTCGGGCGACAAGAAGATAAAGACGTTTTGCGTATTCAGCACGATATTTATGAGGTTTTAAAGCAGATGGAACTTGAAATACACGCTTTTTACCAGCTAGTTTAAATTCTTCAACGAGCCTCTCTAATTCTTCTTTGTCTCGCGTAATAATTGGGACCCAACGGTCTCTAGCTCCTTTTGTTTTATGCTTTTTACCAATGATTTTAAGATAGTATCGACCATCTTCACGTTGATAGAGAGAATCACCTGTAATAGCTTTTAATTCATTTTTACGTAACCCAGTGGCAGATACGATTGAGAACCAGCGATTATTTGTTTCTTCAGACATCCTGTCGTCATTAAATTTTAAACGATTATTCTTTTTGTTGGCTCGATATCGAATATCTGTTGCAATAAAAGCAGTAGAAGATACACCCAGTACTTTGGCTAATGCAGCCTTGTAGGTTGACTGAGTAGGAGCAGAAAGCCCTAATTTCTTACAATGTTCTAAGTACTGATTTACTAAGTCAATCCATTCTTCTATATCGTTAGATTTATCAAGAGCTTCTAACTCTTCGGCAGTAGCAGTTGCAGCAACAAAGGAAGCGAATCTGCTCCATGAACCAGCATAGTTATGGAGAGTTCGATCGGTATGAATTAAATGAATGTCTTCGCCAGTTTTTTTGGATTCATTTCGTTTGATTCCCTTTCCTTTTTTAAAGCGCGTGACTAGATTTGTTAATCCTTTTGATTGGACGAATTGTTTACGACCATCGAAAGTAGTTAGAGAATCAATTAGTTGTTTCTTAGCTTTCTCTTTAGCTTTTCGTCGTTCAGCACGACTACGTTTCTTCTTTGCCATCATTCTTTCCTTTCTATTGTAGATTGTCTACTTTTAAAGAAGATCTTAAGAGAATTCTTAAGGTCTTTTTAATTCAAGTTGAAGTAGTGTAGTGACCTAAAGCTTATATTCACTGATGTAGTATCTTCCCTTTGCTTAGGGCGCTTCTTAATTGATGGCTAAGAAGATAACCAAGTCATTTTACAACATGACAAGTTGACTCAATTCAAATAAGATGTAGAGTTCCATCTGACATATAAAAATCTGTTGTTTTTTCTTGTTAGTCTTTTTCAGGTTTAAATGCTCTGAATTTCGCTACTGAGTTAAGCTAGTTTTTGTATTAGATTTTTAGACTTTTGTTATTTACTTTAGTTTTTATACTTTGATTTTTTACTTTGTTATGATCAAAAAATTTTTTTAAACTGCTGTTGACATTACTTTTTATTATCTATACATTTATTTTTTTATTGGTAAAATGAAATACAAAAATTGGTTCCTGTTATTTACTTTTCGTTTTTTTACTTTTTATTCTTTACTTTGTTATGATCAAAAAATTTTTTTTAAACTGCCATTGACATCTCTTTTATTATCTATACATTTATTTTTTTTTAGTTAATGAAATACAAAACTGGTTCTTTCCTAACCCAGCTAAAACCTGCTGTTTCCACGATAGCTACCTCCTTTCAAACATAAAAAACGTAGCTATATTAGTTACGTCTCTACTCAATCAATTATTTCTATAATATTAGTATGCCACAAAAAACAAAACAAAAAAATCAGGATAAGATTTTTTTACGTTATTCACTTTTACCTAGTACTGTGTGTTTAGCGTGACTTACACATACGTTTCTGTCAACGCTAAACACACAGAAAAAATCAGAATCGCAAAAAAACTGAGGGATGAGAGAAAGAAATATAAGTACAAAAGAAATGAGAAGTAAACAATACCGTTATCAGTTTTTTTAATTTTTTATTTTTATAATTTGGAAAAAAAGGCATACTATAATTATAAAAACAAGGAGGGAACAACTATGTTTCTAAAATATTATTCACTCATTAACTATATTCTCTATAAAAATCGCAGAGAATTCGAAAACTCATTTGATTGCTATCCCAAAAAGACAGTGTATGAGTTTTATATTAGGGAGTCTACAGGAGGAATGAAAATTAGGCAAAAAGAACATAAAGCAATTCATGTTAGTCTATTTTCTGATAGTGGAAGTTATATTACACTTTACTTAAGGAATTTTACGCCAGAAGATTTGGTGGCTGTGATGAATTCATTAATCAAGCAGAAAAAAGAACTTGGATATGAGCGGTTGATTTGCTTGTTATCAGAGCTCAAAAATGATGAATCCATCAGTTTACTAATGAAGTTATCCTAAAATAAATACACTGGGACGAGTATCTCAGTGTGTTTTTGTGGTAAAATATAATAGATTAATAAATGAAAATACGCAATTGATATGTTAGTTGAGTTGTTTGTGGCTAATAAATGGTATACGTTTGTACCAGATTTAACTACTTATAATCTTTGGGAATTGGTTGAATAGTACAAAACGGGTAAATTAAGAGATTATGAATAAAATTGAAACGTCTAGTTATTGAAAAAACGATAACTAGACGTTTCAATAAAACAAGTGAATTATTTTTTTAAATATCTGATAGTAAGAGAAAGTTCGAAAGGGATAATGAAATGAAAAACTCCAAAGCTATATAATGAATTGTGCATTCTGTAAACAAATGGTCGAAGAATAAGATGATTAAACCAAAGGATTTAGTTGAATGTTTTATGAGACTAAATCCTTTTTTTGTTTGATTTGAATTAGCTAAGAATTATGATACAATAAAGTAAGTATATTTTTTTATAGTTATAATTCTGTTTTTTTGGGATTAATATTATCCCCTTGGATTCAATAGAATAGTAGTATTATTTTGTCTATTTTGATTAATAAACTTTTAAGAGGAGGCTATTTGTTATGTCTTTTTGGGATGCATGGTTTGGTACACCGACAGAAAAGAAAAGGGAACAATATAGAACCCTATATAATGATTTGAACAGTCAATTAAAAACTTTTAAGGCTAAATTAAAAACGATGGAAGGGAAAGTTGATAGCTATAATAATTCTCGACCTTCTATGAGTACCAGTTATATTCCAGAGGATGTCTTTAGTGATAGCGAAGGTCGTGTAAAAGGGAAAGTTGATACTGTACGAACCAATCAATCTAGTGATGCAAAGAATTTATCGAGCGCAGTTGATGCAGCTTATGAACGATATAAATACTATGATCGCTTAGCAGAACAGGAGCGCAAAGAGAGAGAAGCTGAAGCGAGACGTCAGGCTGAAGAACGTAAAAATAGAAATAAAAGTTGGAGATGAGTTCTATGGCAGATTTAAAAATAAAATATAAAGATTTAGAAACAGCCATCCAATTATCAAAAGAAATTAATCAAGAATTGACAAGTTCATACCAGACAGTCACTCAATTAAAAACATATCTTCAGTCTGCTAAATGGTCTGGCAAAACTAAGGTGGCTTTTGAATCTTATTTAGACATTGTCCATAAATACCATAAAGATTTGAGATCTATTATGGAGGAACACGAAAAAGCAGTAACAAGTTTGAAAAAATCAATTGATAACTATAACAGTTCATCGGAAGTTGCGTCCATAAAGGGGTTGTAAGTATGTCTAACAAAGAAACATTTTCTATTCACGAACTCCATTATCTAATTGGTGCCTTTGACGGAGAATTGATGCCTGGCTTACCCACTCTAGATGAGATTGTAACAGTTTCTGAGATGGTGTGGACGATGGCCAAAGAAGCTCTTGAAAAAAAGGGATTAGTTAACGAGGATGGTTCTTTAACAGAATCAGGTTTTGTCATAGTTGAGACTCTACGAGAATATTGTATCGGAACAACATTGGTCATTGTGAATAATTTTTATTTTATGCAATGCCGTGATAGTAATTTCTCTATACTTATAGTAGATACTGGACAAGGATATCAACTTGCCAAGATTAGTCCCATGAGTCGTTTAATTTTACTTCAGGAAACTTGCCCTAGTAACAAGGAATCCTATGGAAGACGAAAAGTCTTTTCTAACTGAGGAAAAGAAGATGAATTCCGCTATAGAGGATGCTTTAGCATCCGAACAAGCACTAATGGTACAATATTATCCTTTAGAGCAGATGAGTCAAACCAAACACGCAGAATTACTATTAGCTTCTTTTCTCTTTGTAGAGTGCAATGGAGAACTACTCGGATTTGATGTGAAGAAAGAAGAACTATATAGATTCAGTCAGTATTATTTTCTTGAAAGACTGTATACTTGGTTGAAAATTCCATTTAGGGAGGAGGATTTTGAAAATGGTCTTGATTGATGTGGCTACGATGGATGGTGGCGGTTCTAAAGAAATCGTCATGAATCCGGATGAAATGCAAGCAATTATGCGTTATATCACAACAGTTGAAGTTTCTTTTCAGAACAACTTGGCTCCAAAATTAAAGAGCTTGTCTGAAACGAAATATTATGAAGGTGGGGAAGCTTCAAAAGCCATGGATCACTATGCGGACATGCTCAATAAAGTGAATGAAGTTGGTGACCTATATCGGCGTGCAAATGGTGAAATCTTAAACATGATGGGGCAATGGCTTGAACAAGACGCTAAGTTGAGAGATGATTTCATAAATGGTCTTTCATCCAATCCTAAATTGGTAGAAAATCTAGATAGTCTCGGCATGTTAGGAGGAGGCGAGGAATGACAAAAGATGTAGAACTTCATTCGTCAACTTGGAAGAGTATGAAACAAGCTATAACGGGACTTACTGAAAACGTCACAGTCTCTAGTAGTGGTTATGGGAATTACACCAATGCCCAAGCAGGTCCCTATAGCACCGGGACAACTTCAACCGGATTTGCTAAACGAGTGGAAGACTTGGTCAAGATTTCAGAGAAAGTCCAGCAAATGATCAAGGAAAGGGACACGGATGGTGTTGTCTCTTATACCTACCATGATGAAACCAGTACCGCCCAAACGCTGCAATCCAAACTCTCCACCCTAGAACGCTATGCTGAGAATGTAAACAACTATATCAAGAATAAAATCGACCAACCCTTCTATGAGGCTATGGACAAGGTGGGGGCTAAGCTAGAAGCCCTAAGCATTCAACAGTACAAAACAACAAACAAGGTTGGCTATAAGCGCATCGAGCCTGTGAAAGATCCCTATGGCCATCCTGTCGGCACCAAGGAAGTCACCCCACGTGAGATAGGGATTGATGAACTCTACAAGGTTGACAGTCCCTATAAGGCAACCCTGCAGAAAAGCTATGAGGAATTCAAGAAAAGCAAGGATTATAAAGACCACAAGCTGACCCAGGATCAATATCTGATGGCGATGCATCATACTCGATCTTTTGAGTATGTCTCGATTGATGACGAGAAAGCCAATATAGAGATGTGGCGAGATATCGCTCTTGGAGTAGGAGTGGTTGTCTTGACCATTTTCTGTCCCCCGGCTGGAGCAGTTGCCGGTTTCGTTGTAGCTGGTGCTGATATGTATTCAGCCGCGACTGGTAAGGACTGGGGGACGGGTCGCGAGTTGGATAATACCGAACGAGGCATGCGAGGAGCCTTTGCCTTGCTTGACTTAATCCCAGCCGGTAAATATCTAAGTAGCTTGGCCAAAACAGGAAAGACCGCAGGACTCACTGCTGTTAAGACCAGCCTCAAAACAACTATAAAAGAAGGAGTGGAGCAAGGAGTTAAGAACCTTGATAACCTTAAAGGGATTCTGAAGAGCACTAAGGGGTTGACAGATAATATGATTTCCCAGCTGAAAACCTATGGTAAACAGCTTGATAATCTTCGCCCAAGTAAGATTCTATCGAATTCGGCAGACGCTTTAAGCGATGGTTTACGCCATGCGGATAATGTTCTTAGTGAAGCGGCTCAGAGATTTAGTTTAAATCCCCTAAAACAATTACAACCAGCGACAGGCTCCATTCCATTTGAAGGAGGTAAGCTAACACATATAGCAGATAATATCAGTGCTTTGCGAAGAATCTAGATGGCAGTGTGGATGATGTGATGGAGCTAGGAGGAAAATCTGGCAGTAGGTTTGGTGGTTCGCAGACCAAACATTGGTTGGAAGATGCTGGTGAAATATTGACAGACGGAAGCCATATGGATGGAAAAGTTCCGAAACCTAATGTAGTATACGAGGCTGGAGAACATCACTATCTTTATCGTACTGATGAGGTTGGTCGTATCGATCGGGCATATGCTGAAGATTTGCAACTAAAACTCCATGAAGGTAGATTACCTCATAATTCAAATACTCCAGATAAAGAAATTGGAGACCATGCAGGGCATATATTCGGAGATTTATTTGGTGGATCACCTGATTTAGATAACCTTGTTTCACAAGCTAAAGATGTCAACTTAAAAGAATATCGCCGTATTGAACGTGATTGGGCAGATGCTTTAAAATCAAATCCACCAAAGAAAGTTGAAGTTGATATTAAGATTAACTACGAGGGCTCTTCAATGAGACCAACTAGCTTTGAAGTTAATTATAAGATTGATGGTATAGAGTATTTTGAAGAAATTCCTAATATAAACAGATAAAGGGAGGATAATATGACACAATTTGAAGATAAATTTATGGAAGTTCAGGCTAGCATGATTTCATTAGCAATGGAATATGTCCAAAATCAAGCAGAAAAAGTATATATCTATGCGATAGCGGACAGTTTGTATAGTTTTAATCTATTTTATAAGATTAAAGGAAATATTGTACATAAACACTTAGTAAATGATTTTTTGCCTAAAGATTCTCATGTTGATACTAGTTTACAATCTCTATTGTTGAAAGAGGGTGTCAAGGATGTAAAATCAATGATTGATATTTGCCAAAAATACAATCGTGAACATCCAACTGAAATGTGGTTGATTTATGATGCCAAGAAAAACAGTCTTGATAGTCGCTATAGTTATGAAGGGCGTTATGACAAGGATGAAGAATTGCTTCCACGTCTAGAGTTTGAAAAATGGTTTGAGGAAGTAAAAGAAAATCAGCTATAATATTTATGAAAAGTCTCTTAATTTACAGTTCTATACTTTTTTATAACGGATTAGTATTCTGATATTATAGTTATTCTGATGAACCTTGGTAAAGAATACCTAAGTATAACAATAGAGGTTATTATGGTTACTGGAGTTTTGACACCTTCGCAACTTATAAGATCAAAGGAATCTACGACGAATGCTTGAAAGACCTTTTGTATTTCCTATATGATCTTCTAGTCCAAGAAAACTAAGAAAACTGGTGGAATCCAGTTTTTATCAAACAGGTAATCTCCTTTTTCTTCACGTTAACAAGGGCATCCACAGCATGACTGAGGTCCTCAAGCATAGATGGATTATATCGTAGAATTTTTTCTCTAAAATATGCGTTAAGTAGGTTTTAATAACTTATCTCGTTAAAACAATCATTGTTAAAAATACTTGTATTTATTATTTAATATAATACTTGCGTAAGTATTTGAATAATGTTAAAATAATAATGTAAAAAATAAAATAAAAACATAGAGGTAGAAATATGTCAGACCAAATTCGTGTATCCACCGAAACCCTTCAATCACGTGCGCGTGAATATGGAAAAGCTGCTAATGATATCAGAGTTATTTTGAATAATCTTCAGCGTTTACAAAATACTTTACGTACAGAGTGGGAAGGTGCAGCCTTCGAAGGTTTTGAAAGACAATTCCTTGAGTTGAAACCAAAAGTTGAAAACTTTGCGGACTTGATGCAACAAATCAATACACAACTTGATAAGACTGCTGAAGCAATGAAAGAAAATGACCAAGCTTTATCTAAAAACTTTGGCATTCAAAACGGTTGAGGTTAAAGTTGAGGATTTATCCTCAACTTTTTTACTATGTTTACCTAAGGAGAAAATGTGAATAAGAAAGTTTTATTTAGTCTAGGGGCATTATTGTTATTTATTACAATAATAGTATCCTTCTTTGCCATTGTAAAACCAACACCTATCAGCCAGGCAAACTCAGAATCTTCGGTGCAACAAGCTCCTATTAAAGTTGCTGTTGTAAATGAAGATGCAGGAAAAGTATACAATGGACAACAAATTAACATTGCTAATACTCTAGTAAATTCGTTTATTTCAAAAAATAATTACAAGGTGGAAGTGGTTTCCCGCTCAATTGCTGAAAGTGGTTTGAAGAATGATACTTATCAGTTGATGATAGTCTTTCCAAGTAAATTTTCAGAAGAAGCTTTAGCTATTGAGTCAACTTCACCTGTTCAGGCAACGTTTCAATATCAAATCCAATCAAGTGACCAACTAACTGTTAAACAGGCAGAACAAGCAGTAGTAGCTTTTAAAGAACTTTTTAATAAGGACTTAATTAATATTTATTTCACTAGTATTATTGGAAATTTGAAGACAGCGCAAGGACAGGTTGCTGATGTCGTTACAAATGAACAAGAATCACTATCAACTTTTAACAATAAGTTAGTAGGTCCACTTGCACAATATAGTCAACAATTTAATGGATTAGGCTCATCACCAAATAATTTATTGTCAGTTTATTCATCCTTTAATAAAGATTTATTAAATACAAATGATGCTTTTAAATCAATTGTTTCTGTTGATAAAACATATGAGGGAACAATAGAACAAATCAAAGCGCAACAGGAAAAATGGCAACAGTCTTTGGATACTAGAGAGCAAACTTTGTCAAACTATGATAAAGACTTTTCTAAATTATCTGTTAAGGAACAATTATCTAAACTAGACAGTATAAATACCCATATCAATAATAATTTATCTGAGCCTGCTATTTGGAAAGAAACTTCGGATAAAGTTGTTTCCTATAATAAAGATATTGATTCTCTTCTTGAGATTCTAAAGAATAATAATAAAGATATCGATGACACTTTGTCGCATTATGATACAAATTAAAGACGCAGTAGAATCTTCTCTGACTAAAAATTCTTCGACAGCAGATGAGGCTAGTAAAACACTTGGTGGTTATATCAAAACGTTGAACACTAGCATGCAAGATCAAATCACAAGCAAATGGCCTGGTGTATATTATGATGACGCAGCTATTGATAATCTTTCTTTGTCTAGTTCTGATAAACAACATTTGAAAAATATTAGTGCTTTTATGCAGTGGTATAGTAAGAAGACGGGGAAAGAGTTGCCTACTTTGAAAGCTACAACTTTTGAAAATGAAGAATTTTCTCGCCTAAAGGATGACATTAAATCCAAGAGTACAACAAAACGAGAGATATCTTTACCATCATTTGAAGGAAAAATTTCAAAATTAACATTAACAGTACCAAGTGGTTACTACCTAAAAGAATCAAACTATGGATTTACCGATCTTGGAGGGGGTAGCTATCAGATAAATATAACCAATGAAGCTTCTGCTGGTACAGCTCTTTCTTATACACTAGCTATCAAGAATGAAAATGACATCAGTGTACTATCTCCTGTGTTTGTTAAGTATCAGCTAGATACGACAGAAGATGTGAAAGTCATAAAGGAAGATGCCCCTGATCTAGAAAAAGATAGAACAGAGAGAACAGAGAAGGATACAGTTCCTTCTGCACCAGCTACTTCAGATACTCCTGTAACTTCTACTACCGATACAGGTTCAAGTACTGCTAAACCTGAAGAGAAGAAATCAAAAGATGTTCTCACTATAACGAAGACCATCACGATTACTAAGACAAATCAGACAGAAAAGAAAGTTCTGAATCGTCACTATGAAATGCAAGATGTTATTTCGAACTGGGAGTATAGTCCTACAAAATTAACTCAAGCTGTTTATAAAGATGTAGATGGTTATTTACAGTTGTCAGGTCTTGTTACTGCATATTATGGTTTAGATTTATCTAAAAATACGTATTCAGAACATATGTTTATCCCAGCAGAAGGTTCTCTTGCAGCGTTAGTAAATAATGATGATCTTAAAACAATTGTGACAAGTTTGATAAAAACTGCTACTGTGGAAGCATTGAAATCTGATTTAAAAGTTTCTGATGAAAAGATGAATGAGATTCAGTCTCGATCAGCAAATGCTAAGAAGTTGACATCAAATATTGAACAACTGAGAACAACAACAAGCGATTTAACGTCTCAGTTGGGTCAGTTAATTGAACAGGCTTCAGAGGTAAATAAAACTATTGAATCCAAACCAAACTTTGTTGAAAAAGAAAAAGTAGACAATACAAATATGGTTACAGTTAGTATGAATATGAACAGTGACCTGGTTAAGTTAATGTCAGCTAGTCAAACTTTGATGACAAATACACAAGCAAATCAAGCTGTTTCTCAGACAATTGAATCGACAATTTCTCAGTTGGTAAAAGATATCAATAATTTGGAAAAAGATGGAGAATCATTAAGTACTCGCGTTTCTGAGTTGAAAAATGTTATGTCTAGTGAGTATGGCTCAAATGAAGAATTTCTTAAAAACTTTTCTACTGTTTTGAGCAATACAAGAACAGGTAATACTAAAAATGATGCAGTATATGAATACTTATCTAATCCTGTAGATGCTTCAAAAGTTGGCAATGTAGTATCAGCTGCAACTAAATCACAGTCACAGTCTAGTCGTCAAGATGAGAGATCAGGTCTTCTGATTATTTTAATTAGCTATCTGGTTAGCTTAGTTATTGCTTATCTCTTCCAACATGCAGACAAAGTGGAATTGCAAAGAATCATGAATTTGAAAGATCGTTTATCGTGGAGAAATTCTTCTGGACCGATGCTTTTCCTAAGCCTTATTTCTGCGATTGCTGGTTTTATAATTGCAATTATTGCTGGAGTTAAACTTGGTTTTTCTATTCCGCAATTGAGTGCCTTTGTAGTACTTCTTTCCATAATAAGTCTGATGATGACATATGGTCTTAATATTCTTATTGATAGGCTTAGAAGTTTAGGATTCTTAATAAGTGTTAGTCTGATATTAATTTATATCATTACCGCAACCCAACTCTTTGATGAATATTATGTGAATTCAACTCCTATTTTGGGAACTCTTTCGCCTTTGACTTATCTTGAAGGTGTTGTGAAACTGTTTGTTAATCAGCAAAGTGGAGTTGTTCCTTCAATGATTGTAATCGTAGTTCTAACGATTGCTTTGGGACTTTGGAATGTTTTCTTGTATCGACAAGTTAAGGACAATAACTAACATGAAAAAAACTATCGTCTTTATCTTTCTGTTGTTTTCATTTTTTACGAGTGGGAGTGTAGCTTTTGCAAATGATGGCTCTTTGCAAATAGATACGTCTTTAGATAAAAATCCTAAGAAAACAGAAATACAATATTTTGAGCAAGAGAGTAATTTAACGAAGTTATTTCAACCTGACACATACAAAGCTATTGATGCTGCAAAGAAAAATGATAGAGAAAAGTATCAATCATTTCAAACAACCTTATTTATCACTAAAGTAGAAGTCGGAAATATCGTTGATGAGTATCAATCTGCCTTATTTTCTGGTCAAATTCAAATGAACCGTAGTGATAAGAAGAATGTGTCACTTAATAACGTAAAAGCTCCTATTTCTTGGACTACAATTTTATTGTTTATACTAGGAATGATTATCACAATTTATTCTCTTTTTATAAAAAAATTACATAAATTTAAACAATAAAATTATGTAGAAAAAAATATTTTGAGGAGATACAATCGTATCTCCTTTTTTTATATGCGAAAAAGTTCTTTTTATAATCATGTTTCACATGATATAATAATTATAATGGCATAGTTTTTAAGTTTAGGAGGTTTTTTTATGGAAGAGTACATTAATATTAGTCTTGATTGTAGTCCTTTTTTATCTAAAATTTTAGATTTAAGAGTTCCTGTTGAATTAACCATAAAAGAATTAATACAAATTGTTTTAGAAACTTATGGCGCAGAGGTTAAGGTATTTAATCCAAGTGTAAGAAATCAGCAGTCTGGGGATATACTTGCTAGTACTAGCAGTTTAGCTTTAGTGAAAGACGGCGTATTATTAAAATTAGAGAGAATATAATTAGGGGAGTTAGTATGGAAGTGCAAAAACTTGAATTGGTAGTTGGCGATATCAAAGGTAATCGTGAAATAGCGTATGCTTTATTAGTAGCAGAACAACCTTATTTTGTTAATCAAAATGTAATCGAAGAAGAAGGGAAATTAACGATTGAAAGTCTATTGACAGATGAATATTATTCCTGGGATAAGCTTATTACCATGATTGACGAAGAAAAGTTACGTCATTTAATAAATATTGGTCAATTGTTTCATGCGTTGCAAGATTCTATTTACACTTATAATTTAACTCCTAATAATTTAGTGTTTTCTCGAAATGGGAATCCTTTATTTGTTTTCCGTGGTGTTAAAGGACAAGTGCCACCATATGATGTTGTAAGTTTAGATGAGTTTACTGTTAACTTCAAGGCTATGATCGTGTCTTTGCTTGATAAAAAAACAAGTTATGAGAAATTGATAGAGGGACAGTCACCATTTTATAAGGGAAAACTATTCTGTGAAACTATTATGAAAGCAGAAAACTTAGATGAAATCATATCTTTGTTAGAAGAGAAATACCTAGAAGAAAGGGAACAAAATAAAGAAAAATTTTCACGGGTTTCTAATAAACTAGTATCTAGATTAAAGTTAACTACCTTAATCACATCTCTTATTGGTTTTTTCTCATTGGTTGGAGTACTTTATTTTCTATTGTTTGCTATGCCTAGCCAACAAATGATATCAGATTTGCGTCTTGCTTTTGTTCATCAAGATTATTCAACGGTCGTATCAACCGTAAAAAATACAGATTCTAAATCGCTTAGCCAGGATGACTCCTATATGGTAGCCTATTCAGTGATTAAGACTGAACCTTTAACGGAGGCGCAAAAGACAGAGTTATCAAAAATATCAACTCAATCTAATACAGACTATCTGCGTTATTGGGTGTTAATTGGCCAGTCAAAAATTGATGCAGCAATGGATATTGCAAGTTACTTAGATGATCCCCAATTATTGATGTATGGTCTTACTAAAAAGATTGATGAAGTCCAGAGAAATCCTAATCTAACATCAGAACAACGTACTGAGCAGTTAAATAATTATAAGGGTAAATTGGAAGAATTGAAGAAGAATTACCTAACACCAGAAGTTAGCAAGTCGAATACGGCTACAACAGAATCAAGATAGGAGTGGTGTATGAATTATTTATTTTTTGAAGACAATGTGTATCCACTCTATGCAGGAAACACCTATCAAATGGGTTCTTCAGTTGATTCTAATATTTATCTTCCTTGTCTTGAGAATATAGTGGTGGACGTCAAGGAAACGGGTGTTGAACTGTTAGGGAAAACTTATACTTATGGGAGTCATCAAATTTCGATAGATGAGAAGATAACTATTTCTTTACTTGTGGTTGGGGATATAGAGTACTATCTTCTTCCTGAGAGAATACTTTATTTATCAGATAAGAAAGAGGCATCCATTCGTTTAGTTGATTTTCCTACAGAAATCATTTTAACTTTTGATGGGATAGATAAGACAATTTATAGTGTCAGTCCATATTATATTAACGGTGAAAGAAAAACAGGAAAACATAACATTCAAGATATGGATCAAATTGTTTTTGAACAAGGTGTCGGTTTATCTATTCAAAAACAAATTTTATCTATCCATTCATTGTTTTCTGTTGAGACATCTTTATTGCCATTTTCTGAAGTATCGACAGAAGATCGCTCAAAGGAATTTCATCGATCTCCACGGATTATTCTGAGAGAGCCAGATGATAAAGTAACAATTGCTTCAGCACCAACAGATGATGAAGGGAAAAAACAATCATTACTAAGATTGATTATTACTCCTCTAGCAATGATCGTTTTTACATTACTAACAGTTTACTTTACACGTAGTGGTGGAATGATGTTTATGATGATGGGGATGTCTGTCATTACTATTGGAACGTCCATTCATACTTACTTTTCTGATAAAAAATCACATAAAGAACTTCAGGAACAGAAGATTACAGAGTATATGAAATATTTGGAAACTAAATATTCACAATTAGCTGATTTACGAGATGACCAAGTTGAAGCTCTTGTTTATCATTTTCCTGATATGACTCAAATTTTAGAAATGGTAGAAAAAACCGATCGACGTATTTATGAAAAAACACTCTATCACTTTGATTTTTTATCTTATCGTTTAGGTTTAGGGGAAATTGATTCTAGTTTTTCTATTCAGTATTCAAATACTGAGTTAACTAAGTATAATGCAGCTGCTAACCAGAAAATTCAAGAACTTCTGTCATACTATCGTGTGACCAAGCCGGTACCTATTACTCATACATTAACAAATCCTACGGGATATATAGGAACACGACAAATAGTAATTGAACAAGTTCAACAAATGATGATGCAATTAGCGACTTTTCAAAGTTACCATGATTTACAGTTTATTCCAATTTTTCGAGAGGAAGAGTTGGAGTTGTGGAATTGGAGTCGATGGTTACCTCATACAAAAATAAAAGCACTAAATAGCCGTGGTTTTGTATACAATCAACGAACTCGCGACCAATTATTAACGTCTCTCTATCAAATTATTAAAGATAGAAAGTTGGATAGTGAGCAGGACAAAGGAAAAGAAAAGCAATACAGTCCTCATTATGTTCTCTTTATTACAGATTTAAGTCTGATGTTGGATCACAATATTATGGAGTATATAAATGAAGACTTATCCTATCTAGGAATTCATTATGTTTTCGTAGAAGAAGTACTTGAAAGTCTGCCAGAACATGTTAAGACGGTTGTTGACTATCGAGGAGATAAAAAAGCTACATTATTGCTTCAGGATGGGAATTATACAAATAAAGAAATTACACCTCTTCCACCCGTAAGCTTATCTGAGAAGGAAAATTTTGCTAGAAACCTTGCTGGTATTCATCATATTCAGACGTTACGTAATTCTATTCCAAATAGCATTACCTTCCTTGAAATGTATGGGGTCAATAAAGTTGAGGAACTAGATCTTTTAAAACGATGGCAAGAAAATGAAACTTTCCAAACAATGGCAGTTCCTCTAGGAGTTCGAGGTAGGGATGATATTCTTTATCTAAATATTCATGAGAAAGCGCATGGACCTCACGGCTTGATTGCTGGTACTACAGGATCAGGGAAGTCTGAACTTATTCAGTCCTATATTCTTTCTTTGGCTGTGAACTATCACCCATATGAAGTTGCCTTCCTATTGATTGACTATAAGGGTGGGGGGATGGCTAATCTCTTTGCAGACCTCCCTCACGTTGTTGGTACTATTACGAACTTGGATGGAAACCAGGCTAATCGAGCTTTGGTATCTATCAAAGCTGAACTTAAGAAACGTCAGCGTATTTTTGCAGAGAATGATGTGAACCATATCAATCAGTATATGAAACTCTTCAAAGAAGGGAAGGTTAAAGAACCGTTACCTCACTTATTAATCATTAGTGATGAGTTTGCTGAATTGAAGGCAAATCAACCTGATTTCATGGATGAATTGGTATCTACTGCTCGTATTGGTCGTTCATTGGGAGTTAAATTAATTTTAGCAACCCAGAAACCAAGTGGAGTTGTCAATGATCAAATTTGGTCGAACTCTAAGTTTAAGATAGCTCTTAAGGTACAAGATGCTGCAGACTCTAGAGAAGTAATCAAAACACCTGATGCCGCAGAAATCACACAGACAGGTAGAGCCTATCTTCAAGTCGGGAACAATGAAATTTATGAGCTGTTCCAGAGTGCATGGTCGGGTGCTGATTATAATCCAGAAGGTCGAAACCATGTTCAAAAAAATACAACTGTATATGAGATTACAAGTAATGGTCAGTATAATGCCATTAATAAAGACTTGAGTGGTTTAGTCAATAAAAAAGAAGCAAAGGCTATTCCAACAGAATTAGACGCCATTGTAGAAAATGCTCGCGAAGTATTTGATAGTCTTGATATAAATCAAGTAGCAAGCCCTTGGTTGCCACCACTTGAAGAAAAAATATATACTAAAGATATACAATCAACTAACTTCAAAGATTATTGGAGTCATTCAGAAAATCTACAACCGATTTTAGTTGGATATCAAGATATTCCTGAAAGACAGGAACAATCGCCACTTTATTTCAATATGGAACAAAGAGGACATATTTTATTAGTTTCTAGTCCAGGATTCGGGAAGTCAACTTTTCTTCAGAACTTTGCGATGGATGTCATTCGTAAGCATACACCTGAACAAGTTCATTTCTATCTCTATGACTTTGGTACCAGTGGGTTAATCTCTATTTCTGATTTTCCTCATATTGCAGATTATTTTACACTTGATGAAACTGAGAAAATCATGAAATCTCTACGATTCTTAAATAGAGAGATAAAAAATCGTAAACGTGCTCTTTCTCAAGCAAAAGCTACAAACCTTACGCAGTACAATCAGTTATCTGATGAGTCTTTCCCAACGATTTTCATCGAAATAGATGGATTTGATAGCGTTATGGATGCAGATTTTGTAGATGCCTTTTATGATACTTTAAATGTCATTGCTCGCGATGGTGCCTCTCTAGGAATCTATCTAGTTGTGACACTTTCTCGACTAAATGCCATGCGTTTACAGCTACAATCCAACTTTAAGACCAAGATTTCTCTATTCTTGTTTGACAATAGTGATTTGTCAGGAGTAGTAGGACGATCTAATATTCCGCTCGATGAAATCAAAGGTCGTGCCATAGCTAAATTTGACGACATCGTCCAATTCCAAGTGCTGTTGCCATACAGCAGTGAATATTATACGGACTACATAAAAGAAGTTCGTACAGAACAAGAAGCAATGGTTGCAACATACGATGGACCACTTCCTGCAGGTATCCCAATGTTGCCAGAGAAGGTAACCAAAGAGGTAATGTCAGATCTCTTAGAAAACAGTCAAGACTTTATCTTGGGTCTTGAAAGAGAAGCTGTTGTTCCAGCATCATTTAGCTTTGACCGACCTATTCTTATTGCTTCAGATAGTCCTGCCTTTGTAACAAACTACTACAAATTATTAGAGTATCATCTGAAACGTTTGTCAGACAAGTATAATACGGTTATTCTAGATTCTAGTCAACGTATTAGTAGTCAATTCTTTGCTGGTATCCAGCGTTTTGATAGTTCTTTGGAGGTTGCTGATGTGATGAAGACGATACTGGAAGACTTTAGGAAACGCGTCGCGTCTCCAGATCAGGATTATCCAAAATGGTTAATTTTGATACCAGATATCGCTGCGACAGCTATGGTAGCAGGGATGAATGAGGTAGACTTCAAAGAGCTTCTTACAGAAGGTCCTCGCTATGGAGTAACCTTAGTGTTTGCTGGTGCTTATCAGGATCTAGTAACAAATCGATACGATAATTTTGTCAAACTAGCTAATCAGTTAGTAGAACAGGTCTTTCTTGGTGTACGTATTAGCGATCAAGACCATACTCGCTATCCTTATATCATGAATGAGCCTGCGCTTAAACCTAACCAAGGGCACATTCTGTACCCAGATCGTTATGAATTTGTTCAACTATTAGAAATTTAGAAAGGGATACAATGAAAGAAACAACTATGTTGCCACTCGGCAGTATCATTATTTTAAAAGGGAATACAAAGAAAATGATGATTATCTCACGAGTGATTGCTGTTCCTGTTAAGGGAAATATTTATCGCTTTGACTATGGTGCTTGCCTATATCCTGAAGGGGTCGTAGGCGAAAATTTGATTTACTTCAATCATGAAGATATTTTTAAGATTGTTCAAGAGGGATATACTAATGATGAGAATGAACTCATGTTAGAAAATATTGCGGCTGTGATAGATGAAACGGATATTCCTAAAGGAAATGTAGCTGAATTGAACGAAGTAAATGAATTAGGAGGCTAAGAGATGGGAGAAGTTGATTATAATCAAATTTATTCTCTTCAAAACCAAGTGAATGCACACTACTCTAGTATCTCATCCGCTCAATCCCGAATCACCTCCATCGATGAACAATTGGAACGTCTTCGTACTGCCAAGAAGTCTGTAAGCAAAATTCAAAGAAATGTTCACGATATCAGGTATCCTATCAATCATCGCAATATCCAACCAGATTGGCATGGAAAACAAAGGACGCTTTCCTCAAGCAGTGGGAGACCTTCTCCACCGAGCATACAAATTTCCAAACAGAGATGAATACCTTCTATGATGCCATCTGTGATGAAATCACTAGATTAGAGAACAAAAAGAACGAAGAAAATGGCATTATTGGTTGGTGCCAAAGTCAGATTAATAATTTGGGAAATTTCATCGATAAGCTACTACATACGAAGGAGGGCTTTTAATATGTTTGGAACCATTCAATTATCCGATGTTCTATTTGGTTCACATGTTAGTAGCATGTCCAAAGCTAAGGAGAGTTTAGCAGGAGTTGGGAAGCCAACTTTCAACACGACAGGTGAGTCGAAAGCACTGGATTTGTACCAGGAACAATTCAATGAACTCCACCAGCTAGTAAAGTCCTACACGGCTCTACTGGGAGCGGATCTCGCTTTGATGACGGCTACAGGGAAAGAGATGTACAGAACTGATAGTGTCTTGGGTCAAAACATGTTTCCTGGTTTGCAGTAGGGAGGTATCATGAGTTACAATATAAAATTTGATGATATCACCTCTGTTCAAGTGGAAACTCAAAAGACGATGAATGCTTGGGGAGAGTCCATGTCTAGTCTAAACAAGGCTATGAACGACTTCATAAAGAATCAAAACCTCCAAGGTCAGGCTATCTTGAGTATGCGCACTTACCTAGTAGAGGTACATGGGACTCTTCTTCAGACACTGGCAAACCTGATGAATGACTACTCAACTAACCTCCTACTGTATAAGGACGGCTACTACCAGATTGATGGAGATCTTCATACAAAGTTACCTGGTAAGGAGTTTACACGTCTTCATAGCGACTTAAAGGGCTCGAGGGATAAGTTAAAGCCCGAGATTGAACTCTTGAAGACGACTAAGAGTGACATTTCTGACTTGGTGAGTTATGAGGGAAGCAGTCATACCAGTACGGTCATGAACTACAACTTCCTCATGAATCAGCTCAAGAACTTGGACACATCGATTACTCAATATGAGAGTAGTCATTCGGGTCAGGATTTGGTAGCTTTTAAGGAACTTCTAGCAGCGACTAAGGCCTTGATCGCAGAACATGCAGGAAAATCTCGCAATGTCGGAACTTATCAGTCGGGAGACTTTGGCAAACTCAAGTCTGTTCAACGCTTGCGCTAGCTTATGACCAAGCGGCCAAGCAGATGGAGAGTCGAGTTGAACGCGTGAAAGCAGCCCAGGATAGGGATAAGGCACGTTTTGAGGCCTTGGCTGCCGAGGACCGCGCCAAGAAGGGTTGGATAGACTTGGGTGTTGGCGTATTCACGGCAGTGATTGGTATTGTAGTGATTGTATCAACTATGGGTACTGCGACTCCTTTAGTTGTTGCAGGCGGTGTCGTGGGATTTGGGACGAGTGTCTATGGGTTATCTAATGCAGAAGAAGGGGTTCATAATATCGCACTTGGGAATGCAGGAGATATCCAGACCAAGGCAAAGAATCCTATCAGAGATACAGTTTTTATGGGAAATGACAAGTTGTATCATGATGTTGGTAACACCTTTGTGACAGCGAGTGCCATCATGATTCCTATAGGGAAGACCCAAAGTGTTGTGCAAGGCTTGACAGAGTTTGCGATAGGGGAAGCAGGAGCTTATACAGCTGGTCAGGTTGCATACCATGGGACCAAGCTTGCGGGTGGAAGCGAAGAAGATGCCCAAACTGCAAACTTTATTGGGAATATCTTAGGAGGGTATGCGGCCTCCTCAGCAGCCAGCAAGTTTAGTCTCAATAAGGTAAAAAATAACGTATCTGAACCAAATTTTGCGAACTATAAAGAGTTTTCAACTAAAAAGATTGGTGACTTCAAGACAAATTTCAAAGATGTCGAAACGAAAATAACCGTTGAGACTCGTAATGCGGCAGGTGAAATTCAGCGTATTCAATTAAAAGCAGTCGGTGTAGATGAAACTGGAAAAATTCGCATTCAAGATTATACAACTGCAAAAAATGGTTTATCCGTTAAACGTCAAGAGATTCTGGATAATTTATCAAAAAATGGCGGTACTATCGTAGGTGAAGGAAAAGGTCGCTTTGTAGGTGGCACTAAAATTGAGCCAGGAACTCGAATTGAGATTATTTCTCACAAAACATCGAATATTTCAATTGAGCATGTGTCACCAGAAATCAAAAGCGACATTCGCAAAATTCAAAGAGCTTGCAAGTAAAGAAATAGACTGGAATACACCAGAGAAACAAGCAAACTTCGAAGGTACCTTTGATATGTATGCGGAACGTGCTGTTAAAGAAGGGGCTGTCCCAAATAAGGAAACCTTTTACAAGATGTATGAAACTAGACAGTACGATTATCCAAAAGCATACAAAGATGCCGTTAAGCAACCCTATTTAGAAGGTGGAGCTTCCTCTGTTGTAAATGGAAATAGCATAGAGGATTTTGTTTTTGGTAAAAGAGGTTCTTCTATTGGACGAGTAACTGGGGGAGATGTTGGTCAAGGTAACTTTGCGACGAGTGTTGTAGAAGATTCTGCTCTCTTGTATGATGAGAGTGGGAACCTGAAATCAGGTTCAGAGATTGCGAGAGTCAAAGGAGTTGGAGATGATATATACGATTCAGGTATCTATCAGTATGAATATAGTCCTGAGTTAGTTAGAAATATGGATAAAGCAGACTTGATACGATTTCCAAATGGTAACACGCCGGGTTCTTCATCTTTAAATATTCCAGGTGCCAAAACGTGGGCTGGTTCTGACATTAAGATGTCTGAGAGCGAACTACTTATGCCAACGATTGACACAACGGGGCATTCTTACGATGATTTTCTATCTGCGATTGAACGTCAAGGCTATTATGAAATCAAAAATCCACGTGTCTATAAACCTGGGACTAATGAAATTATTTCAGTTGAAGGCATTTTTAGAATTAATCAATGGAGTAAATAAATGCAGGCATATAAATTGAAAAATAAAGAGAATTATAAATATTTTGTCAAACATTATCTAGAGGTGATGAAGGAAGGGAAAGAAGCAGAAGCATTTCTAGGAACAGAAACTAAGTATCGTTTTCGGCAACGAGATTCTTATGAACTTGATAGTACAGATATTAGTGTATTGATGGAATATTGCTTATTCCCTCTGTATGCAGAAGGTGATGAGGATATAGCAAGAAGAACCTTTGACATCTTGAAAGATTTTAGCTTATCGGCTGACCTAGTCAAATTAGATAAGGTGACTGATTATATTTTCATTCAAAATAGGCGTTTGAAAAGATATATTAGCCTTCCCTTTGTTATTAAGACTGATGAGTTAGTGAGAAATATTATAGAGAGTATTTTCAATCTATCAGATGAACAGAAGAAAGATTGGTTATATCAAGGACTGTGTAACGCATTAGACCGTGATCCTTTATACAGACAGTGTGACGAAGAAAAAGTAGAGAAGATTCTTAAGGAATTCAAGGAAAAATACTACAATCCACCTAAGGTAGTAGAAACCATTAAAACAGTTGAGAAAATTGAACTAGACGTTACAAGTATCGATGCGATGGGTGTTTCAGATGACCATCTAGAGTTGTTGTTGATTGATGAAAACAAATGGATTGAGTCATTAGAAGAGGAACATCTCTTGAAACTTCAAGAAAAACTCAACAACTACATCTACTTCCTCGAAAGCAAGCAGTATGTGGCACGATATGGCGATAGTTTTGACAAAAAAGTCATCCATATCACCTTCCAATATTCTCCATCTGATAATGGACTAGCCTTTCTTGCAGCGGTTCAGAAGGTATTGCAACCCACAGATATGAGTTTGAAGGTAGAATTGCCAGAGTGATTGTTAGTAAATATTTTTTGTGAAATAAATGGTGTGAACTTTTTGGTAAAATCTAGCTCAATTTGTGTATTTTTAGGGTAAAATTCACACCATTCAACTGAAATATATTCAAATTAGATGAAATTGTTCTTTCTGAAAGCGTTGGAAAACACTGATTTTAAGCCCATCTTGAAACTTATTCAAATAAAAGTGTTTCCAACCAGGTCTTAAGAAAGCGCGTAAAGCTAGGTAGCTCTCTAAACGTTAAGAACTAGCTACAATACAGCATTTACAACACTTCATGGTTCACACCATGGGGTGTTTTTGATGATTTTAAGCAAAATTCACACCATTTAATTGAAAGTTATTTAAATTAGATGAAAATTTGTTTGCTGAAAAAGTGGGAAAACATTGATTTTAAGCGAATTTTGATACATATTCGAATGGGAGTTTTTAAAATCATGTTTCGGTTGTAAAAGTGCCAAACTGGATTCTTCATAGGAGAATGATATCTCCTGTTAGTAAATCATCTGCTAATAAAACCATGTGTCATTTGGGAACGGGCTTAGTATTTAGTAGCCAAGCTTCGATATCACGATTAGGAAAGATATAGGGCTTGACAGGTTAATCTTTATAGATAGAATCAAAAGTAGTATTCATAAAGTTTTTCTCTAACTTACCCCAACTAGTCTACATATTTCTAAAAAATAAAAAAATTTAAGTCTGTCAAGTTTTTTTCTTGACACCTCTCAGAAATCTGTTATAATAGAACATGTGCTAAATAGCTTAGCTATTTCACCGAAATAAAAAATAAAAGAAAAGAGATATTAAAAATGGCAGTAAAAATCCGTTTGACTCGTATGGGTTCTAAGAAAAAACCTTTCTACCGTATTAACGTTGCAGATTCACGTTCACCACGTGATGGACGTTTCATCGAAACAGTTGGAACTTACAACCCACTTGTTGAAGAAAACCAAGTAACTTTGAAAGAAGACCGCGTTCTTGCATGGTTGGCTGATGGAGCTCAACCTTCAGATACAGTTCGCAACATCCTTTCAAAAGAAGGCGTATTGAAAAAATTCCACGATTCTAAATTCTCTAAATAAGTTTAAAGTAGGTTGACAGATGGATACGATTGAAAATCTCATTATTGCAATTGTGAAACCTTTGATTTCACAACCAGATGCCTTAACTATCAAGATTGAAGATACACCAGAATTTTTGGAATATCATTTGGATCTTGACCAGAGCGATGTGGGTCGTGTAATCGGTCGTAAGGGTCGCACTATCTCTGCGATAAGAACGATTGTCTACTCTGTCCCAACTGAAGACAAAAAGTAAGAATCGTTATTGATGAAAAATAAGAAAAGCGGGATGGGGTCTCGCTTTTTTTGCAAGGAGAAGGAATGAGAGATTTAACAGTTAGACAACTAGAGGAATACTTACTTGATCATTACCAACAATCTAGAACAGAAGAAGGACTTTTTATCAAACTAGTGGAAGAAGTTGGAGAAGTCGCTGAGGTTTTAAATGGACGTTCAGGTAGAAAAGAGGATGTCCAAGATTCAAACGAGGAATTGGCAAAGGAGTTGGCAGATATCATTCACTACACAGTGGCAATTGCAGCTATCAACCATATCGACCTAACGAAGTCCATTTTTGAAAAAGACAAGAAAGCAGCCATCAAGTATCAGCATGAACAAGATTTGGAAGGCTTTTTAGCAAGAAACCATCCATAGTTGCTCTTTTCTCCAACTTGTGAAAATCCCTGTAACATGATAAAATAAAGGGAGAAATAGATACAGGAGATCAGATGAACTACTTTAACGTTGGGAAAATCGTCAATACGCAAGGTTTGCAGGGTGAGATGCGAGTCTTGTCAGTGACAGATTTTGCTGAAGAACGCTTTAAAAAAGGGGCAGAGCTTGCCTTATTTGATGAAAAAGATCAATTTGTGCGTACAGTGGTCATTGCAAGCCACCGTAAACAAAAAAACTTCGATATCATCAAGTTTAAAGATATGTACCATATCAATGATATCGAAAAATACAAGGGTTACAGTCTGAAGGTTGCTGAGGAGAATCTCAATGACCTCGATGAAGGTGAGTTTTACTACCACGAGATTATCGGTTTAGAAGTCTATGAGGGAGATAACTTGATTGGAACTATCAAGGAAATCCTTCAGCCAGGCGCCAATGATGTCTGGGTAGTCAAACGAAAAGGCAAACGAGACCTACTCTTACCTTATATCCCGCCTGTAGTTCTCAATATAGATATTCCTAATAACCGTGTGGATGTTGAACTCTTAGAAGGGTTAGACGATGAAGATTGATATTTTAACTCTCTTTCCAGAAATGTTCACACCCTTAGAACATTCCATCGTTGGCAAGGCTCGTGAAAGGACTCTTAGATATCCACTATCATAATTTTCGTGACTACGCTGAAAAGGCCCGTCATGTGGATGATGAACCTTACGGAGGTGGTCAAGGGATGCTCCTTAGAGCGCAACCCATCTTTGACGCCTTTGATGCGATTGAAAAAAAAAGAACCCTCGCGTGATCCTCTTAGACCCTGCTGGGAAGCAGTTTGACCAGGCTTATGCGGAGGATTTAGCACAAGAAGAAGAACTTATCTTCATCTGTGGTCACTACGAAGGCTATGATGAGCGTATTAAGACCTTGGTAACCGATGAGATATCTCTTGGAGATTATGTCTTGACTGGTGGAGAACTAGCAGCTATGACCATGATTGATGCGACTGTTCGCTTGATTCCAGAAGTTATCGGCAAGGAAGCTAGTCACCAAGATGATAGCTTTTCATCAGGACTCTTGGAATATCCTCAGTACACAAGACCTTATGATTATCGTGGAATGCTAGTTCCAGATGTTCTTATGAGTGGACACCATGAAAACATACGTCAATGGCGACTCTATGAGAGCCTCAAGAAAACCTACCAACGTAGACCTGATTTGCTGGAAGAGTATGAACTGACAGCAGAAGAAGAGAAAATGTTAGCAGAAATTAAAGAAAATAACAATTAAAAGGAGAAAAACTATGCAAGTAATTAAACGTGATGGACAAGTCGCTGATTTTTGATCCAGATAAAATCTACCAAGCTATCCTTAAGGCGGCTCAGACAGTCTATGTTTTGACTGACGATTTGCGCCAAAAATCTAGCTCAAGTTACTAAAAAAAGGTTGTGTTGGATTTGGAAGAAGCAAAAAGTAGAACGTGCGACTATCAGTATGATTCAATCAATGGTTGAGCACCGCTTACTTGGTGCTGGCTACATTACAATCGCAGAACACTATATCTCTTATCGTTTGCAACGTGATTTGGAGAGAAGTGGTTATGGTGACCACATCGCTGTTCACCTTCATTTTGAACAAATTCGCTAAGATAAAAAGAGTGAGATGATAGAAGCATCTCACTCTTTCTTAAATCTTCTTTTTGGGCCGTTTGGATAGTAGAAGGAACGAAAGTTACTCTTCGAATATCCGACACTCGAATAATACGGCTAACATTTTTTGCGAAATTTTTAACGATAATTTGTTGGCGGTCAGTATCATACTTGATAATGTCGCCGGTAAAACTTGACTCAGCAAAAATGATGTGTACAGCTGTTTTTTTAGCTAAGGCTTCTTCAAGTCTAGCAATTAGGGGATCGCTTTTTTCAGGAATGGAATCTTCATGTCCATTGACAAAATCATGGACTTTTTGCAAAGCATGTTTTAATAAATCTTTCATTCCGGCCTCCCTTCTTTTAATCATTATATAAAAATTTTATGAAATCTACAAGATTTTTCGAATAATCAATTGAGAACAAAAAGGAGAAAAACATGGCAGAATTTACATTTGAAATTGAAGAACACTTGCTTACTCTATCTGAAAATGAAAAAGGATGGACCAAAGAAATCAATCGTGTCAGCTTTAATGGTGCACCAGCGAAGTTTGACATTCGTAGCTGGAGTCCTGACCACACCAAGATGGGTAAAGGAATTACCCTCTCAAATGAAGAATTTCAAATCATGGTGGATGCTTTTAAGAATCAATAAACTTTCATCTAAGATTAATTAAAAAGAGGCTAGGGAATTTCCCGGCCTCTTTTATTTGCTTGAAAAATAAGCTTGTGTACGAAGACGTTGGAGTAGTGGTCGGCTGATGAAGCTAATGGCTACAATTTTGGCAAGATCAGGTATGATAAAGGGAATAACACCGACAGCCAGTGCTTTATCAAAAGGCATTCCAGCTAAGAAGTGGAGACTGAGAATACCACCGACAAAAACAAGTGAATCTCCCAAGAGATTTGCAAAGAAAATACGTAGGACACCACTATTGGTGTGAATGAGATAGGAAGCAAGCCCTGCATAGACAAGATCGAACCAAAGATAACCAGCGCTTGGTCCAACTAAAACATGAAATCCAGCTCCACCGTTAGCAAAGACCGGAAGGCCAATAGCCCCAAGTAAGAGATAGAGTCCGACAGAGAGAACAGCTTCCCTTGGTCTAAAAACAGTAGCGATGAGACCAATAGCAAAGTTTTGCAGAGTGAAAGGAACTGGACCAATCGGCAGACTAATTTGGGCCAATACTGCAATCAGTGCAGCCCCGATAGCTGGGATAGCGTAAATGTGTGCTTTTTTCAAAATAGTTAACCTCTTCTATAAATTATAGTAACTATTATACTGGAAGAGATATAAATGTCAACCTTTTTTAAAATAAAAGGTTACAAATTTGTAACGGCCGATTTAAAGTAAAAAAGAGACCAAGGGGTCTCTCTTTTCTTTTAACGCATGGTTACAAATTCTTCTGAGCCAGTTGGGTGAATAGCGACAGTAGCATCAAAGTCTGCTTTTGTAGCTCCCATCTTGATAGCAACTGCGAAACCTTGAATCATTTCATCGACGCCATAGCCGATACCATGAAGTCCTACTACCTTTTCGTCTGGACCAGCTGTTACGAGCTTGAAGCGAGCTTCTTGACGGTGACTAGTAACGGCAGAATACATAGATGCAAATTTTGAAGTGTAGACTTTAACGTTTTCTTGGCCGTACTCTTTGATAGCTTCTTCCTCAGTCAGACCGACTGTTCCGATTGCTGGGTGTGAGAAAACTACAGTTGGAATAGTAGTGTAGTCCATTTTAGCATTGGTTTTACCGTTGAAAAGTCTCTCAGATAGGGTACGACCAGCCTTGATAGCAACAGGAGTTAGTTCCTTTTCACCTGTGACATCTCCAAGAGCGTAGATTCCGTCAACGACTGTGTTCTGGTATTCATCAACCTGGATAAAGCCGCGTTCATTGAGGGTGACACCAGCTTTTTCGAGTTGAAGTCCTTCAACATTTGGACGGCGACCAGTTGCCCAGATAACTTGACTGGCAGTGTGGCTGCTACCATCTTCGAAATGAATGGTAATACCTTGTTCAGTTTCTTCAAGTTTAGCAGGAACCTTATGGGTGTGGAGTTTTAGTCCTGTATTTTCCATTTCTTGAACTAGACTCTCAACGATATAGCTATCAAATCCACGTAGCGGACGTTCACGACGGACGAATAAATCTGTCTGAACACCAAGTGCATGGAGTACACCAGCCAATTCTACAGCAATGTAACCAGCACCTAGAATAGCTACCGATTCAGGCAACTCTTCCCAGGCGAAGACATCATCTGAGCTACCACCTAGTTCAGCACCAGGAATAGCGGGGATATGAGGATGAGCTCCAGTCGCAATCACAATATGCTTAGCGTGGATCAATTCGCCATTAACGCTGACAGTATGAGCATCGACAAACTCGGCACGTCCTTCAATCAAATCAACTCCGTTGCGCTTGAAGCTTCCATCGTAAGACGAGCGAGCACGATCAATATAGGCTTCACGATTCTTACGAAGAGTTGCATAATCAAATTCGTTCCCAGTATTTGTGAATCCATAGTCAGGTCCATATTTGTGGATACTCTCTGCAATTTGGGCTCCATACCACATGATTTTTTTAGGGACACAGCCGAGGTTGACACAAGTTCCACCTAATTTCTTTTCCTCAATAACTGCCGCCTTAGCACCATGTTCACCAGCACGATTCATGGTAGCAATTCCCCCGCTACCTCCTCCGATGGCGATAATATCATATTCTCTCATAAGAAAGCTCCTTTGGTTGTTTTCTAGTCATATTCTATCTTTTTTTGGAGGTCAATGCAAAAATCTGCTACGCTTAAATTTCTTAAGAAAATGCTTGCAAAAATAAAAAAGAAGTTGTATTATATAACTAACACAACAATAAAAGATTTGGCGATTGTTTTTGGATACTCAGAAAGCAATTGTCCATTTTTAGGACTTGTGCTATAATCTTAATATATGTTTATAAAAGAGGTATGGATATGAAAAAGAAGTCAAAAGCTAAGAAATGGCCCCTATTTACAGCTATCGGAGTTACGTCAGTTCTTGTAGTAGGAGCAGCTGCTGTCCTTCTATTGAGACAACCAAATCAAGCTGCAACACAAGACGAAACTGCAAAAATCGTTCTTGCCAAAGAGGGGTCAGTGGCTTCATCGGTTCTCTTATCTGGTACCGTAACAGCTCAAAAATGAACAATATGTTTATTATGATGCTAGTAAAGGTGACTTGGATGAGGTTTCGGTCTCTGTCGGAGATAAGGTAAGTGAAGGCCAAGCTCTTGTCAAGTATAGTAGTACTGAAGCTCAGGCTGCCTATGATGCTGCCAGTCGTGCAGTTGCGAAAGCTGACCGTCATATCAATGAATTGAATGAGGCTCGAAATACCGTCGCAGCAACACCTGTGCTCCCTCAAGCTGGGATTGAAGGCGCTACGGATCAAACCCCAGCACAATCTTCTACATCAGCTACAGCTTCTATCGATTCACAAATCAGTGATGCGCGTGATGTTCGTGCAGACGCGGCAGCGCAACTTGAAAAAGCCCAGGCACAGTTGGATGCCGCTACAGTTTTGAGTACAGTAGAAGGTACAGTTGTCGAAGTCAATCGCAATGTTTCAAAATCTCCAACAGGAAATAGCCAAGTATTGGTACATATCGTTAGTAACGACAACTTGCAGGTCAAGGGAGAACTTTCTGAATACAATCTTGCCAATCTATCTGTAGGCCAAGAAGTCACCTTTACTTCAAAGGTTTACCCAGATAAAACTTGGAATGGTAAGATTAGCTATATTTCAAATTATCCAAAGAACAGTAGCGAAACAAGTAGTAGTTTAGCTGGTTCAAACTCAGGATCTAAGTACCCATATACGGTCGATGTAACTAGTGAAATTGGCGATTTGAAACAAGGTTTTTCTGTCAGTGTCGAAGTGAAAAGTATGAGTAAAGCATTGCTTGTTCCTATTACAAGTATCGTCATGGAAGAAGATAAAAACTATGTTTGGATTCTTGATGAAAATCAAAAGGCCAAAAAGGTTGAAGTTGGATTGGGCAATGCAGATGCAGAAAACCAAGAAATCACATCTGGTCTGACAGATGGAGCAAAAGTCATCAGTAATCCGACAGCTTCCTTGCAAGAAGGAAAAGAGGTGAAGACTGATGAAGCAACTAATTAGCCTCAAAAATATCTGTCGTAGCTATCGAAATGGTGATCAAGAGCTTCAAGTTCTCAAAAACATTAACCTTGAAGTTCACGAGGGAGAATTCGTGGCTATCATGGGACCATCTGGTTCTGGTAAGTCCACCCTCATGAATACCATTGGTATGTTAGATACTCCTACAAGTGGTCAGTATTTTCTAGATGGAAAAGAAGTAGCTGGTTTGGGTGAAAAACAATTAGCCAAGGTACGAAATCAAGAGATTGGCTTTGTCTTTCAGCAATTCTTTCTCTTGTCCAAAATGAATGCTCTCCAGAATGTCGAACTTCCCTTGATTTATGCGGGAGTTTCAGCTTCAAAACGTCGCAAATTAGCAGAAGAGTATCTGGAAAAAGTAGAATTGACTGAGCGTACCCATCACTTACCATCAGAATTATCAGGTGGTCAGAAGCAGAGAGTAGCCATAGCGCGTGCACTCGTTAACAATCCATCTATTATCTTGGCAGATGAACCTACTGGAGCCCTGGATACCAAAACGGGTAATCAGATCATGCAACTCTTAGTTGAATTAAACAAAGAAGGAAAAACCATCATTATGGTAACGCATGAGCCTGAAATTGCTGCCTATGCTAAGCGTCAAATCGTCATTCGTGATGGTGTCATTTCGTCTGATAGTGCCCAAGTAGAAAAGGAGGAAATTAAGATGCAGAATCTGAAATTTGCCTTTTCATCTATCATGGCCCATAAAATGCGTTCCTTCTTGACCATGATAGGGATTATTATCGGTGTATCATCGGTCGTTGTAATCATGGCCTTGGGAGATTCCATGTCTCGTCAGGTCAATAAAACCATGACCAAGTCCCAGAAAGACATCCATGTATTTTTCTCCCCTACAAAGAGTAAGGACGGTTCCTTTACCCAGAAGCAATCTGCTCTAACCCTGTCTGGAGGACGAGAAGAAGATTTTGTTGAACCACCAAAACCTCAAGAAGCCTGGGTTAAGGAAGCTGCTAAGCTCAAGGGAGTGGATAGTTACTATGTGACCAACTCAGCCAATGTGACCTTGACCTATAAGGATAAAAAGGTGGAACACGCTAACATGACGGGTGGGAATGTCACTTATATGGATGCGGTCGAAAATAAAATCATTGCAGGTCGAAGTCTTAGAGCACAAGATTATAAAGATTTTGCAAACGTGATTATTTTAGATGAAGAACTTGCCAATAGCCTTTTTGGTTCAGCACAAGAAGCTCTCAATCAGATTGTTGAAGTAAATGAAATCAGTTATCGTGTTATTGGTGTTTATGAAAGTAAAGAAGCTAAGGCTGTAAAATCCTTTGGAGTCGGAGGACTACCAATTACGACCAATATTTCTCTTGCAGCTAATTTTAACACAGACGAGATTTCAAATATTGTCTTCCGTGTCAATGATACTAGCTTGACTCAGACTTTGGGTCCAGAATTGGCTAGAAGAATGACAGAGATTGCAGGTCTTCAACAAGGGGAGTATCAAGTTGCAGATGCGTCTGCCGCCTTCCAAGAAGTACAACAACTCTTCGGCTTTATAACTACGATTATTAGTGCCATTGCAGGGATTTCCCTCTTTGTTGGTGGTACTGGTGTTATGAACATTATGCTTGTTTCGGTGACAGAGCGTACCCGTGAGATTGGTTTACGGAAAGCACTAGGAGCAACACGGGCTAATATTCTGGTTCAGTTCTTGATTGAATCCATGATTTTAACCTTATTAGGTGGATTCATTGGTCTACTGCTTGCTGCAGGGGTGACTATGCTTGCAGGTGTTCTTCTTCAAACATGATTGCAGGAATAGAAGTTGGTGTATCCATCCCAATCGCTCTCTTTAGTCTAGCGGTCTCAGCTAGTATCGGTATGATATTCGGTGTTCTACCAGCCAATAAAGCCTCTAAGCTTGATCCTATCGAAGCACTTCGCTATGAATAAGACAATCAACAGGAAAAACGAGATGGACGCTTGTCTATCTTGTTTTTTGTATGGATTTCTCTATCGAAAATCACTAAAAATGTGGTATAATGAAGTGTTAGAAAAACAGGTTTCATTAGCCTGGAAAGGAAATATTATGTCTGAAAAGAATTTTTATATTACAACACCGATTTACTATCCATCTGGTAAACTTCATATCGGTTCTGCCTACACAACTATAGCATGTGATGTCTTAGCACGTTACAAACGCCTGATGGGCTACGATGTCTTTTATCTGACTGGTCTTGATGAGCATGGCCAAAAGATTCAACAAAAAGCAGAAGAAGCTGGCATCACGCCTCAAGCCTATGTTGATGGTATGGCAGTTGGAGTTAAAGAACTCTGGAAATTGCTTGATATCTCATATGATAAATTTATCCGTACTACAGATGATTACCATGAAAAAGTGGTAGCACAAGTTTGAACGCTTGCTTGCTCAAGATGACATCTACCTAGGTGAATACTCTGGCTGGTACTCAGTATCCGATGAGGAATTCTTTACAGAAAGCCAACTTGCGGAAGTTTTCCGTGATGAAGCTGGAAATGTGACGGGTGGTATCGCTCCATCAGGTCACGAGGTTGAATGGGTTTCAGAAGAATCTTATTTCCTTCGCCTCAGCAAATACCAAGACCGCTTGGTCGAATTTTTCAAATCACATCCTGACTTCATCACTCCAGATGGTCGCCTTAATGAAATGCTACGTAACTTCATCGAGCCAGGTTTGGAAGACTTAGCAGTATCTCGTACAACCTTTACCTGGGGTGTACCAGTCCCATCAAATCCGAAACACGTTGTCTACGTTTGGATCGATGCCCTTCTTAACTATGCGACAGCTCTTGGTTATGGTCAAGATGAACATGGTAACTTTGATAAGTTCTGGAATGGAACAGTCTTCCATATGGTTGGAAAAGACATCCTTCGTTTCCACTCCATCTACTGGCCAATCCTTCTTATGATGTTGGATGTTAAATTACCTGACCGCTTGATTGCTCACGGTTGGTTTGTCATGAAAGATGGCAAGATGTCTAAGTCTAAAGGGAATGTCGTTTATCCTGAAATGTTGGTAGAGCGCTATGGACTCGATCCACTTCGTTACTACCTCATGCGTAGCCTTCCAGTTGGTTCAGACGGAACCTTCACTCCAGAGGACTATGTAGGTCGTATTAACTATGAATTGGCAAATGACCTCGGAAACCTCCTCAACCGTACGGTTTCAATGATTAACAAGTACTTTGATGGTCAAATCCCTGCCTATGTAGAAGGTGTAACAGACTTTGACAATGAACTTGCTCAAGTGGCAGAACAATCAATCGCTGACTACAATACCTACATGGAAGCAGTTGACTACCCACGTGCGCTTGAAGCAGTCTGGACCCTCATCTCACGTACTAATAAATACATCGATGAGACAGCCCCATGGGTACTGGCTAAGGACGAAGCGCACCGAGAGCAATTGGCAAGTGTTATGAGCCACTTGGCAGCTAGCCTTCGTGTCGTAGCACACTTGATTGAGCCATTTATGATGGAAACCAGTCGTGCAGTCTTGACACAACTTGGTCTAGCAGAAGTTTCTAGCCTTGAAAACTTGAGCTTGGCTGATTTCCCTGCAGGTGTGACTGTAGTGGCCAAAGGAACACCAATCTTCCCACGTCTCGATATGGAAGAAGAAATCGCCTATATCAAGGAACAAATGGAAGGCAACAAGCCTGCCGTCGAAAAAGAGTGGAACCCAGATGAAGTCGAACTCAAACTCAACAAGGAAGAAATCAAGTTTGAAGACTTTGACAAGGTTGAAATCCGTGTTGCTGAAGTAAAAGAAGTTTCTAAAGTAGAAGGTTCTGATAAGTTGCTTCAATTCCGCTTAGATGCTGGAGATGGTGAAGATCGTCAAATCCTTTCTGGTATTGCGAAATACTATCCAAACGAACAAGAATTGGTCGGCAAGAAAGTCCAAATCGTTGCCAACCTTAAACCACGTAAAATGATGAAAAAATATGTCAGCCAAGGGATGATTCTCTCAGCTGAACATGATGGCAAATTAACCCTTCTCACAGTTGATCCAGCTGTACCAAATGGAAGTGTGATCGGGTGATAAGATAAATATAATTCTTTTAGAATTTTGATAGTAGTATGTTGAGAAATTCGAAGAATAAGATATTATTAAAGCTCTCAAACACTTGTTTGAGAGTTTTTAAGAAAGGAAAACATTTTGAGAGTTAAAGATATTGTACATGAGCTTAAGAAAGAGTATAAGGATTTATTGAAAGAAAAAGGAATTCAACTTTCCGATCTTGAGAGAAGAATCTCAAAAGACAAAAAAGAAGTGGAAACTAAAAAGACTTATTGGATTAGTGTATCTGGAGAAGACTTGAATTGTAAATTACCATTTTTTCGTTTCACTAGTTTTGCCCGAGCAGCATATAATGATATGCCTAAATTAGCAAATTATTTAGTGATTATAGTATTTACTTCAAACATTATAGATAAGGATTCCTACTCTGTTATTAAGTCAAATCAGGCTGAGAGATTCATTTCTAAAATTGAGAATAGTGAATCTAATTTTTATTTTGAAAATAAATGTGGAAGATCTCATTTTTTTAGGATTATAGATGATGCTAATAATGAACGATTGGATGAGGTAAAAAAATTTTTAGAAGATTTTCAATTTGAAGGGAATAGCTACATTATGGGAGATACTGATAAAGAAAAAAAAGAAATAGACGATACACTGTGTACTTTATCGTCAGTCAACACAATCCTCTATGGTCCTCCAGGAACTGGTAAAACTTATAAATCTATCAGATATGCAGTGAATACGATTGATACAAAATTTAATCAAAATTCTTCAAAAGTTGATGAAGACTATGTAAAAAGATTCAATGAATTTAAAGATTCAGGTCAAATTGCATTTACAACTTTCCATCAATCATATGGCTATGAGGAGTTTATTGAGGGGATTAAACCAAGTCTTGGTCAGGATACTGAAAATGAAGGTTCTGAAAATGTACTTTACACACTTAATGATGGAGTTTTTAAAGAGTTTTGTTTGAGAGCTCAAGAAGTTGTGGTAGATAAAGAGTTGACGGGAATATCACCCAATGCTCAAATTTGGAAAGTTTCAGTATCAGATTCTGTAAAAGATGATTGTTTTGAATCCAATCGAGTTCGAATTAATTTTTCTCTTGGTGATAGGTCTAAGAGTGTTGAATACTTTAATCATAGTATACAAAAAGGTGATATTATATTAATGACACCGCAATCACGAACGCTTGTCACAGGTATAGGTATTGTGACTGACGAAGAAGCATATGAGATTAAAGAAAATACAGGTATCACTGCAAGAAATGTTGAATGGTTAGCTAGAGATATTTCTATCGATATTAAAGATTATAGCAATGGTAAGCAAATGGTGAGGAATACAGTTTCGAGAGTGCATATCGTTACGGTAAAAGATATCTTAACTATTATTAAGAATAATTCTGAGATTTATAAGAATGTTGAAATCCCACAAAAAAATGATAAAAAGTATGTTTTTATTATAGATGAAATCAACCGTGGAAATATTTCTAAAATTTTTGGGGAACTTATTACTTTAATTGAGGATTCGAAACGTGATGGGGAAAAAGAAGCGATATCTATAACTCTTCCATATTCCAAAGAAGAGTTTTCTGTCCCTAACAATGTATATATATTAGGGACTATGAATACAGCAGATCGTTCTATTGCTCTTATGGATACAGCTCTTCGACGTCGTTTTGAATTTATTGAGATGATGCCAAATGAAGAGTTGCTAACTGATATAGTCATTGATGGTATTGAAGTAAAGAAAATGCTAGAAACTATGAACCGACGTATTGAAGCTCTTTATGACAGGGAGCATACATTAGGACATGCTTTCTTTATGCCACTTAAAAATGAGAAAAAAGCTACTATCAATCAATTAGCATCTATATTTACAAATAAAATTATTCCACTGCTTCAAGAATATTTCTATGAAGATTACGAAAAAATTATGCTTGTTTTAGGAATTGATTCCCAAAATGAAGATGATAGTAAATTTATTTCAGTTAAAAATAATGACGGTATATTTAAAAATAGCCAAAATATTGACTTAAATCCTGTCTATCAAATTAATAAGGAAGCATTCCAAAAACCAGATAATTATATAACTATCTATAATGGTACTTTAAATTTGGGAGAAGTAGATGAAACCAAAGGTTCTGACAGTTAGAGAATTTCAAGGTATAAAAAAAGATGATTTAGGTGAAAAGAATTTTGCATTATTAGAAGAATTTATCGAAGAAAATTCTGGTGATGATGTTGAGGAACGATTGTCAGACTTTTTGAGGATTTCATCTCAAAAAGGATTCAAAGTGATCAAGCCTCAAAATTATGTAGGTGTTATTAACATTGATAATAAAGTTCAGATTGAAATTTTGCCTAAGATTGATATTAGTGATGAGAACAAATTACGAAACCTGTTTCTTAAAATGTTATCTTGCTTAAAAGAATTTAAGGGAAAGAGTTTTAAAAATGCTCAGATAAATGATTCTAAGTTACCAATTTATGAAGTTTTTATTCAGATGTATTTGAATGAAGTCCAAGAGTTGTTGAAAAGAGGATTGAAGTCCGATTATCTTGCTATTGAAGGGAATCTTACATTTTTCAAAGGGAAATTTCTAATTAATCAGCATCTTAAGAATAATATAGTTCGTAAAGATAGATTTTTTATGGCTTATGATGAATTTCATACCAATCGACCTGAAAATCGTTTGATAAAAACAACGCTTCTAAAATTAAACAAGATTTCAACAAATGGAAGAAATCAATTGTTAGCAAAACGTTTATTAGCTGAGTTTGAGATGGTTGGTCAGTCAATGAACATCGATAAGGATTTTTCTCTAGTAAAAAAAGATCGTAATTCTCAAGCTTATCAAAGCCTAATGATCTGGTCTCAAATATTCCTTAAGAATAAAAGTTTTTCAACTTTTAAAGGAACTAAAAATGTTAATGCTTTACTATTTTCAATGGAGAAAATTTTTGAAGCATATGTTGCTAAAAAGTTAAAAATTCACTTTTCAGAATGGAATGTAGAAACTCAAAAGAAAGACAAATATTTGTTTGATAATCCAAAGACATTTCGATTGAAGCCGGATATTTATATGTCAAAAGATGGTTCGTCGATTGTTTTAGACACAAAATGGAAAAAGCTTTATCAAGATAAAAGTAAAAATTATGGAATCAATCAAGCAGATATGTATCAAATGTATGCTTATGCATATAAATATGATGTTGAAAAACATTATTTTAATTTATCCTAAGCATAACGAAATTTCTTTTTAAAAATGATTATACAACTTATGTACAAAAAAACGAAACAATGAATATAATCTGAAGAGAATTGTTATTACCGTATTTCTATATGATTTGCAGAATGAAAAAGATAATCTAACAATATTGACAGATTATTTATCAGAAGATTTACACAAAAAGTAAATAGGAATTTTTTTAATAAAATTATTTTGAATAAATTACAGAAAACTAATATAGAGATTCAGTTATATAAATTTATAATAGTGTGATTGGCTAAGATTTAAAAAGAACCAGTTTAAACTGGTTCTTTTCTTTTGTAAGGTATCAGTTGATAAAAGTGTTATTCTGCTTTATAATGAAGAAAAACGGAGGAAATTGCCATGAAATACATTCCATTTGGTAAAGAGAAAAGAGAATTGTCCGAAATCGTTCTCGGTATGATGCGAATCAGTGACAAGTCGGTCAAAGAAGTGGAGGAGCTGGTTGAAACAGCCCTATCTGTAGGAATCAATGCCTTTGACTTGGCAGATATCTATGGTGGAGGTCGTTGCGAAGAATTACTGGGTCAAGTGTTAAAGCATCGTCCTGACCTGCGAGAAAAGATGTGGATCCAGTCCAAGTGTGGCATTCGCATAGAAGAATTTACCTATTTTGATTTTTCAAATGATTATATTTTAGAATCAGTAGACGGGATTCTAAAAAGATTGCAGGTTGATTATCTAGATAGCTTGCTTCTCCATCGTCCAGATGCTTTGATGGAAGCTGATCAAGTGGCTCAAGCCTTTGAAATTCTACACAAATCAGGTAAAGTTCGAGACTTCGGTGTGTCCAATCAAAATCCTATGATGATGGAATTGCTGAAGAAAGAAGTCAAACAACCTTTATCTATCAATCAATTACAGCTAAGCGCAGCTTTCACGCCAGGATTTGAATCAGGTTTCCATGTCAATATGGAAGGTGACAAGGCAGCTTTGCGTGATGGTAGCGTCTTTGAATACTGCAAACTGAACGACATGGTTATTCAAGCCTGGTCAGTCTTGCAGTTCGGATATTTCAAAGGGAATTTTGTCGGCAATGAGAAGTTCCAACAACTAAACCAAGTCCTAAATCGATTAGCCTTAAAATACGGTGTGAGCCCTTCAGCTATTGCTATCGCTTGGGTGTTACGCTATCCAGCTAAGATGCAGGCAGTAGTAGGAACAACTAACTCTAAACATTTGATAGAAGCAAGCCAAGCAAGTCATGTCAACCTGACTCGAAAAGAATGGTATGAGATTTACCTAGCAGCAGGGAATGATTTGCCATAGGGAAAAATGCATTTTAAGAAATAACAGTCAAAAAGCCGTTGAAAAAACGGTTTTTTGTTATAATAAGACAAGAGAACTATTAAGGAGAGAAACATGACATTTGAAGAAATTTTACCTGGACTAAAGGCTAAGAAGAAATACGTGCGTACTGGCTGGGGTGGTGCTGAAAACTATGTGCAGCTTTTTGATACCATCGAGCAAAATGGCGTCGCCCTTGAAGTGACACCCTATTTCCTCATCAACGTATCTGGTGAAGGTGAAGGTTTTTCTATGTGGAGCCCAACTCCTTGTGATGTCTTAGCGACAGATTGGGTGGAAGTCTATGACTAAACGTGTACTGATTACAGGCGTTAGCTCAGGGATTGGTCTGGCTCAAGCTCGACTCTTTTTAGAAAAAGGTTATCAGGTTTTTGGAGTGGATCAGGGTGAAAATCCTGAATTACAGGGTGACTTTCACTTTTTACAACGTGATTTAACGCTTGATTTGGAACAAATTTTTGATTGGTGTCCTCAGGTGGATGTTCTCTGCAATACAGCTGGGGTTTTGGATGACTACAAACCTTTACTAGAACAATCTGCTCAGGAAATCCAAGAGATTTTTGAAATCAACTATGTGACACCAGTAGAGCTGACGCGACATTATCTTACGCAAATGCTAGAGAATAAAAAAGGAATCATCATCAATATGTGTTCCATTGCATCAAGTCTAGCAGGCGGTGGTGGGCACGCCTATACCTCGTCTAAGCACGCCTTGGCAGGCTTTACCAAACAATTAGCTCTGGACTATGCTGAAGCTGGGATTCAGGTCTTTGGCATTGCTCCTGGTGCAGTTAAGACTGGTATGACAGCAGTTGACTTTGAACCAGGTGGTCTGGCAGACTGGGTAGCCAGTGAAACACCTATCAAACGCTGGATTGAGCCAGAAGAAGTGGCAGAAGTCAGTCTCTTTTTGGCTAGTGGGAAGGCCTCTGCTATGCAGGGACAAATCCTGACCATTGATGGTGGTTGGAGCTTGAAGTAGCATATCTAATAGAAATCAAACACCGCTTTTTGTGTCTATGGTGTTTGCTATGAGAATGGGAAATTACTCTGCATTGAGAAAACGATAGGTCCGTATCAACACCGTTACAATCCACCTGGTGGTAGCTAGAAACTAGGATAAGGCAGAGTTACGAAGATTTCCAGAATTAGAACTGACAAGCTATAGAAATTGGAAGGTGAATGATGAGAAATCAACTAGCTCTTAGTGGCGAAAAAATTGTTGAAAAAGTTTATCCCCAGTTATTGAACCACGTCGGCTTGATTCGTGGGGAATACTTGTTGAGAGAGCTCAACCAAAACATCCTGTTACCAAGTTGTCAGCAATTTGTAAAAGATTATCTAGACACTATTTGCCATTTATACTCAGATGAAGAAGTCTGGTATCGCTTTTCAGAGTTAACAAATGCAGAAGCAAATAGTCTAGACGGGACTAAAGAGTATTTTGACGAACGCCACCCCTTATTTGGATACAGAGGTATCAGGCGTTTGTTGGCGTGTCCAGATGAATTTCAGTCTGAGGCAAATGTCGTTACAGATGTTTATCAAAATAATCCCAATTTGTCTGTTATTTTTCCTTTTGTTAATGATGCCGACCAATTAAAACGAGCTATTACAGTGTTACGTCAGCATGGTTTTACTGGTAAAGTCGGCACGATGATTGAATTACCATCAGCTTATTTCGACTTGGACATGATACTGGAAACTGGTCTTTCAAAGATTGTAGTTGGAATGAATGATTTGACTTCATTTATTTTTGCGACTGTAAGAAACAGTCAATGGCATGATATGGAAAGTCCTATTATGTTAGAAATGCTGAGACAGATGCAGGATAAAGCAAGGAAGAAAAAGATTGATTTTGCTGTAGCAGGCTATCTGAATACTTCTTTCATACAAAAAATGAATCAGATGGGTATCGAATGTATTCTCCATTACAGCGCTATTCCAGAGATTTTTGATTTAGAAATTGACCATCTAGACCATCTTAAACATATAAAAGAAGAAAGTAAAAAATTACAAAGGAGAACCTATGAAACCTCAAGAAATGTGGAATGCCTACAAGAAAATCAATCCCTCTATCGGAGATGAAATCGATGCCTGGGCTTTTGGCGTGGAAGCCGATCTCTTGGCAGATTTGGTTCTAAGAGGCGAAAAAACAGCAACCGCCTAAGCTTACGATCTTTACGCTCTAGAGGACGAACCCCTTCCACAAGAAGGGACTTTCGATGTCATTTTAGACAGTCAAAACCAGGCTGTCTGCATCGTCGAAGTTACAAAGGTTTCTGTTCAGCCTTTCTATCAAGTGTCAGCTGACCATGCCTACAAGGAAGGTGAAGGCGATAAATCCTTAGCCTACTGGCGTCAGGTTCATGAGGAGTTTTTCACGGAGTGGCTGGAGGAAGCAGGTCTGACGTTTACACCCGAAAGCAAAGTTGTTTTAGAAGAATTTCGCAAGGTCTACCCCTTGTAAAAAGCAGACATAAGAAAGTTTTGGGAATCATTGTCCAAAGCTTTTTTCTGACTTTAAATGATTAAAATAAGTAAACAAAAAGCGGACATGATTGTCCGCTTTTTGAATCTAACAAGTAAAGTTATTAGATAAAGTTTTCAAAGATAGTTATCTTCAAAATCCCTATTCTCATCACTTCTACATTGGTTGATTATTTTTTACGATAATGTAAAACTGTTCCTACAGCTACGATAAGCATTGCAACACCAGCAACAGAAACAATTAGGCTATTACGTTCACCAGTATTTGGAAGTCCTGGTTTGTCTTCAGTTGTTGTTGTAGCTCCAGTTGTTGTTGTAACTCCTGAAGGAGCTTCAGTAGTTGTTGGAGCCTCAGTTGTTGTTGTAACTTCTGAAGGAGCTTCAGTAGTTGTTGGAGTCTCAGTTGTTGTTGTAACTTCTGAAGGAGCTTCAGTAGTTGTTGGAGCCTCGGTTGTTGTTGTAACTTCTGAAGGAGCTTCAGTAGTTGTTGGAGCCTCAGTTGTTGTTGTAACTTCTGAAGGAGCTTCAGTAGTTGTTGGGGCTTCAGTAGTTGTTGGAGCCTCAGTTGTTGTTGTAACTTCTGAAGGAGCCTCAGTAGTTGTTGGAGCTTCAGTTGTAGTTGGAGCTTCAGTTGTAGTTGGAGCTTCAGTAGTAGTTGGAGCTTCAGTAGTAGTTGGAGCTTCAGTAGTAGTTGGAGCTTCAGTAGTAGTTGGAGCTTCAGTAGTAGTTGGAGCTTCAGTAGTAGTTGGAGCTTCAGTAGTAGTTGGAGCTTCAGTAGTAGTTGGAGCTTCAGTAGTAGTTGGAGCTTCAGTAGTAGTTGGAGCTTCAGTAGTAGTTGGAGCTTCAGTAGTAGTTGGAGCTTCAGTAGTAGTTGGAGCTTCAGTAGTAGTTGGAGCTTCAGTGGTTGTTGTAGTTGGTTTGTTTGATGTGTTGACGACCTTAATCACGTTTGCATCATCAATTTTTTCAACTTTAGAAGTGTAACCTTCAGGTGTATTTGTTTCCACTACTGAGTACTCAATCTTCTTACCGTCTTTGATACCTGGCAATTTAGTAAATTCTGCTTGCCAACCAGAAGCTTTTGTAAGAGTTTGTGTCATTCCTTCTAAAGCTTGGCCGTCAGCATACAATTGAACAGTGATATCTTTACGGTCAGATTCTTCGTCACCAACCCACTCTTTCTGAACTGTCACAGTTGTATCACCAGATACCCAGAATTTCAACTCATTATTGTTCCAGAAAGCTGGATCAGTTTGAGGTGTTGTGATTTCATCAGCTGTCAAGGTTGCATTGTTGTCAACACGGATGGTTGTCTTAGGAATGATTGTTTGGTATTCAACGATCAATTCATCGTCTGTAGCTGTTTTGAAAACATCACTGACGTCTGATAAATTCACAGTAAATCCATTACCGTCTGCATCGAATTTCACATGTTTCCAGAAGTCCCATCCTGAAGCAACCACTTGTCCACCTTTTCTCAATGTGAATGATGGTTTCAAGTAAGTGCCAACGAAGAATTCACTTGCAGCGTGATTAGCTGCAGGAGCAAAAGTGATTTTTGAGTAATCTACAGCTGGAGCTTGGATTTTATCTGATACAACAGGATTTGTGATGGCTTGTTTCTTACCATCTCCGTTGATACGGATGAACCATTTTGTTAGATAGTAGTCATCACCAACATTCATCCATGCATAGTTTTCAGATGCATCTAGTTTGAATTGCTTAGCTACATAGTCACCTGTAAGGTTGTATTTATTTAAGACTGATTCAAATACGCCAGGTCCATCAGGGCGTGTAATGATGACAGATTCTGAACCGACTTTAGAAGTGGCGGTCTTGTTTCCAGGATTTCCTGGAGTGCTATCCCACACTGCTCGGTATTGGAATCCACCCTTAACATTTTGGTTCATGGATTCGATTGCTTTTTTAAAAGTAAAAGTAATCTTCTTGTTTGTCATTGACAAGGTAGCTACTTCAGCACCGTTGGCTTGAAGTGATTGCGTTGCGAGTTCTGTGATATTTAAACCTTCAGGAGCATCGATGGTAAAAGTATCTCCTTCTTTAACAGATTTACCTGTTAAGTCCCATTCAAAAGAAAATGTGACCTTTTGACCAGATGTATCTGCTTTAAGGTTTGTAATAGTGGGAGTGACAGTTGCTGCAGAAACTGGCTTGATGATTGACAAACCAAGAGCAACTACACTGAACATTGCTACAAACGCGAATAATTTTTTATAGAAAGTTTTCACTTGTTCCTCCATTCCTTTCTTCCATAAAATCTTCTTGTTTGGTAATAACACCCAAAATGTTAATCAATATCATTTAATAAAATTGACAGTCCTATTCTGACGAAAAATCCTTTCTTTATTGCAGTTTACTCCAGCTCCATTGAAGATAAATTAATGCAATAGTTTTGAGACTCCGTATGTTATCAACTACTTTATATTTAGAGTAACGATTAGATGTAAAAGGGATTTTCTGCTAGTTTATTTCATGGACGTGAATCCAATATTTAAAAAAAATAACCAATGAATTTTTTTAAATATTGGATTTGCTTCTGAAAAAAACTAATAATAGAAAGTGCAATATATTAAAAAAAACATAATGATTGTCATAGATTAAGTATTAATATACCAAACACACTAATTTTAGCACTAACCTATGCATTAGTCAACGAAATAGATGCGAATTTCCTATAAATTTTGGAGGCTTTTGACTTGTTTTGACAAAATACCAAAATAGGCTTGAAATATAGAAATTCTAGATGTTCGCAGAATCGTTTTCTTATTATTCTGATTCAAAAAGACAAAAATTGTATAAATGAACTTTCAAAGCTTTTTTCTGACTAAAAATATGATAAAATAGGTATGTTTGAACTAGAGCATATGCTCATAAATTTAGAATAGGAGAATATGATGCAAGCAGTAGAACATTATATCGAAAAATTTGTTCCTGAACATTATGATTTATTTTTAGACTTGAGTCGTGAGACCAAGACTTTTTCAGGAAAAGTAACCATTACTGGTCAAGCTAAAAGTGACCGTATTTCCCTTCACCAAAAGGACTTGGAAATTGCTTCAGTTGAAGTAGCAGGACAAGCTCGTCCATTTACAGTTGATAACGAAAACGAAGCTCTTCATATCGAACTTACAGAAGCAGGTCCAGTTGAATTGGTTATTGCTTTTTCAGGTAAAATCACAGACAACATGACAGGGAATCTATCCCATCATACTACACAGTTGATGGAGTTAAGAAGGAAGTTTTGTCGACTCAGTTTGAGAGCCACTTTGCCCGTGAAGCCTTCCCATGTGTGGATGAGCCAGAAGCTAAAGCAACCTTTGACTTAGCTCTTCGTTTTGACCAAGCAGAAGGCGAACTTGCCTTGTCAAACATGCCAGAAATCGATGTTGAAAATCGCAAAGAAACTGGCATCTGGAAGTTTGAAACTACACCTCGTATGTCTTCTTACTTGCTAGCTTTCGTAGCTGGTGATTTGCAAGGGGTAACTGCTACAACTAAAAATGGTACCTTGGTAGGTGTATACTCAACCAAGGCCCATCCACTTTCAAACCTTGATTTCTCACTAGACATCGCTGTTCGTTCTATCGAATTTTACGAAGATTACTACGGAGTCAAGTACCCAATCCCTCAATCTCTTCATATCGCTCTTCCTGACTTTTCAGCAGGTGCTATGGAAAACTGGGGCCTCGTAACCTACCGTGAAGTCTACTTGGTTGTGGATGAGAACTCTACCTTTGCCAGCCGTCAACAAGTAGCCCTCGTCATTGCCCACGAGCTTGCTCACCAATGGTTCGGTAACCTAGTAACTATGAAATGGTGGGATGACCTCTGGCTCAACGAAAGCTTCGCCAACATGATGGAATACGTCTGTGTGGATGCGATTGAGCCAAGCTGGAATATCTTTGAAGACTTCCAAACAAGTGGCGTTCCATCTGCTTTGAAACGTGATGCGACAGATGGTGTTCAGTCTGTTCACGTTGAAGTCAAACACCCAGATGAAATCAATACACTCTTTGACTCTGCTATCGTTTATGCTAAAGGAAGCCGTCTCATGCACATGCTTCGTCGTTGGCTAGGAGATGCTGATTTTGCTAAAGGTTTGCACGCATACTTTGAAAAACACCAATACGGAAACACTATTGGACGTGACCTTTGGAATGCCCTTGGTCAAGCATCAGGACGTGATGTAGCAGCCTTTATGGATTCTTGGTTGGAGCAACCTGGTTATCCAGTTTTGACTGCTACAGTTGAAAATGATGTTTTGAAGATCTCACAAAAACAATTCTTCATCGGTGAGCATGAAGACAAGAACCGTCTTTGGGTAGTACCCCTTAACAGTAACTGGAAAGGTTTGCCAGATACTCTCGAAACTGAAAGCATCGAAATTCCAGGTTATGCAGCGCTTCTTGCTGAAAACCAAACAGCCCTTCGTCTTAACACTGAAAATACAGCCCACTATATTACTGACTATCAAGGTGAATTACTGGATGCTATCCTTTCAGAATTAGTAGAACTTGATAATACAAGCAAACTGCAAATCGTCCAAGAACGTCGTTTGCTTGCTGAAGCAGGACATGTATCATATGCAGACTTGTTGCCAGTACTTGATAAACTTGCCAAGGAAGAGTCTTACCTGGTTGTCGCTGCAGTTTCTCAAGTTATTTCTGCCCTTGAGCGCTTTATCGATGAAGGAACAGAAGCTGAGAAAGCCTTTAAAAATCTGGTTGCTAAATTGGCCCGTCACAATTATGAGCGACTTGGCTTTGAAGCGAAAGACGGAGAATCAGATGAGGATGAGTTGGTTCGTCAATTGACCATTTCTATGATGATTCGTTCAAATGATGAAGAAGCTAGTCAGGTAGCAAGTCAAATCTTTGCAGCCCATAAAGAAAATCTTGCAGGACTTCCAGCAGCCATTCGTTCTCAAGTTCTTATCAATGAGATCAAACATCACGAAACTAAGGAATTGGTGGCGACTTATCTGGATCTATACACTCATGCAACGGATGCAGTTTTCAAACGTCAATTAGCAGCTGCGCTTGCATACAGTACAGATGCAGAAAACATCCAAACTCTTCTTGCAACTTGGGAAGGACAAATTTGTCGTGAAACCACAAGACCTTTCAGCATGGTACCTTCAATTCCTTGGACACCAAGCTACCCAAGAAACTGTTTGGGTTTGGGCTCGTGAAAACTGGGATTGGATCAAGGCAGCCCTTGGTGGAGATATGAGCTTTGATAGCTTTGTTATTTTCCCATCACACATCTTTAAAACAGAACAAGGTTTGGCAGAGTATAAGGCCTTCTTTGAACCACAACTTTCTGATCTCGCTCTTAGCCGTAATATCAGCATGGGTATCAAGGATATCGCAGCGCGCGTTGAATTGATTAAACGTGAAAAAGCAGCAGTTGAAGCAGTTGTTGCACAATATGGCAAGGCTTAAAAACTTCTTGACTAAATAGTATATAAAAACTCAACTTTCTCTTAGAAAAACAAGGAAAGTTGAGTTTTTTTTAAGATATTTTTGCTATAATGGATATAATAAGGAGGAATTTTTGATGATTAAAATTCTATTAGTGGAAGATGACCTAGGCCTGTCAAATTCAGTCTTTGATTTTTTGGATGATTTTGCAGATGTTATGCAGGTATTTGATGGTGAAGAAGGTCTCTACGAGGCTGAAAGTGGCGTCTATGACTTGATTCTATTGGACTTGATGTTACCAGAAAAAAATGGTTTCCAAGTCTTAAAAGAACTACGTGAAAAAGGTGTTTCGACTCCTGTTCTCATTATGACAGCTAAGGAAAGTCTTGATGACAAAGGACATGGCTTTGAGCTGGGAGCAGATGACTATCTAACCAAACCATTTTATCTAGAAGAACTCAAGATGCGTATTCAGGCCCTTCTCAAACGCTCAGGGAAATTTAACGAAAATACCTTAACGTACGGTGATTTGACAGTCAATTTATCTACTAATGAAGTTAAGGTTCAAGATGCCTCTGTTGAGCTGCTTGGTAAAGAATTTGAACTCTTGGTCTATTTCCTCCAAAACCAAAATGTCATCTTACCAAAAACCCAAATCTTTGACCGTTTATGGGGATTTGATAGTGACACAACTATTTCCGTTGTAGAAGTCTATGTATCAAAAGTTCGTAAGAAATTGAAAGGTTCAGTCTTTGCTGAAAATCTCCAAACTTTGCGTAGTGTTGGGTATATTTTAAAACATGTTTAAGAAATTAAAAAAGAATTGGTACGCAGAAGATTTTAGCTACTTTATCCGTAATTTTGGAGTATTCACGCTGATTTTCTCTGCCATGACCTTGATTATCTTGCAGGTTATGCACTCCAGTCTCTACACGTCAGTGGATGAGAAACTTCTATCTCTCAGCAACAATCCTCAGGACATCATTCAATTGGCGGTCAATCGTGCAACTGAAGACGTTAAGGATTTAGGTAGTGGCAGTGTCGCTTCAGCATCTGATAAAAAACCAAATGTGAGTTCCAATACTGAAGTGATTTTGCTAGATTCAAATTTGAATCAATTAGTGACTGGCAATCGCTTTTTAGGATTAGACAGAATAACTTTCAATAAAAAGGATTTAAACCATATCCGACAACTTCATGTTGTGAATAGCTACGGCCAGGATGAGATTTATCGGGTGGTCTTAACGGAAATGAATATTGATTCTGTTTCGACTAATATTAAGTATGCTGCTATCCTGATTAACACAAGCCAACTAGAGCAAATTAGTCAAAACCACGAGCAGTTAATCGTGGTGGTGATGGCAAGTTTTTGGATTCTATCAATCTTAGCCAGTCTCTATCTTGCACGGGTCAGTGTTAAACCCTTACTTGAAAGTATGCAAAAGCAGAAAAGCTTTGTGGAAAATGCCAGTCATGAATTACGGACTCCGTTGGCAGTTCTTCAGAACCGTCTGGAAACTCTTTTTAGAAAACCAGAGGCGACTATTATGGAGTCAAGTGAGAGTATCGCTTCTAGTTTGGAAGAAGTTCGAAATATGAAATTTCTAACGACTAACCTTCTCAATCTGGCACGTAGAGATGATGGAATCAAGCCTGAGTTTGGAGAGGTAGAGCCAGACTTCTTTAATACAACCTTTACTAACTATGAGATGATTGCATCCGAGAATAATCGTGTCTTTCGTTTCCAAAATCGTGTTCATCGCACCATTATCACAGATAAACTCCTCCTAAAGCAATTGATGACGATTCTGTTTGACAATGCGGTCAAGTATACAGAAGAAGAAGGAGATATATATTTTGAGATTTCAACGAAAGAACGAAGCCTCTATCTAACGGTAGCTGATAATGGGATCGGTATTTCTGCAGCCGATAAAAAGAAAATCTTTGATCGTTTTTATCGTGTAGATAAGGCACGTACACGGCAAAAGGGTGGTTTCGGTTTAGGCTTGTCTTTAGCTAAGCAGATCGTCGATGCCTTAAAAGGCTCTATCAGTGTGAAAGATAACAAACCTAACGGAACAATTTTTGAAGTCAAGATAGCTATCACAACACCATCAAAACGAAAGAATAAATAAAAAAACCTTCGATTCATCGAAGGTTTTTATTTGAATTTTTTCTTGATAAAAGTGCGCTGAAATTGTAAAGCTACAAGACTGAGGCCGATAGCCAAAGCAAATGATAAAACAGTGTTCAATTTAAGCGATAAGAACATAAAACTAAAGATAGCTAAAAAGACACAGAAGCAAGCAATGTTTACAAAAAATAGGACTTCCTTTACACTAGCAACAGAAGTATTTTCTGGGACATAATCTTGAAACTGAGCAGCTTTTATACTTTCTTGTTCTAACTCATACGGGTGTAGTTTTCTTGCGGGCATATTTCTCTCCTTAACAGTACATTACTATTTTATCATTTTTTAAAGAGAGAATTATTACAGGATTGTTACAAATTGCATAAAATCTGTTATCAAGGCCAATTTCGGAATTCTTGACATGCTGTTGGGAAAATGATAGGATGAGTAAACCGTTTAAACTTTATTATTTTTCTCTTATTTCAACGAGGGGAAATTTGATGCATGAAACGAATAAAAATCATACACAGATGCAAATAAATTCAATTTTGAAGTAAGGACAGGATTCTTTTAAATTGATTCTAGTTGTTCATGACGAGATAGTTTTCTATCTTTAGTGCTATGGTAAAGAGGAGATTTGTTCCCTCGACAACAGAATACTTAAAGGAGATTGGCATGTATCTTGCTTTCAAAGAAATTTTACAGAATAAACTGCGTTACAGTTTAATTCTAACAACCATTTTTCTCATTGCTTTTATGGTCTTTTTTATGACCAGTTTGGCTCTCGGGCTTGTTCGAAATAACAGGGCTGCTATTGATAATTGGCAAGCAACAGGAGTTGTGCTATCCGATTATGCAAATGATAATTTAACTGCATCCTTTATACCAGAAAAAGACTACAAAGATAAAGTTTCTGAGGATGCTGTTCCTCTAAGCTACATGTTTGCGGTGACAAACCTTGTTAATAGTAGTGACAAGATGAATGTCTCTATTTTTGGTCAAGAGTGGGACAGTTTTATTTCGCCAACCCTGATTGAAGGCCGTTACCCGGAAAATGACCAAGAAGTGGTAGTGGATCAGTCTTTTGAAAATTACGGCATCAAACTCGGGGACGCTATTCAACTCAACGGAAGTGAGACAAGTTTTAAGATTGTAGGTTTGACCAGAGAAAATAAATTTTTCACGGAACCTGTTGTCTTTACAAGTTTAACAACGTATTGGGATTTACAAGGAACAACAAAAGGCAATCGTTCAATCTCTGCATTGGTATTGCAAAATGATGTAGAAGTGACTGGCGATGGTTTGAAGCAGATTTCTATTCAAAAAATGATTTCGAAAATTCCTGGCTATACACCTCAGGTCAATGTATTCTCAGGAATGATTCTAGCTATGATTGTCATTACAGGTCTGATTGTAGGAATTTTTATCTACATCATTACTATTCAAAAATTAGGCCTCTATGGAATTATGCGAGCGCAAGGGATTCAGATAAAATCTATTGTATGGTCCCTTTTCTGCCAAATCTTTCTTTTATCTGGTTTGGGTATAGGATTGGCTTTATTAGCCATTTGGGCTGTCATTTTAGTCTTACCTGCAACCTTCTTTTTCTACCCTAGTTGGTTGGCATACTTTGTCTTAAGCCTGGTCATTTGCTTGATGGCACTACTCGGTGGCGTCATTTCGCTTCCGCGTCTACTTAAAGTGGATCCAATTACAGCGATTGCAGAATGATAAGGAGAATGATATGACGACATTAATTGAGATGATTCAAGTGACAAAAACTTATGGCGAAGGCAATATGAAAGTCACAGCTCTCCATGAGACAAATTTTCAGCTAAACGCTGGGGAGTTTGTAGCGATTGTGGGGCCTTCTGGATCAGGTAAAACAACCTTTTTAACGACTCTAGGCCAACTTCAGGAAGCTTCAAGTGGCAAGATTCTGGTAAAGGGAAAAGAGACTGGGCATTTATCGGAAAAAGAAAAAACGGATTTGCGCTTCAGTGAATTTGGTTTTATCCTCCAGGCCTCAAATCTGATTCCCTTTTTAACAGTAAAGGAGCAATTAGATTTAATTGACCGTTTGGATAAAAAGAAATCTATAAAAAGTAACCGACAAGAGTTGTTCAGTTTGTTGGATTTGGAAAAGGTTCAAAATCACTATCCCAAAGCTCTCTCTGGTGGTGAACGCCAACGAGCTGCAATTGCTAGAGCCCTTTATAATAATCCTAGTATTGTACTTGCAGACGAACCAACAGCTAGCTTGGATACACAACGTGCTTATCAAGTGACGGATATGTTGGCTTCAATTGCCCATGAGCAAGGCAGGGGAGTTGTCATGATTACGCATGATACTCGCTTGCTAGATAAGGTTGACCGTATTTATGTGATGAATGACGGACGACTTGTTGAAAAGACACAAGCATAAATCTAAAAAGTGAACTGTTAGTGATACGGTTCACTTTTTTTATAATTTGGACTAACAAGATCCACTTTTCTATATAGCTGATTTTTTGGAAATGTGGTATAATTTTCTCTATGGAAAAGATTATCATTACAGCAACTGCTGAAAGTATTGAACAAGTAAAACAGCTACTTGAAGCTGGTGTCGACCGCATTTATGTCGGTGAGAAAGATTTTGGTCTTCGTTTGCCTACTACCTTTAGTCATGAAGAATTGCGTGAAATCGCAAAAATTGTTCATGATGCCGGTAAGGAATTAATCGTTGCGGTCAATGCTCTTATGCACCAAGACATGATGGACCGTATCAAGCCCTTCTTGGACTTTTTAGAAGAAATCAAAACGGACTACATCACAGTTGGGGACGCAGGTGTCTTTTATGTGGTTAACCGTGATAACTATTCTTTCAAAACGATTTACGATGCCTCAACCATGGTCACAAGTAGTCGTCAGATTAACTTCTGGGGACAAAAAGCAGGAGCGTCAGAAGCAGTTTTGGCGCGTGAAATCCCATCTGCAGAACTTTTCAAAATGCCTGAAATTTTAGAAATTCCTGCTGAAGTATTGGTATACGGTGCTAGTGTCATCCACCATTCAAAGCGTCCGCTCTTGCAAAACTACTATAATTTCACACAGATTGATGATGAAAAATCTCGTCAACGTGACTTGTTCTTAGCTGAGCCAAGTGACCCAGAGAGCCATTATTCCATTTTTGAAGACAATCATGGAACTCATATCTTTGCTAACAATGACCTTGATTTGATGACCAAATTGACAGAACTAGTAGAGCATGGATTTACCCACTGGAAGCTTGAAGGTCTCTACACTCCAGGCCAAAACTTTGTAGAAATTGCAAAACTCTTTATCCAAGCGCGCAATTTAATTCAAGAAGGGAACTTTACACATGACCAAGCCTTCTTGCTTGATGAAGAAGTTCGCAAGCTTCATCCTAAAAATCGTTTCTTGGATACTGGATTTTACGACTATGACCCTGATATGGTTAAGTAAACATCACAAAACCCGACATAAAATGTTCGGGTTTTTCTAGTGCAAGGATGAATTTGAAGCGTATTCATGATATAATAGAAGTAGCTCTATTTGGAGGTGTATAAGTGGAAAATCTGAAAAAAATGGCAGGGATTAAAGCTGCCGAGTTCGTCAAAGATGGTATGGTTGTCGGGCTTGGAACAGGCTCAACTGCCTACTATTTCGTAGAAGAAATAGGTCGTCGTATCAAGGAAGAGGGCTTACAGATTACAGCTGTAACGACTTCTAGTGTGACCAGCAAGCAGGCAGAAGGACTCAATATTCCTCTTAAGTCAATTGATCAAGTGGACTTTGTAGACCTGACAGTTGATGGTGCAGATGAAGTAGACAGTCAGTTTAACGGAATCAAAGGCGGTGGTGGGGCCCTTCTCATGGAAAAGGTTGTCGCAACTCCATCTAAAGAATATATCTGGGTAGTTGATGAAAGTAAGCTAGTAGAGAAACTCGGTGCCTTTAAATTACCAGTAGAGGTTGTTCAATATGGTGCCGAACAGGTATTTCGTCGATTTGAACGAGCTGGCTATAAACCGAGCTTTCGTGAAAAAGATGGTCAACGTTTTGTGACGGATATGCAGAACTTTATCATTGACCTCGCCTTGGAAGTGATTGAAGACCCAATTGCTCTTGGACAAGAATTGGATCATGTCGTTGGTGTCGTCGAGCATGGATTGTTTAACCAAATGGTGGACAAGGTCATCGTTGCTGGACAAAAGGGCGTTCAGATTTTAACTTCAACAAAAGCAAAATAATCAAAATAAAAAGGAGACACACTATGCCAAAATTTAATCGTATTCACTTGGTGGTACTAGATTCTGTAGGAATCGGTGCAGCACCAGATGCTCATAACTTTGTCAACGCTGGTGTTCCTGATGGTGCATCAGACACGCTTGGACACATTTCAAAATCAGTAGGTTTGAATGTTCCAAATATGGCAAAACTTGGTCTTGGGAATATTCCTCGTGAACAAGCCTTGAAGACTGTTCCAGCTGAGAGCAATCCAACAGGTTATGCGACTAAGCTTGAAGAGGTATCACTAGGTAAAGATACCATGACAGGTCACTGGGAAATCATGGGTCTTAATATTACAGAACCGTTTGATACTTTCTGGAATGGATTCCCAGAAGAAATCTTGACAAAAATCGAAGAATTCTCAGGTCGCAAGGTCATCCGCGAAGCCAACAAACCATACTCAGGAACAGCTGTCATCGATGACTTTGGACCACGTCAGATGGAAACTGGCGAGTTGATTATCTATACATCAGCTGACCCAGTTCTTCAAATCGCAGCTCACGAAGACATCATTCCTTTGGATGAACTCTACCGTATCTGTGAATACGCTCGTTCGATTACTTTAGAGCGTCCAGCTCTTCTCGGACGCATTATTGCTCGTCCTTATGTTGGTGAGCCTGGAAACTTCACTCGTACGGCTAACCGTCGTGACTTGGCTGTATCTCCATTTGCTCCAACTGTATTGGACAAATTGAATGAAGCCGGTATTGATACATATGCAGTTGGTAAGATTAACGATATCTTCAATGGTGCAGGTATCAACCACGATATGGGTCACAATAAGTCAAATAGTCATGGAATTGATACACTATTGAAGACTATGGGACTTCCTGAATTTGAAAAAGGGTTCTCCTTCACAAACTTGGTAGACTTTGATGCTTTATATGGACACCGTCGTGATCCACACGGCTACCGTGATTGTTTGCATGAGTTTGATGAGCGCTTGCCAGAAATCATGGCAGCAATGAGAGAAGACGATCTTCTTTTGATTACTGCTGACCACGGAAATGACCCAACCTATGCTGGTACTGACCATACTCGTGAATATATTCCACTTTTGGCATACAGTCCATCCTTTAAAGGCAATGGATTAATTCCAGTTGGACACTTCGCCGACATATCAGCAACGATTGCAGAGAACTTTGGTGTTGAAACTGCCATGATTGGTGAAAGTTTCTTAGATAAATTAGTTTAAGATGATTCGCTACGCTCTTCTTGTTAGAGGTATTAATGTCGGTGGAAAGAACATGGTGGTCATGGCTCAGCTGCGTCAAGAATTGACGGAGCTGAGATTAGAAAATGTTGAAACCTACATCAATAGTGGCAATATTTTCTTTGACACAAATACGGCTAGAATTCAGTTAATTGAGGATTTAAAGGGATTCTTTGAAAGACTTTATCCATTTATTCAGAGTTTTTCCTTGCTGAGTATTGAAGACTATGAAGAGGAGCTTAGAAATCTTCCCGATTGGTGGAACCATGAGATGGCTCGAAAAGATGTGCTCTTTTACGCTGAGGGCTTGGATGTGGATCAAGTCATCAAGAAAGTGAACAGTTTGGAACTGGTCGATGAAGTGCTTCATTTTGGAAAATTAGGGATTTTCTGGGGTAAATTGTCAGAAGCTAGCTACTCTAAAACAGCCTATCACAAGCGCTTGCTTAAGATGCCTTTCTATCGCAATATTACCATTCGTAACGCTAATACCTTTGACAAAATTGGTCAATTTTTAAAACATAAAGAAGGAGATACCTAATGACATTTTTAAATAAAATCAATGAAACAGCTGCTTTCTTGAAAGAAAAGGGAGTTGAAGCGCCGGAGTTCGGCTTGATTCTTGGTTCAGGTCTTGGAGAATTGGCTGAAGAAATCGAAAATGCAGTCGTAGTAGACTACTCTGACATTCCAAACTGGGGTCAATCCACAGTAGTCGGACATGCTGGTAAATTGGTTTATGGTGATCTTGCTGGACGTAAAGTCTTGGCTCTTCAAGGTCGTTTCCACTTCTACGAAGGAAACCCATTGGAAGTGGTGACTTTCCCTGTCCGTGTTATGAAAGTCTTGGGATGTGAAGGAGTGCTTGTAACCAACGCTGCTGGAGGTATCGGCTTCGGTCCGGGTACCTTGATGGCTATTACTGACCACATCAATATGACTGGTCAAAACCCATTGATTGGTGAAAACTTGGATGACTTTGGTCCACGTTTCCCTGATATGTCGAAAGCTTACACTCCAGAATACCGTGAGACTGCTCATCAAGTAGCAGACAAATTGGGCATTAAACTGGATGATGGGGTTTATATCGGTGTGACAGGTCCAACTTATGAAACTCCAGCTGAAATCCGTGCCTATAAGACTTTAGGAGCAGATGCTGTCGGTATGTCAACTGTTCCTGAAGTTATTGTGGCAGCCCACTCAGGCTTGAAAGTTCTAGGAATTTCATGTATCACTAACCATGCTGCTGGTTTCCAAGAAGAGCTCAACCACGAAGAAGTAGTGGAAGTGACAGAACGCGTCAAAGGCGACTTCAAAGGATTGCTGAAAGCGATTCTTGCTGAATTGTAATCATGGTACATGAGTTGAGGAGGAGTCTTCAGAAGATCCCATATAACCTCAAATTAGTTCTAGCGGTCATCATGCTAGGGCTAGTTACAGGTATATTCGGAATTTTGCTCCATTATCTTTTAGAGCTGGTTGAAGGGATTGCTTTTGGTCAGACAGAACATAACACTGGATTCTTGACAGATGGGGTTGCCTCATCACGAATAGGCTTCAGTTTAATCATCGTGGGTGTCAGTTCTGCCTTGGTCTGGTATTTCTTGCAAAGAAAAGCAAAGATTTTTTCCATCAAAGCGCAGATGAAAGATGAAACATCACAATACAAACTTCATTTTTTAAAACAGCTAGTTCATTCAATTTGGCAGATTGTTGCAGTTGGAGGAGGAGCGCCTATCGGTAAGGAAGCTGCGCCGCGGGAGATTGGAGCTTTATTTGCAAGACCTATTGCCAATATTTTTTCTCTCTCCGTGAAGGACCAAATCTTTCTCATTGCCTGTGGAGCTGGTGCGGGTTTAGCAGCTGTCTATCAGGTTCCGTTAACCAGTGTGTTTTTCATTTTTGAAACCTTGGGAATTGCTTTATCTGTCAAACGTTTTTTCCTGGTCGGTCTGACTACATATGTATCAGCCTTTACAGCAGGCTTTGTTGTTTCAGATCATGCTCTCTACCAGATTCCAGCCATGACTTGGCCACTAGGTGATATGTGGCTTGTTCCCTTATTAGTTCTTTTCCTGACTCCACTCGCTTGGCTTTTTAGTCGCTTCAACAAACAAGCTTCTTCAAAGAGAATAAAGGACAAGCGGATACTCTATACTCTGCCGGTAACATTCCTTTTCCTTGTTGGATTGGCTAGCCATTTGCCTCATCTACTTGGTAATGGGCGTATGATGGCTCAGGAAATTTTAAACGGCAGTAATGCAAAGACGGTAATCCTCTTATTTGTCTTGAAAGCCTTGGTCGTTTTAGTCACCCTTTGGGCAGGTGCCTATGGCGGTACCTTGACCCCATCTTTTGCCTTGGGGATGGCAGGAGCTGCACTCCTGACCATGATTTTAAGTAGTGGCAACCAGCCAGCAGTCTTACTATTAGGTTCGGTTTGCTTTTTAGCAGTGACCTTGAAGGCACCCCTGTCTGCAACTGGATTGGTAATGGGGTTCACTGGTCAATCATTAGAGGCTATACCTTTTCTTTTGGTGACTGCTTACTTGGCATTTGGTTTTGCTAAAATGCTGGACCGAATCCCTGGGAGAAATACTTACGACCAAAGACAAGGATAATAGAAAATTAATAAGAATACTCTAATTTTTCTAATCAAAAATATATTTTAAATTTATAATCAATATCATTTAATAAAGAAAGGTAGAGCATGTGTTCAGATTTGAACACGAGTGGAAAGCTTTTCTCTATAAAAATACACAGAAAGGATGGGTTTACCGTATTCGCAGAACTGAATACGGGTTACTCTCCTCTAAATCATCAAAATTAAAAAAGAAAGGAATTGAACCCACCCTAAAAGCAGTGGGAAAAAGATAGTTGGTCTAGCGAGCATCGCTCACTGCGCCCAACTCCTATTTTCCCTTCGCTTTTTGACGGGTTTGGTATCTTATATTATGTCTATCCATATTGCTGCTAAGCAGGGTGAAATTGCTGATAAAATTCTTCTTCCTGGGGATCCTCTTCGTGCGAAATTTATCGCTGAGAATTTTCTTGAAGATGCTGTTTGCTTTAACGAAGTCCGTAACATGTTTGGTTACACAGGTACTTATAAAGGTCACCGTGTTTCTGTTATGGGAACAGGGATGGGGATGCCATCCATCTCCATCTATGCGCGTGAGTTGATTGTCGACTACGGAGTAAAGAAATTGATCCGTGTGGGAACGGCTGGATCTTTGAATGAGGATGTTCACGTCCGTGAATTGGTCTTGGCACAAGCTGCTGCAACTAACTCAAACATCATCCGTAACGACTGGCCTCAATACGATTTCCCACAAATCGCTAGTTTTGATTTGCTAGATAAAGCTTACCACATTGCTAAAGACCTTGGCATGACCACTCACGTTGGGATGTCTTGTCTTCTGATGTTTTCTATTCAAACTACTTTGAGAAGAACATTGAACTTGGTAAATGGGGCGTGAAAGCTGTAGAAATGGAAGCAGCAGCCCTCTACTATCTTGCTGCCCAACACCACGTCGATGCTTTAGCTATTATGACGATTTCTGATAGCTTGGTTAATCCAGATGAAGATACAACTGCAGAAGAACGTCAAAACACCTTCACTGATATGATGAAGGTTGGTCTAGAGACTTTAATTGCAGAATAAGAAAAAAGGTTTCCTTAATAGGAAACCTCTTTTTTATGAAGAAAGCCATCTAGTTCTTTTTGATTAGTGATTATGGTTACCTTGTCAGCATAGTCTGAACAGATCTGTTGATAATGGTCTTTATGAGAAGAGTTACGTCCATCCCAAAGAATCCAGCGGATAAACTCCCAGTCAAAACGTTCAGGACAACCGTCTGCCATACTTTCTCTAACTTTTCCTCTGTATCTTAGATAGCGTTTAAAGGCTCTTGCTAAACAATTCCATGCTGAGAAGTTTAAAAAGATAATCTGATCGGCTTGCTCCATTCTTTCCTCGTAGCTACACCATGTATAGTTGCCGTCGATAACCCAATCCTCATGTTTAGAAAGGAAAGTCTTCATCTCCTTTAACATCCAATCGTGGTCGCTATCTTGCCACCCAGGCTGAAATTGCAATCGGTCTATATGGAGTTTAGGAATGGAGTAGTAGCTGGAAAGTTTTTCTGCCAGAGTAGATTTACCTGAGCCTGAATATCCTATAATAGCAATTTTCATGATAACCTCCAGAAAAATGTGTACAAAAAAAGCTCCGAAGAGCTCATTTTGTATCCAGTTAAAGATTAACCTAGTTTAGCTGCAAGACGTGCTTTATCACGGTTAGCTTTATTCTTGTGGATCAAACCTTTAGTTTCTGCTTTATCGATGGCTGAGCTAGCAGCACGGTAAAGTTCTTCAGATGGGTTTGCTTCAAAAGCTTTGATAGCAGTACGCATAGCTGATTTTTGAGCTGAGTTCTTTTCGTTTTGTTTAACGTTCAATTCAGCGCGTTTGATAGCTGATTTAATGTTTGCCAATGTTCTTACCTCCATATTTACTAACTATACCATTATATCTGAAAACTATTATTTTGACAAGGGGAAATCACTTTTTTTAAATAAATTTCATCAATTTCATGATTTTTTTAGATTTATGAAGAATGACTTCAGCCCGATTTCTGGTTGGTTCGATGTAGTTTTTGTAGATTGGTCAAATTAATACTTGTCCAAACCTGATGAGCAAAAATCTTTGACTTCACTGATTGGTTGCTGGGTGAAACGATAGTAATAGTTGTTTTGGATCATCTTGTGCAAAGCTAAGAAGTTTCAAGAAACGATCCAAATACCAGCTCTCGATATCCTCGACTGCAGCATCTACATAGATTGAAAAATCAAAGAAGTCTGTAATATAAAGACGGCTGTTATGTGGTGTTTGAAAGACGTTGATACCTTCTATAATGACAAAATCCGCTGCTTGAACTCTTTGTGTTTTATCAGGTACGATATCGTAGATTTCGTGAGAATAAACGGGGATATCTACATCCTGACCGTTTTTAAGTTGATCAAGGAAATCGAGCAAGCTTTCCATATCATAACTCTCAGGGAAACCTTTTCGGTTTAGGATATTTCGCTCATTTAAGATACTGTTAGGATAGAGAAATCCATCAGTTGTCACTAATTCAACACTTGCTTCTGGAAAAATACGGGAAAGCAAAATTTGTAAGAGTCGGCTAGTAGTTGATTTGCCAACAGCGACACTACCTGAAACTCCGATAATAAATGGCTGATTTTTACTCTCCCTTTGGAGAAAAATCCCTTTTGAAAAGGCTAGATCTTCTTTGGAGCGTTTGTAGATTTGAATCAGATGAGCAAGCGGCAGGTATATATCTGTTACATCTTGGAGACTAATCTGGTCATTAAAACTCTTAATCGAATCCAATTCCTCCTCGGTTAAAGGAGGTGTAGTTTTACGATGTAAAGATTGCCAAGTTTCGCGACTGATTTTTTCATAATGTATAAATTCGTTGGTCATAAAATTTCCTCGTTTGATACCTCAGTATACCATAATTTAAAAAGAAAGACATCTGAATCATTTGAGAAAAAGCGCTTTCTTTGTTAGAATAGAGGTAGAATAAACATCAAAAGAGGTGATGTTATGAGAGTAGAAATAAGTGATAAAATACTAAAACTAAGTTGTTTACTTGCTGCTATTTTGTGGTTGTCTCCAACATTGATTGAGTTTACTGTGAGTTTAGGAAGTCAAACCTATAGTTGGTCTGCCTTTGTCTTGTTATTCTTGCTACCAATTATTGGTTTTATTTATTTGATTCTCGCCATTTTAACAAGAAAATGGTGGCTGATATTGATTGGTCTAGCTTGTCTATTTTCATTTTTTATTAGTATGTTCCTAGGTTATCTCTTCTTAGGACCTTAGATGGTATAGACCGTGTAAACGATTTAAAATATCTAAATTTTATGGTAAAATGAAACTATGAGTAAAATGTATTATGCAGAAAATCCAGATGCAGCCCATGATGTTCATGAACTTAGAGTTGACCTACTTGGGCAAAAGATGACCTTTTTGACAGATGCTGGTGTCTTTAGTAAAAAAATGATTGATTTCGGAAGTCAGTTATTGTTAAGATGTCTAGATGTCGAAAAAGATGAAAAAATCCTTGATGTTGGTTGTGGCTATGGTCCCATCGGCTTGTCTTTGGTTAAAGCTTATGGTGCCCAAGCGACTATGGTGGATATCAATAATCGTGCCCTGGATTTAGCCCAGCAAAATGCAGTAAAAAACAATGTTCAAGCGACTATCTTCCAGTCCAATATTTATGAGCAGGTAGAAGGTCAATTCGATCATGTCATTTCGAATCCGCCCATTCGTGCAGGCAAGCAGGTCGTTCATGAAATCATCGAGAAAAGTATTGATTATCTTATGGATCGTGGAGATTTGACCATTGTTATCCAGAAAAAACAAGGAGCTCCTAGTGCCAAAAACAAGATGGAAGAAGTCTTTGGTAATTGTGAGGTTGTGAAGAAAGACAAAGGATATTATATCCTTAGAAGTGTGAAAGAATGAGAGCAGTAGATCTAATCCAGAAAAAAAGAGACGGTCAAGAACTAACCTCAAGTGAAATCCAATGGCTGATTGAAGGCTATGTTGCAGGAACTGTTCCTGATTACCAGATGTCAGCCTTTGCTATGGCTGTATATTTTAAAGGTATGACCACTAGAGAGATTTCCGATTTGACTATGAATATGGTCAAGACCGGTCAGGAGTTTGATTTGTCTGCTATAAATGGTGTGAAGGTTGATAAACACTCTACGGGTGGTGTTGGTGACAAGGTAACTTTAATCCTAGCACCCTTGGTAGCTAGTTTTGACGTACCAGTTGCCAAGATGAGTGGTAGAGGTCTAGGACACACCGGAGGCACTATCGATAAATTAGAATCTATCAAAGGTTTTCAAGTCGAACGCAGTCAGGATGACTTTATCAAACAGGTTCAGGATATCGGGGTTTCAGTTATTGGTCAATCTGACCAACTAGTCAAAGCGGATAAGTTGCTCTATGCACTACGTGATGTGACAGCAACAGTTGATACTATTCCTCTGATTGCTAGTTCTGTCATGAGTAAAAAAATTGCTGCTGGAGCGGATGCTATTTTGCTGGATGTTACTGTCGGTGAAGGTGCCTTTATGAAAACAGTCGACGAGGCGCGTGAACTGGCTCAAACCATGGTGAATCTCGGGAAAGCTGTTGGTCGCAAGACAGTAGCAGTCATTACGGATATGAGTCAACCTTTGGGACGTGCCATTGGGAATCGCTTGGAAATTCTAGAAGCACTAGAAATTCTTCAGGGTAAAGGACGCGAGGATATTAGTCACTTTATCTGTGAGTTAGCCCAGATTATGCTTTCTCTGGCAAATGTTGAAAAAACAGTCGAGGAAGTAAGGCAACATCTTGAAAATGGTCAGGCTCTCAAGAAATTCGAAGCGATGGTCCTCGCTCAAGGTGGAGATTTAGAAGATCTTTATCGACCTGTAACAGTTGATCATGTGGTAGAAATTCCTGCTCAAGAGGATGGTATTATCGCAGAACTTCCAGCCATGGAGTTTGGTCTTTTTGCTATGAGATTAGGTGCTGGTCGTGCAGTCAAAACAGATGGTCTTGATTATGAGACAGGAATTGTTTTTGAGAAGAAAGTTGGAGAATCAGTCAAAAAAGGTGAAATTGTCGCAAAAGTATATGCAAATGGCAAAATTTCTCCGGAACTAGTTACAGATTTCCAAAAATATGTTAAAATTAAAATGAGTGATGAAACGCTAAAAATGCGTGAAATCATCGAAATTATCTCCTAATTTAAGGAAAATCCGAAATGAAATTAAATAAATACATTGATCATACGCTTTTAAAGCAAGATGCAACCGAACAACAAATCGATCGTTTGCTATCTGAAGCAAGAGAGTACGATTTTGCCAGTGTTTGTGTGAATCCTTGCTGGGTTTCTCATGCAAAAGCTGGTCTAACAGATACTGATGTCAAGGTTTGTACAGTTGTAGGTTTTCCTCTTGGAGCTACAACTTCAGCTGTCAAAAGCCTATGAAACCAAAGAAGCCATCCAAAACGGTGCTGACGAAATTGATATGGTTATCAATGTTGGAGCGCTTAAGTCTGGGAATGCTGACTTGGTCGAATCAGATATTCGAGCAGTTGTTGAGGCTAGCGGTGACAAACTTGTTAAGGTTATTATTGAAGCTTGTTTGTTAACGGATGAAGAAAAAGTTCTGGCTTGCCAACTTGCTCAAAAAAAGCTGGTGCAGACTTTGTCAAGACTTCTACAGGTTTTCTCAACAGGTGGGGCAACTTTGCCAGATGTTCAATTAATGCGTCAGACAGTTGGTCCTGATATGGGGGTCAAAAGCAGCTGGTGGAGCTCGTTCTTATGCAGATGCAGTTGCCTTTGTTGAAGCAGGAGCTACTCGAATTGGAACATCTTCTGGTGTTGCAATCTTAAAAGGAGAATTAGCTGATGGCGACTACTGAGTTGATTGAATTAGCGATTGAAACTAGTAAAAAAGCTTACGTTCCCTACTCACATTTTTCCGATTGGCGCTGTTTTTGGTAGCCAAGGACGGAAGTATCTATACAGGGGTTAACATTGAAAATGCTAGCTACCCCTTGACCAACTGTGGCGAAAGAACAGCAATCTTTAAGGCGATTTCTGAAGGACAACGGGACTTTTCAGAATTGATTGTCTATGGTCAAACTGAAAAACCAATTTCGCCTTGCGGTGCTTGTCGCCAAGTTATGGTCGAATTTTTTAAACCAGATCTAAAGGTGACTCTAGTCGCCAAAGATAAAACGACGGTCGAGATGACGGTCGGGGAATTACTTCCATATTCTTTTACAGACTTGCAATAGTCTGTGCCACTCTCTGAGTGGCAAGGGTCCTTGTGACCAATCAATCCATACTTGCAACTTAGTTGCGCATCTTATTTAGGAGGTTCAGTAATGAACAAGAAACAATGGCTAGGCCTTGGTCTAGTTGCAGTAGCAGCATTTGGACTTGCTGCATGTGGTAATCGCTCTTCTCGTAACGCAGCTTCATCTTCTTCTGATGTGAAGACTAAAGCAGCTATCGTTACAGATACTGGTGGTGTTGATGATAAATCATTTAACCAATCAGCTTGGGAAGGTCTTCAAGCTTGGGGTAAAGAACACAACCTTTCAAAAGACAATGGTTACACTTACTTCCAATCAACAAGTGAAGCTGACTACGCTAACAACTTGAACCAAGCAGCTGGAAGCTACAACTTGATTTTCGGTGTTGGTTTTGCCCTTCACAACGCTGTTGAAGAAGCAGCAAAAGAACATTCAGATAAAAACTATGTTTTGATTGACGATGTGATTAAAGATCAAAAGAACGTTGCTAGCGTAACTTTCGCAGATAACGAAGCAGCTTACCTTGCAGGTGTTGCAGCTGCTAAAACTACAAAAACTAAACAAGTTGGTTTTGTAGGTGGTATGGAATCTGAAGTTATTTCTCGTTTCGCAGCTGGTTTTAAAGCTGGTGTTGAGTCAGTTGATCCATCTATCAAGGTTCAAGTAGACTATGCTGGATCATTTGGTGATGCGGCTAAAGGTAAAACAATCGCTGCAGCTCAATACGCTGCAGGTGCAGACGTTATCTACCAAGCAGCTGGTGGTACTGGAGCAGGTGTCTTCTCTGAAGCTAAATCATTGAACGAAAGTAAAAATGAAAACGAAAAAGTTTGGGTTATCGGTGTAGACCGTGACCAAGTTGATGAAGGTAAATACACTTCTAAAGACGGTAAAGAAGCTAACTTCGTGCTTGCTTCTACATTGAAACAAGTTGGAACAACAGTTCAAGATATCTCAAACAAGGCTGAAAAAGGTGAATTCCCTGGTGGTCAAGTTATCGTTTACTCATTGAAGGATAAAGGTGTTGACTTGGCAGTGACAAACCTTTCTGAAGAAGGTAAAAAAGCTGTTGAAGATGCAAAAGCTAAAATCCTTGATGGTAGCATCAAAGTTCCTGAAAAATAATTGAAGGAAGTCATTTCTTAGGAAGCGGTCTTGGGCCGCTTCTTTAAGAATTGAGACAAATGATTTTGTCCCAATAGAGCTTGCTAAATTTCTTTAGCAGGTTTTATTGAAACAAAATATAATTCTGAAAGGAAGAGCACATGGCACACGAAAATGTCATTGAGATGCGTGAAATTACCAAAGTTTTTGGTGAATTTGTCGCTAACGACAAGATTAACCTTGAACTTCGTAAAGGTGAAATTCATGCACTTTTAGGAGAAAATGGAGCTGGGAAGTCCACTCTTATGAACATGCTAGCGGGGCTTCTAGAACCAACTAGTGGTGAAATTGTGGTCAACGGTCAAGTTGTGGAGCTAGATTCGCCATCAAAATCGGCTAGCTTAGGAATTGGGATGGTCCACCAACACTTTATGTTGGTAGAAGCTTTCACTGTTGCTGAAAATATCATTTTGGGGAATGAATTGACCAAAAATGGTGTTCTAGATATTGCTCGTGCAACTCGAGAAATCAATGAGTTGTCTGAACGTTATGGCCTTGCTGTGGATCCTTCTGCCAAAGTTGCAGACATCTCTGTCGGCGCTCAACAACGTGTTGAAATCCTAAAGACACTTTATCGTGGAGCTGATATTCTTATCTTTGACGAACCTACTGCTGTTTTGACGCCATCAGAAATTGATGAATTGATGGCTATCATGAAGAACTTGGTGAAAGAAGGTAAATCAATTATCTTGATTACCCATAAGTTGGATGAGATTCGTGCTGTATCTGACCGTGTTACAGTTATCCGTCGAGGTAAATCTATTGAAACAGTAGAGATTGCTGGTGCAACTAATGCTGACTTAGCTGAAATGATGGTGGGACGTTCTGTTTCCTTTAAAACTGAGAAACAGGAAGCTCAACCTAAAGAAGTCATTCTGTCTATTAAAGACCTAGTAGTAAACGAAAACCGTGGTGTTCCTGCTGTTAAAAATCTCTCACTCGATGTTCGAGCTGGTGAGATTGTCGGAATTGCCGGTATTGATGGAAATGGTCAATCTGAATTAATCCAAGCTATCACTGGTCTTCGTAAGATTGAGTCTGGTAGCGTGGAGTTGAAAGGCCAGTCTATCGTAGGTTTACACCCTCGTCAAATTACAGAAATGAGTGTAGGCCACGTTCCAGAAGATCGCCACCGTGATGGTTTAGTTTTAGAAATGATGATTTCTGAAAATATCGCTCTTCAAACCTACTATAAGGAACCTCTTAGCAAGAAGGGAATCTTAAACTACACCAATATCATCGGGTACGCTAAACAGTTAATGCAAGAATTCGATGTGCGTGCTGCTAGTGAGATTGTTCCAGCATCAGCTCTTTCTGGAGGAAATCAACAAAAAGCAATTATCGCTCGAGAAGTCGATCGAAATCCTGATCTCCTAATCGTCAGTCAACCTACTCGTGGTTTGGACGTCGGTGCTATTGAGTACATTCACAAACGCTTGATTCAAGAACGTGATAATGGGAAAGCTGTCCTTGTAGTCAGCTTTGAACTAGATGAGATTCTAAATGTCTCTGATAGAATTGCTGTTATCCATGATGGTAAGATTCAAGGGATTGTAACGCCAGAAACAACCAACAAACAAGAGCTTGGTGTCTTGATGGCTGGTGGTGAATTGGAAAAAGGAGAAGAGTGATGTCTAAAAAATTACAACAAATTTCGGTTCCTTTGATTTCTGTTATTTTAGGAATTCTACTCGGAGCCATCGTCATGTGGATTTTCGGCTACGATGCTATCTGGGGCTATGAAGAACTATTCTACACAGCATTTGGTAGTGTTCGTGGAATCGGTGAAATCTTCCGTGCTATGGGACCTTTAATTCTGATTGCCCTTGGATTTGCAGTTGCAAGTCGTGCTGGTTTTCTTTTAACGTTGGTCTTCCGGGACAAGCTCTCGCAGGTTGGGTTATGAGTGGCTGGTTCGCCCTCTCTTTCCCAGATTTGCCACGACCATTGATGATTCTTGCGACGATTGTAATTGCCTTAGTTGCAGGGAGGGATCGTTGGTGCTATTCCCTGGTATCTTAAGAGCCTACCTTGGGACATCTGAAGTTATTGTAACCATCATGATGAACTACATTGTTCTTTATGTGGGCAATGCCTTTTATTCATCACTTCCCTAAAGAAATCATGCAAAGTACTGACTCATCCATTCGTGTTAGTGCAAATGCAACCTATCAGACACCATGGCTTGCTGAGTTGACTGGAAACTCTCGTATGAACATTGGAATTTCTTTGCTATCATAGCAGTAGCAGTTATCTGGTTCTTGCTCAAGAAAACAACTCTTGGTTTTGAAATCCGTGCAGTTGGTCTCAATCCAAATGCTTCTGAATACGCAGGTATTTCAGCGAAACGCACCATTATTCTATCAATGATTATTTCTGGTGCCCTTGCAGGACTTGGTGGCGCAGTAGAAGGACTTGGTACTTTCCAAAACGTTTATGTTCAAGGTTCATCATTGGCAATCGGATTTAACGGTATGGCAGTAAGCCTACTTGCTTCAAACTCACCAGTTGGAATTCTATTTGCAGCCTTCCTTTTCAGTGTTCTTCAAGTTGGAGCCCCTGGTATGAATGCTGCACAAGTACCATCTGAGCTTGTAAGTATCGTTACAGCCTCAATTATCTTCTTTGTCAGCGTTCACTACATCATCGAACGCTTTGTCAAACCAAGAAAGCAACTTAAAGGAGGTAAATAAGGATGTCGATTACAACAATGTTAACCCTTATGGTTTCTTCGATGTTGATTTATGCAGCACCACTTATTTTCACAAGTATCGGAGGAGTTTTCTCTGAACGTGGTGGAGTTGTTAACGTTGGTCTTGAAGGAATCATGGTCATGGGTGCCTTTTCTGGAGTTGTTTTTAACCTTGAATTTGCTCAAGATTTGGGAGCATTAACTCCTTGGTTAGCTCTTCTAGTTGGTGGATTAGTCGGAGCTATCTTCTCGCTCATTCACGCAGTAGCTACAATTCATTTCCGTGCAGACCATGTTGTCAGTGGTACTGTGCTGAACTTGATGGCGCCAGCCTTGGCAGTTTTCTTGGTGAAGGTGCTTTATAATAAGGGACAAACGGATAACTTAACGCAAACTTTTGGTCGTTTTGACTTCCCAGTATTAGCTAATATCCCTGTTATCGGAGATATCTTCTTCAAGTCAACTAGTCTACTAGGTTATCTAGCAATTTGCTTTCTCATTCCTAGCTTGGTTTATCCTCTTTAAGACTCGCTTTGGACTTCGCCTTCGTTCAGTTGGTGAACACCCACAAGCAGCAGATACTTTGGGTATCAATGTCTACAAGATGAGATATCTTGGAGTTGTGATTTCAGGATTTCTTGGAGGAATTGGTGGAGCTATTTACGCTCAGTCAATCTCCGTCAACTTCTCAGTTACAACTATCGTAGGACCTGGATTTATCGCTCTTGCAGCCATGATCTTTGGTAAATGGAATCCTATTGGTGCTATGCTTTCAAGTCTTTTCTTTGGGCTATCACAAAGTTTGGCAGTTATCGGTTCTCAGCTTCCTTTCTTGCAAGGAGTACCAGCTGTTTACTTGCAAATCGCACCATATCTCTTGACCATTGTCGTCCTAGCAGCCTTCTTTGGTAAAGCTGTTGCGCCGAAGGCAGATGGTATCAACTATATCAAGTCTAAATAACATAAAAAAACGTCAGTTTGAAACTGACGTTTTATTTTTGGTTCTTGGTGCGTTAGGTTAAGTCCCCAAGGAATGAGATTTTCTGTTTTACTTTGGATACGTTTGATATTGTCCTTGTGGCGTACAATTACTAGACTGGCAAGACCAATAATAATCACAGTAAAAAGTAGGTCATAACTAGTTAAAATAAATCCAAAGAGAGGAAACAGAAGGACGCCAATAATTGCAGCAATAGCAGCTGAAATACTAGAGAGGGAAATCATACTTCCCAGATAAAGGATTCCAAAGAAAATGACTGCAAGGTAAAGGCAAAAGAGAGGAGCAAAACCAAAAATAACTCCAGCACTGGTTGCAACAGCCTTACCACCCTTGAAATTTTGCAAAGATAGGGAAGGTGTGGCCAATGACTGCTAAAAGCCCAAAGACGATTGGTGAAACTCCCTGCACATGGAAGATTAGTGGAAGTAGAGTAGCCAAAGTACCTTTAAAGAAGTCAATTACAAAGGTTGCCATTCCAGCTTTTTTGCCTAAGATTCGGAAGGTATTGGTCGTTCCAGTATTCCCAGAACCATGTTCTCTTAGATTGATGTTAAAGAAGATTTGTCCAATCCACAAGCCTGAAGGAATTGAACCCAATAAATAAGCTATAATTAATAATACTATTGTCATCATGTTTCTATTATACCATGAAATAGGAGAGAAACGGAACTGAATCTGTTTACTAGCTGTGACATCTGAAATCTTAAATCTTGTTATTGAAAGATTAGACAATAGGGATCTATAACTAGAAAAACTTTGCAAAATCCTTAGAAAACCTGTAAAATAGAAAAGATGAACAAATAGGAGGTTCCTTGTGTCAAAAAAGGAAATCAATATTAATAATTATAATGATGACGCCATTCAGGTGCTAGAAGGGTTGGATGCGGTCCGTAAACGTCCAGGGATGTATATCGGATCGACTGACGGTGCTGGTCTCCACCACCTTGTCTGGGAAATCGTCGATAATGCTGTCGATGAGGCCTTGTCTGGATTTGGTGACCGGATCGATGTGACCATTAATAAAGACGGAAGTTTGACAGTTCAAGACCACGGACGTGGAATGCCGACTGGAATGCACGCTATGGGAATTCCAACGGTTGAGGTTATCTTTACCATCCTTCACGCTGGAGGAAAATTCGGTCAGGGTGGTTATAAGACATCAGGAGGTCTCCACGGGGTTGGATCTTCTGTCGTTAATGCCCTCTCTAGTTGGTTAGAGGTAGAAATTACTCGTGATGGAGCAGTTTATAGACAAAGTTTTGAAAATGGAGGGAAGCCAGTATCAACTCTAGAAAAGGTTGGGACTGCACCTAAGTCTAAGACAGGTACTAAAGTGACCTTCATGCCGGATGCCAGTATCTTTTCTACGACAGATTTCAAGTACAATACCATTTCAGAGCGTCTCAATGAGTCAGCTTTTCTCTTGAAGAATGTAACCTTGTCATTAACGGACAAGCGAACAGATGAAGCAATCGAGTTCCATTATGAGAATGGGGTACAGGACTTTGTTTCCTATCTCAACGAAGACAAGGAAACCTTGACGCCAGTCCTTTACTTTGAAGGCGAAGACAATGGTTTCCAAGTAGAAGTAGCCCTCCAGTATAATGATGGACTTTTCAGATAACATCTTGTCCTTTGTCAATAACGTCCGTACAAAAGACGGTGGGACGCATGAGACAGGACTAAAGTCAGCCATCACCAAGGTTATGAATGACTATGCCCGTAAGACAGGCCTTCTCAAAGAAAAAGATAAAAATCTTGAAGGTTCAGATTACCGTGAAGGATTGTCAGCTGTTCTTTCTATCTTGGTTCCTGAAGAACATCTTCAATTTGAAGGACAGACCAAAGACAAACTTGGAAGTCCACTAGCTCGTCCAATCGTTGATAGTATTGTTGCTGAAAAACTGACTTTCTTCCTTATGGAAAATGGGGAATTAGCTTCAAATCTGATTCGTAAAGCTATCAAGGCTCGTGATGCCCGTGAAGCAGCACGAAAAGCGCGTGATGAGAGCCGAAATGGTAAAAAGAATAAAAAAGACAAGGGCTTACTTTCTGGTAAATTAACGCCAGCCCAGTCTAAAAATCCAGCTAAGAACGAACTCTATCTGGTCGAGGGGGACTCTGCCGGTGGCTCTGCCAAACAAGGTCGTGACCGCAAGTTCCAGGCTATCTTGCCTCTTCGTGGTAAGGTCATCAATACAGCCAAGGCCAAGATGGCAGATATCCTCAAAAACGAAGAAATCAATACCATGATTTATACCATCGGTGCTGGTGTTGGGGCAGATTTCTCCCTTGAAGATGCCAACTATGACAAGATCATTATCATGACCGATGCGGACACCGATGGTGCCCACATTCAAACCCTTCTCTTAACCTTCTTTTATCGCTACATGCGTCCACTAGTCGAGGCGGGACATGTGTATATCGCTCTTCCGCCTCTTTACAAGATGTCCAAAGGTAAAGGAAAGAAAGAAGAAGTGGCTTATGCTTGGACAGACGGAGAACTGGAAGAACTCCGTAAGCAGTTTGGCAAAGGCGCAACACTCCAACGATATAAAGGTCTTGGTGAGATGAACGCGGATCAACTTTGGGAAACAACCATGAACCCAGAAACTCGTACCCTCATCCGTGTTACGATTGAAGACCTAGCACGCGCAGAACGTCGCGTCAATGTCCTAATGGGTGATAAGGTTGAACCACGCCGTAAGTGGATTGAAGATAATGTCAAGTTTACGCTGGAAGAGAGTGGAGAGATGGCGTTTTAGGGAGAAAAATATATGGATAAACAAAAATTATTATCTTTTTTCTTTGATTTTACTGGAATTGATTTGGACAAGCTTTTAGAGGGGCTGGGAATAGATGAGAAACTTGAACGCCGAAAGATTCAAAATGCAGTAAATGATTTTGAAAAATATATATTCGAGAGACATGGCGAAAATCCGAGTTATGATGGTATGGCCAAAGTCTGGAAGGAAAATCAAGTTTTTGAAGAGCTTATAAAAATTCGGTATACTTTGAATAGTGAATATAAAGGTTATGAAGAATTTAAAAATCATCTCAAAACAATGTCTAGTAGTCAAGACTTTAATTCTGTTCTGTTTTTTGAAGTGATGGATGAATTTAATGAACTCTTGATTGAAGTAGTTAAAAAGCATCTAATTTTACAATAGCTGACATTGCTACTATGAATCATCTGATAGAAACTAATCAAGTTGTGAATTCTAACTCTCAAAATAAAGAAGTAAGTGGAGGAGGAGAAAATCAAAATTTTGACAATAAACAAGTAGAAGTTAATTCTAAAGATAAGCCAATACCCCATTTAGCTTCCTCAATTTTCTTTGAGAATAGATTTTATGAATCTTTTCCAGATTGTGATAGTAAGAACTTTAAAGTATATAATGACCAAGAAGTAATAATTGATCGTTTAACCAATTTCTTTGAAGATTTCAATTATTTAGAAGTTTCACCTATCCGGAAGGTCAGAGGATCCTCTTATGAAGATATATCTAGATTACAATTTGAAGACGGGAAAATACTAATGAGAATAGCTAATTCAACGTTATCTTATGAATTAAAAATCAAAAGATTGGTGGCTTTTAATTCTCCAGGGTATTGGAATAAGTTTATTATGATTGATGTTGATGGAGATGTTCCAGCAAAGATAAGAGGGGATGCAGATGATTGTGAATCGAATAGTATTACTAAAGACTACGCTTATTCTGAGGGTGATTATTATCCTATAACAAGTTATAATACTAAAAGATTTACTGAAAACGGTATGCTACAAAAAATCGATGGAGAATTAAATGTGAGAACAAGATTTTTGAAGAAATATAATTTTTTCGTAGTGCCACGATTTCACCCATTAGCTTGTGACCAAGATTGTTATTATAAAGCAGAAGAAATTCTTGATGAGTTGCTTTCGTGCTGCGATGAAAAGGCGGAACTGATTTTCTTAAAAGTTTCTAATTTATTGAAAACAACGAAAAGAACCTATAATGATTCCAGGGAAGATAGATATGTATATTGTTATAGATAATGTCGTATAATGCGTAATCTTCTTCATATGATTTTTATTGTTTCTAATTTTTTTCTCATGTTTTTAATGACTAACAAGTTATTGTATCGAGAGAAAATATTTCTTTATGATTACTAACTTATAAATCAACTAATTGTTAGTGATTATTTAATATTTAGATTGGTTTGTAGTACAAGGTGAAAAAAAGTTATAAAGCTCATATCAAAAAAAGGTCTAGAATTTGATAATGAAAGAATCTAGTAGATAGCCTACTTTATAGACATGTTTTTTTACAGCACTCAAAAATAATAACTAATAAGGGATTAGGATGAGAACTGACCAAGAGATTCTTGGACTGATTTTACAAATAGCTAAAAAATTACAGGTTGATGCTGTGGCACTATCTGGTTCACGTACAAACCCAAAGGTTCAAACAGATGAATTTCAAGACTATGATCTTGTCTATGTAGTAGATGACATAGACAATCTAACGAGAGACATTTCTTGGTTGAACCAGTTTGGCAGACGTATCATCGAGCAAGAGGTTACTCTAGGACATCGCCGTCTTTATCTCATACTTTTTGAAGATGGGAATCGCATTGATCTAACCCTCTGTCCTAAAGATCACATCAACGAGTGGGTGGATGGTGAGGCAGGATTCACAGTTTTAGTAGATGAGAAGGATTTGTTTGAGTCTTATTCTCCCAGTCCTCAGCGTTTCTGGACAAGTCCAGCTAGTGAGACGGATTTGAAAAAACTTGTAATGAATTTTGGTGGGTGTCAGCCTACGTGGTCAAAGGGATTTGTCGTAATCAGCTCATCTACGCAACTGACCATCTCTACGGTATTTGTCAGCAAGAACTCTTGAAAATCTTAGCTTGGCAGGTAGCAAGTGATAGAGGTCCTGTCGACATTGGTAAAAATTACAAGTATCTCTTCAATTACTTGCCAATTGATAAGGAGAAGGAATTCTCAAATCTGCTTGATTTCTCAAGTTTAGACAAAATCACTCAGACTTTATTTGCTACCATGCAACTTTTCCACCAAGAAGCTCAATATCTTGCTCAAAAGATGGGCTTTAAGTATGAAAAAGAAGCGGCTGAGAAGATGATGAGATATGCTGAGGAAAACCTTCTAAATCACTAAGAAAATAAAGAACACAATTCAAAACTTTAAACTACAGAAAGGATAGTTTGGTTACTTACTAGTAACTGAACACGGGACTAAGACTTAGGAAAAAAGATAAATCTCCTTGGGTTTAACGAACCCTGCGTCGATTTCCTATTTTTCTACAGAAATTTTCGGCAAGCCGAAACGTCCCTTTGTATCTTATATGAGTAATATCCAAAATATGTCCTTGGAGGACATCATGGGAGAGCGTTTTGGTCGCTACTCCAAATACATCATTCAAGACCGGGCTTTGCCAGACATTCGGGATGGATTGAAGCCGGTTCAACGCCGTATTCTTTATTCGATGAATAAGGATGGCAATACTTTTGACAAGAGCTACCGTAAGTCTGCCAAGTCTGTCGGGAACATCATGGGTAATTTCCACCCACATGGAGATAGTTCTATTTATGATGCTATGGTTCGTATGTCTCAGGACTGGAAGAACCGTGAGATTCTAGTTGAAATGCACGGTAACAATGGTTCGATGGACGGAGATCCGCCTGCGGCTATGCGTTATACGGAAGCTCGTTTATCAGAGATTGCAGGCTATCTTCTTCAGGATATCGATAAAAAGACAGTTCCCTTTGCTTGGAACTTTGATGATACCGAGAAAGAGCCAACTGTCTTGCCAGCAGCTTTTCCAAATCTTTTGGTCAATGGTTCGACTGGTATCTCGGCTGGATACGCCACGGATATTCCACCGCATAATTTGGCAGAGGTTATCGATGCGACAGTCTATATGATTGATCACCCAACTGCTAAGGTTGATAAGTTGATGGAATTCTTGCCTGGGCCAGACTTTCCTACAGGAGCTATCATCCAAGGTCGTGACGAGATCAAAAAGGCCTATGAAACTGGTAAGGGGCGCGTGGTTGTTCGTTCTAAGACTGAAATTGAGAAGTTAAAAGGTGGTAAGGAGCAAATCGTTATCACTGAGATTCCCTATGAGATTAATAAGGCTAACTTAGTCAAGAAAATCGATGAAGTCCGTGTCAATAACAAGGTGGCAGGTATCGCTGAGGTTCGTGATGAGTCTGACCGTGACGGTCTTCGCATTGCTATTGAACTCAAGAAAGATGCGAACACCGAGCTTGTTCTCAACTACCTTTCAAGTATACTGACTTACAAATCAACTACAACTTCAACATGGTTGCGATTGACAATTTCACCCCTCGTCAGGTTGGAATTGTGCCTATCTTATCTAGCTATATTGCCCACCGTCGTGAGGTCATCTTAGCACGTTCTCGCTTTGACAAGGAAAAGGCTGAAAAACGTCTCCATATCGTGGAAGGTTTGATTCGTGTCATCTCTATTTTAGATGAAGTCATTGCTCTTATCCGTGCTTCTGAGAACAAGGCTGATGCCAAGGAAAACCTCAAGGTCAGTTATGATTTTACTGAAGAGCAGGCTGAAGCTATTGTTACCTTGCAACTATACCGTTTGACCAATACAGACGTAGTTGTCTTGCAAAAAGAAGAAGCAGAACTTCGCGAAAAAATTGCCATGCTGGCGGCTATCATCGGTGACGAACGGACTATGTACAATCTCATGAAAAAAGAACTTCGTGAGGTCAAGAGACAGTTTGCGACACCTCGTTTGAGTTCTTTAGAAGATACAGCAAAAGTGATCGAGATTGATACAGCTAGTTTGATCGCTGAAGAAGATACCTATGTCAGCGTGACGAAGGCTGGCTATATCAAGCGTACTAGCCCTCGCTCTTTCTCAGCTTCAACGTTAGAGGAAATTGGTAAACGGGATGATGACCGATTGCTATTTATCCAATCTGTTAAGACAACTCAACATCTCTTAATCTTTACAACACTAGGAAATGTTATCTACCGTCCTGTCCATGAATTAGCAGATATTCGTTGGAAGGATATTGGGGAGCACTTGAGTCAAGCGATTACAAACTTTGAAACCAATGAAGAAGTACTTTACGTAGAAGTTGTGGATCAGTTTGATGATGCGACGACCTACTTTGCAGCGACTCGCCTTGGACAAATCAAGCGTGTCGAACGCAAAGAATTCTCTCCTTGGAGAACCTATCGTTCTAAATCGGTCAAATATGCTAAGTTGAAAGACGAGACTGACCAGATTGTAGCAGTAGCTCCGATTAAATTGGATGATGTTTTGTTGATTAGTAAAAATGGATATGCCCTTCGCTTTAATATCGAAGAGGTTCCAGTTGTTGGAGCCAAGGCTGCAGGTGTTAAAGCTATGAATCTGAAAGCAGATGATGAGCTTCAAGCTGCCTTTATCTGCAATACTTCATCCTTCTATCTGTTAACGCAACGTGGAAGCTTGAAACGTGTATCAACAGAGGAAATTCCAGCGACTAGTCGTGCTAAGCGAGGTCTTCAAGTTTTGAGAGAATTGAAGAGTAAACCACATCGCGTCTTCTTGGCCGGTGCTGTCTCAGAACAAGGATTTATCGGAGATCTCTTTAGTACAGAAGTAGAAGATGGCGAACAAACTCTAGTTGTTCAATCAAATAATGGAACGATTTACGAAGCAATTCTGCAAGATTTGAATCTATCAGAGCGCACAAGCAATGGAAGTTTCATATCAGACACTATTTCTGATGAAGAAGTGTTTGATGCTTATCTTAAAGAAGTCTTTAAAGAAGAAAGATAATTAAGAAGAAAATCAGTCCTAGTGACTGATTTTTTATAAGTAAAAATTTTCAGAAAATTACAAATAATACTTGAATTTTTAGGAGAATAGTGTAGAATAGAACACAAAGCTTGATTAGAATAAAGGAGATTGTCATGACCGTTACGATTGATTGGGAAAATCTCGGTTTTTCCTATATGAAACTACCTTATCGTTATATCGCTTATTTTAAAAATGGACAATGGACTCAAGGAGAATTAACAGAAGATGCAACCTTGCATATCTCAGAATCATCTCCAAGCCTTCACTATGGACAGCAAGCGTTTGAAGGATTGAAAGCCTATCGTACAAAAGATGGCAGTATTCAACTCTTCCGTCCAGATGAAAATGCTAAACGACTCCAACGTACCTGCGACCGTCTCTTGATGCCCCAAGTGCCAACAGAAATGTTTGTAGAGGCTTGTAAAGCAGTTGTTCGTGCTAATGAAGAATACGTCCCACCTTACGGAACTGGTGGAACTCTTTATCTTCGTCCGCTCTTGATTGGTGTTGGAGATATCATTGGGGTAAAACCAGCCGAGGAGTATATTTTTACCATCTTTGCTATGCCAGTTGGAAATTACTTTAAGGGTGGATTGGTTCCAACAAACTTCTTGATTCAAGATGAGTATGACCGTGCTGCACCAAATGGAACAGGAGCTGCCAAGGTCGGTGGTAACTATGCAGCTAGTCTACTGCCTGGAAAAGTGGCTAAATCACGTCATTTCTCAGACGTTATTTATCTAGACCCATCAACCCACACTAAGATTGAAGAAGTTGGTTCAGCAAACTTCTTTGGAATTACAGCTGATAATGAGTTTGTAACCCCATTGAGTCCGTCAATTTTGCCATCGATTACCAAGTATTCATTGCTTTTCTTGGCAGAGCATCGTTTAGGCTTGAAGCCTGTCGAGGGGGATGTACCAATTGATAGTCTGGATCGATTTGTAGAAGCAGGTGCCTGTGGAACAGCAGCAGTAATCTCACCTATTGGGGGAATCCAACACGGTGATGATTTCCATGTTTTCTACAGCGAAACAGAGGTTGGTCCAGTGACTCGTAAACTATACGATGAATTGACTGGTATCCAATTTGGTGACATTGAAGCACCAGAAGGCTGGATTGTAAAAGTAGATTAAAAATTATTAAAGGAGATATTTATGAAAACGAAAAAGTGGATGTTAACAGCAGGAGTTGTCCTGAGTACAGCAGTTCTTCTTGTGGCTTGTGGTAAAGCTGATAAAGAAGCAGATGCACCTACAACCTTCTCTTATGTCTATGGAGTAGACCCATCATCTTTGGATTACAGTATTGCAACTCGTACTTCAACAACGGATATTATTGGTAACGTTGTTGATGGATTGTTGGAAAACGATGAATATGGGAATTTGGTTCCTTCACTAGCAGAAGACTGGAGTGTCTCACAAGACGGTTTGACTTATACTTATAAACTTCGTAAAGGAGTTAAATGGTATACCTCAGAGGGTGAAGAATACGCTGAAGTAACAGCGCATGACTTTGTTACAGGACTAAAACACGTAGCAGATGGTAAATCAGACGGTGTCACTCTTATTCAAAACTCCATTAAGGGCTTGAATGAATATATGACTGGTGAGACTAATGACTTCTCTACAGTTGGGGTTAAGGCATTGGATGACTACACAGTCCAGTATACTCTTAATGCACCTGAAAGTTTCTGGAATTCAAAAGTGACTTCAGCAACCATGTTGCCGGTAAACGAGGAATTCCTCAAAGCTTCAGGTAAGAACTACGGAGCAGTAAGTCCATCTGGAATTCTTTATAACGGTCCGTATATCCTGAAGACATTGACTTCAAAATCTTTAATCGAATACGAAAAGAACCCAAATTATTGGGATAAAGAGAAGGTTAAAATTGAGAAAGTAAAATTGACCTACTATGATGGTTCAGACCAAGAATCATTAATCCGTAGCTTCTCTTCAGGTGTTTATACAACAGCTCGTATCTTCCCAAGTAGCTCAAACTTTGCTTCTACATTGGAACAATACGGAGATAAAATCACATACAGTCCACAGGATTCAACTAGTTACTACTTTACCTTTAACGTAAACCGTCAATCTTACAATAAGACTGCGAAAACAAGTGAAGAACAGAAAACTTCTACAAAAGAAGCGATGTTGAACAAGGACTTCCGTCAAGCAATCAACTTTGCCTTCAACCGTCATTCATATGCTGCACAGCTCAATGGTGAAGATGGTGCGGACAAGATTATTCGTAACAGTCTAGTTCCAGATAACTTTGTACAATCTGGAGGTAAACTTTGGTGACATTGCTCAAGCAGAATTGGTCAACTATGGAGACCAATGGAAAGGCGTTGAGCTTGTAGACGGAAAAGATACCATCTACAATCCTGATAAAGCTAAGGCTTCATTTGAGAAAGCTAAGAAAGAATTGGAAGCAAAAGGTGTAACCTTCCCAATCCACTTGGATGTTCCAGTTGAACAGACAGATACAATTGCCGTTCAACAAAGCAATTCCTTCAAACAATCAATCGAGTCAACTCTTGGTTCTGAAAATGTCGTGATCGATGTCCTTCAAATGACCGATAACGAAAAGGAAAGTATTACATCGCAAGCGCGTGTTCCAGCTCAAAAAGACTATGACTTGAACAGTACTGGATGGGCTCCAAGTTACCAAGACCCAGCAAGTTATCTCAATATCATGGATCCTAAGACAGGTTCTGCTATGAAACACCTTGGTATTACGAAAGGCAAAGACAAGGAAGTAGTAGCTCAACTTGGTCTGGACGAATACAAGAAACTCTTGGATGATGCAGTTTCTGAAACAAACGATTTGGACAAGAGATATGAAAAATATGCTAAAGCTCAAGCATGGCTCACTGATAGTTCTCTCTTGATGCCAACCGCTTCATCAGGTGGTTCACCAGTTGTCAGCAACGTCGTTCCATTCTCTAAACCATACTCACAAGTGGGTATTAAGGGTGATCCATATATCTTCAAGGGAATGAAATTGCAAAAAGAAATTGTATCTGCTAAAGAATATCAAGCAGCTCTTGAAAAATGGCAAAAAGAAAAATTGGAATCAAACAGTAAATACCAAAAAGAACTAGAAAGTCATGTCAAATAAAACAGACTAGTATTTTTGGAATAAAGGGGCCTATATGGAATGGATTAAACTAATAGGGATAGCTATCATTGTGGTTGGTTTTATCTATAAATTAGATACCATCGCAACGGTAGTCTTAGCTAGTTTAGTTACAGCTCTAGTTTCTGGAGTTTCTCTTGTTGAGTTCTTGGAAATTTTAGGAAGAGAATTTAGCAATCAACGAGTTCTTACGATTTTTATGGTAACCTTGCCCTTGGTTGGTTTATCTGAAACTTTTGGCCTCAAGCAACGTTCAATTGACTTGATTCAAAAGATTAAAGGACTGACCGTAGGAAGTTTTTATACCGTTTATTTCTTTTTTCGGGAACTCGATGGATTCTTTGCCATTCGTCTAGGTGGGCAGCCGCAGTTTGTAAGGCCTCTGGTTCAACCCATGGGACAAGCAGCGGCAGAGTCACAATTAGGTAGAAAATTAACGGAGCAGGAGAGCGAAGCGCTAAGAGCGCGTGCAGCAGCAAATGATAATTTTGCAAATTTCTTTGCTCAGAACACTTTCGTTGGTGCAGGTGGTGTCCTCTTAGTTGGGGGCACTCTGGACCAATTAGGTTACGAAAGTAATTATTCGGGGATCGCTTCGGCTTCTCTTATTGTTGCAGGAGTTGCTTTGCTTGTGGTAGGGCTGTACAATTACTTATTTGATAGAAACTGCTAGCGAATAAGCTTAGTAAAGGAAAAGATGAATGACCAATCTAGCAAGACAGTTATTAGAGTTAACCTATATTGTGATTGGTTGTCAATTTCTTCACACGGCCTACTGTAGCTATAAAGACAAAACAAACCCAGTTCGATATGGAACAGCTGGGTTTTGGGTTTTATTGGGTATCAGTTTTATCGGTGGCTCTTATCTACCATCTATCTGTATTGGAATTATCGTAGTGCTCTTAGCCCTACTAACACTCTTTAAACAGGTTCGTATCGGAACCTTGCCGTCTCTGGATGAAGTCAAGGCAAATATTGAAGCTAAACGGTTGAAGAATAAAATTTTTATTCCGGTCATGTTGATGGCTTTGATTGCTTTAGTATTAGCAAAAATGATCCCTGAATTTAGTAAGATTGCTATCAGTCTTGCAGCATTTTTAGCAACCATTTCTCTTTTATTGATTACTAAGAGTTCTCCTAAAAGCTTATTATCAGAAAACAATCGCATGGTTCAACAAGTCTCAACTAGTGGGATTGTTCCCCAACTTTTAGGAGCTTTGGGGGCTATTTTTACTGTAGCTGGAGTTGGAGATTTAATGTCACATCTGATAAGTGGTTTTGTGCCTTCGGGGAGTCGGTTGATGGGTGTAGTGGCTTATGTGTTGGGAATGGTTCTATTTTCAATGATTATGGGAAATGCCTTTGCGGCCTTTACTGTCATTACTGCTGGAATTGGTGTTCCCTTTGTATTTTCCTTGGGAGCAGATCCAATCATGGCGGGTGCTCTTGCTATGACAGCAGGTTGTTGTGGAACTTTATTAACCCCAATGGCTGCCAATTTCAATACTCTACCTGTAGCCCTTTTGGATATGAAAGATCCAAATGGCGTTATCAAAGCGCAAGTAGGAGTAGCTATTGTCATGATTATCATACATGTATTTCTGATGTACTTTTTGGCATTTTAGAAAAGGAAATAAAATGAAAATATTAGTTACAGGATTTGATCCTTTTGGTGGTGAAAAGGTTAATCCAGCTCTAGAAGCTGTTAAATCATTACCGTCTGAAATCAATGGTGCAGAGCTCCATTGGGTAGAAATCCCAACGGTCTTTTATAAATCAGCAGAGGTTTTAGAAGCAGAAATAAATCGATACCAGCCAGATGTTGTGCTTTGCATCGGACAAGCAGGAGGAAGAGCGAGTTTAACTCCTGAGAGAGTTGCTATCAATCAAGATGATGCTAGAATTCCAGATAACCAAGGAAATCAACCGATTGACACTCCCATTCGCCTTGATGGAGAAGCCGCCTATTTTAGCACACTCCCTATCAAAGCAATGGTACAAGCCATAAAAGAAGAAGGGCTACCTGCTTCAGTATCCAATACAGCTGGAACCTTTGTTTGCAATCATCTGATGTATCAGGTTCTCTACTTAGCGGATAAGAAATTTCCCAATATGAGAGCAGGATTTATGCATATTCCCTATATGACAGAACAAGTGGTAAATAAGCCTAATACTGCATCCATGTGCTTAAGAGATATTGTCCGAGGTATCGAAGCTGCTATTGGTGCTATCGTGGACCATAAAGATAAAGATTTGAAGTTGGTCGGAGGGACGACTCACTAATGATTCTATTTTCAAATTAAAAAATTTTCTATTTTATTCCTTAAACTCTCTGTCAAGATAAGCATGATAGAGAGTTTTTTCTTGCTAGATTAGGGAATTTCTTGTAAAATAGAAAAAGTGAAAAGAGGTATGGTATGAGTAAAAAAGACAAAAAAATTGAGATTAAATTATCAGATGCTAAAGTAGTAGTTGGAAAAGATAAGTACGATGGGTATACTTTAATGATTGGTAAAAAATTAATCGGTGAAATTGCCGAACTAGATGACCAATTTGCAATCATAAAGAATGGAAATGTCGATAGTTTTTACAAAAATCTTGAAAAAGCTGTGGAAATATTGATTGAGAACTATAATTTAGCAAAATAATGCTTGTTTTTTGCAAATTTTCATGATATAATAGTTTTCGTTGATTGTCGGAGAGATAGCGAAGAGGCTAAACGCGGCGGACTGTAAATCCGCTCCTTCGGGTTCGGGGGTTCGAATCCCTCTCTCTCCATATCATCAATGGGGTATAGCCAAGCGGTAAGGCAAGGGACTTTGACTCCCTCATGCGTTGGTTCGAATCCAGCTACCCCAGTTCTTAGGTAATAAATTCAAGATAAAAAGAAAAATATCTTAGGGTATTTTATTTTTATAATTGAAGGACGTTCGAGATGTTCATGTCGTTGCGGGTGCTTAGGAAAAAAATTATAAGTATGTCAAGTTAAAAAGACTTGATTGTTGGAGGATTTTTTAGATGAATGAATTTGAAGATTTGCTAAATAGCGTTAGCCAAGTTGAACCTGGTGATGTTGTTAGTGCTGAAGTATTGACAGTTGATGCTAATCAAGCTAACGTTGCAATCTCTGGAACTGGTGTTGAAGGTGTCTTGACTCTTCGCGAATTGACAAACGATCGCGATGCTGATATCAATGACTTTGTAAAAGTAGGTGAAGTATTTGATGTTCTTGTACTTCGTCAAGTAGTTGGTAAAGATACTGATACAGTAACATACCTTGTATCTAAAAAACGCCTTGAAGCTCGCAAAGCATGGGATAAACTTGTAGGACGCGAAGAAGAAGTTGTTACAGTTAAAGGAACTCGCGCTGTTAAAGGTGGACTTTCAGTAGAATTTGAAGGTTTGCGTGGATTTATCCCAGCTTCAATGTTGGATACTCGTTTCGTACGTAACACTGAGCGTTTTGTAGGTCAAGAATTTGAAGCTAAAATCAAAGAAGTTGACCCTAAAGAAAACCGCTTCATTCTTTCACGTCGTGAAGTTGTCGAAGCAGCTACTGCAGCAGCTCGTGCAGAAGTTTTCGGTAAATTGGCTGCTGGTGATGTAGTAACTGGTAAAGTTGCTCGTATCACAAGCTTCGGTGCTTTCATCGACCTTGGTGGTGTTGATGGATTGGTTCACTTGACTGAATTGTCACACGAACGTAACGTTTCACCAAAATCAGTTGTAACTGTTGGTGAAGAAGTAGAAGTGAAAATCCTTGACCTTAACGAAGAAGAAGGACGTGTATCACTTTCACTTAAAGCAACAACACCTGGACCATGGGATGGCGTTGAGCAAAAATTGGCTAAAGGTGACGTTGTAGAAGGTACAGTTAAACGTTTGACTGACTTCGGTGCATTTGTTGAAGTATTGCCAGGTATCGATGGACTTGTTCACGTATCACAAATTTCACACAAACGTATTGAAAATCCAAAGAAGCTCTTACAGTTGGTCAAGAAGTTACTGTTAAAGTTCTTGATGTTAATGCTGATGCAGAACGTGTATCACTTTCTATCAAAGCTCTTGAAGAACGTCCAGCTCAAGAAGAAGGACAAAACGAAGAAAAACGTGCTCCACGTCCACGTCGTCCAAAACGTCAAGAAAAACGTGACTTTGAACTTCCTGAAACTCAAACAGGATTCTCAATGGCTGACTTGTTCGGAGACATCGAACTTTAATCAATCAGAACTAATTATAAATCCTTTGTTGTAAAACAAGGGATTTTTCTTTTTTCAACTAGTATTTTTTGATATAATGGATTTATGTTACATTCCGAAAAAGAATCAATTTACCAAATTGTAAATGAACAACTTTCTAGTCTTTTAGAAGGTGAGACCAATGTGTTGGCTAATCTATCAAATGCTAGTGCTCTCTTAAAAATGAACTTTCCTCGTACTGTCTTTGCAGGTTTCTATTTATATGACGGAAATGAGCTTATTTTAGGCCCTTTTCAGGGTGGAGTCTCATGTGTTAGAATCGCTCTCGGAAAAGGAGTTTGTGGTGAGTCAGCGGCTAGCCGTCAAACAGTTATCGTTGGTGATGTCAAGACTTATCCAAACTATATTTCTTGTGATAGTAGTGCTCGTAGCGAGATCGTACTTCCAATGGTAAAAAATGGACAGCTTCTGGCTGTATTAGATTTAGACTCATCTCATGTCGATGACTATGATGAAATGGATCAACGCTATTTAGAAGAGTTTGTGTCCATTTTACTAGATAAGACAGAATGGAAATTTTCAATGTTTGAGGAGAAGGCATAATGTATCAGGCGCTTTATCGAAAATATAGAAGTCAAAATTTTTCACAGTTAGTGGGCCAGGAAGTTGTTGCTAGAACTCTTAAACAGGCTGTAGAACAGGATAAGATTAGTCACGCCTACCTATTTTCAGGACCTCGTGGAACTGGTAAGACTAGTGTGGCTAAAATTTTTGCTAAGGCTATGAACTGCCCTAATCAAGTAGGGGGAGAACCTTGTAATAACTGTTACATCTGTCAAGCTGTTACGGATGGAAGTTTAGAAGACGTTATCGAAATGGATGCTGCTTCTAATAATGGGGTTGATGAAATTCGTGATATTCGTGATAAATCAACTTATGCTCCAAGTATAGCTCAGTATAAGGTTTATATCATTGATGAAGTTCATATGCTTTCGACAGGTGCCTTTAATGCCCTTTTGAAAACACTGGAAGAACCAACTCCAAATGTAGTCTTTATTTTGGCAACGACTGAGCTTCATAAATTCCTGCAACTATTTTGTCTCGTGTTCAACGATTTGAGTTCAAGGCCATTAAGACTCAGGATATTCGAGATCATATCTTCCAGATTTTAGAAAAAGAAGGGATTGATTACGAAACAGAAGCTGTTGAAATTATTGCTCGCCGAGCTGAAGGTGGGATGCGGGATGCCTTGTCAATTCTAGACCAGGCATTAAGCTTAACCCAAGAAGCTACATTGACAACTGCAGTCTCAGAAGAAATCACTGGTACCATTAGTTTAAGTGCCTTGGATCATTACGTTGCTGCTTTAGCTCAAAAGGATGTACCGGGAGCCCTTAAAAATCTTGATTTGATTTTTGAGAATGGAAAGAGCATGACACGTTTTGTAGTTGATTTGCTACAATATCTCCGTGATATCTTAATTGTTCAAGCGGGCGGAGAAAATACTCATCATAGTGATGCATTTGAGAGAAACTTAGCTCTTCCGCAGGATGTCTTGTTTGAGATGATTAGTCTTGCTACTAGAAGTCTAGCTGATATTAAGGCTAGCCTACAACCTAAAATTTATGCCGAAATGATGACTATTCGTTTAGCAGAAATTGATTCTCAACCAGAACTTTCAGGTGAGGTGGCTGAGGAATTGTCTTCTCTTCGAGAAGAAGTTGCACGATTGAAACAAGCTCTTGCCAATGTTGGTTCTAATCCCAAACAAACTGTTTCTACACCAAGTCGTCCGACTAACAGTAAGTCAATCTATCGTGTAGACCGAAATAAGGTTCAGTCTATTCTTCAAGAAGCAGTAGAAAATCCAGACTTAGCCCGTCAAAACTTAATCCGTCTTCAGAATGCTTGGGGAGAAGTCATTGAAGCTTATCAGGGCCAGATAAGGCACTCTTGGCTGGTTCTCAACCAGTTGCTGCTAATGAACATCATGCGATTTTGGCTTTTGAATCTAACTTCAATGCTGGTCAAACCATGAAACGAGACAATCTTAACACCATGTTTGGCAATATTCTTAGTCGTGCTGCTGGATTTTCTCCAGAGATTCTTGCTATTTCTATGGAAGAATGGAAGGAAGTTCGAGCTGCATTTTCAAGCAGAGCTAAAGGTTCTCAAGAACAGGTCGTGAAGGAAGAGACTGAGGAGTCGATTCTTCCTCAAGGCTTTGAATTTTTAGCAGATAAAGTGACCATAGCAGAAGACTAAAAGGAATTGGTGGTAAAAGACTATGAACAGACAACAATTTATTATCATGGCCTTATTTACTGCTGCTGAGACTTATTTCTTTAATGAATCCATCATGGAGCAACGGTATATCGTGGCCTTGCTTTGGGCTATTTTGATCCTGAGAAATTTTCGCGTGAGTTATATCATGGGTAAAATTGTGAGCGCTATAGATGATCATTTTCAAGGGAAGAAGTAGCTCCTAGCTTCTAGACAAAATCAAAGCCTTTTAGGCTTTTTTTTGTTATACTATTAAGGTATATTTATTGACATTTTACTGTGTTTTTCTAGGGATTTAAAAAGGTTAAATTTCAGGTAAATACAGTAAAAAGGATGAAAAGAAAGGAACAATCATGTCAGTATTAGAGATCAAAGATCTTCACGTTGAAATTGAAGGAAAAGAAATTTTAAAAGGGGTCAATCTGACTCTTAAAACAGGAGAAATTGCAGCTATTATGGGACCAAATGGTACCGGTAAGTCTACTCTTTCAGCTGCTATTATGGGGAACCCAAACTATGAAGTCACTAAAGGTGAAGTCTTGTTTGACGGTGTAAACATCCTTGAATTGGAAGTGGATGAGCGTGCGCGTATGGGATTTTTCCTTGCCATGCAATATCCATCAGAAATTCCTGGGATTACCAATGCTGAGTTTCTTCGTGCAGCTATGAATGCTGGTAAAGAAGATGATGAGAAGATTTCAGTTCGTGAATTTATCACTAAGTTAGACGAAAAAATGGAATTGCTCAACATGAAAGAAGAAATGGCAGAGCGTTACCTCAATGAAGGTTTCTCAGGTGGTGAGAAAAAACGTAACGAAATTCTTCAACTCTTGATGTTGGAACCAACTTTTGCCCTCTTAGATGAGATTGACTCTGGTCTAGATATTGATGCCCTTAAAGTTGTCTCTAAAGGTGTGAATGCTATGCGTGGTGAAGGTTTTGGTGCTATGATCATTACTCACTACCAACGTCTTTTGAACTACATCACACCAGACGTGGTACACGTTATGATGGAAGGTCGTGTTGTTCTTTCTGGTGGTCCAGAATTGGCTGCACGCTTGGAACGTGAAGGATACGCGAAACTAGCTGAAGAACTTGGCTATGACTACAAGGAAGAATTGTAATTCCCTCGTATCTTTTAGGAGAAGTAAATGACTAAAGAAACTATTAAACTTTTTTCAGAAATGCACGCTGAACCAAGCTGGTTGTCAGACCTCCGTCAAAAAGCTTTTGATAAGATTGAGAGTTTGGAATTACCAGTTATTGAGCGTGTCAAATTTCACCGTTGGAATCTTGGTGATGGAACGATTACAGAAAGTGAACCATCAGCAAATGTCCCTGACTTCACAGCTTTAGATAATCATTTGAAGTTGGTGCAGGTAGGAACTCAGACTGTTTTTGAACAAACTCCAGTTGAATTAGCTGAACAAGGAGTGGTCTTTACAGACTTCCATTCGGCTTTAGAAGAAATTCCAGAACTCGTAGAAGAATTTTTCATGTCATCAGTAAAATACGACGATGACAAATTGGCAGCCTACCACACAGCTTACTTTAACAGTGGTGCTGTTCTCTATATTCCAGACAATGTCGAAATAACAGAACCAATCGAAGGAATTTTCTACCAAGACAGTGATAGTGATGTGCCATTTAACAAGCACATTCTGATCATTGCAGGTAAAAACTCTAAAATCAGCTACCTCGAACGTTTAGAATCACGCGGTGAGGGTAGTGCTAAGGCGACTGCTAATATCACAGTTGAAGTGATTGCACGTTCTGGTGCTCAAGTGAAGTTTGCGGCGATTGACCGTCTTGGTGAGAATGTCACTGCCTACATTAGCCGTCGTGGTAAATTAGGCAACGATGCAAGTATTGACTGGGCTATCGGTGTCATGAACGAAGGAAATGTCGTTGCTGACTTTGATAGTGACTTGATTGGTAATGGTAGCCATGCAGACCTGAAAGTTGTAGCACTTTCAAGCGGTCGTCAGGTACAGGGGATTGATACTCGAGTAACTAACTATGGTTGCAACTCTATCGGTAATATCCTTCAACATGGGGTTATCCTTGAAAAAGCAACTTTGACTTTCAATGGTATTGGCCACATCATCAAGGGTGCTAAGGGAGCAGATGCCCAACAAGAAAGCCGTGTTCTCATGCTTTCAGACCAAGCGCGTTCAGATGCTAACCCAATTCTTTTGATTGATGAAAATGATGTCACTGCAGGTCACGCGGCTTCTATTGGTCAAGTTGATCCGGAAGACATGTACTACCTCATGAGCCGTGGATTAGACAAGGCAACTGCAGAACGTTTGGTTGTTCGTGGCTTCCTTGGATCTGTTATCGTTGAGATTCCTGTCAAGGAAGTTCGTGATGAAATGATTGCGACGATCGAAGAAAAATTGTCAAAACGCTAAGGGGAAGTCTATGTTAGATGCAGAAGCTATTCGCAAGAATTTTCCAATTTTAAACCAGATTGTCAATGATGAACCTCTTGTTTATTTGGATAATGCTGCGACGACACAAAAACCACTAGCTGTTCTGGAAGCCCTTAACCGCTACTATGAACAGGACAATGCCAATGTCCACCGAGGGGTTCATACTTTGGCAGAGCGTGCGACAGCATCTTATGAAGCTGCTCGCGAAACCATTCGCAAGTTCATCAACGCAGGTTCGACAAAGGAAGTACTCTTCACTAGAGGAACTACGACTAGTCTCAACTGGGTTGCACGTTTCGCTGAGGAAATCTTGACTGAGGGAGACCAGGTCTTGATTTCAGTCATGGAACACCATTCTAATATTATTCCATGGCAGGAAGCTTGCCGAAAGACTGGGGCAGAGCTTGTTTATGTCTATCTCAAAGATGGAGCTCTGGATATGGGTGACTTGCGTACTAAATTGACTGAAAGTTAAATTTGTTTCACTAGCTCACGCATCAAACGTTCTTGGAGTGGTTAATCCTATCAAAGAAATCACACAAATGGCTCACCAAGTTGGAGCCATCATGGTGGTAGATGGTGCTCAATCTACGCCTCATATGAAGATTGATGTCCAGGACTTGGATGTTGACTTCTTTGCCTTTTCAGGTCACAAGATGGCTGGTCCGACTGGTATTGGTGTTCTTTACGGTAAAGAAAAATATCTGGAGCAAATGTCACCAGTTGAATTTGGTGGCGAGATGATTGATTTCGTCTATGAGCAATCTGCTAGCTGGAAGGAGTTACCTTGGAAATTCGAGGCAGGAACTCCCAATATGGCTGGTGCTATTGGACTTGCAGCTGCCGTGGATTATCTTGAAAAGATTGGCATGGATGCCATTGAAACCCATGAACAGGAATTGATTGCATACGTCTTTCCAAAATTGCAGGCAATTGAAGGTTTGACCATTTACGGTTCGCAAGATTTGGCTCAACGTTCAGGTGTCATTGCCTTTAATCTTGGCGATCTTCATCCTCATGACCTTGCAACTGCTCTGGATTATGAAGGAGTAGCAGTTCGTGCGGGTCACCATTGTGCGCAACCTTTGCTTCAATATTTGGATGTTCCAGCAACAGCTCGTGCTAGTTTTTATATCTACAACACCAAGGCTGATTGCGACAAGTTGGTAGATGCACTACAAAAGACAAAGGAGTTTTTCAATGGCACTTTCTAAACTAGATAGCCTTTATATGGCAGTGGTAGCAGACCATTCGAAAAATCCTCATCATCAAGGAAAGTTAGAAGATGCTGAGCAAATCAGCCTCAACAATCCGACCTGTGGTGATGTCATCAATCTCTCTGTCAAGTTTGACGCAGATGATCGTTTGGAAGATATCGCTTTTCTAAACTCTGGTTGTACCATTTCAACTGCTTCTGCTAGTATGATGACAGATGCTGTTTTGGGCAAGACCAAGCAAGAAATTTTAGAACTTGCAACCATTTTTTCTGAAATGGTTCAAGGGCAAAAAGATGATAGACAAGATAGTCTCGGCGATGCAGCTTTCTTGTCAGGTGTTGCCAAATTCCCGCAACGAATCAAATGTGCGACTCTAGCTTGGAATGCCCTGAAGAAAACAATTGAAGACCAAGAAAACAAATAAGACAAGCTTTCTTTGTCTTATAAATCATTAGAAATAAAGAATGAAAGAAAGGATATTATGGCTGAAGAAAGAGTAGAACCAAAACCAATTGACCTTGGTGAATATAAATTTGGTTTCCATGACGATGTAGAGCCTGTCCTATCGACAGGAAAAGGATTGAATGAAGATGTCATTCGTGAACTATCAGCTGCTAAGGGAGAACCTGAGTGGATGTTGGAATTCCGTTTGAAATCTTATGAAACCTTCAAAAAAATGCCCATGCAAACTTGGGGAGCAGACTTGTCAGAGATTGACTTTGATGACTTGATCTACTACCAAAAACCATCTGATAAACCAGCCCGTTCTTGGGATGATGTTCCTGAAAAAATCAAAGAAACCTTTGAACGAATCGGGATTCCTGAAGCTGAGCGTGCCTATCTAGCTGGAGCTTCTGCCCAGTATGAGTCAGAAGTGGTTTACCATAACATGAAGGAAGAATTTGAGAAGTTAGGAATTATCTTTACAGATACAGATTCTGCCCTCAAGGAATACCCGGACTTGTTTAAGCAATACTTTGCGAAGTTAGTACCGCCGACAGATAACAAGTTGGCTGCCCTCAACTCAGCAGTATGGTCTGGCGGAACCTTCATTTATGTTCCTAAAGGAGTCAAGGTAGATATTCCACTTCAAACCTACTTCCGTATCAACAATGAAAATACTGGACAGTTTGAACGTACCTTAATCATCGTTGATGAGGGAGCAAGTGTCCACTACGTAGAAGGATGTACAGCGCCAACATATTCAAGCAACAGCTTGCATGCTGCCATTGTAGAAATCTTTGCTTTGGACGGAGCTTACATGCGTTATACAACCATCCAAAACTGGTCTGATAACGTCTATAACTTGGTTACAAAACGTGCTAAAGCCCTGAAAGATGCGACTGTTGAGTGGATTGATGGAAACCTAGGTGCCAAAACAACCATGAAATACCCATCTGTTTACCTTGATGGAGAAGGGGCACGTGGTACCATGCTTTCGATTGCCTTTGCCAATGCTGGTCAACACCAGGATACTGGTGCCAAGATGATCCACAATGCACCACATACGAGCTCGTCTATCGTCTCTAAATCAATCGCTAAAGGTGGAGGAAAGGTTGACTACCGTGGACAAGTGACTTTCAACAAGAACTCTAAGAAATCTGTTTCTCACATCGAGTGTGACACCATTATCATGGATGACTTGTCAGCATCTGACACCATTCCATTTAATGAAATCCACAACTCGCAAGTTGCACTTGAGCACGAAGCTAAGGTATCTAAGATTTCTGAAGAACAACTCTATTATCTCATGAGCCGTGGCTTGTCAGAGACTGAAGCAACTGAGATGATTGTAATGGGATTTGTAGAGCCCTTCACCAAAGAACTTCCAATGGAATACGCAGTTGAGCTCAACCGCTTGATTAGCTACGAAATGGAAGGATCAGTTGGGTAAAACCCAAAAGGAGAAGCAAATGGGATTCTTAAAGCGATTGTTTGGAACGATTGAAAAAAGTGAATAAGGGAGAAGCACCGATTGAAGAGTTGGATCAGGCATTTGTTTTTGATATTGAAGCAGAAGCAGATGATTATTGGAGACAAACGGAAGAGCTTCTCTTGATAAACGCTGTAAAAGCTGCTGGTGGTCCAGAGGCAGTGGAACGTGCTTTTGTTCTTACCAATTTTTAAGAAAAAAATCAAGAAACCTTTGAACTCTTTTTATCAGGTAGATGGTCAATTACTTTCTTGGCGAGAGATGGACGCAAGTGTTGTAGATAAAATCAGCAATCAACTTCTTCCACAAGCATCAGAAGTTGCTCAAGCAGTAAATGATAATTATGAAGAGGCAAATGTACCGGTAATCGACTACGCTATGCTTCAGTTTGAAACTGCAACCATGGCTTGGTTTTGGACGGAAGCTTACAACAGCTTCTCCTGAAGCCAAATTGACTTTTGAAGAATTGGTCTCTGGTTGGCGCGCTATTTTTGGAAAAAAAGAAGTACCAAATCGTCCATTAGATAGTGACAGTCCTTTCCCATACTACGAAGTATAACAACTGTTGAATTTTAACTATAAATAAAAAAACTGAGCAAATATTACATTTGTTCAGTTTTTTTAGATACTAATTTTATAAATATTCACAAAATACATTATCTGTGGTAAAATAAAACAATTATTGTTAGTGGAGATCAAGAATGAATATTTTTTTAGAACAAAAAGACTTCAGTCTAAGTAAAACAGAAATGCATCGTCATTTGAAATTATGGGATTTAATTCTTTTAGGAATTGGGGCCATGGTGGGAACTGGTATTTTTACCATTACAGGAACAGCTGCAGCAACACTAGCAGGACCTGCTCTTGTGGTATCTATCGTGATTTCTGCGATTTGTGTGTCCTTTATGCTTCAATATACTCTTGAAACTTGGATAGCATTTGTATTAGCCCTAGTAGTAGGAGTTATTACTTACTTTACTTATGGCTATAAAAACTCTACACTATCAAAAAATCAATAAAGAAAAAATCGCGAGAAATCGCGATTTTTTTATAATTTTTCATTTACAAATCGAACGAAACGATTCCACCAAACTTTTAAGAAGAAGGCTTTCTCTACATTTTTATCAGCAACCATTTCAAAGGTTGGTTTGTCAGTGGTGATATAACCTTGACCAACTAAGTCCTTGTCCTCATAGGTCAGATGTCCAACGACCGTACCTGCTTCTAGAGGAGCAACAAGCTCAGTAGCATCAGGTGTGTATGTAATACTTGATTCCGCTCGACTACCAAGACGTTGAACGATTTTTATATCTTCTTTAGCGACTGCTGTAACCGTATCTTGCTTCCCGTCATAAACTGGAGATTTGCTATCTTGGTAGCTTTCCCCCTGCTTAACGATTGTTTGGAGAGCAAAATTAGATGAGATATAGTCCAGAAGAGCTGAAGTTGCTGTGAAACGAGCGTAAGGATTGGTATCTTGGTTGTCAGCGTTGAGGACAACTGTAATAATACGCATTCCTTTTTCTACAGTTGTTCCGACAAAGGATGCTCCTGCTTTATCAGTAGTTCCAGTTTTTAGGCCATCAATTCCTCCACGGTAGGCAGGCATACCATCTAACATTGAGTTTGTAGAATGAATAGTCATTCCTGCAAAAGTGGAAGAAGGTTTCTTTGTAATTTCTAAAACCTGAGGATACTTGAGGATAAGATTACGAGCGACAACTGCAACATCATAGGCGCTCATCTTATTTTCGTCATCTTTCTTAGAACCAGGATAGATATTATTCCCAAGAGTTTCATTATTTAGACCAGTTGTATTGACGAGGGTAGCATCTTGGATTCCCCATTCAAGAAGTTTAGCTTTCATCATATCAACAAAGTCTTTTTCAGATCCAGCAACCTTTTCTGCCAACGCGATAGCTGCACTATTGGCACTAGATACCAATGTTGCTTCTAGCAACTCTTCAACAGTGTAGTTACGAGCTTCCATAGGAACGTTACTTGCTTCGGAGTTGGTTGTGAGCTGGTAGGGGTAATCTGAAATTTCCACTGGGGTAGAAAGAGTGATTTTGCCTTGCTCTAGAGCTTCATATACTAGGTAAACGGTAAGTAGTTTACTGATAGAGGCAATTTCAACCGGTTGGGTCGCATCTTTTTCATACAAAATCTTCCCACTGTTAGCCTCAACAGCGATGGCGTGTTTTGCTGCGACATCAAAATCCTGAGCAAAAACAGTAGTAGCAGAACCAAATGAAATAAGCGTGATTAATGTTAAAAATAATTTCTTCATAGTAACTTTATTCTATCATAAAGACAAAAAATATTCTTGTTTTTATAATGTAGGTTATCAATCTTTTTGGAAATATGGTAAAATAGGAAAAAGAGGAGGTGGCTTATGTTTCGGAGAAATAAATTATTCTTCTGGACCACTGAGATATTATTAATAACCCTTATTTTCTACTTATGGCGAGAAATGGGTGCTATTATTACACCGTTTGTAAGTGTCGTAAATACAATCATGATTCCCTTCTTATTAGGAGGATTTCTCTATTACTTAACAAATCCAATTGTCATTTTTTTAGAGAAGGAATGTCGTATTAATCGAATCATTGGTATTTTGTTAACACTTTGTGTTCTCTTTGGAACCATAGTGATAGCTGTCGTCTATCTCTTGCCGATTTTAATTAATCAGTTGAGTAGCTTTGATTAATTCTAGCCAAGATATCTATTCTCGAATCCAAGATTTAGTGATAGAATTATCGAAATATCCTACTTTCCAAGAGCTAGATATTCAACAAACAATCCAACAATTAAATCTTTCTTATGTCGATATTTACAAAATATCTTAAATAGTGTGACAAATAGTGTGGGAAGTGTCCTTTCAGCTTTGGTAAGCACTATTTTAATTATCATTATGACACCGGTTTTCTTGATTTATTTCCTTTTAGATGGTCATAAATTCTTACCGATGCTAGAAAGAACTATTTTAAAGCGAGATAAACTCAATATATCTGGTTTAATAACAAACTTGAATGAGACCATTTCCCGTTACATAAGTGGAGTATCAATCGATGCATTCATTATCGGGTGTTTGGCTTTTATCGGTTATAGTGTGATTGGCTTAAAATATGCATTAGTTTTTGCTATTTTCTCAGGTTTAGCAAATTTGATTCCTTATGTTGGACCGAGTATTGGACTAATTCCGATGATTATTTCAAATCTGTTTACGGATCCTCAAAAGATGATTATAGCAGTTATCTATATGCTGATTATCCAACAAGTAGATGGGAATATCCTATACCCTCGTATTGTTGGCGGAGTCATGAAAGTTCATCCGATTACAATTCTCGTGCTATTATTGTTGTCAAGTAATATCTATGGTGTCGTAGGTATGATCGTTGCCGTTCCTACCTACTCAATTCTCAAAGAAATATCCAAATTCCTAGTCCGACTTTATGAAAAACATAAAGAAGTACAAGAAGTGGGAGAAAAATAAAGATTTTAAAAAGAAACGGATTCATCTGTTTCTTTTTTTATCAATAAATCGACAACTTATAGTAAGAATAAGAATAATTAATAAAAACTTTGTAAAACACTTGCAATTTAGCTAAAATTTGATAAAATAGTAAGGAAAGTTAGACTGTATTGCCTACTGTCTATCTATAAAATATATTTTATTGGAGGCTTTTACTCAAATGGCAAAAGAAAAATACGATCGTAGTAAACCACACGTTAACATTGGTACTATCGGACACGTTGACCACGGTAAAACTACCCTAACTGCAGCTATCACAACTGTTTTGGCACGTCGCTTGCCTTCAGCAGTTAACCAACCTAAAGACTATGCGTCTATCGATGCTGCTCCAGAAGAACGCGAACGCGGTATCACTATCAACACTGCGCACGTTGAGTACGAAACTGAAAAACGTCACTACGCTCACATCGACGCTCCAGGACACGCGGACTACGTTAAAAACATGATCACTGGTGCCGCTCAAATGGATGGAGCTATCCTTGTAGTAGCTTCAACTGACGGACCAATGCCACAAACTCGTGAGCACATCCTTCTTTCACGTCAGGTTGGTGTTAAACACCTTATCGTCTTCATGAACAAGATCGACTTGGTTGACGACGAAGAATTGCTTGAATTGGTTGAAATGGAAATCCGTGACCTTCTTTCAGAATACGACTTCCCAGGTGACGATCTTCCAGTTATCCAAGGTTCAGCTCTTAAAGCTCTTGAAGGTGACTCTAAATACGAAGATATCATCATGGAATTGATGAACACTGTTGATGAGTACATTCCAGAACCAGAACGTGACACTGACAAACCATTGCTTCTTCCAGTCGAGGACGTATTCTCAATCACTGGACGTGGTACAGTTGCTTCAGGACGTATCGACCGTGGTACTGTTCGTGTCAACGATGAAATCGAAATCGTTGGTATCAAAGAAGAAACTTCAAAAGCAGTTGTTACTGGTGTTGAAATGTTCCGTAAACAACTTGACGAAGGTCTTGCAGGAGATAACGTAGGTGTCCTTCTTCGTGGTGTTCAACGTGACGAAATCGAACGTGGACAAGTTATCGCTAAACCAGGTTCAATCAACCCACACACTAAATTCAAAGGTGAAGTTTACATCCTTACTAAAGAAGAAGGTGGACGTCACACTCCATTCTTCAACAACTACCGCCCACAATTCTACTTCCGTACTACTGACGTTACAGGTTCAATCGAACTTCCAGCAGGTACTGAAATGGTAATGCCAGGTGATAACGTGACAATCGACGTTGAGTTGATCCACCCAATCGCCGTAGAACAAGGTACTACATTCTCTATCCGTGAGGGTGGACGTACTGTTGGTTCAGGTATGGTTACAGAAATCGAAGCTTAATTCGATTTAGTTCCCAGAAGAACAATTATTTAAGTCAGACATTAAAAGAATCTTGCTATGCAAGGTTCTTTTTTTTGCGATCCTACTTATACAAAGACAAAATAAGACAGTATGGTAGTTGATTACGAATATAGAAACTTAATTAAATCATTATCTTATTTATTAACGAATGTATATCCTAGTTTTTCAGAATAAATTTTTATTAGGTTAAAAAGCTTTTCACAAATGCCTGTTTTTTTGATAGAATAGAAGGAAGAAAAAAAGAAATGAGTTCGTCATGTCAAAAAGGATTTTTTTAGTCTCTTTAGAGGGGCCAGAGGGAGCTGGTAAAACGAGTGTGCTTGAAGCTATCCTTCCTTTGTTAGAAGAAAAGAATATTGAGTTTTTAACAACACGTGAGCCAGGTGGTGTTTTGATTGGTGAGAAGATTCGAGAAGTCATTTTAGATCCTAGTCATACTCAGATGGATCCAAAGACAGAGTTGCTTCTCTATATTGCAAGTCGTAGACAGCACCTAGTAGAGAAGGTCTTGCCAGCACTTGCAGCTGGAAAATTGGTCATCATGGATCGTTTTATTGATAGTTCAGTTGCTTATCAAGGCTTTGGTCGTGGTTTGGATATTGAAGCTATTGACTGGCTCAATCAATTTGCGACAGATGGTCTCAAGCCGGATTTGACACTTTATTTTGATATTGAAGTAGAAAAGGGGCTTGAAAGAATCGCAGCAAACAGCGATCGCGAAGTCAATCGTTTAGATTTGGAAGGTTTAGACCTGCACAGAAAAGTTCGTCAAGGCTATCTTTCTCTTCTTGAGAAAGAAGGTGAGCGTATTGTTAAAATCGATGCGAGTTTACCACTAAATCAAGTAGTTGAAAATACTAAACAAGTTTTATTTGACAGAATGGGGCTGACAGAATGAATCAAGAGCAATTAAGAGCTTGTCAACCCCAGCAATTTGACCGTTTTGTTCACATCTTAGAACAAAGACAGCTGAATCATGCCTATCTCTTTTCAGGGTATTTTGGAAGTTTAGAGATGGCCTTATTTCTGTCTAAGAGTTTGTTCTGTACAGAAAAGCAGGGTGTCTTACCTTGCGAGTCTTGCCGAAATTGTAAGTTGATTGATCAGGAAGAATTTCCTGATGTCACCATTATTCGTCCGATGAATCAAATCATTAAAACGGAACGAATCCGAGAATTAGTTGGCCAATTTTCTCAATCAGGAATCGAAAATCAACGTCAGGTTTTTATTATTGAACAAGCTGAAAAAATGCATGCCAATGCCGCCAATTCACTACTAAAGGTCATTGAAGAACCGCAAAGTGAAACCTATATTTTATTTTTAACCAATGATCAAGAGCAGATGTTACCAACTATCCGAAGTCGGACTCAAATTTTCCAATTTAAGAAGCAAGTCGAAAGTCTTAGGAATCAACTTGAACAAGCAGGATTGGTCAAAAATAAAGCAAGGCTTTTAGCTGAGTTTAGTCAATCGCAAGCAGAAGCCGAAAAACTGACAAATCAAACAAGTTTTTGGACTCTACTTGAAGAAAGTGAACGATTCTATAGCTGGTTGGAGTCTGGGAAAAAGGAATCTTATTTACAGGTTGCAAAATTAGCTAGCTTAGCAGATGACAAAGAAAAACAAGACCAAGTCTTTAGAATTTTAGAAGTTTTAGCAGGCCAAGAGATTCAAAAAAATGTAGCACGTACAATATTGCAAAACCTTCTCGAAGCCAGAAAAATGTGGAAAGCAAATGTGTCTTTCCAGAATTCTTTGGAATACCTAGTTTTACAATAAAATGAACATGAAAACAGAAAAAGAAAGGGCTGTTCATGAACAAGAAGAATTATTTGATGCCTTAGATGATTTTTCTCAACAGTTGTTGGCAACCTTGGCAGATGTCGAAGCCATCAAAAAAAATCTCAAGAGTGTTGTAGAAGAGAATACAGCTCTTCGTTTAGAGAACGATAAACTGAGAGAGCGCTTGAGTGAGGAAGAAGAAACAGCTCCAACTAAGACCAAGCATGTTAGAGAAAACGTGAGCCGAATCTATGACGACGGTTTTCATGTGTGTCGCGACTTTTATGGCCAACGTCGTGAACAAGATGCAGAATGTATGTTTTGTGATGAATTGTTGTTTAGGGAGTAAGCATGCAGATTCAAAAAAGTTTTAAAGGGCAGTCACCTTATGGTAAGTTATATCTTGTCGCAACGCCGATTGGGAATCTAGAAGATATGACCTTTCGTGCTATTCAGACTTTGAAAGAAGTGGATTGGATAGCTGCCGAGGATACTCGTAATACTGGTCTATTGCTGAAGCATTTCGACATTTCAACCAAACAAATCAGTTTTTATGAGCACAATGCCAAGGAAAAGATTCCTGATTTGATTGGTTTGTTGAAACAAGGTCAAAATATCGCTCAGGTTTCGGATGCAGGTCTACCTAGCATTTCTGACCCAGGTCATGATTTAGTCAAGGCGGCAATTGAAGAAGATATAGCAGTTGTCACAGTTCCAGGTGCTAGCGCAGGAATTTCTGCCTTGATTGCCAGTGGTTTAGCTCCACAACCCCACATTTTTTATGGATTTTTACCTCGAAAATCGGGACAACAAAAGCAATTTTTCGAATCAAAAAAAGAGTATCCTGAGACCCAGATTTTCTATGAATCTCCACATCGTGTGGTTGATACCCTAGAAAATATGCTAGAGGTCTACGGTGATCGTTCAGTTGTCTTAGTTCGAGAATTGACTAAGATTTTTGAAGAATACCAACGGGGGAAAATCACTGAGTTGCTTGAAAGTATCTCTGAAACACCGCTCAAGGGCGAGTGTCTTCTCATTGTAGAAGGTGCTAGTCAAGAAGTAGAAGATAAGGATGAAGAGGATTTATTCTCAGAAATACAAGAGCGCATCCAAGAAGGTGTTAAGAAAAATCAAGCCATTAAGGAAGTCGCTAAGATTTATCAGTGGAACAAAAGCCAGCTCTACGCAGCTTATCATGAATGGGAAGAGAATCAATCGGATGACTAAACAGGGAAGTTTGCCTTCTTCCCTTTTTTTGTTATACTAGTAAAAGAAAAATTAGAAAGATTTGTGGGTGTCAAACAGTCCAGTAGCTTGTTTTGATATGAACTTAGTTTCCACCCAAAGAGGTATTAGTGTCATGTCTCAATCTTATATCAATGTTATCGGTGCTGGTTTAGCAGGTTCTGAAGCAGCCTACCAAATCGCAGAGCGTGGTATTCCAGTTAAACTCTATGAAATGCGTGGTGTCAAATCAACACCTCAGCATAAAACAGATAATTTTGCAGAATTAGTGTGTTCCAACTCATTACGAGGGGATGCTCTTACAAATGCTGTCGGGCTCCTCAAGGAAGAAATGCGTCGTCTTGGTTCTGTGATTTTAGAATCAGCAGAAGCTACCCGTGTTCCTGCAGGTGGAGCGCTTGCGGTTGATCGTGACGGTTTTTCTCAAATGGTTACTGAAAAAATTGCCAATCACCCTTTAATTGAAGTGGTTCGTGATGAAATTACAGAATTGCCAACAGATGTTATTACGGTTGTCGCTACTGGTCCCTTGACTAGCGATGCCCTGGCTGAGAAAATTCATGCCCTTAATGACGGCGATGGCTTCTATTTCTACGACGCGGCAGCGCCTATTATCGACGTCAACACCATCGATATGAGCAAGGTCTATCTCAAGTCTCGGTATGACAAGGGAGAAGCTGCTTACCTCAATGCTCCGATGACCAAGCAAGAGTTTATGGATTTCCATGAAGCCTTGGTCAATGCGGAAGAAGCACCCCTTAATTCTTTTGAAAAAGAGAAGTACTTTGAAGGCTGTATGCCAATTGAAGTTATGGCTAAACGTGGCATTAAAACCATGCTTTATGGCCCTATGAAACCAGTTGGTCTAGAATATCCAGATGACTATAAAGGGCCTCGTGATGGTGACTTTAAAACACCGTATGCAGTTGTTCAGCTTCGTCAGGACAATGCGGCTGGAAGTCTCTATAACATCGTTGGTTTCCAAACTCACCTCAAATGGGGAGAGCAGAAGCGTGTCTTCCAAATGATTCCAGGACTAGAAAATGCTGAGTTTGTCCGTTATGGTGTCATGCATCGTAATTCCTATATGGATTCGCCAAATCTTCTTGAGCAAACATACCGTTCTAAGAAACAGCCAAATCTCTTCTTTGCTGGTCAGATGACAGGTGTGGAAGGGTATGTTGAGTCGGCTGCTTCAGGAATAGTTGCTGGAATCAATGCTGCTCGTCTTTTTAAAGGAGAAAGAGAGGCTATTTTCCCAGAGACTACAGCTATCGGTAGTTTAGCTCATTATATCACTCATGCTGATAGCAAGCATTTCCAACCCATGAATGTCAACTTCGGGATTATCAAGGAGTTAGAAGGTGAGCGTATTCGTGATAAAAAGGCTCGTTATGAGAAAATTGCAGAACGTGCCTTATCTGATTTAGAGAAATTTTTATCTATCTAAATTTTTTGAAAGAATTGCTCATGATACTATAAAAATCCTTGAAATTGTGATAAAATAGGTAGGATGAAAAAAAGAGAGAGAAAATGGTAGAACCTAAGTATAAACGTATCTTAATCAAGCTATCTGGTGAAGCCCTTGCTGGCGAACGTGGTGTCGGTATTGATATCAAAACCGTTCAAAGTATGGCCCAAGAAATCAAGGAAGTTCACGAGCTAGGAATTGAAATCGCCTTGGTTATCGGTGGTGGAAACCTTTGGCGTGGAGAACCTGCAGCAGAAGCTGGTATGGATCGTGTTCAAGCGGATTACACTGGAATGCTTGGGACAGTCATGAATGCTCTTGTGATGGCAGATTCATTGCAACAAGCTGGTGTTGATACTCGTGTACAAACAGCTATTGCCATGCAACAAGTAGCAGAGCCTTATATTCGTGGACGTGCCCTTCGCCACCTTGAAAAAGGACGTATCGTTATCTTTGGTGCAGGAATTGGTTCACCTTACTTCTCTACAGATACAACAGCGGCTCTTCGTGCAGCTGAGATTGAAGCGGACGCTATTTTGATGGCTAAGAATGGTGTAGACGGTGTCTACAATGCGGATCCTAAGAAAGATAAAACGGCTGTTAAATTTGAAGAATTGACTCACCGTGATGTTATTAATAAAGGACTCCGTATCATGGATTCAACAGCTTCAACTCTATCTATGGATAACGATATTGACTTGGTCGTCTTTAATATGAACCAACCTGGCAATATCAAACGTGTTGTATTTGGTGAAAATATCGGAACAACTGTTTCAAACAATATCGAAGAAAAGGAATAAGAAAAATTATGGCTAACGCAATTGTAGAAAAAGCTAAAGAGAGAATGACTCAATCTCACCACTCACTTGCTCGTGAATTTGGTGGTATCCGTGCAGGTCGTGCTAACGCTAGCTTGCTTGACCGTATTACTGTTGAATACTATGGTGTCGAAACACCTCTTAACCAAATCGCTTCTATCACAATTCCTGAAGCGCGTGTCTTGTTGGTAACACCATTTGATAAATCTTCATTGAAGGATATCGAGCGTGCTTTGAACGCTTCAGATCTTGGTATTACACCAGCTAACGATGGTTCTGTTATTCGCTTGGTAATCCCAGCTCTTACAGAAGAAACTCGTCGCGACCTCGCTAAAGAGGTGAAAAAAGTTGGTGAAAATGCTAAAGTAGCGATCCGTAATATTCGTCGTGACGCTATGGATGAAGCTAAAAAACAAGAAAAAGCTAAAGAAATCACTGAAGATGAATTGAAGACTCTTGAAAAAGATATTCAAAAAGCGACAGACGATGCTGTTAAACACATCGACGACATGACTGCCAATAAAGAAAAAGAAATCTTGGAAGTCTAAGAAATAAACAGAAAAACTCAGTTGGCATTGCTGGCTGAGTTTTATTCGAAAGAAGGAAACATGAATACAAATCTTGCAAGTTTTATCGTTGGACTCATCATCGATGAAAATGACCGTTTTTACTTTGTTCAAAAGGATGGTCAAACATACGCTCTTGCCAAGGAAGAAGGTCAGCATACAGTTGGTGATACGGTTAAAGGTTTCGCCTACACAGATATGAAGCAAAAACTTCGCTTGACAACTCAAGAAGTGACTGCAACTCAGGATCGATTTGGTTGGGGAACAGTAACAGAAGTGCGTAAGGATTTGGGTGTTTTTGTTGATACAGGGCTTCCTGGCAAGGAAATCGTTGTGTCACTTGATATCCTACCTGAACTGAAAGAGCTTTGGCCTAAGAAGGGCGATAAACTTTATATTCGTCTAGAAGTAGATAAGAAAGACCGTATCTGGGGAGTTTTGGCTTATCAGGAAGACTTCCAACGTTTGGCACGTCCAGCATACAACAACATGCAAAATCAGAACTGGCCTGCAATCGTTTATCGTCTTAAGTTATCAGGAACTTTTGTCTATCTACCAGAAAACAACATGCTTGGATTTATCCACCCAAGTGAGCGCTATGCAGAGCCACGTTTGGGGCAAGTCTTAGATGTGCGTGTCATTGGTTTCCGTGAAGTTGACCGAACTCTTAATCTATCACTAAAACCTCGCTCTTTTGAGATGTTAGAAAATGATGCACAAATGATTTTGACATACTTGGAAAGCAATGGTGGATTTATGACCTTAAATGACAAATCATCACCAGATGACATCAAGGCTACCTTTGGTATTTCTAAAGGTCAATTTAAAAAAGCGCTTGGTGGTTTAATGAAAGCTGGAAAGATTAAACAAGACCAATTTGGTACAGAGTTAATTTAGGGAGGCTTATGCGAAAATCATTTTATACTTGGCTTATGACAGAGCGTAATCCTAAGAGTCATAGTCCCAAAGCAATTTTAGCGGATCTTGCCTTTGAGGAGTCAGCCTTCCCAAAACATACTGATGATTTCGATCAGGTGAGCCGATTTTTAGAAGAACATGCCAGTTTTTCCTTTAATATGGGAGACTTCGATCGCATCTGGCAGGAATATTTAGAACATTAAAAAGGGCATAGGTGTTAAGGGATAGCAATTTCTAAATGCCTTTGCTATAATAAAAAGAAATTAAAGAGTTAGAGAGGTTCTTTATTTGAAGGAACATTCAATAGACATTCAGTTAAGTCATCCAGATGACCTGTTTCATCTTTTTGGTTCCAATGAACGCCATCTTCGCTTGATGGAGGATGAGTTAGATGTTATCATCCATGCTCGTACAGAGATTGTACAAGTCTTGGGAGAGGAGTCTTCTTGTGAAGAAGCACGGCAAGTAATTCAAGCCTTGATGGTCTTGGTCAATCGTGGGATGACAGTCGGAACTCCAGATGTGGTGACAGCCATCAATATGGTTAGAAACAATGAAATCGATAAGTTTGTTGCCCTCTATGAAGAAGAGATTATCAAAGACAATACTGGTAAGCCGATTCGGGTCAAGACACTGGGACAAAAACTTTATGTTGATAGTGTTAAGAATCATGATGTTACCTTCGGGATTGGGCCAGCTGGTACGGGTAAAACATTCCTAGCAGTGACCTTGGCTGTTACAGCTCTTAAACGTGGCCAAGTCAAGCGTATTATCCTGACTCGTCCAGCAGTAGAAGCTGGAGAAAGCCTAGGATTTCTACCTGGTGATTTGAAAGAAAAGGTGGATCCTTATCTTCGACCAGTCTATGATGCTTTATATCAGATTTTAGGGAAAGATCAAACAACTCGTCTCATGGAGAGAGAAATTATTGAGATTGCACCTTTGGCCTACATGCGTGGACGTACCTTGGATGATGCCTTTGTCATCTTGGATGAAGCCCAAAATACTACTATCATGCAGATGAAGATGTTCTTGACACGTCTTGGATTCAATTCTAAAATGATTGTCAATGGCGATATTAGCCAGATAGACCTGCCGCGTAATGTTAAATCAGGTTTGATTGATGCCCAGGAAAAACTTAAGAACATTCACCAGATTGACTTCGTTCATTTTTCAGCCAAGGATGTTGTCCGACATCCAGTTGTTGCTCAGATTATCAGAGCCTATGAACCTCGACCTGTCAAAGCTGAAGAAAATCAAGAAGAAACAGAATAAAGAAAAAGAGCAGTTGAAAAACTGCTCTTTTTTTTTTTTTTTTTTGAATTTCTTATTAAACAAGCTCACTGATAGGTGTGAAGTCACGTTCTAAACCTTCAGCAACTGGTTGGCTGGTGAGTTGACCTTGATAAGTTGTTACACCTTCAAGCAAGCCTGCGTCTTCAAGGATTGCTTTCTTAAATCCTTTTCCTGCCAAGGCTTCGATATAAGGAAGGGTCACATTTGTAAGGGCGATAGTAGAAGTACGAGCAACTGCTCCAGGAATGTTAGCAACCGCATAGTGAAGGACACCGTGTTTCTCATATACAGGCTCATCATGGGTTGTTACACGGTCAGCTGTTGCAATAACACCACCTTGGTCTACAGCAACGTCTACGATGACAGAACCAGGACGCATTTGTTGAACCATGTCATCTGTCACTAATTTTGGAGCTTTGGCACCAGGAATCAATACTGCACCGATAACAACGTCTGCCTCACGCACACTTGCTTCGATATTAAATGGGTTAGACATGAGTGTTTGGATTTGGTGACCAAAGACATCTTCAAGTTCAGAGAGACGTTTAGCGCTGATATCTAGAATAGTTACTTGAGCACCTAAACCAAGAGCGATACGTGCTGCGTGTGTACCAACGACACCACCACCGATAATGGTTACTTTTCCTTTTGGTACACCTGGGACACCACCTAAAAGAACTCCAGAACCACCAGCTTGTTTCGTCAAGAAGTGAGCTCCGATTTGGACAGCCATACGACCTGCAACCTCACTCATTGGAACCAATAGAGGAAGTTGACCTTCAGTATTGCGTACAGTTTCATAAGCAACACCAGTTGTTTTCGCTGCAAGCATAGCATCCGCTAATTCTGGGGCTGCTGCCATGTGCAAGTAGGTGAAGAGAAGTAAATCGTCACGCAAGAACTGGTACTCACTAGCAAGGGGTTCCTTGACTTTAACAACTAACTCTGCAGCCCAGGCTTCAGCAGCAGTTGCGACAATCTCAGCTCCTTGCTTTTCATAGTCAGCATCAGCAAAACCAGATCCAAGTCCAGCATTTGTTTCAATGAGGACTCGGTGACCACGACCAACAAGACTCTGTACACCAGCAGGTGTCAAAGCAACACGATTTTCATTATTTTTAATTTCCTTTGGAATTCCAATTAACATAGAGATTAGCTCCTTATTTAACATCTAGGTTCTTATACGAAATCATCACAGGAAGAACCCAGTCTTTTCTTGTGATGTTCTTATTTTATATGAAACCGCTATAAATTGCAAGAAAAACTTGTAAACCTATTTCTTTTATGTTATTCTTTTACCAACCTATTTTAGGAGGTACAATCATGGAATCATTATTTATCAAACTAGCGAAGCATCAAATTATCGAAACTGAACGCTTAGTGCTTCGACCAGTAACACTTGACGATGCAGAAGCTATGTTCGAGTATGCTTCAGATAAAGAAACTACGCGCTATACTTTTCCAACCAATCAAAGTTTAGAGGAAACTAAGAATAATATTGCTCAGTTTTATCTAGCCAATCCATTGGGCCGATGGGGTATTGAACTAAAAAATAGTGGAGAGTTTATCGGAACTATTGACTTGCACAAGATCGATACTGTTCTTAAGAAGGCAGCCATTGGTTACATTATCCATCAAAAATATTGGAATCAAGGTTTGACAACTGAAGCCAATCGTGCCGTCATTAAACTGGCCTTTGAAGAAATTGGAATGAATAAGTTGACAGCCCTTCACGATAAGGATAATCCTGCTTCAGGAAAGGTCATGGAGAAATCAGGCATGCGCTTCTCTCACGAAGAACCTTATGCTCGTATGGACCAGCATGAAAAAGGTCGTATCGTGACAAGAGTGCATTATATCTTGACCAAGGAAGATTATTTTTCAAATAAGTAAGCAGTTGAAAAGATTTTTCAGCTGTTTTTTCTTTGCCTTACGAATAAGATAAGAGAGGAGAAAATATGGAAGAACTTATTGAGAAAATCAAAGAATATAAAATCATTGTTATCTGTGCTGGTTTGGGTTTGGTCTTGGGTGGATTTTTCCTGCTTAACCCAGCTAGGCAAACACCTACTAAGGAAAGCAATTTGCAAACAGAAGTTACAACTGTTTCAAAGGATTCGACGGATGAAAAGGAAGATAAAAATCAGAAGGAAGAAGTGGTGGAGCAAGATCTGATTACTGTTGATGTAAAAGGTGCGGTCAAATCACCTGGAATCTATGATTTGCCAGTTGGAAGTCGTATCAACGATGCTGTCCAAAAAGCTGGTGGCTTGACAGATAATGCTGATAGTAAGTCTATCAATCTTGCCCAGAGAATTAGTGACGAAGCACTTGTTTATGTTCCAACTAAGGAAGAAGCTACCAGTCAAGAGGCGCATTCAAATACTTCCAACACCAAAGAAAACAAGAAAGTCAATCTCAATAAAGCCAGTTTAGAGGAGCTGAAACAAGTCAAGGGGTTGGGAGCCAAACGTGCTCAGGATATCATCGACCATCGTGAGTCCAACGGTAAGTTTAAGTCAGTTGATGAGCTCAAAAAGGTTTCTGGTATTGGTGCAAAAACGATAGAAAAGTTAAAAGAGTATGTCACAGTGGATTAGTCGATTTCCCATCCCAAAAATCTATCTCAGTTTTCTTTTATTATGGCTCTACTATGCTATCTTTTCAGCAAGCTTTTTAGCACTCTTGGGCTTTGTCTTTTTACTGCTCTGCCTCTTTTTTCAATTTCCATGGAAGACTGTGGTCAAGGTTCTCTTTGTTTGTGGACTATTTGGAAGTTGGTTTATATTTCAAAAATGGCAACAAGAAGAAGCGAGTCAACATCTTGTTGACTCAGTTAATACGGTACGAATCTTGCCTGATACTATCAAGGTCAATGGAGATAGTTTATCCTTTCGTGGGAAGGCTGATGGCAGACTCTTTCAGGTCTATTATAAACTTCAATCAGAAGCAGAAAAAGAAGACTTTCAAAATGTAACAGATTTGTATGATATTACTTTGGAAGGGAAATTAGCTATTCCTCAAGGAGCAAATAATTTTGCTGGATTTGATTATCGGAACTATCTCAAAACACAGGGGATTTATCAGACCTTAACCATATCGGAAATTGTAGAATTAAAGCAAATTTCTAGCTGGGATATAGGAGAAAATCTATCCAGCTTGCGAAGAAAAGCGGTTGTCTGGATAAAAAGGAATTTTCCTGACCCCATGCGTAATTATATGACAGGTCTTTTATTAGGGCACTTGGACTCAGACTTTGAGGAAATGAACGAACTCTATTCAAGTTTAGGGATTATTCACCTTTTTGCCCTATCTGGTATGCAGGTTGGTTTCTTCATGAATGCTTTTAAAAAGTCACTCTTACGATTGGGTTTGCCACAAGAGAAGTTCAAATGGCTTGCCTATCCCTTTCTTTGGTCTATGCAGGTTTGACAGGGTTCTCAGCTTCTGTTATTCGTAGCCTGTTACAAAAACTTTTGGCTCAACATGGCTTTAAGGGGCTGGATAACTTTGCTTTGACAGTCCTTGTCTTGTTTATCGTGATGCCGAATTTCTTCTTAACTGCTGGTGGAGTGCTCTCCTGTGCCTATGCCTTTATCCTGACCATGACTGGTGAAGAAGTAGCAGGGATAAAAGGTCTGGTGAGAGAAAGTTTCATTATTTCCTTAGGAATTCTGCCGATTTTATCATTCTATTTTTCTGAATTTCAACCTTGGTCCATACTCTTAACCTTTGTCTTTTCTTTTTTATTTGATATGGTCTTGCTACCACTTTTATCAATACTCTTCTGTCTGTCATGGATATATCCTATTACCCAGTTTAACTTTCTCTTTGAATGGCTGGAAAACATCATACGCTATGTATCTCAGCTATCTACTAGACCCTTTGTTTTTGGTCAAGCTAATCTCTGGGTTTTGGTATGTCTATTAGTCTCTTTAGCGCTAATTTATGATTATCGTAAAAATTTGAAGAAAGCACCTTTGCTTATCCTATTTATCGTTTCCCTTTTCTTAGTAACCAAATATCCACTGGAAAATGAAATCACAGTCCTAGACATGGAGCAGGGACGGAGCATTTTCCTAAGAGACATGACAGGAAAGACAATATTACTGGATGTCGGTGAAAAGTTAGCAGTTGAGAAAAAAGAAGCTTGGCAGGAGAAGGTCATAACGAGCAATGCCAAACGTAGTCTAATCCCTTATCTAAAAAGTAGAGGAGTGGCAAAGATTGATCAGCTTGTTTTAACGGATAGTGAACCTAATCAACTAGACCATCTACTAGAAATTAGTAAAGCCTTCAATCTTGGAGAGATTCTAGTAACTGAAGAAACTCTATCTAAAAGAGAATTTATGGATAAATTAAAGGAAAGTAACTTGAAAGTACGTCCTATTAAATCAGGAGAGCAGTTAGTTATTTTTGGGAGTAGTTTAGAAGTAATCGAAAATCAAAACAGTGTTAGTAAAGCCTCAATAGCAATGTATGGAAAGCTACTAAATCAAACTTTTCTAGTCACTGGAAATATAGAGGAGAAGTTCTTAAACAAGTCTTATCCAAAAATCCAAGCAGATGTAGTGCTAACTCATCAGCAAGCATCGAAGAAAAAGACAAATGTCGAAGTCTTCGAAATCTTTCAACCTAAAATCACTGTCATTTCAGTAGACAAGAAGAAAAAATTTAAAGAAAAAAATGGGGAGAACAACCATGAATATGGGAATTCGATTTACAAAACGGATCAAAAGGGGGCCATTCGTTTTAAAGGTTGGGGTGCTTGGCAAATAGAAACAGTTCGTTGAGCTTAGCTTTTCAAGAAAATTAAAATTGTCTAAACAATCAATCAAAACTTGATTTTAGAACCTTTTTGCTATAAAATGGTAAAGATCAGTGTCAAACTTTTATATTGCAAATAGGAGAAAACATGACAAAAACTTTGAAACGTCCTGAGGTTTTATCACCTGCAGGAACTCTTGAAAAACTAAAAGTAGCTGTTCAATACGGTGCAGATGCTGTCTTTATCGGTGGTCAGGCCTATGGTCTTCGTAGCCGTGCAGGGAACTTTACTTTCGAACAAATGGAAGAAGGTGTTCAGTTCGCGGCTAAGTATGGAGCTAAGGTATATGTGGCTGCCAATATGGTTATGCACGAAGGAAACGAAGAAGGGGCCGGCGAATGGTTCCGTAAATTACGTGATATTGGGATTGCAGCGGTTATCGTGTCTGATCCAGCCTTGATTATGATTGCAGCAACAGAAGCACCAGGACTTGAAATCCACCTTTCAACCCAGGCCAGTGCGACTAACTACGAAACCCTAGAATTCTGGAAAGAACTTGGATTGACTCGTGTCGTTTGGCGCGTGAGGTTTCTATGGAAGAATTGGCAGAGATTCGCAAACGTACAGATGTTGAGATTGAAGCTTTCGTTCATGGAGCTATGTGTATCTCCTACTCTGGTCGTTGTACCCTTTCTAACCACATGAGTATGCGTGACGCCAACCGTGGTGGATGTTCACAATCTTGCCGTTGGAAATATGACCTTTACGATATGCCCTTCGGTAAGGAACGTAAGAGTCTCAAAGGAGAAATTCCTGAAGAATTCTCTATGTCTGCGGTTGATATGTCTATGATTGACCATATCCCAGATATGATTGAAAATGGTGTGGATAGTCTGAAGATTGAGGGCCGTATGAAGTCTATCCACTATGTTTCAACAGTAACAAACTGCTACAAGGCTGCTGTTGATGCCTATCTTGAGAGTCCTGAAAAGTTTGAAGCTATCAAGCAAGACTTGATTGATGAAATGTGGAAGGTTGCCCAACGTGAGTTGGCTACAGGTTTCTACTACGGAACACCATCTGAAAATGAGCAACTTTTCGGAGCTCGTCGTAAGATTCCAGAATACAAGTTTGTTGCTGAAGTAGTAGCTTATGATGCTGCGACACAAACAGCAACCATTCGCCAACGTAACGTTATCAATGAAGGTGACCAAGTTGAGTTCTACGGACCAGGCTTCCGTCATTTTGAAACTTTTATCGAAGACCTTCACGATGCCAAAGGAAATAAAATCGATCGCGCCCCAAATCCAATGGAACTTTTGACTATCAAGGTTCCTCAACCAGTAGAAGCTGGTGACATGGTACGTGCTTTGAAAGAAGGCCTGATCAATCTTTACAAAGAAGATGGAACAAGCGTCACAGTTCGTGCCTAGATAAGGAAAAATCAATGGTTCAAGCTCAGGGATTACTAGTAGATCATGAAAGCAGATGTGTTCATTACCATACTGATAAGGATATCGTAGCTCTGCAGTGCTATGAGTGTAAGAAATACTATGCCTGTTATCAGTGTCATAATGAACTAGAGTCGCACGTATTTTCTCCCTATCCTTTAAGGCTGAAAGAGGATAAACCTATCTTATGTGGATCCTGTGGGAAAACACTAACGTATGAGGAGTATACAGAGACGGGCACTTGTCCATTTATTGTCAGCACTCTTTAATCCAGCTTGTCAAAATCATTACTCAATTTATTTCAGATAAGAACTGACAAAACCGAGTTGTAAAACTCGGTTTTTTTGTTTTCAGAAAAACAAGGAAAGGTAGTGAAAGTGGTATGAAATAGACAATAAAATTTTTCTATATACTGTCTTGATACTGTCTTGAAAAATCGTAAAAATTAGAAATAAATGATTCTAAACGCTTTCATTACTAGTAAAAAGTTGACAAAAAGAAAATTTTTAGGACTAAACTAGTGAGGTAAATTTAATTTTAAAAAAAGGAGAATTCGTCATGAATTTAACATTTTTTTCGGACTTTGTCTTGCCTGTATGGGTGTATCTATTGCTGAAGGAATGATTATGAGTAATCTCTTCAAGTCTGCCGCTCGTCAACCTGAAATTATTAACCAATTACGTAGCCTTTTAATTCTTGGTGTTGCCTTTGTAGAAGGTACCTTCTTTGTAACCCTAGCGATGGCATTTGTCATTAAATAGACAACTCTATTTAGAAATGGAGGTGTCAAACCATGGAAGAAAGTTTGAATCCAACCGTTAATATTGGACCAATATCCTTTGATTTGACCCTGCTTGCCATGTCTCTTGTAACTGTTTTGATGGTTTTTTTCGCCTTTGTCTATTGGGCAAGTCGAAAAAAATGACCATCCGTCCCAAGGGCAAACAAAATGCTCTTGAGATGATTTATGACTTTGTGGTTAGTTTTGCAAAACCAAACATTGGAGATTCATACATCAAGGACTATTCCTTGTTCCTATTTTTCTCTATTCTTGTTTATCTTGGTTGCCAATAATATTGGTTTAATGGCAAAAGTACAAACAACAAACGGTTATAACTTGTGGACTTCTCCAACAGCCAACCTTGGATACGATTTATCCCTCTCATTATTGATCACTTTGATCGCTCATGTAGAAGGAGTTCGTCGTAGAGGCGTTAAAGAATATTTGAGAGCATTTGTTACACCTGGCTTTCATGACTCCGATGAACATTTTAGAAGAGTTCACCAATTTTGCCTCCTTTGGCGATTCGGATATACGGAAATATTTTTTTGCCGGTGAGGTTTTAGCAGGATTGCTATTGGCCTTGTCACAACATGCCTTGTATTGGTATCCTTTTGCCTTTATTGCAAACATGTTATGGACAGCCTTTTTCGATTTTCATTTCATGTATTCAAGCTTATGTATTTACCATGTTGTCATCTATGTACATTGGTAAAAAAATAAATGAAGGGGAAGAGTAAGTAGAGGAGGATTAGAAGATGGATTTAACTATTAGTACCATTATTGGTGACTTTATTCTGATCGCTGGTTCCTTCCTTTTATTGATCTTTTTAGTGAAGAAATATGCTTGGGGAAATATTACCAGTGTCTTAGATGAACGCGCTGAAAAGATTTCTTCAGATATTGATGGTGCCGAAGAAGCCCGTAAAAAGGCAGAGGAACTTGCTAGCAAACGTGAAGCTGAGTTAGCAGGCAGCCGTACCGAAGCTAAAACGATTATCGAGAATGCAAAGGAAACAGCTGAGAAAAGTAAAGCTGATATTTTGGCCGAAGCTAAACTTGAAGCTGGGCGCTTAAAAGAAAAAGCCAACCAAGAAATTGCTCAAAATAAAGCTGAAGCTTTACAAAGTGTTAAGGGAGATGTGGCAGACTTGACAATCAGTCTAGCTGGAAAAATTATCTCTCAAAACCTTGACGGTCAGGCCCATAAAGAACTCATTGATCAGTATATCGATCAGCTAGGAGAAGCTTAATGGACAAAAAGACTCTAAAGGTAATTGAAAAATACAGCATGCCTTTTGTCCAATTGGTGATTGAAAAAGGAGAAGAAGACTCTATTTTTTCAGACTTGTCTCAAATCAAGCAAGTAGCTGAAGAAACAGGCTTACCTTCTTTTTTAGCTCAGGTGGCAGTAGATGAGTCGGATAAAGAAAAAACGGTTCGTTTTTTCCATGACTCTGTGTCACCTTTAGTACAAAACTTTATCGAGGTTCTACTTTACAATCACAGATCAAACCTGTTTTATGATGTGATTGTAGATTGCTTGAATCGTCTTGAAAAAGAAACCAATCGTTTTGAAGTGACTATTTTGTCTGCACATCCTTTGACTGACGAACAGAAAGAACGACTAATTCCTCTAATCGAGAAAAAGATGTCTCTAAAAGTTCGTAGCATTAAGGAAAAAGTTGACGATAGTTTAATCGGTGGTTTTGTTATTTTTGCCAATCACAAGACAATTGATGTGAGTATTAAACAACAACTTAAAGTTGTTAAGGAAAATTTGAAATAGAAAGTGGTGTTCTTTTGGCAATTAACGCACAAGAAATCAGCGCTTTAATTAAGCAACAAATTGAAAATTTCAAACCCAATTTTGATGTGACTGAAACAGGTGTTGTAACCTATATTGGTGACGGGATTGCGCGTGCTCATGGGCTTGAAAATGCCATGAGTGGTGAGCTGTTGATTTTTGAAAATGGCTCTTATGGTATGGCGCAAAACTTGGAATCAACAGATGTCGGTATTATCATTCTTGGAGACTTTACAGATATCCGTGAAGGCGATACCATTCGTCGTACAGGGGTAAAATCATGGAAGTTCCAGTTGGTGATAGCTTGATTGGACGTGTAGTCGATCCCCTTGGTCGTCCTGTAGACGGTTTGGGTCCGATTAACACAGATAAGACTCGTCCAGTTGAAGCACCAGCTCCTGGTGTCATGCAACGTAAGTCTGTTTCAGAACCATTGCAAACAGGTTTGAAAGCTATTGACGCCCTTGTTCCAATCGGTCGTGGCCAACGTGAGTTGATTATTGGTGACCGTCAAACAGGGAAGACAACTATCGCTATTGACGCTATCTTGAACCAAAAAGGTCAAGATATGATTTGTATCTATGTAGCGATTGGACAAAAAGAATCAACAGTTCGTACACAAGTAGAAACACTTCGTCAGTACGGTGCCTTGGATTACACAATCGTTGTGACAGCCTCAGCTTCACAACCTTCTCCATTGCTCTACCTTGCTCCTTATGCAGGGGTTGCTATGGCAGAAGAGTTTATGTACCAAGGGAAGCATGTCTTGATCGTTTATGATGACCTATCTAAACAAGCGGTAGCTTATCGTGAACTTTCTCTCTTGCTCCGTCGTCCACCAGGTCGTGAGGCCTTCCCAGGGGATGTCTTCTACCTTCACAGCCGTCTACTTGAGCGTTCTGCAAAAGTTTCAGATGAGCTTGGCGGTGGATCTATCACGGCTCTTCCATTTATCGAGACCCAAGCTGGAGATATCTCAGCTTATATCGCCACAAACGTAATCTCTATTACGGATGGACAAATCTTCCTAAGTGATAGCCTCTTTAATGCGGGTATTCGTCCAGCTATTGATGCGGGTTCTTCTGTATCTCGTGTTGGTGGTTCAGCTCAGATTAAAGCCATGAAGAAGGTTGCTGGTACTCTTCGTATCGACCTTGCTTCATACCGAGAGTTGGAAGCCTTCACTAAATTTGGTTCAGACTTGGATGCAGCTACACAGGCTAAATTGAACCGTGGTCGTCGTACTGTAGAAGTATTGAAACAACCAGTTCATAAACCACTACCTGTTGAGAAACAAGTAACCATCCTGTATGCCTTGACTCATGGATTCTTGGATACTATATCAGTTGATGATATTGTTCGTTTTGAGGAAGAATTCCATGCCTTCTTTGATGCGCAACATCCAGAGATTTTGGAAACTATTCGTGAAACAAAAGACTTGCCAGAAGAAGCAGTCTTGGATGCTGCGATTACTGAGTTTCTCAACCAATCCAGCTTCCAATAAGAATAGAGGTGTCAGATGGCAGTATCTCTAAATGATATTAAAACAAAAATCGCCTCAACGAAAAATACTAGTCAAATTACTAACGCCATGCAGATGGTTTCTGCAGCTAAGTTAGGTCGTTCTGAAGAAGCTGCACGCAACTTCCAGATTTATGCTCAAAAAGTCCGTAAACTCCTTACAGATATCCTTCACGGAGATGGTGCTGGCGGATCAACAAATCCAATGTTGATTAGTCGCCCTGTCAAAAAAACAGGCTATATCGTCATTACATCTGACCGTGGTCTTGTTGGAGGATATAACTCTTCAATCTTGAAGGCTGTCATGGAACTTCAACAAGAATACCATCCATCAGGTGATGATTTCGAAGTCATCTGTATCGGTGGTATGGGAGCAGATTTCTTTAAAGCTCGTGGTATTCAGCCAATTTATGAATTGCGTGGTCTAGCTAGCCAACCAAGCTTCGATGAAGTTCGCAAGATTATTTCAAAAACCATTGAAATGTATCAAAATGAACTTTTCGATGAGCTCTATGTTTGCTACAACCACCACGTGAATACACTGACAAGTCAAATGCGAGTGGAGCAGATGCTTCCAATTGTCGACTTGGACCCAAATGAAGCAGATGATAACTACAGCTTGACTTTTGAGCTTGAAACAAGTCGTGAAGAAATCTTGGATCAACTATTGCCGCAGTTTGCAGAAAGTATGATTTACGGTGCTATTATTGATGCCAAGACAGCTGAAAATGCGGCAGGGATGACGGCTATGCAGACAGCGACAGATAATGCTAAAAAAGTTATCAATGATTTGACTATCCAGTATAACCGTGCCAGACAGGCGGCGATTACACAAGAAATTACAGAAATCGTAGCAGGAGCTAGTGCTTTAGAATAGGCTCTAGTCCAGCTCGTATGAAAATGAACTTATACTCAATGAAAATCAAAGAGCAAACTAGGAAGCTAGTCGCAGGCTGTACTTGAGTACGGTAAGGTGACGCTGACGTGGTTTGAAGTAGATTTTCGAAGAGTATTAGGACCTAGTCATGACTAGGAACCGACAGTATCTTATACAGAATAGGAGAAGTAGATGAGTTCAGGTAAAATTGCTCAGGTTATCGGTCCCGTTGTAGACGTCATGTTTGCAGCAGGTGAGAAACTACCAGAGATTAATAATGCACTTGTCGTCTACAAAAATGACGAAAGAAAAACAAAAATCGTCCTTGAAGTAGCCTTGGAGTTGGGAGATGGTATGATTCGTACCATCGCTATGGAATCAACTGATGGCTTGACCCGTGGTTTGGAAGTATTGGACACAGGTCGTCCAATCTCAGTACCAGTTGGGAAAGAAACTCTAGGACGTGTCTTCAACGTTTTGGGAGATACCATTGACTTGGAAGCTCCTTTTGGTGAAGATGCAGAGCGTCAGCCAATTCATAAAAAAGCACCAACTTTTGATGAATTGTCTACCTCTTCAGAAATTCTAGAAACAGGGATCAAGGTTATCGACCTTCTTGCCCCTTACCTTAAAGGTGGTAAGGTCGGACTCTTCGGTGGTGCCGGAGTTGGTAAGACCGTATTGATCCAAGAATTGATTCACAACATTGCCCAAGAACACGGTGGGAATCTCAGTATTTACTGGTGTTGGGGAACGTACTCGTGAAGGGAACGACCTCTACTGGGAAATGAAAGAATCAGGCGTTATCGAAAAAACAGCCATGGTATTTGGTCAGATGAATGAGCCACCAGGAGCACGTATGCGTGTTGCCCTTACTGGTTTGACAATCGCTGAATATTTCCGTGATGTAGAAGGTCAAGACGTTCTTCTCTTCATTGACAACATTTTCCGTTTCACACAAGCTGGTTCAGAAGTATCTGCCCTTTTGGGTCGTATGCCTTCAGCCGTTGGTTATCAACCAACCCTCGCAACAGAAATGGGTCAATTGCAAGAACGTATCACTTCAACCAAGAAGGGTTCTGTAACCTCTATCCAGGCCATCTACGTGCCAGCGGATGACTATACTGACCCAGCGCCAGCAACAGCCTTCGCTCACTTGGACTCAACAACTAACTTGGAACGTAAATTGGTTCAATTGGGGTATCTACCCAGCCGTTGACCCACTTGCTTCAAGCTCACGTGCCTTGGCACCTGAAATTGTTGGAGAAGAGCACTATGCAGTAGCTGCAGAAGTGAAACGTGTTCTTCAACGTTACCATGAGTTGCAAGATATCATCGCCATCCTTGGTATGGATGAACTTTCTGATGAAGAAAAGACTTTGGTTGCTCGTGCACGCCGTATTCAGTTCTTCTTGTCACAAAACTTCAACGTTGCGGAACAATTTACAGGTCAACCAGGATCTTATGTTCCAGTAGCTGAAACTGTTCGTGGCTTCAAGGAAATTCTTGACGGTAAATACGATCACCTTCCAGAAGATGCCTTCCGTGGAGTAGGTTCAATCGAAGATGTTATTGCTAAGGCTGAAAAAATGGGATTTTAAGAGGTAATCTATGGCACATTTAACTGTCCAGATCGTGACACCAGATGGCCTCGTCTATGATCACCATGCCAGCTTTGTATCGGTACGAACTCTGGATGGTGAGATGGGGATCTTGCCACGACATGAAAATATGATTGCGGTTCTAGCAGTTGATGAAGTAAAGGTTAAACGCATCGATGATGATACTCATGTGAACTGGATTGCAGTAAACGGAGGAATCATTGAGATTGCTAATAATGTCATTACCATTATTGCTGACTCAGCTGAACGTGCGCGCGATATTGATGTTAGTCGTGCAGAACGTGCTAAACTTCGTGCAGAACGTGAAATCGAAGAAGCACAAGACAAACACTTAATCGACCAAGAGCGCCGTGCTAAAATTGCATTGCAACGTGCTATTAACCGTATCAATGTCGGAAATAAATTATAAAATAAAAAATGAACTTGATTTAAACAAGTTCATTTTTTATTATTTATTAGTTCTTATTTAGTGAAACTTATGCAGACTGCTTCAGGAACATGAAATTCATTAGAGAGTTCTGCCAGTCTACCAGTTTCAGGATTGCGCTTAAAGACAGTCGCATTATCAGAATCCTGGTGAACAGCGATAAGGAATTCTTGGTCAGGTGACAAATCAAAATCACGTGGATTTTTCCCATTGGTTGGAACAATCTCTAATAATTCCAAGCTTCCATCTGCTAAAATGCTATAAACAGCGATAGAATCATGGCCTCGATTAGAAGCGTAGAGGAATTTGCCATCTTTAGAAAGACGAATAGCCGCAGTACCATTAAAGCCACTATAGTCATCTGGTAAGGTTGAAATGACCTGCATTTGTTCAAATTCTCCAACACCATCGTAAATCAATACTTCAATCGTACTATTGAGTTCACAGATGAGATAAGCAATCTTGTAGTGGTGGTGGAAAACAAGGTGACGAGCACCAGCACCAGGATTACAATTATAAGTTGCTAGTTTAGTCAAACTTTCCTTCTAGATTGACATCATAGGTAGTGACTTCGTCAGTACCTAAGTCACAAGTTACCAAATATTGGTCTGGTGTTAAATCGGTGTAGTGTACGTGGGGAGAAGCTTGGTTTTCATGTGGACCATGGCCAGTGTGTTGAACTTTGTCTGCCAATTCAAGACAGCCATCTTCTTTACGTTTATAGACTAGAACTTGACCTTTATGATAGTTAGCGCCATAGACTAGACTCCGTGTCTCATCGACTGCAACATAGCAGTGAGGAGCACCTTCTTCAACGACGTGATTCAGGAGGACACCATCAGTTTTTGTATGCTGCGATTCCACCTTTGTCATCATGGCTTCCGACAGTATAGAGATGCTGATGCTGATCAAAGGCTAGGTAGGTTGGACTTGGCTCGGTTGCAAATAGTTCCAGATTTGAGAGTTTGCCAGTCTCAGTATCAAAAATCAGCCTTGTAAATCCCTTGAGAAATACGTCGTGTATAGGTTCCAAAATATACTATTTCTTTCATATTCATACCTCTAGAAAAAGATAATTCAATTATAACATAAAAAGGCCTGCTAGATGAAAAATCTAAGTCAGAAAAAATAGCTCCTCCCTTGTCAAGAAGACAAATTTATCCCTTGCTAAAAGACTATAAAAAACCCTTATTTTTCTTAAAACATGGTATAATGTTAGGACAAAGGAAAGGAAGAAAAAATGGAACAAAAAGAGAAACACTTTACTTTATCTTGGTTTTTTAAATGGTTTTTAGACAATAAAGCGACCACTGTTTTCTTGGTGACCTTGTTATTAGGTCTCAATATTTTTATTCTCAGTAAAATTAGCTTTTTATTTTTCCCAGTTATAGACTTTTTATCAGTAGTGATGCTGCCGGTTATCTTATCGGGTCTACTTTTTTACCTCTTAAATCCACTAGTAGATCTGATGGAGAAGTATAAGCTCAACCGTGTCTTAGCCATCAGTATTATCTTCGTCATTATTGCCATTCTCTTGATTATTGGACTAGCCGTTGCAATTCCAAACCTTCAACGTCAAGTAGTAATTTTTGCGCAAAATGTCCCAAGTTATCTAGAAGATGCTGATAGAGTCATTGATGACCTTGTAACCAAGCGTTTGCCAGATGACTTTAGACCCCAACTGGAGCAAGTTTTAGCTAATTTTTCAACACAAGCAACTGCTTGGGCAAGTAATATTTCTTCTAAGGCTGTTAACTGGGTGAGTGCTCTTATCAGTGGAACGTCACAGGTCATTGTCGCTCTGATCATCATGCCATTTATGCTCTTTTATCTCCTTCGAGATGGAAAAGGACTTAGAGACTATATTACTCAATTCTTACCAAATAAATTGAGAGAACCAGTTGGTAAGGTTCTTTCAGAAGTAAATCAACAACTTTCCAATTATGTTCGAGGGCAAATTACAGTGGCTGTAATCGTCGCCATCATGTTTATTATCTTATTCAAGATTATTGGACTTCGTTATGCTGTTACTTTAGGTATTACAGCTGGTATTCTCAATTTAGTTCCTTATCTTGGTAGTTTTCTTGCTATGATTCCAGCCCTTGTTTTGGGTTTGATTGCTGGTCCTGTTATGCTCTTAAAAGTTATTATCGTTTTCATTGTAGAGCAAACTATTGAAGGACGTTTTGTTTCTCCACTGATTTTGGGTAGTCAATTAAATATTCACCCAATTACCATTCTTTTTGTGCTGTTGACTTCAGGATCCATGTTTGGTATTTGGGGTGTATTGCTAGGTATTCCAATCTACGCTTCCGCAAAAGTAGTCATCTCAGCAATTTTTGATTGGTATAAAGGAGTTAGTGGACTTTATGAACCAGTAGAGGAGACTGAAGGTGAACAATAGTCAACAAATGCTCGAAGCTTTAGAACAACAAGATTTATCAAAAGCAGAATCTTTTTTCCAAAAAGCCCTAGAAGAAGATTCAGATGAAGTTCTTCTTGAACTTGCTGCATATCTCGAAGGGATTGGTTTCTTCCCACAAGCTGCACAAATCTATGAGAAACTAGCACCGAAATTTCCAGAAGTCTACATCAATCTAGCTGCAATAGCTGGTGAGGATGGACTTATCGAAGAAGCTTTTGATTATTTAGAGAAGATTGGTCCAGAAAGCGAATGGTACGTATCAGCTCTTGCCTTAAAAGCAGATTTATATCAGATGGAAGGATTGACAGATGTTGCGCGTGAGAAGCTCTTAGAAGCTCGTAGCTACTCTGATGACCCTCTCCTAATATTTGGACTAGCTGAGCTAGATAGTGAGCTAGGAAACGATTTAGAAGCCATTAAAGGGCTATGCTCAACTAGATAATCGAGTTATCTACGATCAAACTGGAATTTCGACCTATCAGAGAATTGGTCTTGCTTATGCACGTTTAGGTAAGTTTGAATCTGCTATAGAATTTTTAGAAAAAGCCTTAGAGTTAGAATATGATGACCAAACAGCCTTTGAGCTTGCAAGTCTCTATTTTGACCAAGAGGACTACCAGAAAGCCGTACTATACTTTAAACAACTAGACACTATTTCTCCCAGATTTTGAGGGTTATGAGTATGGCTATAGTCAAGCACTGCATAAAGAGCATCAGACAGAAGAGGCTCTTAAAATAGCTCAACAGGGCTTGTCAAAAAATCCTTTTGAAACTCGGCTCTTACTCCTTGCATCTCAGCTATCTTATGAGTTGCATCAACCTGAGCAAGCAGAAGCTTATCTGATTCAAGCACAAGAAAATGCTGATGACCAGGAAGAAATTTTGCTACGCTTAGCTACCATCTACCAAGAACAAGAAAGATACGAAGATATTCTAGCTTTAGCAGTCTATGAACCTGAAAACCTCTTGACTAAATGGATGATTGCTCGAAGCTATCAAGAGACTGAAGAATTAGATGCAGCCTATGATCTCTATAAGGAACTTGCTACTGAACTCAAGGATAATCCAGAGTTTTTTTGGAACAGTTTATTTATTTGTTAAGAGAATTAGGTAAGCTAGAAGAAGCAAAAGACTACATTCAATCCTATCTCCAATTAGTACCTGATGATTTACAAATGCAAGATTTGTATGATTATTTATCTTAAATACAAAAGATAATCACCAACTATAGGTGATTTTTCTTTTTTTATTAAAAAAAGAAGTATAAATTGCTTTAAATTTAGGTGGATTGAGTATGAACTTTTAGTATTTTTTTGATATAATTGTTATAGTTATAAGTTGAATAATCAACAATAGTAAAAAAATAGAAAGATTAGCAAAATGACAAAAGTAAAAATTGTAACGGATTCTTCGGTTACTATTGAACCGGAAGTGGTTAAAGAATTTGATATTACTGTTGTTCCACTATCTGTAATGATTGATAGTGTCCTTTATTCAGATGCAGATCTCGAAGAAGGAGAATTTCTTCGCTTGATGCAAGCTAGTAAAAATCTTCCCAAGACTAGTCAACCACCAGTGGGACTCTTTGCAGAAATTTTTGATGATTTGGGTAAGGATGGTAGTCAGATTCTAGCTATTCACATGTCCCATGCTTTATCAGGAACTGTTGAAGCGGCTCGTCAAGGAGCAAGTTTGTCAACAGCAGATGTCACTGTTTTGGATAGTTCATTCACAGATCAGGCATTGAAGTTCCAAGTTGTAGAGGCAGCGAAATTAGCACAAGAAGAAAAAGACTTTGAAACTATTCTAACCCATGTAGAGGACGTAAAAAATCACACTGAACTCTACATCGGTGTTTCAACTTTAGAAAATCTTGTAAAAGGTGGTCGCATTGGCCGTGTTACTGGTTTGCTGAGCTCTTTACTTAATATTCGAGTAGTTATGCAAATGAAAGACCATGAGCTTCAACCGATTGTCAAAGGACGTGGTTCAAAAACCTTTAAGAAATGGTTGGATGAGTTAGTAGCCACTCTTTCAAATCGTTCAGTAGCTGAGATTGGTATTTCTTATGCAGGTACAAATGAATTTGCAAACGAGATGAAAGCTGTTCTACAACCTTACGTTGAAAAACCAATTTCAGTTCTAGAAACAGGCTCAATTATCCAAACTCACACCGGAGAAAACGCCTGGGCGATCTTAATTCGCTATAATTCCTAAAAAAATGAAGAAAAATTGAGATAAAAGGTGTTTTTGACTTGACCTAAAAGCAATTTTAGGTTATGATTATAAGTGTTAATTAGAAATAATTTTGGAGGATTCATTAACATGGCAAACAAACAAGATTTGATCGCTAAAGTAGCAGAAGCTACAGAATTGACTAAGAAAGATTCAGCAGCAGCAGTTGACGCTGTATTCGCAGCTGTAACTGAATTCCTTTCAGCTGGTGAAAAAGTTCAATTGATCGGTTTTGGTAACTTCGAAGTTCGTAAACGTGCAGCTCGTAAAGGTCGCAACCCACAAACTGGTAAAGAAATCAAAATCAAAGCTTCTAAAGTTCCAGCATTCAAAGCTGGTAAAGCTCTTAAAGAAGCAGTTAAATAATGATTTTATAAAAAGCCTGTCATATCAAGCATTTCAGCTTGTGTGACAGGCTTTTTTGTTTGTAGGGAGCATGAAAGTAGTAGGGGAAGTTAAAATAGTACTACTAGTCGAACTACATTTGAAAAACTTATCGATGATACTCATGAAAGCAATAAAAAAACAACTCCGAATCGAAGTTGTTTTCGTTTAACCGTATACAAGTGATGCGGTTGATTATTTGAGACCGTATTTTTTGTTGAAACGATCCACGCGTCCATCTGCTTGAGTGAACTTTTGACGTCCAGTGTAGAATGGGTGTGAGTCTGATGAAATTTCCACACGGATCAATGGGTAAGTTTCGCCTTCGAACTCAACAGTTTCGCTAGAGCGTTTTGTTGAACCACTAAGGAATTTGTAACCAGTAGTTGTGTCCATGAAGACAACTGGGCGATATTCTGGATGGATATCTTTTTTCATTTTGCAATATTTCCTTTCTGCCATGGTCTCTTTGCGAGCCATAGATTGTTACCATACTAGTCTATCAGATTCTGAAAAGTTTGGCAAGCTTTTTATCTATTTTTCAGCAAGTTTTTTAATTTTTGGTAGATGAGCTCATTCTCTTCTAAACTATAGGAATTTGCTCCACTAGCAAGAGGATGTCCACCGCCATCATGTTCTTTTGCAACTTCATTGATTGGGACAAATTTACTGCGAAGACGTACGCGGTAGTGACCATCTGCTTGCTCCACAAAGATTCCCCAAAGGCTAACAGTATCAATACGGCCTGGAGCTCCAACGATAGCTGCTGTTTCCGCATCAGTAACGTCGTATTTCTTCAAGATTTCTTGGGTGAGAATGACACGTGCAGCACCATTTTCATCAACTTCTAAGTGATCATAGACATAACCCTGGAGTTTGGCAATCTTAAAGCTCATAGTATCCATTTTACGAGTTAATTCAGCGTAGTCAAAGTTATGTTCTCTGAGTTGACTTGCGATACGAAGCGTGCGTGCAGAAGTAGAAGGGTAGAGAAAACGACCGGTATCACCAATAATTCCAGCGCAGAGCATTTTAGCAGCATAGTCGGATAATTCTAAGTTAGTTGCTTCAGCAAAGAGAGCAATCATCTCACTCGCACTACTAGAGTTCGTGTCTACCCAAACAAGATCGCCGTAGACTTCGTCATTTGGATGATGGTCAATTTTGATAATTGACTCAGCATTAAGATATCGTTTATCATCAATACGTGCTGTGTTTGCTGTATCACAGATAATGGCAAGTGCACCTTGATAGTCTGTGTCCTCTACCTGATCCATTTTAGCAAGCCAAGTTAAGGTTGGTTCATTAAAACCAACTACTTTTATCGTTTTTTCTGGAAAATGATGCTCAAGCAAGGCTTTTAAACCTACCTGACTCCCCAGAGCGTCAGGATCTGGTTTCATATGACGGTGGATGATAATAGTATTGTATGCTTTGATTTTTTCTAAAATTTGGTGACAAATTTCCATAATGAACCTCAATTCTTTCTCATTTCATTGTAGCACAAGAGTTTTTATTTTTAAAATGAAAAAGATGTGATATAATGGAGAAAGATTAATTGAGGAGGACCTTATGGCATTAGCAAAAATTGTATTTGCCAGTATGACCGGTAATACTGAAGAAATCGCTGATATTGTAGCAGATAAATTAAGAGAATGTGGTTTAGAAGTGGATGTTGATGAGTGTACAACCGTTGACGCTTCTGACTTTTTAGAAGCAGACATCGCCATTGTCGCAACCTATACCTACGGAGATGGAGAATTACCAGATGAGATGATGGACTTCTACGAAGATCTAGCAGACCTCAACTTGAGCGGTAAAATCTATGGTGTAGTCGGATCAGGTGATACTTTCTACGATGAATTCTGTAAAGCTGTTGATGACTTCGACCGAGTATTTATAGCTACTGGAGCTGAAAAGGGTTCAGAGTGCGTTAAAGTTGACCTTTCTGCCGAGGAAGAAGATATTGAACGCTTGGAGCAATTCGCGGAAGAATTAGCTGCTAAAGTAGGATAAGCATGAAGTGCACTGATGAAAATTGTCAGTGCAGTTTTTATTAAACAGGATTAGGACTTTACTAGCCTATTTAGTGCTTTTTTGGTACAATAGTTCAATTAAAAAGGAGACTCTATGGATTTAGATAATATTCGACAAGAAATCGATAAAATCGATGACCAGATCGTTCAACTTTTAGAAGAGAGGATGCATTTAGTTGAAGGAGTAGTTACCTATAAAAAAGCTTCAGGAAAACCTATTCTAGATACTAAAAGAGAAGAAGTTATCTTTGAGAAAGTCAAAAGTCGTGTAGGCAATAAAAAATACCAAGATACAATTGTTGAGACTTTTTCAGATATTCTCAAACGTTCACGTGATTACCAGGATAAAACGATCAAATGAATAAAGAAAAATTTTACCCTCTAGGAATCTTTCTAGCTGGTATGCTGGGAGGAATTGTGCGTTTTCAGATTTCGAGATGGTTGCCATCTAGTCCAGACTTCCCTTGGGGAACACTAGTAGTCAACTATTTAGGAATTTTTTGCCTTGTCTACCTTGTAAAAGGTTATCTGGTTTATAAGGGAAGTAGTAAAGGCACCATTCTAGCGCTTGGAACAGGATTTTGTGGTGGCTTAACGACATTTTCTAGTCTCCTATTAGATGCTGTGAAATTACTGGACACAGGACGATACCTTAGTTTGGTGATGTATTTGCTTTGAGCATTGGTGGCGGACTTTTATTAGCTTATTGTCTAGGGAGGAAGAAATGGTAGTATTTTATCTAGCGCTTGCTTGTGGACTGGGTGCTCTTGTTCGTTATTTCTTTTCCCGTTATAACCAAGGGTCAGTGCTACCACTAGGAACACTCATAGCTAATCTTCTAGGTTGTTTTTTGATTGGATTATGCTATAACCATGTGGAGTCAAAAGAAGTCTATCTTATTCTTGCAACTGGTTTTTGTGGTGGTTTGACTACTTTCTCAACTTTGAATGATGAACTCCAAAGACTGATCAATGACAAGAAGGCATTTTATAGTTATTTATTATTAACCTACTTGCTTGGTTTTCTTGCAATTTTTTTGGGAATTTTGCTTTAAATTTCTTTACTTTTTCTAGGAAATTTGATAAACTGTATCTTGTGTGTAATGGACGCACAAAAATACAGTTTATCCGCTGAGGAAGTTTCCTCAAGATTGACAAAGATAGGAGAATAAAATGAATCCATTAATCCAAAGCTTGACTGAAGGTCAACTTCGTACAGATATCCCTTCATTCCGTCCTGGTGACACTGTTCGTGTACACGCGAAAGTTGTCGAAGGAAACCGTGAACGTGTTCAGATCTTTGAAGGTGTTGTTATTGCACGTAAAGGTGCTGGCATCTCAGAAAACTACACAGTTCGTAAAATCTCTAACGGTGTAGGTGTTGAACGTATCTTCCCAATCCACACTCCACGTGTTGAAAAGATCGAAGTTGTTCGTTACGGTAAAGTACGTCGTGCGAAATTGTACTACTTGCGTGCTCTTCAAGGTAAGGCAGCTCGTATCAAAGAAATCCGTCGTTAATTCGATGAAAAAACTCTGCTGCAAGGCAGGGTTTTTCTCTAGCTCCCTTAGTTCAATGGATATAACAACTCCCTCCTAAGGAGTAGTTGCAGGTTCGATTCCTGCAGGGGGCATTTTTAGTAATGTAAAGAAAGACAAAGAAAATTCAAAATGTTTAATTGAAGGCAATTATCACAAGTCCATTTTTAAAAATAATTTAGTATTTTTAATTTTTTTGACCAAATCATGACCAAATTTTGACCAAAAGTTAGATTTAAGTTACTGAATATAGAATAAAGTAGATCAGGAAGCTGGTCTATTTTATTTTGTGTTTAATATGTATAAAAATTTGAGTTGTCTATCTAAAAGTAATACAATAGATATACAAGATAAAAAGGAGAATTGATGTGTCACAAATTGCTGTAAGAGTAGATGAACAATTAAAAAAAGAAGCAACTGCGCTTTTTAATGAATTAGGCTTGGATATGTCAACTGCTGTGAAGTTATTTTTGAAGCAAAGTGTTTTTGACTAGAAGTATTCCTTTTTAAACTTGCTTTAGATGAATATTCAAAAGAAGAAGTAGAGCAAGCAAAGAAAGATATTCAAAATTTGGTAGAAGAAAAAAATCAGAAGTTGTAAAACTTGATTTTTAGAAGAAAAGAAGATGTTGATGTATTTTTTTAATAATTAGGAGATAGAAAATGGAAATAAAAAAATGTGAGCTATTATAATTCAGTACCAGAAATTTTTGAAACCAAAAACTAAATTATTTTTGCAAGAGATTTTTCTTAATGATTATTTTTGAACAGATAGAAGATATAGAAGCAGGTTCTAATTTTTGAAGTTGAAGTGGAGTATGAAGGTGATTTAGAAGTTTATTTTGTTAAGTTTATCTTTAGTAAAAAAAAGGTGGTGGAGTGTTTAGTGGTAATTCTGAAAAATGAATTAGATATTTATTGCAATTATGAACTAAGCGCAACTGTAACTATGGAATAATAAAGTAAGTATGAAATATTACCTTTTAAAACTATAATGGATTTATAGCTGATTAATTCACAGGTAGTGTACAGTAGATTTTATTAAAAGATCTAGTTTATTCTTACTTTATAGATCATTTTTAGTAATGAATAAATTAAGTAGCAAAAAGGAATTATCAATAGTTTATTACGATTAAATATTTTTTTAATTGCAATAAAACCAATGATGCAGATTAATGTACATTTTATGAAGTATATTTAAAAAAACTACATTTAGAGATATTATCTAATAATCAAGGTGTATGTTTAGTATTTATATTTTGATTGTAAAAAAAATTACCTCTCGAACCATCATAAAAAAATTGAAATAACAACTAATATTTGATAAAATTAAATAGTGTAATTTATAGATTTACCTATACATGGCTATTTTTTTAAGAGATTACTTTTTTTAAAAGATGAGGCATAAGACCATTTTTTTAATCACAGCATAGTATTTCAATCATTGTAGAGTATAAAAAAATGCAAAAATTTTATGATAATTATTGTAAAAAAAGAGAGAATGAAGATGATTTATATTTCTTTAACGGATTTCAAGGTGAAATTGAATTAAATAGATGCAACATAGAACTGCAGAGGGAATCAGAACTTCTTCTTGTTAGATACGCAAATCCAAAATCAAGTTTTGACAGATTACGTTTTGAAAACTTTAAATTCGATGAAGAAACACAAACTGATGAAACATTTTCTTTTGATTCAGCTCTTTCAGAGTTAGAAGAAAATTCAGAACGATTTACTCCGGATTTTAACCAGAATAAGGAAGTGTACTTCCTTCCGACAAATCTGGAAAAGATTGTAAAAGATATAATTCTTAACAATCGGAGAAACAAAATACCTGAGATTCTAATCCCTTTGATTCCAACGGATATTCAAACCAAAAGAAATTTAAAGTTTACTTCAACACCTCAAGTAATTATTACTCCTGACAGAATAGGTAGTTTCGCTACTTCATTTATTAAGTTAGAAGAAGCTTCGGATATTCACGAAGTAAAAGAAAAAATGGATTTTATAAAACAAAATATAAACGAGAGCTTTATCGATGGAATCAATGATTATTTTATCGGAGATATAAATCAAGGTTTTGGAATGATGGAGCGAGATTTTGAAAAAAAATATGAGACACCGAGTACACTTCATTATAATTTTGTATTGAGAAATAATAACGAGAATAGTATGACGGATTTACTGAAATTATTAAGTGAAGAATTTAAACCATTTCCGTTTGAATAATTAAAAAAACAAGTGGAGGAAAAAAATGACATGATAAGTCAAGATATAAAAATTTTGATAGAATTATGAATATTGTAGAGCAAAATGATATAAAAAAATGCCTTTTGCTAGCAATAAATGAACCAATCTTTGGTGTTGTCTCATATTTAGACAAAAATTTACACGATTTATATCATGCAAGATAGGACTTTGTTGAAGGATAATCATTTGGTAGATATAAAAAGAAATTTTAATTACTGAACCCAACCTTAGTAATCTATACAAAGTAATAGATGGTGAAATTTCAATTTATAATTTCTTTTTGGAATCTAATAATTACAGCATTGGAAAAAAATTGCTAATAAAAATTTTTTTCCAAAAGTGGAAATTAAAGATTTTTTTCGAAAATTTCAAGTAAAAATTCCTTCAATGGATTTACATTTAAATTTGAATGATGATTGTACGCAATATTATAAAAATAATATTAAAAGTCGTTGTAAACGTTTAAAAAGAATACAATAACTTTAATAATAGTCTTACTTTTTACAAATAATAAAAAAATGTGGAAGTGAAGAAACAGATTGAAGCTTTAAATATACATTGGGAACTTAAAGATGAAATATATAGTAATAGATAACGGTTGTAAAATTAATACCTTAGAATATAATACATTTGAGATAAGTGAGTATAAATCCGGTGAGACAATTTCAGAGAGACAAGAAGTAAATCTTTCTATAAAAAAATAGGTTTTTAATAAGGAGAATAAATTAAAAAGAGTTCTATTATTAGATGTTTTAGTAGAAGGTAAACACGAAGCTATCTTATTACGTAATTTTTCATTTAGATTTATTTTTATGAATTTGAGTATAAAGAAGAATATAATGAATCTGTTTTTGGATAGTTTAGATATGTATATGACAAAAACATTTTTTTAATAGAAACTGATAAAAATTGTTGAGAATATAACTTCATTGGATCAATTAATACCGTTTTTCTTTTAAAAGATGCAATAAAAGATATTACAGAGAAAGTACTAGTGAATATTTCTGTAACTGTGGAACAAGTAGGTCATTATAAATAATTTTTTAAGTATAACATATTATTTTTAAAGGTAGCTTAGACTCAAAACTACTTAATATAGTTTAGCAAAAAAATACTTTAATATAATTTTGGCTATTTGTAAGCTGTAGTGGATTGGTGAAAAGTTACAATCTGGAGAGGATTAAATCGCTCCTCTCTTTTTGTATTGAAAGCGACGAAGATTTTGATTTTATAGTTTTTAAGTTCTTTAATTTTTTGTTATCGATTCCTGCAGGGAGCGAAACTAGTCACAAAAACACTGGATAACCAGTGTTTTTTCTTTGACCAAATTTTGAACCATTCATAAGATATCCATGGTGTGGTATAATGGACGTAGAATGTTTAGGAGAAAGAGATGAAAAAAGGTTTATTAATTGGCTGTTTATCCATAGTTATACTATTTGTAATGTTCATAATCCTTAGTCCTATTCTTGCAATGATGGATATGTGGGGTCTATTTGCCCATGCAAGTCGGAATGAACTTGAGCAAGCTGTACATCGTTCTTATGAGAACTACGGTCTTACAGGTCAGTTTGAGTTAGAAAAATACGAAAAAAACTATACAAGTGTAGGAGGATTTGTAATCCATGGTACTTACACTGAAAATATAGATGGTAAAACCTATCAGGCTAATTCTCGATTTGAATACTATACTCGTCCTTCGGAAAACAAAAAGTATAAAAAGACGGATGCAGAAGTAGATTATGAACAAAACAAAAAAATTTATCAGGTTTTTCCAGAATTAGCCTATCTAGGAATTGAGATTAGTCCAGGTACCAGTGAGTTTTTAAAAACATTGGACACTTCAATAACAGATCCTAAAATGACTGCTTTGAAGTACGAAGGGATTGATTTTCAATTTAATAGTAAATCTGGCAACATGTATCTTTATGATAAAATATTAGAGGAAAATCAAAGAAATGGACAAGCATTACAAGGGATGTATCCCATGGATGCTCAAAAGCTTTTCCAAAAAGATATTTTTATACCAGAATTTCAATTTCGATACTACATTCCAGAAGACAAGAAGGATCAGTTATATGATGCTTATCTTAAAGACCTTGAATCGCGAATGAAGGAATTCTTTAACAATCAACCCTTACCAAGCGGTCTTTATGCTGTAAAGATTGATAAATATGAAGGGGATAAACTTGTCAATAATAGCGGTGGATATTATGTAAAGATTGAGAATCGTCAAGTTGTGGAGTTTATCAAAGATTTATACTAAAAGTTGCGTTCAACTGTTCAAAATATAAGAGAAAGATGAAATTTTTTAAATGACCCAAGAAGAATATTTGCAACTAAAAAAAGAATATAAAATTCGCTTAGTCTTAGTATTAGTTCTATTCGTATTATTTTCTATCCTAAGTATTTTGCTTATCATAAATCTCAATAGATTTATCCCGCTAGGCGCGACAGCCATGGCTACAGTTGTGCCATTTAACCATTTTTTACTCGTTCCACTTTGGGAAGAGAAAAAAGCGATTGAAGCAGAGCTTCCTGAATGGAAGGACCTTAGTACAAGCGGAGTTAGGGTCCCTTCGACAGAAGCGAGTAAACGAAACATAGCAACTGTTGGGAGCATTATTGCCTTATTCTTATCGTTTGCTTTACTCTATAGGCCTGCTAAGGTATACCAGAAGGTGCCTACTGTCGATGAACTAAAGAACCTTCCCAAGATTGAGAACAAGGGCATTCCTAAACTGGATAATAAAAAAATCCCAAAAATAAAAAAAAACTCTGAAGAGTAATCTGTAATAAAAACACCCCAGGAATTAGTTTTTTATATCTAACTTCTGGGGTGCTTTTATTATATTCTATTCAGTTTACAAGACCCAAGTACGGATAGCATGGGCTACACCAGATTCGTCATTTGTTTTGGTGATGTATTTGGCGATTTTTTTGAGTTCTGGGTTTCCGTTTTCCATAACAACGGGATTACCAACGACTGCTAGCATGGCACGGTCATTTTCTTCATCCCCAATCGCCATAGTTTCATCCTTACTTAGTCCAAGTTTCTCAGCTAGGTGAGTGATAGCAGATCCCTTGTCTACATCCTTTTTAAGGAGTTCTAGGTAAAATGGAGCAGATTTGTTGATAGAGTATCGCTCGTAAAATTTTGCTGGAATCTTTTCAATAGCAGCATCGAGAATCTCTGGTTCGTCGATAAACATACATTTGACGATTTCTTTATCAGCCATCTCTTCAGGTGTACGGTAAAAATTGGCATGCTGACGAGAGTTGACTCGTGTACGGTGTATTTTCCGATATTGCGATTGGCAGTGTAGATGCCGTCCTTGGTAATAGCATGCATATGGACTCCCAGTTTACGGCTGAGAAATTCCATATCTAGATAGTCCTCGTAAGTCAAGGATTCGCTGATAATCTCATGGCCATTAGCGGTTTCTTGGACAAGAGCACCGTTGAAGGTCACAACATAGTCACCTTCATCTCTCAACTGCAAGTCGTCAAGAAGTTTGGCAACACCAGCGATGGGGCGTCCTGTTGCAATGACAACCTTGACTCCAGCTGCTTTGGCATCTTGGATAGCTGCAAAAACTTCTGGAGTAATTTCTTTTTTGCTATTAACCAGGGTACCATCAATATCGACGGCGATTAGTTTTATACTCATAAATTTCCTCTGTTATTTCTTGTCTGGAGTAAAATGATCATTCTCAATCAAATGGGAAAATTGTTGAATGATATTCGTGAAAATACTGTTTTGCTTAAGCATTTCTTTAGGAAAGTAGAAACGGTTGTCACCATGACGGCTTCCTGCAAGAGATTGAACGATAGGAGATAGGCTAGAAAGTTCTGCCAGCTCACCATTCTTTTGGACAATCTCGATTTGAGTTCTTGGATTTTCAGACTCTGGTCGATAAATATCGTAAGGAAGGTCAAAATTCTTATGAATAGCTGTGTAATAGTTGGGGTCAAAACCAATTTCTTCTACGAAATTTCGCATGATTTCAAGCTGGTCTTGATCTTCCTGAGAAAAAGTAATAGATTTAAAGACCTTACGATTGATAAAACGTTGGGAAAGGTCGGCTAGAATTTTATCTGTACTAGTCATCCAGAGTTGGAAATAGGTATTCATAACCCCGTCGTCAAGTGCAAGATAGTCAGATAAGCTACCTTCTTCTCAAAAAATGGCAGTAGATGGGGGGAAGTAAGGGCAAAGAAGTCCTTATTTTCAGGGATAGAGCTCCTTAGCACGTTTGAGAAGATTTTGCAGAAGGACTTCCATGGCGCGTGTGGCTGGGTGGAAATAAACCTGCATATACATCTGGTAACGACTGAGTACATAATCCTCGATGGCATGCATCCCATTCCGCTGAAAGGCGATGCCATTTTCAACAGGACGAATGACACGAAGAATACGTGTCAGGTCAAACTTGCCCATAAAAAGCACCGGTGAAGTAGGAGTCGCGTAGGAGATAGTCCATACGGTCTGCATCAATCTGACTAGAAATGAGCTGAACCACTTGTTTGTTTGGATAAGTGTGATCGATAACGCTGGCTACTTTTTTTGGAAAGTCCGGTGCAACCTGCAAAAGAACCTGATGAATCTCTGTATCAGGGCTTTGGATAATTTCCTGGGTAATTGCCTCATGGTCAGTGTCAAAGAGATTTTCAAAAGTATGAGAGTAGGCACCGTGTCCGAGATCATGTAGTAAAGCTGCAGTCATGGTTAGTAGTGACTCGTTAGAATCCCATTCCTCAGGATATTTCTCCTCAAAAATCTCAGTGATTTGACGGGCAATTTCGTAGACACCCAAACAGTGAGAAAAACGACTATGCTCTCCACCATGGAAAGTATAGCTAGATGTCCCAAGCTGTTTGATGCGACGGAGCCGCTGAAATTCTTTGGTATTGATCAGGTCATAAATGACTTGATTATTAACGTGGATATAGTTGTGAACTGGGTCACGAAATACTTTTTCATTCATAAGACCATTATAGCAAATTCCTTGCCTTTTTGGTAAAATAGTAGGGATAAGTGAGAAGAAAGAGGAATAGTTGTGAAGATTAGAATGAGAAATACCATCAAGTTCGATGAACAATTGGAAGTAATCGACCAGCTTTATGATGTTGAATTACGTGAAAAGGGCGATTTTTCCTATCTCCTTTTTTACAATGAAGACCAAGAAAAAGTAGTTTTGAAATTTAATGGGGAGGAACTTGTCATGACACGTTTCTCAAATCCCAAGACCATCATGCGTTTCCTCAAGGATTCTGATAGTTTAGCCTATATTCCGACACCTATAGGCATGCAGGAGTTTATCATTCAAACAAGCCACTATGAAGTAGGTGAAGAGAAAATTGAACTAGGCTACCAACTACAAAACAAAGAAGGAGTTCCATTTGCCAACTACCGTTTAGAAATTACTTGGGATAAGAAAAAGAGGCTGGGACAAAAGTCCTAGCCTCTCAATTGTCTTTGGATTGTCGAGCAAGACGCAGTGGTTGAGTGGGTTCTACTACGCTGATTTCATCAGCTTTTACAGCCTACTCAACTGTGCGGAGGTGGGACGACGAAATCGAATTCTAACGAATTACCGATTTCTGTCCCACTCTCATTTGATATAGAGCTCCTGATTTTTCAAGACAATTTCACGTACGCTTGCAAATTTCTTCAGTTTTTTAAGCTCTTCTGGATGTGTCACAAGAGTGATGACATAGCCTTCTTTACCCATGCGTCCTGTACGACCCGCACGGTGAGTGTAAGTTTCCGTGTCTCTAGGGACGTCAAAGTTAATCACGCATTCCAAGCTATCAATGTCGATACCACGAGCGAGAAGGTCTGTGGCAAGAAGTAGTGTCAGTTGATTTTCTTTGAATTTTTCTAGAATAACTTTTCTAAATTTAACGTTGACATCGCTAGCTAGCGAAACTGCTAAAACATCACGATATTGTAATTTTTCCTCTGCACTTCCAAGGTCTGACAAGCTATTAAAGAAGACAAGACCACGGAAATCTTCAACCTGCGCCAGTTTACGAAGCATATCTACTCTGTGACGTTGGTCTACTTGCATGTAGAAATGTTGAATATTGTCTAACTTTTGGTCTGATAGATCAATGATGCGCGTGTTGGGTGAAATCTTATCTTGGTCAAATTTGGTAGTGGCACTCATGTAAATAAGTTGATGGTCACGAGGTGCGTAGTGGGTAATCTTCTCAACGAATGTATTTGAGAATCATCAAGGAGTTGGTCGAATTCATCAAGAATGATTGTTTCCACATTCATCATCTTGATTTTTTTCAATTTAATGAGTTCAAAGATACGACCAGGTGTTCCAATCAGAATTTCTGGTCCTTTTTTAAGTCGTTCAATTTGGCGTTTCTGGCTCGAACCGGATAGAAATAGCTGAGCTGTTAATCCGATGGCCTCACCCCAGGTTTTAGTGACTTCAAAAATTTGTCCAGCAAGCTCAGTATTAGGTGCTAAAATCAATAATTGTTGGGCTTTTTTCTTTTGCAGTTTGAGAAGACTAGGTAGGAGATAGGCTAAAGTCTTCCCTGTACCAGTTGGACTGACTCCAAGTAGGTTTTCACCTTCTGTTATCGGTTGAAAAAGTTGAGTTTGAATGGGGGTAAATTCTTGGAATTCCAGTTGGTCAATCAATTCTTGCCATTCGGTAGGTAGTTTGGTTTTCATTTTTCTGCCTCAAATCTAATGCCAGCATTCTGGCGCATAGTGTAAAGTAGGTTGTGGACGTGTGTCGCATCATCAATCCAAGATTGGTAGAGAGTTTGGTCTGGTTGGTTAATCATATGTGCAAAAGCAGCGACTTCCTCTGTCATAGTGTGAGGTGCCTGCTGGATAGGAAGTTGAAGTTCATTTCCTTGATGGTCTGTAAAAATAGCTGATTGGACATGCTCGATTGTATTAAGTGTCAAGGTTCCATCAGTAGTATAAATCTCACAAGGAAGATTAGAAGTGATATTCTTTCCTGCTTTGATATGTACTTGATAGTTAGGATATGAGAGAATACCATCCCCATTTAAATCAATGCTATTATCTAGTTTCTGAGCTTGATAGGTTGCATGAGTCGATTTTCCAAATAAGCGAACAGAAGCGTAGATAGGATAAATACCAAGATCCATGAGTGCACCACCTGCAAAACGGTCTGAGAAAACATTAGGAGTATCGCCAGCAAGTAGGTTAGGCATCTTAGAAGAATATTTAGCGTAGTTAAAGTCTGCACCAAGAATTTGTTTGTTGGCAAGAAAGTCTTTGATTGTGGCAAAAGCATCTTCGTGGTAGTTTCTTGCTGCTTCAAAGACAAAACATTTATTATCTTTAGCTGTTTCAACTAAATCCTGCCATTCTTGTGGTTGAGTGACAGCTGGTTTTTCAAGGATAACATGTTTGCCAGCAGATAAAGCCATTTTTGCCTGACTAAAATGCAGGGAATTCGGACTAGCAATGTATACCACATCGAATGAATCCTTAAAGAAATCATTTAGCTGATCAAATAGCTTAACGCCTTGATACTGTTCAACAAACTTTTCTGCAGTTTCTATTTTTCTAGAATAGACTGCACCCAGTTGAAATTTCCCGCTAGTATGGGCAGCCTCTAGAAAATGATGGCTGATCGAACTAGTTCCTATGATACCAAGTTTTAGCATAGTTACTCCTTTTCCACAAGTAATGATTGATTTCATTATAACATAGAAAGAGTCAACACGTTAGCTTGAGATAATTCTTTTGCTTTGATACTTCGAAATTTCTAGAAAAAATGGTACAATAGTTACAGTATATTTAGGAGATTAGTATGAGATTATTACCTATGAGAAAAATTTCTCGTCATTCAAAAAGATTGGCGCTTTTTTTGACTTTTTGTGCAGGCTATGTAGATGCCTATACGTTTATTGTAAGAGGGAATACCTTAGTCGCTGGGCAAACGGGGAATGTGGTATTTCTATCAGTCGGAATCGTTCAGAGAAATTTGGCTGATGCTGAAATAAAGATATTGACACTTTTATCTTTCATGTTAGGCGTTTTTTTGCTTACGATTTACAAGGAGAAAACTTCGCATTGTTAAAAAACCCATTCTATCACTTGTTCCATTAGCTATTTTATCATTGATAATCGGCTTTGTTCCATTGAGTGTTGATAACATGTTTATTATTCCTCCTCTGGCTTTGTATGGGTCTCGTTACAACAGCTTTTGGAGAGGTTTCTGGAATTGCTTATAACAATGCCTTTATGACGGGAAATATCAAACGCACCATGTTGGCTTTTGGTGAATACGTTCGGACCAAGCATACAGCCTTTTTGATGGAAGGATTGATTTTTGTGAGCCTACTTGTTAGTTTCATTCTAGGAGTAGTATTTTCAGCTTACTTAACGATTATCTTCAACGAAAAAACAATTTTAGGTGTCCCTATCATGATGAGTATTTTTTATCTAAGTATGGTTTTATCTTCTTTGCGAAAAAAGTCTAATAAAAGGCTGAATTTTGAGTGAAAATACTTGTCAAAAATTTGGAATCATGCTATACTTGTAGAGTTGACTATGCACAATCCTGTGCAACCGCACGAACATCGTTGCTCGTCGTATAACAAATTTAAACTTCGTCATTATCGCCTTGCCTAACATAAGTTATGTCTTCGGCTTAATTCCTAGTTTATTCTTTGTTATACTAAGAGCTCTTCTTTTAAGTGGTTCGTCCCACGATGCTAGGCGAGTCTTCACAAAAATTCGGGGAAACCCCAAAAAATCATAGGAGGTGCATAATGAGCACATACGCAATTATCAAAACTGGCGGAAAACAAGTTAAAGTTGAAGTTGGTCAAGCAGTTTACGTTGAAAAATTGAACGTTGAAGCTGGTCAAGAAGTTACTTTTAACGAAGTTGTTCTTGTTGGTGGTGAAAACACTGTTGTCGGAACTCCACTTGTTGCTGGAGCTACTGTAGTTGGAACTGTTGAAAAACAAGGAAAACAAAAGAAAGTTGTTACTTACAAGTACAAACCTAAAAAAGGTAGCCACCGTAAACAAGGTCACCGTCAACCATACACTAAAGTTGTCATCAACGCAATCAACGCTTAATTTTAAGGAGAACACATGATACAAGCAGTCTTTGAGAGAGCCGAAGATGGCGAGCTGAGGAGTGCGGAGATTACTGGACACGCCGAGAGTGGCGAATACGGCCTAGATGTCGTGTGTGCATCGGTTTCTACGCTTGCCATAAACTTTATCAATTCCATTGAGAAATTTGCAGGCTATGAACCAATCTTAGAATTAAACGAAGATGAAGGTGGCTATCTGATGGTTGAAATTCCAAAAGATCTTCCTTCTCACCAGAGAGAAATGACACAATTATTCTTTGAATCATTTTTCTTAGGTATGGCAAACTTATCGGAGAACTCTTCTGAGTTCGTCCAAACCAGAGTTATCACAGAAAACTAACACGGAGGAAAACATTATGTTAAAAATGACTCTTAACAACTTGCAACTTTTCGCCCACAAAAAAGGTGGAGGTTCTACATCAAACGGACGCGATTCACAAGCTAAACGTCTTGGAGCTAAAGCAGCTGACGGACAAACTGTAACTGGTGGATCAATCCTTTACCGTCAACGTGGTACACACATCTATCCAGGTGTAAACGTTGGACGTGGTGGAGACGATACTTTGTTCGCTAAAGTTGAAGGCGTAGTACGTTTCGAACGTAAAGGTCGCGATAAGAAACAAGTTTCTGTTTACCCAATCGCTAAATAAACATTAAATAAGGCTTTCCAAGATTCTTGGAAAGCTTTTTTTCTTGAACAATATTAGAATCAGTTATTTTTTAAGTTTACTTCAGAAACTATTCTCAATCAATAAAATCTTAAGGAACTTATTTGATTTATTATGATAGATAATAAGAAAGAAATATGGTATAATATAGGGTGAGACCTTATGAATAAATAGTGAAAGAGTATAAAAAAATAATGAAAAAAATTGTCATTAACGGTGGACGCCCATTAAAGGGTGAGATAACCATTAGCGGAGCGAAAAATAGTGTAGTAGCTCTGATTCCAGCTATTATTTTGTCAGATGATGTAGTTATTTTGGACTGTGTTCCAGACATCTCTGACGTTGCTAGTTTGGTTGATATCATGGAAATTATGGGTGCTAGTGTAAAGCGCTATGATGATGTTTTAGAGATTGATCCTCGTGGTGTTCAAAATAAACCAATGCCATATGGTAAAATTAACAGTCTTCGCGCATCCTATTATTTCTACGGTAGTCTTCTTGGACGTTTCGGTGAAGCAACAGTAGGTTTACCTGGTGGATGTGACTTGGGACCTCGTCCGATTGACTTGCACTTGAAAGCTTTTGAAGCTATGGGTGCTAAGACAACCTATGAGGGAGACAATATGAATCTCTCAACAAACGGCTCTAGATTACAAGGCGCTCATATTTATATGGATACTGTTAGTGTCGGAGCAACTATTAACACAATGCTTGCAGCGGTAAAAGCCCAAGGACGTACAGTCATTGAAAACGCTGCTAGAGAGCCTGAAATCATTGATGTAGCTACTTTGTTAAATAATATGGGAGCTCATATTCGTGGTGCAGGTACAGATATGATTACTATCGATGGTGTTGAATCTCTACACGGCACACGCCATCAAGTAATTCCTGACCGTATTGAAGCAGGGACCTATATTGCAATGGCTGCTGCTGTGGGACAAGGAATTCGTATTAACAATGTACTTTATGAACACTTAGAAGGTTTTATTGCAAAACTTGAAGAAATGGGTGTTCATATGACGGTTTCAGAAGACAGTATCTACGTTGAAGAACAAACAAATCTTAAGGCTGTAAATATCAAAACAGCTCCATATCCAGGATTTGCTACAGACCTTCAACAACCGATTACCCCTCTTTTGTTGAAAGCTGAAGGACGAGGAACATTGATCGATACTATTTATGAAAAACGTGTCAATCATGTCTTCGAATTAGCCAAAATGAATGCAGATATTTCTACAACGAATGACCATATTTCTACAAGGGTGGCAATCCTTTACACGGTGCAAGTGTAAGAGCGACTGACTTACGTGCAGGAGCTGCCTTGGTTATTGCTGGATTAATGGCTGAAGGTAGAACAGAAATTACTAGTGTAGAGTTCATTTTAAGAGGCTACTCAAATATTATTGAAAAATTACGTAACCTTGGAGCAGATATTGAGCTAATCGAAGATTAGCCATTTTGAGGAACACAATGAATATCTGGACAAAATTAGCAATGTATTCTTTCTATGAGACGGAACGTTTGTATTTCCGTCCATTCTTTTTTACGGATGTAGATGACTTTCATGCTCTAGCATCAGACCCTGAAAATCTCCAATTTATTTTTCCTACGCAAGCCAGCATTGAGGAAAGTCAATATGCTCTTGCTAACTACTTTATGAAATCACCCTTGGGAATTTGGGCGATTTGTGATAAGAAAGCACAGAAGATGATTGGAGCCATTAAGTTTGAAAAGCTGGATGAAATCCGTAAAGAAGCAGAAATTGGCTATTTTTTAAGGAAAGACTATTGGTCTCAGGGATATATGACGGAAGCAGTTACCAAATTACGCGATTTGTCTATGGATCAGTTTGAATTAAAGCAACTTTCTATTGTGACGCATTTAGAAAATAGTGCTAGTCAAAAGGTTGCACAAAAATCAGGCTTCGTTCTATATCGTCGTTTCAAGGGTAGTGATCGATATACTCGTAAGATGCGGGATTATCTAGAATTTCGCTATACAAAAGGAGAGCTAAATGAGTAAACACCAAGAAATTTTAGCTTATTTAGAAGAATTACCAGTCGGAAAACGGGTCAGTGTTCGAAGTATTTCAAATAGGCTGGGAGTGAGTGATGGTACAGCTTATCGTGCTATCAAAGAAGCTGAAAATAGAGGATTGGTTGAAACACGTCCTCGAAGTGGAACTGTCCGTGTCAAGTCCAAAAAGTTGCCATTGAGATATTAACCTTTGCAGAAATTGCAGAAGTCACTGGTTCAGAAGTTTTAGCTGGCCAAGCTGGTTTGGAGAGAGAATTCAGTAAATTCTCCATTGGAGCCATGACAGAAAAGAATATTCTTTCTTATCTTCATGATGGCGGTCTACTTATTGTCGGTGACAGAACACGAATCCAATTATTGGCACTTGAAAATGAAAATGCTGTCTTGGTAACAGGTGGATTTGAAGTTCATAAAGATGTTTTGGATGCTGCTAATAAGAAAAATATCCCAGTGTTACGCAGCAAACATGACACATTTACCATTGCAACCATGATTAACCGAGCTTTGTCAAATGTACAAATAAAGACAGATATTCTAACAGTGGAAAAAATCTATCGCACTTGTCATGAATATGGTTTTTTACAAGAAACGGATACTGTAAAAGATTATTTAGATTTAGTTCGTAAGAATAGAAGTAGTCGATTCCTGTTATCAATCAGCATAAGGTTGTTGTGGGTGTCGTGACCATGCGTGATGCTGGAGATAAATCACCAGGGACTACCATTGATAAGGTCATGACAAGAACTGTCTACATGACCGGTTTAGCCACAAATATTGCTAACGTGAGCCAGAGAATGATTGCTGAAGATTTTGAAATGGTACCTGTTGTACGGAGCAATCAAACCTTGCTTGGTGTCATTACTAGACGTGATGTCATGGAAAAAATGAGTCGTTCTCAGGTCTCAACTTTACCAACCTTTTCAGAACAGATTGGACAGAAGCTATCTTATCATCATGATGAAGTTGTTATTACAGTCGAACCCTTTATGTTAGAAAAGAATGGTGTTCTTGCTAATGGTGTTCTTTCAGAAATCTTGACTCATATGACGCAAGACTTGGTTGTTAATAGCGGGCGTAACCTCATCATTGAACAAATGTTGATTTACTTCTTACAGGCTGTTCAGATTGATGATGTTCTACGGATTCAAGCTAGAATTATTCATCATACGAGACGATCGGCTATTATTGATTATGACATTTATCTCAATCATCAAATTGTATCAAAAGCAAATGTAACTGTAAAAATTAATTAGAATCTAGGAGTAAACATGATTACATTAAAATCAGCTAGAGAAATCGAAGCTATGGATAAGGCCGGTGATTTTCTTGCAAGTATCCACATTGGTTTGCGTGATATCATCAAGCCAGGTGTTGATATGTGGGAAGTAGAAGAGTATGTTCGCCGTCGTTGTAAAGAAGAAAATTTCCTTCCACTACAGATTGGTGTTGATGGGGCAATGATGGACTATCCATATGCAACCTGCTGTTCGCTCAATGACGAAGTAGCACACGCTTTTCCACGTCATTATATCCTCAAAGAGGGTGACCTTCTCAAGGTTGATATGGTTCTTGGTGGGCCAATCGCGAAGTCTGACCTCAATGTTTCTAAACTCAATTTTAACAACGTTGAGCAGATGAAAAAATATACTCAAAACTTTACGGGTGGTTTGGCTGATTCTTGTTGGGCATACGCAGTTGGTAAACCATCAGAAGAAGTTAAAAACTTGATGGACGTGACCAAGGAAGCTATGTACATCGGTATTGAAAAAGCTGTTGTTGGTAACCGAATTGGAGATATTGGAGCTGCTATTCAGGAATATGCTGAAAGTCGTGGATACGGCGTTGTTCGAGATCTTGTAGGACACGGTGTTGGACCAACTATGCATGAAGAGCCAATGGTTCCCAACTATGGTGTAGCTGGTCGTGGTCTCCGTCTTCGTGAAGGTATGGTTTTGACAATCGAACCTATGATTAATACAGGTGATTGGGAAATCGATACAGACATGAAGACAGGTTGGGCGCACAAAACTATCGACGGTGGTCTATCATGTCAGTATGAACACCAGTTTGTTATTACCAAGGATGGACCTGTAATCTTGACAAGTCAAGGTGAAGAGGGAACTTATTAATAAAAAAAGGGAGCTGAGCTCCTTTTTTTATTCGTTAAAGTTGGAATCAAATTTGCGTAGCAGATATCTTACAAACGTTTTCTTTTATAGTAAAATAAAAGATGACTATATGAAAGAAGGTTCTTAATTGGAAAGTATTATATTTTTTATCTCTGTATTTTTAGCTGGGGTTTTATCGTTTTTCTCACCCTGCATATTTCCCTTGTTACCAGTTTATGCAGGTGTTTTGTTAGATGATCAAGAGCAGTCAAAGACATTTCGGTTTTTAGGTAAAGATGTTGCCTGGTCAGGATTAATTCGGACATTCTGTTTTATCGCAGGTATCTCTCTAATTTTCTTTATTCTAGGGTTTGGAGCAGGATTTCTCGGCAATTTACTCTATGCTGATTGGTTTCGTTATGTTATGGGTGGTATTATTATCATACTAGGCTTACATCAGATGGAAATCCTTCATTTACGAAAATTAGAGTTCCAAAAAACAGTAAGATTTGATCAAAAACAGTCTAGTAAATATCTATCAGCCTTTCTATTAGGTATTAGCTTTAGCTTTGGTTGGACTCCATGTATTGGTCCAGTTTTAAGTTCAGTTTTAGCATTAGCTGCCTCAGGAGGAAATGGAGCTCTCCAAGGGGCCTTATTAACTCTAGTTTATACTCTTGGAATGGCGCTTCCATTTTTAGTATTGGCCTTGGCATCAGGTCTGATCATGCCTTTTTTTAGTAGAATTAAATCTCACCTACTCTTACTGAAAAGAATTGGTGGTTTACTAATTATTCTCATGGGAATTTTATTAATGTTGGGACAGTTAAATGTCTTATCCGGAATATTAGGATAAAAGGAGTTATCTATGAAAAAAATAATCTATTTTGGACTTAGTTTCTTATCTATCTTTCTTTTGATTGCTTGTGGCAAGGAAGAGAAGGAATCAAGTCAGGGAAATCAAACGACTCAAACACAGCAGCAAGCAACGGTTAAGCAAATAGCTGTAGGAGCAGAAGCGCCTGATTTTACGCTACAATCGATGGATGGAAAAGAAGTCAAACTATCTGATTTTAAAGGTAAAAAAGTTTATCTAAAATTCTGGGCTTCTTGGTGCGGACCATGTAAAAAAAGTATGCCAGAACTAATGGAACTTGCTGCAAAAGAAGATCGTGATTTTGAAATATTATCTGTTATTGCACCAGGCCTTCAAGGTGAAAAAACCATAGACCAATTTCCAAAATGGTTTGAGGAGCAGGGCTATAAGGATATACCTGTCTTATATGACACCAAGGCGACAACCTTCCAAGCCTATCAGATTCGAAGCATTCCAACAGAATTTCTAATTGATTCAAATGGTAAAATTGCCAAAATCCAAATAGGTGCAATTAGTAATGCAGATGCAGAAGCAGCGTTTGCACAAATGGATTAACGTTATAAAAAAATGTCTAGACTGTTTTGTCTAGACATTTCTTTTTTAAAAATTTAATTGAATTAGTTTTTAGAAGCTGCTTGGAATTCTGGGTTTTTCCATGCTTCGTCAATAATTTCTTGCAATTCACGAGCAGAAAGTTGCATTTTTTGAGTTTCAGCGTCGTTTCAATGGGATGTTAACTGGGCGAACGATACCGTGCGCACCAACGATAGCTGGTTGACCGATAAAGACGTTTTCAACTCCGTATTGTCCTTCTTGGAAAGACTGAAAGTGGAAGAACCGCATTTTCATCATCGAGGATAGCTTTTGTGATACGAGCAAGAGCAACTGCGATACCGTAGTATGTAGCACCTTTTTTGTTGATGATTGAGTAAGCAGCGTCACGAACTGAGATGAAGAGTTCAACAAGGTCAGCTTCATTCAAGTCACGGTTAGCTTGCAACCATTGTTCCAATTTAACACCGGCAACGTTAGCGTGTGACCAAACAGCAAACTCTGAATCACCGTGTTCACCCATGATGTAGGCGTGAACTGAACGTGCATCAACACCGATAGTTTCAGCAAGTGCTTGACGGAAACGAGCTGAGTCAAGTGAAGTACCTGAACCGATAACACGTTCTTTAGGGAATCCTGAGAATTTCCAAGTTGAGTAAGTTAAAATGTCAACTGGGTTAGCAGCAACAAGGAAGATACCGTCAAAACCAGACGCAACAACTTGTTCAACGATTGATTTGTTGATAGCAAGGTTTTTACCAACAAGATCAAGACGAGTTTCACCTGGTTTTTGTGGAGCACCAGCAGTGATAACTACAAGGTCAGCATCCGCACAGTCTTCGTACTTAGCTGCATAGATTTTTTTAGGTGAAGTAAAAGCTAGCGCGTGGCTAAGGTCTTCAGCATCACCAACTGCTTTTTCAAACAATTGAGGAATTTCAATGATACCAAGTTCTTGTGCAATTCCTTGTGTTACGAGGGCAAAAGCGTAAGATGAACCTACGGCACCGTCACCGACGAGGATAACTTTTTTGTGTTGTTTAGTTGCTGTCATTTGTCTAAACATCTCCTTTATTTTATTAAGGGGGAATCCCCATTTGATTTCATTCTATCACTTTTGCTAAGCTTTGTCACGGATATACCTTCGGGATAAATATGTAAACGTTTTACACGTGTTGTTAAACTGTAAAATAGTCCAAACTATGGTATAATATATCTAGTTACTAATAGTGAAATGAGGCATTTGTTAATGCAAGATAAAAATTTAGTGAATGTCAATCTGACTAAGGAGATGAAGACTAGCTTTATCGACTATGCCATGAGTGTAATCGTATCGCGTGCCCTTCCTGATGTTCGTGATGGGTTGAAACCTGTTCATCGTCGTATTTTGTACGGAATGAACGAATTAGGAGTTACGCCTGATAAACCTCATAAGAAATCTGCCCGTATTACAGGGGACGTAATGGGTAAATACCACCCACACGGGGACTCATCTATCTATGAAGCTATGGTTCGTATGGCTCAATGGTGGAGCTACCGCTACATGCTTGTAGATGGACACGGTAACTTTGGTTCTATGGACGGTGATGGTGCTGCCGCGCAACGTTATACCGAAGCACGTATGAGCAAGATTGCTCTTGAAATGCTTCGCGATATCAATAAAAATACCGTTGATTTTGTTGATAACTATGATGCCAACGAACGAGAACCTGTTGTTTTACCAGCTCGTTTCCCAAATCTTTTGGTCAATGGTGCCACAGGTATTGCCGTTGGTATGGCGACCAATATTCCCACCTCATAATTTGGGTGAAACCATTGATGCTGTTAAACTCGTCATGGATAATCCTGAAGTTACAACCAAAGATTTGATGGAAGTTTTGCCTGGTCCAGACTTCCCAACTGGTGCCCTAGTTATGGGTAAATCAGGTATTCATAAGGCGTATGAGACTGGTAAGGGATCTATTGTTCTTCGTTCTCGTACGGAAATTGAAGAAACTAAAACAGGTCGAGAACGTATCGTTGTTACGGAATTCCCATATATGGTCAACAAAACCAAAAGTTCATGAGCATATTGTGCGCTTTAGTTCAGGAAAAAAACGTATCGATGGAATTACAGCTGTTCGTGATGAATCTAACCGTGAAGGTGTTCGCTTTGTTATTGAAGTTAGACGCGACGCATCAGCTAATGTTATTTTTGAACAACTTATTCAAGATGACTCAGATGCAGACTAGCTTTGGTTTTTAATATGCTTGCCATCCAAAATGGTGTTCCAAAGATTTTATCTCTTCGTCAAATCTTGGATGCATACATTGAGCACCAAAAAAAGAAGTTGTGACTCGTCGCACTCAATTTGATAAAGAAAAAAAGCTGAGGCACGCGCGCATATCTTGGAAGGTTTGCTAATTGCTCTGGATCATATTGATGAAGTCATTCGTATCATCCGTGCCAGCGAAACAGACCAAGAAGCGCAAGCGGAATTGATGAGCAAGTTCAAGCTATCTGAACGTCAAAGCCAAGCAATCCTAGACATGCGTCTCCGTCGTTTGACTGGCTTGGAGCGTGATAAGATTCAATCTGAATATGATGACCTCATTGCTTTGATTGCCGACTTAGCAGATATTCTTGCAAAACCAGAACGTGTGGCTCAAATCATCAAGGAAGAATTGGATGAAGTCAAACGCAAGTATGAAGATAAACGCCGTACTGAGTTAATGGTTGGCGAAGTATTGACGCTTGAAGATGAAGACTTGATTGAAGAGTCTGATGTTCTTATCACTCTATCAAATAAAGGTTATATTAAACGTTTGGACCAAGACGAGTTTACTGCCCAAAAACGTGGTGGACGTGGTGTACAGGGTACAGGAGTCAAGGATGATGACTTTGTCCGTGAGTTGGTTTCTACCAGCACCCATGATCACTTGCTCTTCTTTACCAACAAAGGTCGTGTCTATCGTTTGAAAGGTTATGAAATCCCAGAATACGGTCGTACAGCCAAGGGATTGCCTGTAGTTAACCTCTTGAAACTGGATGAGGGAGAAAGCATCCAAACTATCATTAATGTCGAATCAGAACGTAGTGATGATGCATACATCTTCTTTACGACTCGAGCAGGTATTGTTAAGAGAACTAGTGTTAAAGAATTTGCCAACATTCGTCAAAATGGTCTAAAAGCCTTGAATTTGAAAGATGAGGACGAATTGATTAATGTTCTTCTTACTCAAGAAGATACTGATATCATTATCGGTACTAAGTTAGGCTATGCAGTTCGTTTCAACCAGTCATCCGTTCGTAGCATGAGTCGTAGTGCAACTGGTGTTAAAGGGGTAAATCTTCGTGAAGGAGATGCTGTAGTTGGAGCTAGAGTAATCACTGACCAAGATGAGGTCCTCATTATCACCGAAAAAGGATACGGTAAGCGTACAGTTGCCACTGAATATCCAACCAAAGGTCGTGCTGGTAAAGGTATGAAAACCGCTAATATTACTGATAAGAATGGTCATCTTGCTGGTCTTCTAACTGTAAAAGGTGACGAAGATTTGATGGTTATCACAGATACAGGTGTCATGATTCGTACAAATGTTGCCAATATTTCTCAAACTGGACGTTCAACCATGGGAGTTAAGGTTATGCGTTTAGATGAGAACGCTAAGATTGTAACCTTTACAACAGTTGCGGCAGCTGAGAAAGAAGAAGTTGGGGCAGAAAACGAAACAGAAAGTGAAGAATAATGTCTCAAAAAAGAACTAAGAGTAAAAAAAATAAACGTAAGAATCTGCTGATTAATATTTTAGCTGGCTTTCTAATCCTTTTGTCTCTAGCCTTGATTTTTAACTCAAAGATTCGTAATATCTTTATGGTTTGGAATACTAACAAGTATCAAGTTAGTCAAGTCTCAAAAGAGAAGCTAGAAGAGAACAATGGTGCAGAAGGAAATTTTGATTTTAATTCCGTGAAAGCTATTTCTTCGGAGGCTGTTTTATCATCCCAATGGGATGCACAACAGTTACCTGTTATAGGTGGAATTGCAGTTCCTGAAGTAGAAATCAACCTGCCAATCTTTAAAGGTTTGGACAATGTAAACTTGTTCTACGGAGCAGGAACCATGAAACCAAATCAAAAAATGGGTGAAGGAAATTATTCTCTAGCTAGTCACCATATCTTTACAGCTGAGAATGCTAGCCAAATGCTATTTTCTCCTTTGGTTAATGCCAAAGAAGGAATGAAGATTTATCTGACTGATAAGGATAAAGTTTATACCTACGAAATTCGGGAAGTGAAACACGTAACCCCAGATCGAGTTGATGAAATTGATGATCGTGAAGGCATCAATGAAATTACCTTGGTCACTTGTGTAGACTATGATGCAACCGAACGGATTATCGTAAAGGGAGATTTAAAAGAAATCAAATCTTATTCAGACACTCCGGCAGATGTCTTAGCTGCATTTAATAAACCGTATAAACAAAGATATTAATTTGTAATTTTTAGGAAAAAGGTTCGCTAATGATAGCGACCTTTTTTCTTGTCAATTTCAGAAAATAGATAAGGTAAAGACTTTTCAATTTTTCTAAAAAGTAGTATAATGTTTCTATTATAGAAATTTTTAGAAAATTCCAAAAGAGGTTTGTTATGGGATATACAGTTGCTGTTGTCGGTGCTACAGGTGCCGTTGGTGCTCAAATGATTAAAATGTTGGAAGAATCAACTCTTCCAATCGATAAGATTCGCTACCTTGCGTCTGCACGTTCTGCAGGAAAGGTCTTGCAATTCAAGGGCCAAGATGTGACTATTGAAGAAACAACAGAAGAAGCTTTTGAAGGAGTTGATATTGCTCTCTTCTCAGCTGGTGGTTCAACTTCTGCAAAATACGCACCTTATGCTGTTAAAGCAGGGGCAGTAGTAGTAGATAACACTTCTTATTTCCGTCAAAATCCAGATGTGCCATTGGTTGTTCCTGAAGTAAACGCCCATGCTCTTGATGCTCATAATGGGATCATTGCATGTCCTAACTGTTCAACTATTCAAATGATGGTAGCTCTTGAACCAGTTCGTCAAAAATGGGGCTTAGATCGTATCATTGTTTCAACTTATCAAGCTGTTTCAGGTGCTGGTATGGGAGCTATTCTTGAGACACAACGTGAATTGCGTGAGGTATTGAATGATGGTGTAAATCCACGTGATTTGCATGCGGAAATCTTGCCATCAGGTGGCGATAAGAAACACTATCCAATTGCTTTTAATGCCCTTCCTCAAATTGACGTCTTCACTGATAATGACTACACTTATGAAGAAATGAAGATGACAAACGAAACTAAGAAAATCATGGAAGACGATAGCATTGCCGTTTCAGCAACTTGCGTGCGTATTCCTGTCTTGTCAGCTCACTCTGAGTCTGTTTACATTGAAACAAAAGAAGTGGCTCCAATCGATGAAGTCAAAGCTGCGATTTCTGCCTTTCCAGGTGCAGTTCTTGAAGACGATGTGGCTCACCAAATCTATCCTCAAGCTATCAATGCTGTTGGTTCTCGTGATACCTTTGTTGGATCGTATCCGTAAAGACTTGGATGCTGAAAAAGGTATTCATATGTGGGTGGTATCTGATAACCTTCTCAAGGGTGCTGCTTGGAACTCAGTTCAAATTGCAGAAACCCTTCATGAACGTGGTCTAGTACACCCAACAGCTGAGTTGAAGTTTGAATTGAAATAGGGAGCAAAACAGAAATCAGTAACTCGAAGAGTTTGATTTCGTAGTTTTGCCCCCGCACAGTTGATTAGTAAGTACGAATGTTGCAAACATGAGTAGTTCCAATCAACCACTGCGTTATGAAACAGAAATCAGTAACTCGAAGAGTTTGATTTCTCCTTCGCTAGCTAGCGAATCTACTTATTTTATGAACAGAACAGGAGGCAAAGGCAAGTAAGCCCCAGCCTCTTTCTTATATAGAGAAAGGTTTTTCTATGTCTTATCAAGATTTAAAAGATTGTAAAATTATCACTGCTTTTATTACTCCTTTTCATGAAGATGGCTCCATAAATTTCGACGCGATTCCAAAGTTGATTGAACATCTATTGGCACATCATACTGATGGTATTCTCTTGGCGGGGACGACTGCTGAGAGTCCGACTCTTACTCACGATGAGGAGTTGCAGTTGTTTGCAGCAGTTCAGAAGGTTGTTAATGGCCGTGTTCCTTTAATTGCTGGTGTTGGTACTAATGATACACGCGACTCTATTGAGTTCGTCAAAGAAGTAGCAGAATTTGGAGGCTTTGCGGCTGGTCTCGCAATTGTTCCTTACTACAATAAACCATCTCAAGAAGGAATGTATCAACACTTTAAAGCTATTGCAGATGCCTCTGATTTACCCATCATTATCTATAATATTCCAGGTCGTGTAGTAGTAGAGTTGACACCAGAAACCATGCTTCGCTTAGCAGAACATCCAAATATCATTGGTGTCAAGGAATGTACTAGCCTTGCAAATATGGCTTATTTGATTGAGCACAAACCTGAAGAATTCTTGATCTACACTGGTGAAGATGGAGATGCTTTCCATGCTATGAACCTTGGTGCTGACGGGGTTATCTCTGTTGCTTCTCATACCAATGGTGATGAAATGTATGAAATGTTCACTGCGATTGAAGAGAGTGATATGAAGAAAGCGGCAGCTATTCAACGTAAGTTTATTCCCAAGGTTAATGCTCTCTTCTCATACCCAAGTCCTGCACCTGTTAAGGCAGTCCTCAACTATATGGGATTTGAAGCTGGTCCAACCCGCCTTCCATTGGTTCCTACGCCTGAAGAGGATGCTAAACGCATTATCAAGGTTGTTATTGACGGAGACTATGAAGCAACTAAAGCGACTGTCACTGGAGTTCTTCGACCTGATTACTAACATAACAAAGATAAAATAGAAACTTCCTAACACGTAAAATTGTTGGGAGTTTTTTTCTTTTTCTTCGAATATATAAATAGAGATAGAAACAAGGAGTTGATCATGAAAATTAAGATTGATAATTTTGAGATTTATAAGTTAAAGCAAGCAGGTTTAAGTAATCAGCAGGTTCTAAAAGTACTTCAATACGGAGAAATTTATGATCAGGAATTGAGATTAGAGACAATAGCTGAAGCTTCGGAGTGTCGTAATCCAGTCGTTTTTATGGAGCGGTATCATAAACTGACTTTTGAAAGCATGGAACGCCTGAAGAAAGATTTTGAAAAAGGTTCCCATCATTTTCAATTTTGGATGATGTTTATCCCATTGTACTCAGTGAAATTTATGATGCACCTGTATTGCTTTTTTATAAAGGAGATTTAAATCTCTTGAAATTACCCAAGGTTGCTGTTGTTGGTAGTCGCTCTTGTAGTCAAATAGGAACCAAATCAGTCCGTAAAATCATTGAAGAATTGGAAAATGAATTAGTTGTGGTGAGTGGACTTGCTAGAGGAATCGATACAGCAGCCCACATGTCTGTTCTACAAACTGGAGGCAAAACGATTGGTGTTATTGGGACTGGTTTAGATGTCTATTATCCACGCTCCAATAAACGCCTTCAAGAATATATTGGAGAACATCATTTGCTTCTAAGCGAGTACGGTCCAGGAGAAGAACCTTTGAAATATCACTTTCCTGCCAGAAATCGAATTATTGCGGGATTGTGTCGAGGAGTCATCGTTGCAGAAGCTAAAATGAGATCTGGTAGCTTAATCACTTGTGAGCGTGCCATGGAGGAAGGTAGAGATGTCTTTGCGATTCCAGGTTCCATTTTAGATGGACGCTCAGACGGCTGTCATCATTTAATCCAAGAAGGAGCAAAACTAGCAACATGTGGGCAGGATATACTAGCAGAATTTGAATTTTAATGAATGAAATGATTTCATTTAGCAAACTTTTCTTCTATTATATGGGTGTTATGTCTTGACAGGTTTTTAAAAATGGTTTACACTTTATAAAGTTTAATTACTTTGAGAAGGTGTGATACTGTGGTAACGGCAACCAAAAAGAAAAAATCAACAAGTAAAAAAAATCTTGTAATCGTGGAGTCGCCTGCTAAGGCGAAAACGATTGAAAAATATCTAGGACGTAATTATAAGGTTTTAGCCAGCGTAGGACATATTCGTGATTTGAAAAAATCAAGTATGTCAGTTGACGTGGAAAATAATTACGAACCGCAATATATCAATATTCGTGGGAAAGGTCCTCTCATCAATGATTTGAAAAAAGAAGCTAAGAAAGCCGATAAAGTCTTTCTTGCAAGTGACCCGGACCGGGAAGGGGAGGCTATTTCATGGCATTTAGCGCATATTTTAGATCTAGACGAGAATGATACCAACCGTGTTGTTTTCAACGAGATTACCAAAGATGCAGTAAAAAATGCCTTTAAAGAACCTCGTAAAATCAATATGGATTTGGTCGATGCCCAACAAGCCCGTCGTGTTTTGGACCGTTTAGTGGGGTATTCAATTTCCCCAATTCTTTGGAAAAAGGTTAAAAAAGGCTTATCAGCAGGGCGTGTTCAGTCTGTTGCTCTTAAGCTAATCATTGATCGTGAAAATGAAATCAATGCCTTCCAACCAGAAGAATATTGGACGATTGATGGTGTCTTTAAAAAAGGTACCAAGCAATTCCAAGCTTCTTTTTATGGAATGAATGGCAAGAAGATGAAGTTGACTACCAATGATGAAGTCAAAAAAGTTTATCTCATTTGAACAGCAAGGATTTTACAGTTGATCAAGTAGATAAAAAGGAAAGAAAGCGCAATGCTCCTCTTCCATATACAACGTCTTCTATGCAGATGGATGCTGCTAACAAGATTAACTTCCGTACTAGAAAGACTATGATGGTTGCTCAGCAACTCTATGAAGGAATCAATATTGGTACAGGTGTCCAAGGTTTGATCACCTATATGCGTACGGATTCTACTCGTATCAGTCCAGTTGCTCAGAATGAAGCTGCTAGCTACATCAATGAACGTTTTGGTAGTAAGTATTCTAAACATGGTAGCAAGGTGAAAAATGCCTCTGGTGCTCAAGACGCCCACGAAGCTATTCGTCCTTCAAGTGTCTTTAATACACCTGAGAAAATTGCTAAGTATTTGGATAAAGACCAGCTAAAACTTTATACCCTTATCTGGAACCGCTTTGTAGCGAGTCAAATGACTGGTGCAATTTTTGATACCATGGCTGTTAAACTTTCGCAAAATGGTGTTCAATTCGCGGCGAATGGTAGTCAGGTTAAGTTTGATGGTTATTTAGCCATTTACAACGATTCTGATAAAAATAAGATGCTGCCTGATATGGAAGTAGGAGATGTGGTCAAACAGGTTAATAGCAAACCTGAACAACATTTCACACAACCACCGGCACGATATTCTGAGGCTACTTTGATTAAGACCTTGGAAGAAAACGGAGTTGGACGTCCATCTACCTATGCTCCAACCATTGAAACAATCCAAAAACGTTACTATGTAAGACTAGCATCTAAACGCTTTGAACCAACTGATTTAGGACAAGTCGTTAACAAGCTGATCGTTGAATACTTCCCAGACATTGTTAACGTGAAGTTTACCGCTGAAATGGAAGGTAAACTGGACGATGTCGAGGTCGGAAAAGAAGAGTGGCAACGGGTTATTGATGAATTTTACAAACCATTCTCTAAAGAGGTCGCAAAAGCTGAAGCAGAGATGGAAAAAATTCAAATCAAGGATGAGCCAGCTGGATTTGACTGTGAAGTTTGTGGTAGTCCTATGGTGATTAAGATTGGACGCTTCGGTAAGTTTTACGCATGTAGCAATTTCCCAGATTGTCGACATACGCAAGCCATTGTTAAAGAAGTCGGTGTTACATGTCCAAATTGTCATCAAGGGCAAATCATCGAACGCAAAACCAAACGTAATCGTATTTTCTATGGTTGCAATCGTTATCCAGAATGTGAGTTTACCTCTTGGGATAAACCTGTTGGCCGTGATTGTCCTAAATGTGGTCACTTCCTCATGGAGAAAAAAATCCGTGGTGGTGGGAAACAGATCGTATGTAGCAATGGTGACTACGAAGAAGAAAAGATTAAATAAAATTAATTAGGGCTGAAATGATAATTTCAGCTCTTTTTAATTTAAACTTGACAGATTTTATCTTTTTATGTTAAACTAGAAGAAGATTATTCTTACTTAGGAGTAGATATGCGCATTATTTATCTTTGCATTGGATTCATTTCTTTAGCTTTAGCAATCGTTGGAGTTGTCTTTGCCACTATTACCGACAACACCCTTTCTCTTGTTGTCAATTGCTTGTTTTTCAAAATCTTCTAAACGTTTTGAAGATTGGCTCTATCATACCAAGCTCTATCAAACCTATGTTGCGGACTTTAGAGAAACTAAGTCTATTGCGCGTGAACGAAAGAAGAAGATTATCGTATCGATTTATATTTTGATGGGAATCTCCATTTATTTTGCTCCGCTCTTACCTGTAAAAATTGCTTTAGGCTGCTTAACAGTATTTATAACCTATTATCTCTTTAAGGTAATACCAGATAAAGAATAGCTTAAAAAAGTCATGATTTTCCTTGATAAAAAGTAGGGGTTACTTAAAACAATATGATATAATAATATCAAAGAAACCTTCAAGGAGTATCAAATGATTTACGAATTTTGTGCTGAAAATGTAACCTTGCTTGAAAAGGCTATGCAAGCTGGAGCTCGCCGTATTGAGCTCTGTGATAATTTAGCAGTTGGTGGAACGACACCAAGCTACGGAGTAACCAAGGCAGCTGTTGAACTTGCATCAAACTACGATACGACTATCATGACGATGATTCGTCCACGTGGTGGTGATTTTGTTTATAATGACCTCGAGATTTCTATTATGCTTGAGGATATTCGTCTAACTGCTCAAGCAGGTAGCCAAGGGGTTGTCTTTGGTGCCTTAACAGCAGATAAGAAATTGGATAAGGCTAACCTTGAAAAGTTGATTGCTGCATCTAAAGGTATGGAGATTGTCTTTCATATGGCTTTCGATGATTTGAGCGATGAAGAACAGTTGGAAGCCATTGATTGGCTCAGCCAGGCTGGTGTAACACGCATCCTCACTCGAGCTGGTGTATCTGGCGACTCTTTAGAGAAACGCTTTGCTCACTACCGCAGAATTTTAGAACACGCTGCAGGAAAAATTGAAATTTTACCTGGTGGGGGGATTGACATGGACAACCGTCAAACCTTTATCGATCAATTAGGTGTGACACAATTACATGGAACAAAGGTTGTCTTTTAAAAAATAGAAAGGGACTGCTAGCTTTTGGTAGCAGTTTTCGCTTATGTTTGAAATTTTTAAGGCCTATCAGTTTAATAGTAAAAAGGCTAAGGAGTATGGATTTATAGAAAATCAAGGTGTATGGACCTATAGTTCGACTATCTTGCAGGGAGATTTTCTCATGATGGTTACAGTTGAGGATGGGGACTTAAGTTTTCAAGTTTATGACCAAGAAACTGGCGAACTATATCCTCAAGTCCACATGGAAAGCATGAGAGGTACTTTTGTCGGAACTGTTCGAGAGGCTTGTTTAGAAGTTCTTTATGGCATTCGAAAGGCTTGTTTTGAGGTACAGGAATTTCTCTGTCCACAGACCAAGAGAATCATGGCGCTTGTTCAAGAAAAGTATGGCAATCAGCTGGAATATCTATGGGATAAATCGCCTGATACGGCTGTTTTGCGCCATGAAGAAAATCAGAAGTGGTATGCTATTTTAATGAGAATTCCTTGGGATAGGCTAGATAAGGGGAGAGAAGGGCTAGTGGAAGCAGTCAACCTCAAACACGACCAAGTAGCTGACTTGCTTTCACAAAACGGGATTTATCCAGCCTTTCATATGAATAAACGCTATTGGATTAGTCTTCCACTCGATGACACTCTAACTGACGAAAAAGTCCTTGAATTATTTGAGAGAAGTTGGTTTTTGACTTCTAAGAAATAAATAAACATATTTGAGTTTTCAAATACTTTCAATTCGCAAAATATTCTTTATTGAAGAAATTTTCAGAAAATATTGGATTTTTTCTTGACAAGTGATTTTTCCTATGCTAGAATACTAAACAAGACATCAAACAAAGGAGAAAGTCAAACATGAAAACAGCTAAGTTTAATCAATTTGCTTTGTTGTTGAGGTACTCGGACTAGTGCAAAAGCATTAGTCCTGTTTGGCTTACCAAGCGGGAGTAAATCAACATCTCGCTTGGAACTCCGAGCGAGATGTTTTTTCTATATCGAAAATGTGAAGGGAGAATTCTCATGCGTGTAGTTGAGTTTTTAGATACCAGTCTCCGAGATGGTGAGCAGACACCAGGTGTCAATTTTTCAATAAAGGAAAAGGTTGCTATAGCAAAACAGCTAGAGAAATGGGGAATTTCAGCAATTGAAGCTGGTTTTCCAGCTGCTAGTCCAGATTCATTTACAGCTGTTCAAGAAATCGCTAAAGCCATGAAAAAAACAGCAGTGACAGGCTTAGCTCGTTCTGTTAAATCAGACATTGACGCTTGTTATGAAGCACTTAAAGATGCAAAGTATCCTCAGATTCACGTCTTTATCGCTACCAGTCCAATTCACCGTAAGTATAAGCTCAATAAGACTAAGGAAGAGATTTTGGAAGCGATCAGTGAACATGTTTCCTATGCACGGAGTAAGTTTGAAGTAGTAGAATTCTCTCCAGAAGATGCTACTAGAACTGAGCTGGACTTTCTCCTACAAGTCGTTCAAACTGCGGTTGATGCGGGTGCGACTTATATCAATATTCCTGATACGGTTGGATTACGACGCCAGAAGAGTATGGTGCTATATTCAAATACTTGATTGAGAATGTCAAGACTAATCGTCAGATTATCTATTCTCCTCACTGTCATGATGACCTCGGAATGGCAGTAGCAAATAGCCTTGCAGCTGTAAAGAATGGTGCAGGACGTGTCGAAGGAACCATTAACGGTATTGGAGAACGAGCTGGGAATGCTGCTTTAGAAGAAATAGCAGTAGCTCTCAATATTCGCCAAGATTATTACCAAGCAGAGACAAGTATCGTCCTAAACGAAACGATTAATACGTCCGAAATGGTCTCTCGCTTCTCAGGGATTCCAGTTCCTAAAAATAAAGCAGTTGTCGGTGGAAATGCCTTCTCTCATGAATCAGGTATTCACCAAGATGGCGTTCTTAAAAATCCTCTTACTTATGAAATCATCACACCTGAACTGGTGGGTGTCAAGAGCAACAGTCTTCCACTTGGGAAATTGTCTGGTCGCCATGCCTTTGTAGAAAAACTGAGAGAACTGGCCTTAGACTTCACAGAAGAGGATATCAAGCCACTTTTTGCTAAGTTCAAGGCTTTGGCAGATAAGAAGCAAGAAGTCACAGACGCGGATATTCGTGCTCTGGTAGCTGGAACCATGGTTGAAAACCCAGAAGGTTTCCACTTTGATGATTTACAACTTCAAACCCATGCGGAAAATGAAATTGAAGCGACTGTCAGATTGGCTAATTTGGACGGTGAGAAAGTCGACTTTAATGCGACTGGACAAGGTTCTGTTGAGGCTATCTTTAACGCTGTTGACAAATTCTTCAACCAATCTGTTCGCCTTGTATCCTACACCATTGATGCGGTAACGGATGGAATCGATGCTCAGGCAAGGGTTTTGGTTACTGTTGAAAATAGAGAAACAGAAACAATATTTAACGCAGCTGGAATTGATTTCGATGTGTTGAAGGCTTCAGCTATTGCCTACATCAATGCCAATACTTTTGTTCAAAAAGAGAATACCGGAGAGATAGGTCCAAATATTTCCTATCGCGACATGCCTAGTCTTTAAAGGAGAATACCATGACAAAGAAAATTGTTGCCCTAGCAGGTGATGGGATTGGACCAGAAATCATGGAAGCTGGTATAGAAGTTTTAGCATCTATAGCCAAAAAAACAGGCTTTGACTATGAGATAGATAGAAGACCTTTTGGAGGTGCAGGAATTGATGCTACAGGACACCCTTTACCAGAAGCAACTCTTAAGGCTGCTAGAGAAGCAGATGCTATCCTCCTTGCTGCAATAGGTAGTCCTCGGTATGATAATGCTACAGTTCGACCCGAACAAGGGCTTTTGGCACTCCGCAAGGAACTTAATCTTTATGCCAATATTCGTCCAGTTAAAATTTTTGATAGCCTTAAGCACTTATCGCCTCTCAAACCTGAACGAATTGCGGGTGTTGACTTTGTTGTAGTACGTGAGTTGACAGGTGGGATTTACTTTGGTGATCATATCCTTGAAGAGAAAAAAGCGCGTGATATCAATGATTATAGCTATGAGGAAGTAGAACGGATTATTCGTAAGGCTTTTGAAATCGCAAGAGTCGGAGAAAAATCCTTACCAGTATTGATAAGCAAAATGTTTTAGCGACATCGAAACTTTGGAGGAAAGTAGCTGACGAGGTTGCGCAAGATTTCCCTGATGTAACACTAGAGCATCAGCTGGTCGACTCAGCTGCCATGCTTATGATTACCAATCCAGCCAAGTTTGATGTTATCGTGACAGAGAATCTTTTCGGAGATATTCTCTCAGACGAATCAAGTGTTCTATCTGGTACACTTGGGGTTATGCCATCAGCCAGTCACTCTGAGAATGGACCGAGTCTCTATGAACCCATTCATGGTTCAGCGCCTGATATAGCAGGCCTAGGAATCGCCAATCCTATTTCTATGATTCTATCAGTTGCTATGATGTTGCGAGATAGTTTTGGACGATATGAGGATGCGGAGCGTATCGAAGATGCTGTTGAAGCAACTTTAGCTGCCGGAATTTTAACGAGAGATATAGGAGGACAGGCTTCTACCAAGGAAATGACGGAAGCCATCATTGAAAGATTATGAAGATAAATCAAGGAATTACTTTTGCTATTTTGATTTGGAATCTATTGGTATTTATGGTTTATGGTATTGACAAATCCAAAGCAAGAAAAGGTGCTTGGCGCATCCCTGAAAAATATTTATTATCATTTGCATTCTTGTGTGGTGGTTTTGGTGCTTGGTTGGCAGGAATCGTTTTTCATCACAAGACTAGAAAATGGTATTTTAAAACGGTTTGGTTCCTAGGAATAGTGACTACACTAGTAACTTTGTATTTGATATGGAGGTAATGGATGGCAGGAAAATCGATTTTTGATAAATTATGGGACCTCCATGTGATTACAGGAGAAGAGGGACAACCGCAACTCATGTATGTGGATCAACACTATATTCACGAAGTGACCAGTCCTCAAGCTTTTCAGGGATTGCGGGATGCAGGTCGCAGATTGAGACGACCAGACTTGACATTTGGAACCTTTGACCACAATGTTCCGACTGTCAATATCTACGATATTCGAGATGTAATCTCCAAAGCACAGATTGATAAGTTAGCTGAAAATGTTGAAGAGTTTGGAATCGAACATGCTGCCCACGGTTCAGAAAAGCAAGGTATCGTTCATATGGTTGGTCCAGAAACAGGAAGAACACAACCAGGAAAATTTATCGTCTGTGGTGATAGCCATACTGCAACTCACGGAGCTTTTGGAGCGATTGCCTTCGGTATTGGAACCAGTGAGGTTGAACATGTCTTTGCAACCCAAACCATTTGGCAGGTTAAACCCAAAAAAATGTTGGTGGAATTCACAGGAGTTCCTCAAAAAGGGGTTTATGCCAAAGATTTCATTCTAGCCTTAATTGCCAAATACGGTGTTGCTTGTGGTGTTGGCTACGTGGTGGAGTATCGGGGTCAGGCCATTGATGCACTTAGCATGGAAGAGCGTATGACCATCTGCAATATGTCTATCGAGTTTGGCTCTAAGATGGGAATTATGAATCCAGATCAGAGGACTTATGATTATTTGAAGGGTCGAGAGTGTGTTCCCAAGGACTTTGATGCAGCAGTAGCTGATTGGAAAAGACTGGTTAGTGATGAAGATGCCGTTTATGATAAGGTTATTTGTTTGGATGTCTCAGAATTGGCTCCTATGGTGACTTGGGGAACCAATCCTGCTATGGGTGTTGACTTTGATTCTAGTTTTCCAGAAATTAAGGATATGAATGATGAACGAGCCTATCATTACATGGATTTGCAACCAGGTCAAAAACCAGCAGATATCCAACTAGGTTATGTCTTTATTGGTTCTTGTACCAACGCTAGACTTAGTGATTTGCAACTGGCGGCTCGATTTGTAGAAGGGAAGAAGATCGCACCAAATTTGACGGCTATCGTGGTACCTGGTTCTCGACCAGTCAAGCGAGCTGCTGAGAAGTTAGGTTTGGACAAGGTATTCCTAGATGCTGGCTTTGAGTGGAGAGATCCAGGGTGTTCTATGTGTCTAGGAATGAATCCTGATAAAGTACCAGATGGTGTTCATTGTGCCTCAACTAGCAACCGTAACTTTGAGGATCGACAAGGATTTGGTGCTAAGACTCATCTCTGTAGTCCAGCCATGGCAGCTGCGGCAGCTATCGCAGGGCGCTTCGTAGATGTACGGCAAATGCCAGAAGCTCAGTAAGGAGAGGATATGGAGAAATTTACAGTTTATACGGGAACGACCGTTCCTCTCATGAATGACAATATTGATACCGACCAAATTCTTCCCAAGCAGTTTCTGAAGTTGATTGACAAGAAAGGTTTTGGCAAATACCTCATGTATGCTTGGCGTTATTTGGATGATAAGTATACTGAGGATCCAGACTTTGTCTTTAATCAGCCAGAGTACCGTAAGGCTACCATCCTTATCACGGGAGATAACTTTGGAGCTGGCTCTTCTAGAGAGCACGCAGCTTGGGCGCTAGCAGACTATGGTTTTAAGGTCGTAATTGCAGGATCTTTTGGAGATATTCATTACAATAATGAACTCAATAATGGCATGTTGCCTATTGTTCAGCCTAGGGAGGTTAGAGAAAAGCTAGCCCAACTCAAACCGACCGACCGGGTAACTGTAGACTTGGAACAACAAAAAATCATCTCACCAGTTGGGGAATTCACTTTCGAAATAGATAGCGAGTGGAAACACAAGCTCTTAAATGGTTTGGATGATATCGGTATTACTTTGCAGTATGAAGATTTGATTGCTGCCTATGAAAAACAACGACCAGCCTACTGGCAGGAATAGAAAAAAATAGAAAAGGAAATAGAACTATGACAAAACACATTCAATGGAACGGAACACTTTCACAAGAAGGCTATGACATTTTAAAAGGTGAGGGCGGATGTATCGTTTGTCCTACTAAGGTTGGTTACATCATTATGACTAGTGATAAGGCAGGACTTGAGCGTAAGTTTGAAGCCAAAGAACGTAACCGTAACAAACCAGGTGTTGTACTTTGTGGTAGCATGAACGAGCTACGCGCTTTAGCACAACTCAATCCAGAAATTGAAGCCTTCTATCAAAAACATTGGGACGAAGACATTCTCCTTGGTTGTATCCTTCCATGGAAACCAGAAGCTTTTGAAAAATTGAAAGCATACGGTGATGGCCGTGAAGAACTCATGACTGACGTTCGTGGAACGAGTTGTTTTGTCATTAAGTTTGGTAAAGCTGGTGAACAATTAGCTGCCAAACTTTGGGAAGAAGGGAAAATGGTCTACGCTTCATCTGCAAACCCTTCTGGAAAAGGAAATCGTGGTAAGGTTGAAGGTATCGGTCAACGTATCGAAGGAGCAGTGGATCTTGTCATCGAAGCAGACGACTATGTTGCTTCAATCCAGCCTGACAAAACAGTTGAAACTCGCTACGAGCAAGGTGTGATGGTCTCTATGGTCGATAAAGACGGCAAGCTCATTCCAGAGCAAGGAGGAGCACGCTCAACTTCACCAGCACCAGTTGTGATCCGTAAAGGACTTGACATTGATAAAATCATGATGCATCTGTCAGACACCTTTAACTCATGGGACTACCGTCAGGGTGAGTATTATTAAGATTTAAAAGAAGTCTAGTGTTAAGAGACATTGAAGCTCCTAACGCTGGGCTTTTTCTTTAGAAATTCTTTTCATTTTTTATAGGATATGATATTCTATATATGAAATATATAGTTTTTTATTCGAACATTATTATAAAAGGAGTAAGATTGATGCTGAAAAGAAAAGTCAGTTTGGAAGATTTTTATGCTTGGTACCAGGAAAATAAAATAAGATTAAGAGAAGATGCATCTAAATATAGTATTTACAATGAACAATTACGTGAAGAATTTCTTAAAGAGTGGCCGCTTGATAGAATTTTAACACTATCTATCGATGAATACGTCATTGGGAAAGGAGCTCAAAGTAATTCTTTTTGCTACGGTCTTGAGAGGGGGAAATACAAATCTTTATTTATGGGAATTGGAGGCGGAGGTTCTTCAAAATTTGGTATTTATTGGAATGAAAAAACAAAGAGTTATAAAGATCAAGCTAATAAAGTCATTCCTCTTTCAGAGTTGGATCATCGATTTACTAAATTAAAAACAGATTTGTACGAAATTATTAAAGAAGGTATTCATTTCAAATTTGATAATGCTATCTTTGATATGAAAAAGTCAACAAATGAATTTATTGGTCGTTCTGCGGTGGTGACAAAATTACTTTGTATTTATTCTGAGAATCATTCTTTTTTAGGGGTAAATATGAATAGTCAAAAGAGATTCTGGAACAAGCTACTTCCTCAAAAAAATCAAGGGGGGCCTTATCTTCAGAATCATGAGATTTGTCAACTCGTATTGCAAAAGTATCCTGAGCTGGAACCATCATTGTTGGGAAGTATCTTATTTGAATATTCAACACAATTTTTAGACGAAAAAGAAAAGAAAGAAGAAAAAATGTCTCTAGAATATAAGGTTTATTATCCATTGAGTCAAACTCTACTACAATCCAAAAACCTCATTCTTCGTGGTGCACCTGGTACAGGAAAAACTTATCTTGCTAAAGAAATTGCCAAAGAATTAACAGATGGCAACGAAGAACAAATCGGATTTGTACAGTTTCACCCATCCTATGATTATACGGATTTTGTGGAAGGTTTAAGACCAGTATCAAATGGGGATGGAGCTATTGAGTTTAGGCTACAGGATGGTATTTTTAAAGATTTTTGTCAGAAAGCAAAAGAAGCCCAATTGATTGGAGGACAAGATAATTTTGATGAGGCTTGGGATTCTTACTTAGAATATATAAATGTTGCTGAAGAAAAAGAATATATAACAAAAACATCTTACTTATCTGTTAATAGTAGACAAAATTTGTCAGTAAATTATGATAGTGGTGTTCCAGGATGGTCACTACCTCGCAAATATGTTTATGAGTTGTATAAAGATAAAAATTATAATAAGCAAGAATACTACAAAAGTGGTGGAAAAACTGTCCTAGAAACATTGAGAAAGAGATTTGGTCTGAAAGACTACCTTTCCCCAACAGAAATTGATACTGATAAGAAATTCGTCTTCATCATCGATGAGATCAATCGTGGTGAGATTTCTAAGATTTTTGGGGAACTATTTTTCTCTGTTGATCCTGGCTATCGTGGTGAAAAGGGGAGAGTTTCTACTCAATATGCCAATCTACACGAAAATGATGAAAAGTTTTATATCCCAGAAAATGTTTACATCATTGGAACTATGAATGATATTGACCGTTCGGTGGATACCTTTGATTTTGCCATGCGTCGTCGTTTCCGTTTTGTTGAAGTTACTGCTGAAAGCCAACTAGGCATGCTAGATGATGCTCTTGGTGATAAGGCTGAAGAAGCTAAAGCGCGTCTAAGAAACTTGAATGCTGAAATTGAAAAAGTTCAGGAATTAAACAGTCATTATCATATCGGACCAAGTTATTTCCTTAAACTGGAAGAAGTAGACTTTGACTATGAGTTGCTCTGGTCTGATTATCTGAAACCGCTCTTGGAAGATTACTTGCGAGGTTCTTACGAGGAAGTCGAAATTCTAGAGACATTGAAAAAGGCATTTGATTTGACAAGCAATGTGCAAAAAAATCAGGTAGTAACTGATAACAATGAAGGCGATGGAAATGAAGATGCGAATCACTGATAATCAGCATAAGATTATTAAAGAAGACTTTGTTGCAGAATATCCCAAAATAAGCCAACTTCTTTAGATAGAACATTAGGAAATCTTTCTCAAGAAGATAATATCTTTATTTTTCCAAGTGACCTAGAATATTCTCCGGACTTAGATAAGGACCAAAAAATCTTAGAAACTGTCAATCGGGAAATAAAGACAGGAAATGTCATTGGATTTCTTGGCTACGGTCAGGAGAGATTAACCATTTCTTCTCGTTTTTCAAACGAAAGTGATGACTATTTTTTGCATTACCTATTGCAGAAAGTTCTAAATATCAATCTTAATAGTTTAGATACTGCTTTGTCGCGTGAAGATAAGCTCTATCAACTTTTGATGTATCTATTTCCCAAGTATTTGCAAGCTGCTCTTCGAAAAGGTCATTATAAGGAATACCAGAGATTTTCCCATAATGATAGTCATATCAAGGGAGTAGTTGATGTAGGAAATCATCTCAAGAAAAATCTTCCTTTCACGGGAAATGTTGCCTATACAACAAGAGAGTTTGCTTTTGACAATCCGATAATGCAACTGATCCGTCACACAATTGAATTCATGAAGAATCAGAAAAGTATAGGGAGAGGAGTTCTTGAAAATCTCTCAACTAGCCGTGAAAATGTGGCAGAAATCGTGCGAGTAACGCCCTCTTATAAAATAGCTGATCGTGCTAAGATTATCAGACTAAATCAAACAAAACCTCTTCGTCATGCCTACTTTCGAGAGTACAGAAAATTACAAGAACTTTGTCTGATGATCCTAAATAGAGAAGAGCATGGTTTAGGATACCAAGAGCAAAAAATCCATGGTATACTTTTTGATGTTGCCTGGCTTTGGGAAGAGTATATTCATACCTTGTTGCCAGGAGAATTCATCCATCCTAGAAATAAGGATAGGACGGACGGTATTTCAGTATTTTCTAATCGTGAAAGAAAAGTATATCCAGATTTTTATGATAGAGAACGAAAGATTGTTCTAGATGCTAAATATAAAAAACTAGAATTGACTGAAAAGGGAATCAATCGTGATGATCTATTTCAATTGATTTCTTATGCTTATATCTTACAAGCAGAGAAAGCTGGCTTGATTTTCCCTAGCATAGATCAGACAGTAAGTAGTGAAATAGGAAAAGTTGAAGGTTATGGGGTCTTGCTTAAAAAGTGGTCTATCCAAGTCCCTCAGAAGGCGTCATCCTACAGCGAATTCTATGAAATGCTAGGGAAGTCAGAAAAAATTTTTCAAAATAATATAAAACAAAATTAGAGAGTCAATAAACTCTCTATTTTTTGTGAAACAACGAGTAAAATCCGAACGTTATAAATTTTAGGTTTCAAAATAATTGACAAAAACTTTACCTTAGTTTATAATCGTTAGAGGAAACGTCGGAAAAGGCGTAGTGATGCGCAAGCATAGGTAGGTCATTATAAAAGAAACGAGACATCGAAATGTTAAACGAATTTCCGATTTTTGACTATGAAGATATTCAGCTAATTCCTAATAAGTGTGTTCTTCAAAGTCGAGCAGAAGCTGACACACAAGTAACACTAGGGAAGCACACCTTTAAATTACCAGTTGTTCCTTCTAATATGCAAACTATCTTGGATGAAGATGTTGCAGAACAACTTGCAAAAGGTGGTTATTTCTATATCATGCATCGTTTTGATGAAGCTGGACGCATTCCTTTTGTGAAACGCATGCATGAAAAAGGGTTGATTGCTTCTATCTCTGTTGGTGTTAAAGATTACGAATATGATTTTGTTAGTCAATTAAAGGAAGATGCTCCAGAGTACATCACTATTGATATTGCTCATGGACATGCCGACAGCGTGATTTCAATGATTCAGCACATTAAGAAAGAATTGCCAGATACCTTTGTCATCGCCGGTAACGTTGGTACTCCCGAGGCAGTTCGTGAACTTGAAAATGCTGGAGCAGACGCTACTAAGGTCGGAATCGGTCCAGGTAAAGTATGTATCACTAAAGTAAAAACTGGTTTTGGTACTGGTGGTTGGCAGTTAGCAGCTCTTCGTTGGTGTGCTAAAGCTGCGCGTAAACCGATTATTGCTGATGGTGGGATCCGTACACACGGAGATATTGCCAAGTCAATCCGCTTTGGTGCAAGTATGGTTATGATTGGTTCTTTATTTGCAGGTCATATTGAAAGCCCTGGTAAAACTGTCGAAGTCGATGGTAAACAATTTAAAGAATACTATGGTTCCGCTTCAGAATACCAAAAAGGTGCCTATAAGAATGTCGAAGGTAAGAAAATTCTTCTTCCTGCCAAAGGACACTTACAAGATACCCTAACTGAGATGGAACAAGATTTGCAAAGTTCGATTTCTTATGCTGGAGGTCGAAAGGTAGCTGATCTTAGACATGTAGATTATGTGATTGTGAAGAACTCTATCTGGAATGGAGATGCTCACTAAAAATATGATTACTTATTTATGTCGCGAATTGGCGTGGCGTTTCTACAAGGTACCGTAAATACCTAACAATGAGTAAGTCGAAGAGAGATAAAAGAAGCAGTACTATCTGTTTCTATGTTTCCGAGGGACTTGCTTTGTGAGTCCCTTTTTATTTCGGAGGTTATTGTGAAATTACTAGAGGAACGTATTTTAAAAGATGGGAATATTCTAGGTGAGAATATTCTTAAGGTGGATTCATTCTTGACTCACCAAGTGGATTTTTCCTTATTGCGCGAGATTGGTCGCACTTTTGCAGAATATTTTAAAAATGCAGGTATTACCAAAGTCGTAACCATTGAAGCATCTGGAATTGCACCAGCTCTTTATGTAGCTGAGCAGTTGGATGTACCCATGATTTTTGCTAAGAAGGCAAAAAATATTACCATGAATGAAGGAATTTTGACTGCTGAGGTTTATTCTTTCACTAAACAAGTTACTAGTACCGTATCCATTGCAGGGAAGTTCTTATCTCCAGCAGATAAAGTATTAATTATTGATGATTTCTTGGCTAATGGTCAAGCAGCTAAAGGTTTGATTCAGATTATCGAACAAGCTGGTGCTACAGTCGAGGCCGTCGGGATTGTGATTGAAAAATCTTTCCAAGAAGGTCGTGAACTGTTAGAAAAATCAGGTCATCAGGTAGTATCACTTGCTCGTTTAGAGCGTTTTGAAAATGGAAGAGTTATCTTCAAGGAGGCAGACATCTAATGAATCAAAAAGAAAACCACTCAAAAGCGGCCGTATTGGGCTTGCAACACTTACTTGCTATGTACTCAGGTTCAATCCTAGTACCAATCATGATTGCAGGTGCCCTAGGTTACTCACCTCAACAACTGACATACCTTATCTCTACAGATATCTTTATGTGTGGGGTTGCAACTCTCTTACAATTGCAACTTAATAAATATTTTGGTGTTGGTTTACCTATTGTTCTTGGGGTAGCCTTCCAGTCTGTTGCTCCACTTATTATGATTGGACAAAGTCACGGTAGTGGTGCTATGTTTGGTGCCTTGATTGCTTCTGGTATTTATGTCGTTCTTGTAGCAGGTGTATTTTCTAAGATTGCTAATCTGTTCCCTTCAATCGTAACGGGTTCTGTCATTACAACAATCGGCTTGACCTTGATTCCAGTAGCTATTGGGAATATGGGAAATAACGTCGAAAAACCAACGGGACAAAGTTTGGCATTAGCAACAATCACCATTCTCATCATTCTTTTGGTCAATATCTTTACAAAAGGATTTATTAAGTCAATTTCTATTTTGATTGGTTTGATTGCAGGTACTATCATCGCTGCGACTATGGGCTTGGTTGATTTCTCTCCAGTAGCAGAAGCTCCACTTGTTCATATCCCGACTCCATTCTACTTTGGTGCTCCACAATTTGAGATTTCTTCTATTGTAATGATGTGTATTATCGCTACTGTATCAATGGTAGAATCAACTGGCGTATATCTTGCCCTTTCTGATATTACTAAAGATCCAATCGATAGCACTCGTCTCCGTAATGGTTATCGTGCTGAAGGTCTTGCTGTTTTACTTGGTGGACTTTTCAATACCTTCCCTTATACAGGTTTTTCACAAAACGTAGGTTTGGTGAAACTTTCAGGTATTCGTACCCGTTTACCAATCTACTACGCTGGTGGTTTCCTCATCTTACTTGGTCTCTTGCCTAAGTTCGGTGCTTTGGCACAGATTATCCCAAGTCCTGTTCTTGGTGGAGCCATGCTCGTTATGTTCGGTTTTGTTTCTCTACAAGGGATGCAAATCTTGGCACGTGTGGATTTTGAACATAATGAACATAACTTCCTCATTGCGGCAGTTTCTATTGCTGCTGGGGTTGGATTAAACGGAAGCAACCTCTTCAATACTCTACCAACAGAATTACAGATGTTCTTCTCAAATGGTATCGTCATTGCAAGTACAGTGGCCATCATTTTGAACGCTATTTTGAATCGTAAAAAATAAAAATAAATGAGAAGTGATAGAAATATCCTTCTCATTTTCTTTTTTAGAGCTTCTGTATTGTTTCTATGGTCCCTTTTATGGTAAAATGGTTCTATGAATGAAAGAATGAAAGAGCTCGTTGAGTTGCTCAATCGCTATGCGACAGAGTATTATACAAGTGATAACCCATCTGTATCTGATAGTGAGTATGATCGTCTTTATCGTGAACTGGTAGAGTTAGAAAAAGCTCACCCAGAGCAAGTCTTGCCAGATAGTCCAACCCACCGTGTTGGCGGTAAGATTCTAGATGGTTTTGAAAAATATAGTCATCAGTATCCTCTCTATAGTTTGCAGGATGCTTTTTCTCGTGAAGAGCTCGATGCCTTTGATGCGCGTGTTCGTAAAGAATTGGATGATGTTACTTATATCTGTGAGTTGAAGATTGATGGTTTATCGATTTCCTTGACTTATGAGCAAGGAATTTTTGTTGCTGGAGCTACTCGTGGTGATGGTTCAGTCGGCGAGAATATCACAGAAAACCTCAAACGAGTGAAAGACATTCCTTTATCATTATCTGAAAAAATAGATATAACAGTTCGTGGTGAATGTTATATGCCGAGAGCTTCCTTTGACCAGGTCAATCAATCTCGTCAAGAAAATGGGGAGCCAGAATTTGCCAATCCACGAAATGCTGCTGCAGGAACCCTTCGTCAATTAGATACAGCAGTAGTAGCTAAGCGCAATCTTGCAACCTTCCTCTATCAGGAAGCAAGTCCTTCAACTAGAGACAGCCAAGAGAAGGTTTTAAATCATCTGGAACAGTTGGGCTTTGTGGTTAACCCTAGACGACTATTAGCGCACAGTATGGATGAGGTTTGGCAGTTTATCCAAGAAGTAGGTCAAGAAAGAGACCAATTGCCATATGATATCGACGGTGTTGTTATTAAGGTCAACGACCTAGCCGGTCAAGAGCAACTTGGTTTTACAGTTAAAGCGCCTAAGTGGGCAGTCGCTTATAAGTTCCCTGCAGAAGAAAAAGAAGCAAAATTGCTTTCTGTTGACTGGACAGTAGGAAGAACTGGTGTCGTAACTCCGACTGCTAATCTTACTCCGGTGCAATTGGCAGGTACAACAGTTAGTCGTGCAACCCTGCATAATGTAGACTATATCGCTGAAAAGGATATCCGCAAGGATGATACTGTCATTGTCTACAAGGCAGGGGATATCATTCCCGCTGTCTTACGAGTGGTTGAGTCTAAGCGAGTGTCTGAGGAGAAACTAGATATTCCAACAAACTGTCCAAGTTGTGAGAGCAAGCTATTACACTTTGAAGATGAGGTGGCACTTCGTTGTATAAACCCACGTTGTCCAGCTCAAATCAAGGAAGGGTTGATTCACTTCGCCTCGCGTGATGCCATGAATATTTCTGGACTTGGACCATCTATCGTCGAGAAACTTTTTGCTACCGATTTGGTTAAAGATGTTGCAGATATATATCGTTTGACAGTTGAAGATTTCTCTTGTTAGACGGCATCAAGGAGAAATCCGCTCAAAAACTTTATCAGGCTATTCAAACTTCTAAAGAAAATTCTGCTGAAAAACTTTTGTTTGGTTTAGGCATTCGTCATGTTGGTAGCAAGGCAAGTCAGTTACTCTTACAACATTTCCATTCAATCGTATCACTTGCTCAAGCAAATCCTGAAGAAGTAGCAAGCATCGAAAGTCTGGGAAGTGTCATTGCTCAAAGTCTCCAATCTTATTTTGAGACTGAGGGTGCAAAAATTCTTTTAAGTGAATTGAAAGAATTAGGTGTTAATCTAGATTATAAAGGACAGGTCGTTGCAGCAGATGCTGCCTTATCAGGTCTAACTGTTGTATTGACAGGGAAACTTGAACGTCTTACTCGCTCGGAAGCCAAAAGCAAGCTCGAAAATCTTGGCGCTAAGGTAACGGGTAGCGTATCGAAGAAGACTGACCTTGTGGTAGCAGGAGCAGATGCAGGAAGCAAACTCCAAAAGGCACAAGAACTTGGAATTGAGATTCGAGATGAAGCTTGGTTGGAGAGTTTGTAAACAATATACACTACTAGCTTAGATGAACAGTTTAGATTCCTTTGTTCAACGAGAAAAAAGATACTATTTTTTAGAAAAATTTAACAATTAGAAATTAGGGAGAACTATGTACAATTATCCTGTACTTATTCATTATCATCGTAAGGATGAAGCATATCAGAGTTGCAACATTAGTAAAAGGCCAGCTGATTCAGTAGAATTTGTTAAAGAGCAAGAATACTTTGGAGAAAAATTTTCATTTACCCAATCAAGTGAAACACCTCTTGAACAAATGGTGTTTACAGTTGAAAAAGATGGAGTTACCAAAGAATATCCTATCCGATTCAATCATTATCCACTCTTAACAGAAGTTTGGATTTTAGATGGAGATGACACCGTTTATTATTCTGAAAATCCAGCCATTGCAAGTCCACACTATAAAGATCAAAATCCATTTGCTTTTGATAAAGCGATTAACAGTGCTAGTTTTGATCACCACTGGGGTTACCAAGGAGAGTTGGGATGCCAGGTTTCTGAAGAGGAAACAAGCTTTAAACTTTGGTCGCCAACAGCAACAACTGTACAAGTTGTAGTTTATGAATCAGCAAGTAATGATGCGGCTATCCTAAAGACTTATGAAATGCAACGTGGTAACAGTTATTCATATAGTCACAAGGATAATACAATTGGCGTTTGGAATTTGACAGTTCCTGAAAGTCTTGCTGGTCGTGCCTATCAATATCAGATTAATTTTCCACATCATCAATCATTGACACGAGATCCATATACCATTGCGACAAGTCCAGATGGCAAACGTTCAGCGATTCTTTCAGAAAAAGAACGTCAGGTTGAAGGTTTTGAAGTTAAGAATGGAACGGAAGCAACTTGGCGATTGGAAAATCCTTGTCAAGCGGTTGTTTACGAAATGCATATTCGTGACTTGACCAAGTCTGAAACTTCTGGTGTTGCTCCGGAATTAAGAGGAACATTCTTGGGTGCTGCTCAGACTGGAACAGTCAATCACTTCGGTCAGTCTACTGCATTTGACTACATCAAGGAACTTGGTGTTAACTATGTTCAACTGCAACCAATTGCTGATCGTCACAAAGAGTATGATGCAGATGGAAATGTGACCTACAACTGGGGTTACGATCCACAAAACTACAATGCACCAGAAACCAGCATGTCGACAAATCCAAATGATCCAGGTCAAGTTATCCGCGATTTGAAGACGATGATTCAAGCTTATCATGATGCTGGAATTGGCGTCATTATGGATGTGGTATACAACCATACGTTTTCAACTGTTGATGCCCCATTCCAAACAACCGTTCCAGACTATTATTACCGGATGAATCGCGATGGAAGTTATCAAAATGGTACAGGTGTAGGAAACGAAACTGCAAGTGAACACGAAATGTTCCGTAAGTACATGATTGATTCACTTCTTTATTGGGTGAATGAGTTTAATATTGATGGTTTCCGCTTTGATTTGATGGGAATCCATGATGTTAAAACGATGCAGATGATTCGTTGGGCAATGGATGAAGTCGATCCTAAAATTATCCTTTATGGAGAAGGCTGGGATATGGGAACTGGTCTTGCTCCTTATGATAAGGCTAAGAAAGACAATGCCTATCAGTTACCTAATATTGGCTTCTTCAATGATGATCAACGTAATGCGGTTAAGGGTGCTGAAGTTTATGGTGATATCAAATCAGGCTTCGTAAGTGGTGCTGCCACTGAACCAATTGTTGCCAAAGCTATCCTTGGTAGTCGTGAACTAGGCTCTTATCTAAGCCCTAACCAGGTTCTTAACTATGTAGAAGCCCACGATAACTACAATTTGCATGATTTGTTTAGAACACTTCATCCATCGGAGAGCGAAAAACGTATCATGAAGAAAGTAGAAACAGCAACGGCTATGAACCTCCTCATGCAAGGGATGGCCTTCATGGAACTGGGGCAAGAGTTTGGCCGTACTAAACTCGTAGCTACAGGCGAAAATGGAGAGTTGACTCATGATGATCGCGAACGTGCTATGAATAGTTACAATGCTCCTGATAGCGTCAACCAAGTTAACTGGGATCTAATCAATGAGCGTCAAGAAAGCATTGAATTTATTCGTCAGATTATAGATCTTAAAACAAAGACTAGTGCCTTTTCATATCCTACATACGAGGAAGTATACCGTCATGTCTTTGTTCACACAGCCATTGAAAATAGTGGCTGGATTGTCTATGAGATTCAGGGAACTAAAGAACATTTCTTGGTTGTATTTAATGCCAAAGGCGCATCTTTCTATTATGAAAATGCTGGAAATCTAGAAATGTTGGTTACAAATAGTCGTTCAAACCAAGAAAACACTCTTGATAATGTGAGCGTTGCAGTTATGAATGTTTTATCCTAAGTCTTAGATTGAAGACGGAGTCAATGAAATGTAGGGCAAAGCTATTTTGTAGAGTCCAATGAATGAACAAAAATGTTTCAAAGGCTCATTTCTACTAAAAATACGAGGTCGGGATTTTTGATCCCGGCCTATACTTCTAGAAAGTCTTCTTTGAAGTCGAAACTAAAATTTTCAGAAAAAGTAGTTCATTTTCAAGTGCTGGACAGATAGAAAAAAGCAGAAGTTTCATTATTAATTGAATTAAAATTAGAAAAGTTCATTACTTATAGTGGGAGTTACTTATGGATATCAATACAATTACTCTGGAAAAATTCATCACCTTAAATGAAGAGGAGAAACTTCAGTGTCTCAAAGACATTAAGCATACCTACCAATTCGAAAAGATAAAGGAAATCATCTCAGAAATTGGTTTAGAAAATTTAAGTGGTCAAGTACTTAGTGAACTAGCCAAAGTTTGTAATAATTGGAGTCAATTTGAAGAGGCAAAAACAGTTTTAGAGATAGTCTCTGAAGAAGATAGGGATGCTATTTGGTATTATAGAAATGGTTTTACCCATTGGCGTTTATCTAGTGACCCGAAGAATGATTTTGAAACTGAAGCTAATCAGGCTCTAGCTTTATTAGAAAATGCTATCAAAAATGCTGATTCCTCAACAAATCCAGTCATTGAATGGTGTATTGAGTTGGTTAAAGTAGGTTCTCTAAAGGAAGTTCTTGAAGCTAAGCCAGCAGATTATCCCTTGCTAGAAAAATACTATTTTGAAGATGTTAATGAAACTAATCAAGAAATGACAATTGCGCAGAATAAAAAATTATACATTATACAAGAATATTATACA
>BNJS01000907.1_pt1 | contig 178593 bp, 160 predicted proteins | sample 8540461 | NCBI WGS metagenome assembly BNJS01 (sample SAMD00202454, study PRJDB9452) | human saliva metagenome | isolation source: human saliva | place: Japan
AGTAGATGCTTGCAGGTGCAGGAGGTAAACTGTGTACGTAGCTGCGATATTATATAAAGGACATTGTAGCTTTGTGTATTCATCAGTGAAATTGGCAGAACTCAAACGCGCTAAAGAGAGGTGTATTTATTATAGAAACTTGTTTGATAGAAGATTCTAAAACGATTAAGGTTTAAAATACAGCCGATAGACTTTTTGATAGATGCACCTTTTTCGGGATTAGGGTGTTAAAGAAACCTGATAGCAAATGGAAAATAGATGAAAATTTTATCAATAGAATAAAAACTGAACAAGAATATATTTTGTGAATTATGCCAAAATATTGAAAAAGGTGTTTAAATGTTATGCAAATGTTCTGTTTTCCATCAGTGTGAGATATGTTCAGAATTTTTATTAAATAATTCAGAATATCACTTGATGAGAGAAGAAAGTATTATGCCAGAGTGAAGGTTATGATGAAGCTTCTACATGGCGTGATAGATAAATGAGTCCGGTTTTAACCGACTTTTTATTTTATATACTGGACAAATGTGATTATCTCTTCTCTTTCGTGAGTAAAGTCCTTAGCTGCCAAGAGACGCTATGAAATATCGTAGCCGACTGGCCCTGAGAGATTCCTCAAAAGTAAGAGCAAACATGAGATCCTTTTAGATTGTCTCCCCAAAAATGAAAAATGGCCAAAGATGACCAATAGAGTTGATAATGAAGCAGTGCCCATTGTTCTTCCTAAAGTGCTAGAGATAGAATCATTAAATAATTGTGTTATATTTCTATTTTTAGGCTCTTTAAGAGGTGATCTCTAAGTCTACGTCAAAGATAATCACAGTGTCGGTGATACAATATCCCAAAACGGTGAGGATTAGCATGTCAATGAAAGTCTTGATTGATTTCCATATTGAAAGGCATTACATTATAAAATAGAGAGTGGAGCTCCTAATACTAAAATAGTACACTAAATGCTAGCCCTAATGCTTAGCTCCTAGGGAGAAAGTGCCATTTTCTAAATCTTATTAACCAGTATGTGAGGCGATATACCTAATAGAAGTCTAGTGCGAGCTAAAAGCTCCTCCTGTTTTAACTATCATCAACTACAGTAGGTCCTACTTTGGTTGATGAAATGATTCCTAATGGATTTGTGGTCTGTAGTTTTGAAAGTCTTTCTAGTGAAATTCCATCTGGGAGATAGATTTTCAATCAAGATGTAATTTTGCTCAATTTCTCGTCTGCACTTAAAGATTCGTCATCAATTTTATAATCGGTAGTGATAATTGGTGGCAGTCATTCCCAAAAGTTTTAATGTCAATAGAGACTACTTTCGCTTCGTCAATTATGAAAATACTTGAGAAAGGCTTTCTTTGATCTGTTCTGGGTCTACGGAGTTCCTCAAATCTCACGTACAAAGCTTCTTCCCACCTGTGAAATCAATACCATATTTGAAAGCCAAATTCGTAAAGATAGAACCGATGGAAATCACAACTAATGCAAGAGGAAACAATGCAAGCGATTTTTCTTTTTCCTACATCAGCCAAGCATTTCTGAACAAATGGTCATAGGATGTCACACGGATAGAGAGTTTGCCTTTTTCTAATCGGTGATCGTCACTCTTGACATCAATACTGATGTGAAGAAAGTCATAATGAGACCTATGAGCAGGGTTACTGCAAGGCACCTTGTATGGGACCTGTCCGAATATATATACAATACTACAGCGGTAGAGTATAGAGGTCAGTTGTCCATCTATAATTGCGGAAAGAGTCGTCACTAAAATCCATCAGCATACGCTTGTTTGATGTACCTGCAAAAAGTTGTTCTTTGGTGCGTTCATAAATAATCACATTAGCATCTACCGCCATTGCCATTGTTAGAAACAATTCACCGCTATTCCCTGGTAAAGTGAGGTGTAGCATCCACCAGAGTCCATAATTCCGAAATAGGAAGAATAGATTAGAAAAATCATGCGATTACTGCATAAATACCAGCTCCTGCCATAGTATATAACAATGCCAATGTAAGCAATGACAATAAACGCCAGCTACGAAATGACCAAAGCCTGCCTGGATAGATTCTCTCACCGAGCGAATGGTCCTACCACATCGCCCTGAACGAGTTTTAGCACTTGCAGGAGTTTGCTCGTTCCTAAAGACGATTAACTAAATCGTTGCTTCCTCTCTTCTGTGAAGTTTCCAGAGATTTGAGCGCCCATTAGGTATTGTTCATTTACATTAGGAGCAATGTATACTTTTGGTTGTCCAATGTCACTGCGATAGGTCTTTCCTACATCGTATTGAGAGATTTCCATTCCTTAGTTCCATTGGCATCCATTTGCATATCCACAACTATTCTTCTATGCTGGTCGTAATCTGCTGGCGAGACTCTGCGGCTCCATCAATTTGGAGCTGTTAATGTACGCGCAACGCATAAAGAGAGATAGATATTCAGGGTTGTGGGACTCTGGTTTTATAAGCCCACATAAAATTCTGTATATTTCAGATTACTTGGGTCTGCCATCGCAGGCTGATTTTAGCTTCCTAAAATTTCTATTTCATCTGTTGCAGTATCAGACGGTTTGCTTACTGCACAGCACTACTATAGATGGGTTATGTCAGTTTAGACATTTTGAAAAGTTTAAGTTTTTATTTACCCCAATGAATCACCTTTAACGATACCGTAGATGAGAGCTGTTCCCAAATGACGAACAATTTCGTTGTTGTAGAAACTTCCAGAATTGTAATTTAGCAGAAGTTTGTAGAAGTTGTTTAACAATCTGTCGATGTCTTTATGCAGGCATTTCTAAAATTCTTCCTGTTCAGGGACCTGCTGAACGAGTGGGCTGGGTCTGCGCCCATTTTATCAATACGAGTCCTGATTACTTCATAGGGGAATACTTTTGATTTTTTGTAATTATGTTTTACATCTTGGTCAGAAGTATTAAATTTAATTTCTGGCTTAAATTTTGGGGTGCCAAAACTCGGAGCTGATAGTTTAGATTTGTCTCTTTTCTATTTACAATATCAAATTGGTGAAAAATCTTCAATATAGGTTTTTAGAGTTTTTTTTGAGCCTGTCAGTTCTCTTCAAAGCTTGATTAAAATAGTAGAATAATTTGTGAGATTATTGACCAAATCTCTTTGATTAATTTCTAAAAAGCACATTGATGCTCTCTCTCAGGTCAAGGCCTAGCTTTCATCTCTCTTTCTTTTGTGCATCGGCACAGGGAGAGTTTAGTAAATCCCTAGATTGAGAGTGTGTCTTTACTCTAATTTACGGTCTAATTCTTTTAGGTATTTTTCCTGGTTATTTCCTGCGATGGCCTTTTTGCTGTCCGTTTCTACTTTATAGCATACCAAGTAGAGCAAAAGTTCATTTGCACTAGAATTAATCCAAGAGCAGTAGCAATAATCGTAATGAGTCCCTTTTCCTTGCATTTCGTTGTTTTAATAAAATTAAATTAGTGGCAAAGATAATTATTTTATCTCATGAATGTGAAATAAAAATCTTTTGACACATCAGTAAGCACCAAAAGATTTTGAATTATGATAAAGAAAGCAAATTATCGTTTTCATTATCTTACTGATAGGATGATTCCACCGTCATCTGCTTACGCATGATATACACACCTCCTTTAGGATGATTAATGGAAAATTGATACGAGTGAGATGCTATTAGGGTGCTCTGATTTTAGTAATCGTCCAGACATATCGTATACCGAAACATTTTTCTATATTATGTGTGCAAAACCTAGATTGACTAGGTTTCTAAATCTGTGTCCGTTAGATGCGATATGCAGAGAATTTAGAGGTCATTCGTTTGATGGTCTCTGTTTCTGAGCTAATCTATCATATCCTGTAGGCAGATAGTAGAATAATTTTGCTGATTAGCGGCAATATTGCCTATCATTATTTCACTAGATTGCTTTATGCATACCTCTATCGGTATAGATCCGCCGTAGGATTGTATCGATTAAGCACTTGTTCCACATTATCTACGAGGTGTCTCCTGGGTAGCAACAGCCTAAAGGGTTATTGATATCAATTTCCAAGGTAAAATATCTCATTAGTTGAGATATTAGTAATTCTCAAATCAAGGTCATTGACCAATTTGGAGGTCTATTGTGTAGTTATCAGTAGAGTTATTTGAATATTTTTGAAAGATGGATCTGTCCAGAAATGCTTACCTTTTAGAGGTTCAGAACCATTAGATTCCATAGATTTTATCTATTGATTTATTGGCTAAAACTTTGTACTTCAAAGATAATTTTGTCATTGCTTTTAGCTACTAGTAATTCTGCTCCTTTTTAGCGTCTGCATCATACCAGACCAAGCATCTGGACCTGGAAAAGCTACCTGCTTCTCTGGTAGCGTGAAATGAAGCAGATTTTGGCTGATGCAGCGTTGAGGGTTTGGTTATTAAACAGTGACTTTGTAAATTTCTAACCATAAAGCGCAATTCCTGTAACCTGTGGAGCTGAAAAAGATGTGCCACTGTAAACTCTTGGACCTCATAGCCAATGATTACTTCCTGTAGGTATTAGTAGATGCAAACTATAACATCCACTCTACATACTTGCGATATCAGGTTTTATAAGCTCCATCATCGCGAGGTCCTGCACTGCTATAACTTGCTTTTACCACATCAGTAGCTTGAGTACCATCTTGGTTGTTAGTGGTTATCAGTAGCACCTACTGTTGGTTAGTGTAGCCACTGAGCGCAAGGTGGAATGCAATCGTATCCTTTGTGAGCAGTTGTTTTCAGAATTTTTATCATTAGGAGAAAATTTTTGATGCCACCATTATCGTAGTACTCTTTTGTATTATCAGAGCCGTCACAGAAGGAATTTCTGCAGCTTTTGCGTAACAATCATGTGAGGGTTATTGAAAACAATGTCGTCGATGAGCTGAGTCAGTCAGTGTAGTAGGTTCCATTTCAGGTCTATAGCTTTTCTTTGTAATGGGGTTGTATTCTCCATTCCAAATACACATATCTTTCACATTTCCATCCAACATCATATCCGTAAGAGTGATTTTGATAGGTAAGTCAGAGGATGCAAGAAGTCTTTTGCAAGACACTTTTGGATAGTCTTCTCCTTTCTAGTGTAGATTCTCATATGAATCAAAAGAGTGCTCGTGAGAAGCCATACCCTTTGGATTTTCCATAAAAGTTAGGAATTGCTCTAGCCTGCTCTCCAATTACACTTGTTACTCCCATGTATGATCATGATAAGTATAGTATAGCATCTTGCTCCTTGTGGTGACTCTTGTGCTATTAGCATCCTCCAGTAAAGCTTGGTGTTTTTCCATATACGCGACCACCACTGCATTGAAGACGGATATATGGATGCCTTTTAGCTATTGAAACTTTCCGTTAAGACCTGTATAGTCCCATTATTGATATGCATCTACATTTGTATGATTTGGTCGCATCAAAGGAGACAAAAATAGGGTTGCCCCTCGGAGCTTCCAACTTTATTTCTTTTTGAGATTAAATCTTTTTGAAATTTATTTGAGCTCTCTTTTGTGTAGAGTTTGTACTATTACTCTGAAGAGATGCGTTGTTATAAATGTATAAATCATCTGAGCCTGTGTATTCGCCCTTTTTCGTCTTCCAGCTTTTTGGTTGAGTTAGTTTATTAGGTGTTTGTTAAGCAGAAAACTAAATTGCCCCAAACTGATTATAGCAAGTAATATGGATTTTCTCATAAAATACTATTTTCAGTAAACAATTATGCAATATATAAAAGATGATATTAAATGAGGATTTGTTTATATGAATTCTCACAATAGATATTATTGTGTATTATCAGTCATAAAACCTTTGAATATTTCAAAGGTAGATTAACAACAAATTATGGAAATCAGTGGGCCTCACCTGGGCCTGGAAACCAGGGACTTAATCTGATTATGAGTCAGTTGACTCTCAACCAACTGAGTTATAGGGCCTAAAAACAAAACTAAGTTGTAATAATATAACTGTTGTTGTTTATCGGTTTGCAAATGTAGATAAATTTTTAATATCTCACCAAGAAAAATGATGAAGTGAGAATAAAAATAATTTTGACTGATGAGAAGCATGTATTGATAGGAGATGTTAAAGGAGGAATATGGCATAGAAAGGATTAATATATTTTATTATATTTGTCGTAGGGCTTTTTACTTAAAATGAAAAAGAGCTACAAGAACTGGAAAATTGATGAAGTTTTTAATAAGTATATGATGAGTGCAGAAACTTTAGGTAGTAATACTACAACTAATAAACCCAAATGGATTAGGGTAAAACTTCCTACAGGGAAAATTATAGAGAATTGAGGTCACTGGTGGATAAGTATAAGTTGAATACTATTTGCCAAAAGTGGTTCTTGTCCCTAATATGGGGAGTGCTGGGAGAGGGAACTGCTACTTTTTATGATTTTAGGAATATATGTACTCGTTCGTGTGTGGTTTTTGTGGAGTGAAGACAGAAAACCAATGGAGGTAAATTGGGAAGAGCCAGAAAAAGTAGCTCGGTCTATTAAGTTAATGAAAATAAAACATGCAGTTTTGACTTCGGTGGATAGAGATGATTTGAAGGACATGGGCTCAATTCTTTGGGCGGAAACGTGAATGCAGTGAGAAGAATTGCACCAGGGACGACATTGGAAACGTTTATTCCAGATTTTCAAGGAATAACAAAGAATATTGATAGGGTGGTAGAGGTAGCTCCAGAGTGATTTCTCATAACATGGAAACAGTGAAAAGATTAACTAGAGAAGTGAGAATCCAGGCGAAATATGAAAAGAGTTTAGATGTACTGAAATATATTAAAAGATTCAGGACAGAGGAGGACGAAAAACAGGAATTATGCTGGGGCTTGAGGTGAAGAAAAGGAGAGGTTTTTCAGACGATAGAAGATATTAGAAAAGCGAAATGTAGATGTGATTACTTTGAGCAATATCTTCAGCCGAGTAAGAAGCATTTGCCAGTGAAAAGATTTATACCATTAGAAGAGTTTGAGGAATATAGAGTTTTGCGGAAGGCTTAGGGTTTAGGCATGTGGAGAGTTCTCCATTGGTGAGAAGCTCTTATCGTGCAGATAGACATGTTTTTAATCTTTTAAAAAAATAATAAAACAATCAAATAAATTTAGAGTAAAATGAAAATTTCAACATTAGGAATTTCTGTATTAGCAGGAGCATACAATCTTGTTCTACACAGAAAGTAGTAAAGAATGATTTACCTTTGCAAGAAGAAGTAAAAATGACAGTAAAAAGAGCATCAGCATGACCATGGAATCAGTATAGAATTTATGGATAAGTCTGTAAGACCACAAGATGATTTTTATAATTATGTTAATGGTGGTTGGATGAAAACGGCTGTTATCCCAGCAGATAAATCATCTTGGGGTCTTTTTAATGAGTTGAGAGAGAAAACAGATGAAAATTCTCTTTCTATCTTAAAAAAATATTCTTACTGAGAAAATACGAGAAAGGAACAGAAGGTCAAAAGATTCAGGATTTGTATGCAACTTACATGGATATGGATAAGCGTAATGCAGATGGAATAAATCCAATTAAAGAGGATTTGGCAAAAATAGATGCGATCAAAAACATGAAAGATCTTCAAAAGTATCTTATAGAAGCGGTGAAAGAAGAAAATAATCCTTTATTTGATTGGGGTATTAGTGGGGATTTGAAAAATTCTAAGATGAATGCAGTATATTTAAGTTCGGCATCTCTTGGTTTAGGTAAGGATTATTATCAAAAAGAGAATGAGGATAACTCGTAAAACTCTTGAGGAATATACGAAAATATGTAGCCTCTTTGTTAGAAATTATAGGAGAGAAAAATGCAACTGAAAAAGCACAAAGAGTTGTAGCTCTTGAAAAAGTTTTTGCTAAAACTTACCTTACTAATGAAGAAGGGCGGGATGCTAATAAGCGTTATAATCCCAAAACTATGGAAGAACTAGCGAAAATTAGTAAGAATATTAACTTTGGTGAATTATCTCAAAGGAGCTGGGAGTAAATACGGATAGAGTAATTATTGGGGAGTTGAAATATTATGAGAATTTAGATAAGATTTATTAATCCTAATAATTTAGAACTGATAAAAGATTATTTGAAAGTGCATTTGGTTTCAGATAATACAGCTTATTTGAATCAGCGTCTTGATGATTTGAGTTTTGCATTTTATGGACAGTATCTTCAAGGACAACAAGTACAGAGACCGATGGATAAGAGGGCTTTAAGTCTGATTAATGGTAGATTAGGTGAGGCGTTTGGGAAGATTTATGTACAGAAATATTTTTCTCCAGAAGCTAAAAAAAGAAATGGAGGTGATGATTGATTATTTAAAAAAATCTTATCGCCAGCATATCAATAATTTAGATTGGATGTCTGCGACAACTAAAAGAAAAGGCGTTGGAGAAATTAAGTAAATTTAATGTTAAAAATAGCTTATCCAGATAAAGTGGGAAGATTATTCTAAATTAGTGATAGAATCTCCCAAAATGATGGAGCAAATCTTTATTCTAATTTGAAAAATATCGTGAAAAATGGGATTATGAAAAAGCATTAGAAAAATAGGAAAACCTGTGGATAAAACCAAATGGGGAATGAGTCCACAAACGGTAAATGCTTATTATAGCCCATTAAATAACGAAATTGTATTTCCTGCAGCTATTTTGCAAGCTCCGTTTTTGATTTCAAGGCAGACCCAGCGGTTAATTTTGGAGGAATTGGTGCTGTGATTGGGCATGAAATTGCTCACGGATTTGATGATGGAGGAGCTCGATTTTGATGGAGATGGAAATTTAAATAATTGGTGGACAGAAGAAGATAAGAAAAATTTTGAAGTCAAAGTTAAGCAGTTAGCAGATCAATTTAGCAAATATGAACCAGTAAAGGGGAATTTTGTGAATGGAGTATTTACAAGTGGTGAAAATATTGCTGATTTGGCAGGTGTAGCTATTGCTTATGATGCTTTTACAAATGTATTTGAAAGATAAAGGTAATCAAGAATTGATTAGTGGGTATAGTCAGAATCAAAGATTTTTCTTGAGTTGGGCAACGATATGGAGAACAAAATCAACGGAGAAGTATATGATTAACCAAGTGAAAAACAGACCCTCATACTCCAGGGTACTTCCGTGCTTTTTGCACCACTAACAAATGTAGATGCTTTTTATGAAGCTTTTTGATGTTAAAGAAGGAGATAAACATTATAAAAAAAGCCAGAGGATAGAATTAAAATATGGTAAGAAAAAGAGCCTATTCAAAAACGGGAATAGGTTTTTATTCAGGATAAAAACTAAATAATAAAATATTCATTTTTAGAGATGAAAAAGTTTTTATAATTAAGATAAAAAGTTAGTTTTAGAAAAGAAATTATAAAAATTCAGTAAATTTGCGATATTTAATATTTTTGAAGAATGCCTCCAAAAAGTCAAGATAAAAATTACAACATAAAAAGAGAGAGAATACATAGAAGTCTACGGAGCAAGGGAACATAATCTAAAAATATAGATGTGAAAATCCCTAGAAATGAGTTGGTAGTGATTACAGGTCTTTCAGGGTCTGGGAAATCTTCATTGGCTTTTTGATACTATTTTCGCAGAGGGACAGAGGCGTATATAGAAACCTTTTCGGCTTTATGCAAGACAATTTTTGGGGGAGTTAGAACGCCCTCGATGTGGATAAAATAGAAGGGCTTTCTCCTGTAGTAGCGATAGAGCGAAAACTACAAATAAAAATCCTCGCTCTACTGTAGGGACGGTTACGGAGCTTTTATGATTTTCTTAGGTTGCTTTTTGCTCGTGTTTCAGATGCTTATTCGTTGGAAAATAGGGGAGCAGATGGCTATACTGAAGAGCAGATTTTGGACAGTATCCAAAAGGATTATAAAGATGAGAAAGTTTTGCTTCTAGCCCCAGTAGATAGGGGAAGGAAGGGACATTATCATGAATTATTTATCCAGTTGGCAGGGTATGGACAAGCAAGGATAGATGGTAGTTTTACAAGATATAGAATACGATTTGAAACTGATCGGTATAAAAATCATGATATAGAAGTGGTGATTGACCGATGGATAGTGGGAGATACAGCTTCTGAGATGAGAATGGCAAAATCATTGAAAACAGCTTTTGACAAATGGGAGATGGAGGGTGATGATTCAGAAACTGGGAGCTGATGAGTTTCAATATTTTTCTAAGGATTTGATGGATATTAGTACTGGGAAAGCATTGCCTATTCCAGAGCCGAATACTTTTTCTTTAACTCACCAAAGGGAAGTTGTGATACTTGTAAAGGGTTGGGAGTGATAAAGAAAATTAATCCTGAATATTTGTTGCAGATCCTAAATTATCTATTAGCCAGAGTGCATTATTGCCGTTAGAAGCTCATAAGTTTAGTAAATGGGTTTTTGTCTCAAATTAGTAATATATTAGAGGTTTTGGGTTGGATTGAAAACTCCATATCAGGATATTCCTAAAGAAGGCTTTGGATTATATTTTTATGGTTGTCAAAAAGGAATTTGAACGAGATCTCAAAAACATGCAGGAATTTCTAAAAATAAAAATAAACTTTTTGAAGGGTTAGTGCCCTTGTTGGAAAAAGTTATTGAAGATAAGGAAAATTACAGTGCTGCTCAAATAGAAAGGATTTTGCAAAGAAGAAATTTGTCCAAGTTGTAAAAGGGCAGGCTTCGCTCGAGAGTTTGAGCATTCAAAATTGCAGAAAAAGCATTGCTGAGGTTAATGCAATGAGTCTTTTGGAATTAAAGATTGGCTCAAAGAGATTAGAGAAAAATTTAGTGAGAAAATAAAATTATTGCTCATGAAATTTTAAAAAGAAATAGAAACAAGATTACAATTTTTATTAGATGTAGGCTTGGAATACCTTAGTCTTAGCAGTTCTAGGACATTATCAGGTGGTGAGTCTCAAAGAATCCGTTTAGCGACGCAGATTGGTTCGCGTGAGTTTGGTTAATGTCCTTTTATATTCTTGATGAGCCGAGCATTGGACTTCACCAACGGGATAATGAGAGATTGATTAAGTCTCTGAAAATTTAAAGGGATTTGGGAAATTCGGTCACTGGTAGTGGAGCATGACAAAGATATGATTTTAGAAGCTGATGAGGTTTTAGATATTGGTCCAAAAGCTGGAAGCATGGAGGGAGGTGCTTTGGCAAGGTTCTCCAAAGGATTTGATAAAAGCTAAAACAATTACAGCGGATTATCTTACAGGCCGAAGGTCTATAAAAATACCTTCTAAAAGAAGATGATGGAAATGGAAATTTTCTCACACTGAGGGCATCAGGAAATAATCTGAAAGAATGTAGATTTGGAGATTCCATTAGAAAGATTAGTTGTAGTAACGGGTATCTCTGGAAGTGGAAAAGTCGTCATTAATCAATGGACACTTTATCCTATTCTTAACAAGCATTTTATCGTGGAGTTCAAGAACCTTTGCCTTATCAAAGTATTGAGGGATTAGAATTTATAGACAAAGTAGTAGATGTGGATCAAGCACCAATAGGACGGACTCCTGTTCTAATCCTGCAACTTATACGGGAGTTTTTCAGATATTCGCAATCTTTTTGCGGAACTTCCTGAAAGTAAAATTAGAGGATATAAGTCCGAGATTTTTCTTTTAATGTCAGGCGGAAGATGTGAAGTTTGCCAAGGTGGGGGCTTAAAAGGTAATAATGAACTTTTTGCTAGATGTTTTATGTTCATTGTGAGGCTTGTAACGGAAAAACGCTTTTAATAGAGAGACTTTAGAAGTTCGCTATAAAGGAAAAATCTATTTCTGATATTTTAGAAATGACTATTGATGAGAGCTGTCGAGTCAACCTATGCCTAAAATTTATAATAAAAGTAAAAACACTGAAAGATGTGGGTTTGGGATATATTACATTGGGACAACAATCCACGACACTGTCAGGAGGAGGAGGCACAGAGAATAAAATTAGCTAGAACTTTCAAAAACAGACAGTAGTAGTACTTTTATATTTTAGATGAACCTACAACAGGGCTACATTTGAAGATGTGAAAAATATTGATGGATGCCATAAATCAGTTGGTGGAGTTGGGAAATTCTTCATTATTATTGAGCATAATATGGATGTGATAAAATTGGCAGACCATATCATAGATATAGGTCCTGAAGGTGGAAAAGCATGGTGGACAAATTATCTTTGAGAAGAGACTATGAAGAAATTGTCCAATGATTTCGCTCACAGGTTTGTTCTTGAGAAATGTAAGGTTGTTTAATAAAAGCTAAAGTTCCAAATATTTTGTTTTAGAGAGTATTTTCATGTCTCGAAATATTTTGTTTCAAGAGATTTTTATTTCATTAATTTAAAATAATTCTAAATAAAAATTTGTCTATTGAGTCAAAATTATTAGATTTGCTTCAACTTTTAAATTTGAAAATAGAATAAATATGAATAGACGACAATTACGGCCTTTTATCGGCATTGTGCGTGGCGTGATGAATGCTCAAATAGATTCTCTAAATGTAAAAACAGTAGGATATAGATGAGTTAGTGATCACGGAACAATGAAAAGAAGTGAGTAAACTGTCAAAGTCCTGTGCCAGTAGAAATCTATACTCCTAAATTTTTCTCATCCACTCGAATTTAATAGAAGCGGTAGCGATGATTAATGGAGTCAGACCTGAGATTCATTGTTCGGTTTGCGAACTTCAGATATTAAAATAAATGGGTTAGATGGTCCTTTATACGATGGTTTTAATAAGATGGTATGCCTATCGTAAGTTCATTATCTACCGTATATGGATTAGTGTGGGATTCCTAACGCTTTGATACAGATAGGATAGAATTGGTGAGTGTCCTGCATCTTCACTATATATGGTTCTGAAGCTAAATGTGGGATGATTACTATTATTATTACTAAAAATGTATTGTCTGCACCTCCAACTTTACAGCGGATGTATGAAGTGGAACTACTTGGGGCTGGAACTTAATGCTGATGTGGGAGCGAAATTTAATTTAGGTAGTAGTTTCATCATTATTGAGTAAAGTTCGTCACTTTTTATATAATAATAGAGTAGATTACAATAATGATAATTTCATGGATATTACTTGCGAAGAAGAGAACATCTGTTTCAATAAATGGAATTTTCAAAAGAAAAGAAGGGAGACAAGCTCTGCAGCATTGAGATATATGTATGAGGATCGTGCAGGAGGGAGATGCAATGGAATCACTCTTATCGTGGTACTGATGATGTTTATGGAGAAAGTATTTACACCAACCGTTTTGAGGCACCTGGAGCATATCAGTTACCATTGAAGGAAAAGTGATTTTACACAATTTTCGTGCATAACTATCATTTTCAAAGATTCTTTCTACGGGAGATAGAAGTTTTATAAGGCAAAACAAAGTGTAGCTTTTGGTCGCTTGATATTGGAGATCCTATATTTGGAAAACTGCATGACTTGCTGCATTGGTCTCAGGATTCCGTTATACTTTATTATGATGATAATTCAGTGAGGACGCTTTCTGCAGATGGTAGTTAATCAACCCCAAAATATTTGTTGCCAGGAGTATTTGCTATACAAGACCAATGGAAAGTAGGAGAGCGTAATACTTCATGTGTTAGGTATCGTTTTGATTAAGGATAAACCATAAAGGGATTCTAAATTCTCCGAGAGTTGCATGGAAAACACATATTTAGAGAGCATCATATTAGAACTAGTGGGAACATGGTTTGAGTGGTTAAACCTTTTTACGGAAGACCATTCTGCATTGACAGAGGTCAAGACAAGTAGTTATTGAGGAAGAATTGTAGCTCGAGAAATCAATGAATTTTCAATGTAAATCATAAGTTTATCTAAATGTTGTTTGAGACGCTGTTTGAATTTTGATACATCTATATTTTTATTCTCATTTTAGTAATAAAATTGTGGGTGATTTTTGAAAACAGATTCAGATAAGACATCTTTATAAAAATCTTAATGGTTATGCAAAAATAGAGGAATATCTACCAATATAGATTGGAGTTTGGGTAAGATTTGAGATGTCATTAGGTGCTACTTACATGGATGTGTTTTAGAGTACAAAGATGGAAAGAATTAGACAACTTCACGCTCTAAATGGAGTGGAGTTTATTCTGTTGAGTTATGCAAATTACTGATGATTTTCATGGTGGATTTAACGGGGCAAATTTATGGACCAATGAGTTATCCGTAGTAGAAAATGACTTCAGACCTGAGTATTCACCCATGGTATTCTATCGCGAATATCAAAGCATCGAAGAAAATAGCTAAAAATTTGGAAATCTATGGAGGAATTAAAAACATACTAATTTCAAACCTAAAAACTCTATTTTGAGACCGTTCGATCCTTTTGATAAAAGTAAGGATGATGTGGTAAATAATCCGAATGGATATACTGTTTGATACAACTTATGGTTATGCTTCTCTACAAGGAATAAGAGGATTCTTAGGGTTAAGTTATATAATTAAATAAAAATGAATAAAAACTAAAAATACTTTTTATAATGCTTGTTTTCCATTTTGGAAAAGCTCAAATTAGCATAAATACACTAGAAGAAGTAGAATATCTCCGTGCAGAGAAAAATGAAACCCGTAGTGGTTTTATTTTCCCACGGATTATTATGAGTGTCCATATTCAGAAACGGAATTTGGAAAAATTACCAGTAGGTTTTGGGACAAAGTATATTTTGTTAGTATTAATCCTGAGAAATATAAAAAGGATATTGTTTTTAGGGAAACGATATGAGTTTATTTCTAATGGTTCTTCAGGACTTCATCAGATTGCGTATGAATGGGCTGGTAAGAGAGTTCCCTGCTATCCATTTTGGACTTTTATTGATGAAAAATCAGATTTACTTATGAAGGTATGATTGAAAATAGAGGAATTACAAGGACTTTTTTAGTTTTTCATAATGCTGTTTTAGTGGTTGTAAAGGGCAATCTTAATTTTAAGATTGCCCTTTTATTTTACCTAGTATTTTATCTAAATATTGTCTTGTTGGATAAATTTTCATGATTTCAAACAAAAACAAACACTAAAACTAATGTAGGGTTTGTAGATTAGATTAACAAGTTGGTGTTGGAAATTAGGTAGGAAATAAACTATACCGATAGATACACTACATAAAAGCTACAGCCCAAAGCATAGACCAGAAAGGAAACACTTTGAAATGATGATAATTAAAAATGATTTTAACGAGATTGAAGAGGTCAGGGAGCAGTGGCATAAGCTATTGCGATTCCGAAAAATTCTAAATCAGTATAAAATCAAGAAGATGAGTTTAATCAATTGTTAGACATGCTAAAATTAGCATGAAAAGAGTATTGTATTTGTAGAATCTGGATAGTGAAATAATATGACTGTTAAATCCCGTAGCCAAAATCAAAACAGCATGGTGCAACCGATAATCGAGAGGATAGGTTCGGCCTGTTGGAGTAAAAATTCCATTTTTCATAAAGTGAGTCAGAAACGGAAAGCCTATAATGATGCATGAAAATAAAATCAATCCTAAGAAAAATAAACTTAATGAAGTTTCTATGAAAACTATCAAGTTCATGAAGTGTATTTTCGGTAAGATGTTTGTTAATCATCGGAGCGGAGATATTATAAAGCCCCATTTGTGGGATGTTAATGAAAGTGCCACGATGGAGTAAATGTTGCTATACAGGCCGTTTTGTTCAAAACTAATGTGTTCGCTAATCATCACATTAGCAATTTTTAGGGTCAAAAACTACCGATATTCCCATAAAAGCACTATATATTAAAATCTGGTGCCAAAAGTTGGTTCTGCTTAAAAATATTCTGTGTTAAAATCAAAAGTGAAATTTTTCTAATTGATTATTATAAAGAAACAACCGAGCATTGCCACAGAAGCTGATGAATAGAAACAAAGCCCAGTTTTCGGGATCTCAATGACTGAAAAAGCTACAATATTGGCAATTTTTGGAAAAAGATTTTCAAAAATGTCGAATAGCGATTCGTTTATAATTGAAATATATTTATTCAGAACCGTAGAAATAGATAGTATTAGGGCAAAATTAAGAATTTAGCATTCCAATTTTCACTATAGATTGGGGAACAGGGTGAAAATCAGAAAATAGAATATGGTAAAAATGATAAAATTAAATAAAATCCCCAGTAGAGAGGAAGAAAGCATATTTTGATGTTTTTCCATCTGGGTTTTGAGCGATTTAACATTAGAAAAGGAAATTCCAAAAACTACGATGGAACGAGCATTTCTGCCATTGGAAAGATAAATCTCAATTTCCCATAAAAACTCCATATCATGAGGGAAAATGAAGAAGTTGGCAAAAAGTTCCGAGTAAAATCGAAAATATCCTCAAAGAGAGTTTTATTCCTTGTCTTACGATAACGCTCATGAATCAATATGAAGATGATATTTTAATATATCGGCTATCATCTTTTGCTAAAGATAGTGTTTTGTTGGGTTAGAATTTCAGGAGTCAGAGGTTCAAGAGCAAATTTTTCTCGGTGTAAATAATGAGCAGTATAGCCTAATTTAATTATTTTACGAAATAACTTCCCAAAATGTTTTCTTGATGAAAATTCTTGCTCTATTTTTACCATAAGTGTTGGTTTGTAATGATTTATATGGTTTCATTAGCTCTATTTAACAAGTTTAGGTTCTTGCCCTACAATATCTATTTTGATAAAAGTCTAAACAGGGGATCTCTTTTGGGTTATCCAATCATCTAATCGTATAGATTGAGTTTTTGAGAATATATTTTGGTATATTCATTTTCTGGAGAAATTTCTTTTTAATGTAGCTTTTTCAAACAGTTCTTCGGTATCAATAATAGGAAAAAGAAAGGGTTGAAGTTTCTGTTTTTTGTCAGATAGGGCAAGAGGTTCAAAAATTTATTTTAGGGAATAATTTTTGAGTTTTTGTATAATTTTTATTCGGCTCAAAAGCGCAAATATTTTTCAGGAAAAAGTATATAATCTAAATAATAAACATAATTTCCAATTCCTGCTCCAATGTCTAAAAACACTGCTTTTTGTGGAAGAAACTCTTTGAGCCAAAAGGAGTTCTGGTTCTACATTTCTTTCAAAAACATTATCTCTCGTCAGCTGAATGAGGTTTTTGTAAAAGCCTACTTTATAGATAGTCGGAGAGATGAAAGAGAAGTTTTTGGGCTAAACTATAATAAGGGATTAAACATTAGAAAAATATAATTTTTAGTAATTAACATCAAAATAATAAAATAAAAACATAATTCATAAAATTTTTGTATTTTTGAAAAGAAGTTTTGGCACATTATTATCATATAACAAAAAGTAGATATAATTTTTAATTCTATAAAAATATGGTTAGATAAGACATACATTGCGGTTATTTATTCTGGACACTATTTATAGTATCATGTAGTCCATTTAGAGTAGTTTCTGATTATGATAAGAATGTAGATTTTCTCAATACAAGAGTTATCAAATTTCAAATTTAGGAGAATTAAATTTGAATGATATTGACCAAAGCAGAGTGCTGGGTGAGTTGAATAGACAATTAGCATTAAAAATATTCATTCATCAGATACACCAGATTTGAAAATTGAGATAAAAGAGCGAGTCATAAAATAGTTAGAGATAATTACATTACCTGAGTATCAATTTTTGGTAGTTGGGGTAGTTGGTTTGAGTGGAGGAACAGGCATCGGAAGAACTTTTTCTAAAGAATATACTTTAGGGACATTAGTTTTTGAATTTATAGATGCAAACAGGTAAAGTTAGTTTGGCAAGGAATAGGAAGTGGTTTAAAAGTAGATTCTCCAAAATCTAAACAGAACAAATTCAAAAATGATTGAAAATGATGAATTTTCCTCCGAGAAAATAAAAGGAAGAACCACCAATCAAAGGTGGTTTCTTTTATTAGGATTGTTGAAAATTTTTAATTTTGCTTTTTGTACATTGATTTATGAAAATATATATAACGATATTATCCATGCAGTATTGTTGTCTATTTCTTTGGCCTACTTATGGTATTCCATTTTTATATTTGTAGCATTCGTTCCTTTGTTGTTTATGGAACATTTTTGTTTCTCAAGATATTGTTAAAAGAAAAAGGTTGGGTGATTTTTGGGTGTTCATATCTTGCCTTTATGATTTGGAATATCGTTACGACAGGTTGGCTATATTATGCTCAAAAATCCAGATGGCAGTCCAGCTCTGATGGCAGTGATTTTTCCCTGTTTTGGTTAATTCATTATTAATGTCCGCTACATTTCAGTTTTATTATTGGTTCAAAATCAAAACTATCAATAAGTTTAGTGTGGTGGTATGGATGTGTTTGAAAAATTCCATATGGAGTGGGGAATTCACTTGGCCTTTGGCTTAATTTAGGTAATGTTTTGCTGATTATCCTCAATTGATTCAGTGGTATGACACTTTTGGAGCTACTGGGGAAGTTTTTGGATTCTTATCGTTAATGGTTTGATATTCTATGGTTTAAGAACAATTAAGAATTAGAAATCAAAAAGATTTGTAGGATATTTTAGGATTGATATTAGGAATTATCATCATTCCGATGCTTTTTCATTGTTGAAATATAAAAATTTTGATGAAAAAAATCTGTAGGGGAAGGTAAAGGTGATGATGTTACAACCTAACCTTGATCCATATACTGAGAAATATCAAAAAGATAGTTTGCAAATTGTGCAAGAGTTGTTAGATTTAGCTCAAAACTCTTCGAGAAAATGAGATTATTATATCGCTCCTGAGACAGCATTTCCAGGTTCAGGTGGACTTTCCGAGAAGGGTTTTCATCATAGCCAATCTATTCATTTGGTTCAAGATTTTTAATGAATCATCCGAAATCACTTTTTGTAGGCGGAGTTTCTACTATAACATTTATAGAAGTGAGGAAGAAAAACAGAAACTTCAAACATATTATCCCCAGCATAATTTTTGGATTGATCATTATAATTCAGCGATGCAAATTATTCCTTATCAGAATTCTGAAATTTATCATAAAGGTAAATTAGTTCCAGGGTGGAGATTTTTCCATACATGAATATTTTAAAGCCTCTTTAGGTGATGCTATGTTAGAATTTTGAGGGCGGTAACATCTTTGGGAAGGGATAAAGATAGAAAGATATTTCTTAATTCATATCAACAAGGAAAACCAGCACCTATCATTTGTTATGAATCTATTTATGGAGATTTTGTTACAGAATATGTTAAAAAGGGGCTAATTTCTTGGCGATTATGACGAATGATTCTTGGTGGGGAGTTTCATCAGGACATAAGCAATTGTTGGCTTATGCAAGACTTCGAGCGATAGAAACAAGGAGAAATTGCTCGTGCGGCTAATAGTGGATTTCTGCTCATATAGATGCGAGAGGAGAGATTTTTGAGCCAAACATTGTATGGACAAAAACAGCATTAACAGCTATATATAAAAATTGTATCAAGGGAGAGTATTTATGTTAGGATAGGGAGATATTTTTCTGAGGTAAGTATTTTAATTTTTGGAGTTTTGTTAGTGTTTAAATTTTTAGACTAATGGTTGATAAAGATCATAAAAAGTTTGTATAGATTGTTACTTTTGCAAAAATTAAGGTGTAGAAAAATAATTATTAGAGCATATAGATATAGTCAAGAATTTGTCAATTACAGGAAAGCGTGCAATGGTGGAAACCATGTGTCTCACGCTAACAACAAGACGAAAAAGAAGATTTGAAATTAATCTTCTTGAGAAGAAGTTTTATCTTCCTGAGCAAGATAGACACATTACCTTAAAAGTGTCAGCTCACGGATTGAGAGTTATCAACAGATAGGGATTGAAGAAGCTTTAGAAAGAGCAGTAAGAAACGGATTTATTAAATAATTAAAAATGGCTAAAAGGAAATAGAGTTCAAGTAATTCTTGAATGCACAGAGCATAAAGAAAGTGGATTGGCAGGTATGTCTCGTTACATTACTACAAAAATAAGAAGAACACTGACAGAGCGTTTAGAGCTTAAGAAATACAACTCGTTCTTAAAAATATACTGTTCATAAGGAGATTAAATAATTTTAATAAAGGTTATTAGCGATGGCAAAAAGTAGTAGCATCCTCAAAAGATGGTTCATCTAAAAAGATGACGAAAGTAGTAAAAATGGTAAAATCTCCTAAAACAGGAGCTTACATTTTTGAAGAAAAAGTAATGAATGCAGATGAAGTGCAAAGATAAGAATTATTTCTTTTATTAACAAATTTATTTTTGAAATTATTTGATGATATTCAGAAAAGTTTCTTGTTTTTCTATGATTTTATTGTCTTTATCTACATATATATAAGTAGGGTGTTCCGTGAATATTATAAACTTTCAGCAGCTTTTGCTTTTCCAGCCTTTTTAATTTGGAATCATTTATCCACGGTAAGGCATTAGTTTTGTTCATAGATTTTTGGTCAGAATCTCAAAGAAATAGCTACTACCCTCGATTCCTTTGATTTTAGAAGGGAATAAATTTCTCACATAATAGGAAGTTCTTGATAAACAATGTGGACAAGTAGAAGACCAAAATAAACCACTTTTTATTTGCCTTTATTCCGCTGAGTTTTTGGCTTTGTGTTTTTGGCATGAGCCGTAAAAGTATAATCTTCAAAAGTAGCACCTATCTCTGTGTTTTATCAGATTTAATGCTCGCTTTTTAGATTTTTGGTTAATTTCACAAGTTGGCATTGAGGCTTTTTATAATATTTTTCTTTTTCTGCTTTTATCCATAAATGTCAAAAATATTTAATAATTCCGCTAAAACAGTCTGCCCTCTTTGGAGTTTCTAAATCCAAAATTATCAAGTAATTTATCAACTCTGCATTAGATTTTTCGCGAGATAAATTTTTAAGGAAATTGATAAGCACAGGTCTTATGAGTGATGAGCTTAACAACTCACCCACCTGAAGATTATTGCATAAGCTCTGTGAAGAAAAGTCTATAAGCGGGATTCGGAGTGTATTTGCTGTTCTTGTATAAAATTCTGTGAAAGAGTTTTCCTCTGTATTGTTTTTTCATTGTTTCAAGTTTTGATTTTCTTCATTTAGAGGTCCTACCAAAATCAGTTTGATTTTTCATGTAAAAATTTTTAATTTGTTTCAAAACAGGTAAAAATATGTTCAATTTTATCTTTTGATGATAAATAATGTCCCCATTTTTATTCGGCTTCATCGTTGAAATTAATGCTTTAAATTTTATCAGATTCTGCATTAAGTTTCTTCATTTCTATATTTTTATTCTCAGAAATAAAAATTTGTAGAATGATTGCTTTTTGGGAAATACATGCTTTTGAGCATTCCTTTATAAGGGGACGCAAATTATGCACTTTTCCATCTCTGTTTAGGTGGCATAGATATCTCTAGAACCATTAAGTGTATAAATCATCACTTCTTTTCTGTAAAATCTTAGAAACCTCTATTGAGATATTAAATTGAGGTAAGTTTTCTATGCTTAAACTGTAATGATAAAATTATTTTTATAACCCAGATAATAAAAAAACTTCATAGAATTTTCTATGAGTTTTATCTTATGAATTTGTAATTCTTTTATTTCTTTCATTATAGTATATCCTATAACAAGTAAGAATGCTACTATCATAAGAATGCTCTTCCTTACTACACATACCAGGAGCTTTTACATTGATAGTATAATCGGTATTTGTAGTAATATCTGTGGTAGCATATACTAATCTTCCAGATACATTATATACTTGTATATCAGCTTGAGATATATATATAACCTATTTTTGTGTAGAACTATTTGCTATATTGCTTGGTTTTACAGTTTCTGGAGTTTTTATTACTGCTTCCTTTCTTTTTAGACTTAGGAGCTTGTTTCAATATACTACAAAACGCTTTGTTATATCTTCATCTGCGATAAAATTATATGTTTTAGAAGGATCTATTCTCGTTTTCGCTTTTGGTATCTAGTAAGAAAACAGAAGGTTTTTTAACTTCATTGAATACTACCTTCGTATATAAGTTGAACCAATTGATAAGTTTCACCATGCGTTAAATTATTAAACCAACTCCTAATGGTTTCTACTATAAGATAAACTATTAAATCCATTAATTTTTACTGTCGTAAGCTATTTCATTAGGTATTTACAACATAAAGATAGGTCACTAGTGCTCTGATTCTTTGTTATGTTGTTCACTAAATGATGTTCCTATAATGTATTATCTTTTGCTAATGACAATTTAATTGATGAAGTCTAATCCAAATTTGCTGTTCTAGAAAAAGTAGACATCGATCTAAACCCGGTCCCCATGGTTACAAGATCAGTAGAAATAGTTGTTTTTGCAGAGGCATGATCAAAAGTTTTATGATTATCGTTGAAATCTACTTTATATTCACAACTTGTTCCTAATGCCGTATAATGGGAAAATATAATTGGAATGTTTCTGTAGGTCTTATAAGGAGTGCTTCATCTCCAGTCCATTTGTACCATCAAATTTAGAGATAATAACTTTGTACTTTACTAATAGTTCCTGATAACGGCCCCAATCATCATCATAACTATTTGTTCTTTGATAAACTATCAAAGTTCCTGTTGCGGTCTTTATAGTAGATTTCACCATTATTCAATATTTTTAACCAAGCATTAACTCCATCAAAGCAGATAAATCTAGATTGATGTATAAGGGTTACCAAATCTGTAGGTATTTTAGCGTATTCTATCTTCTGTATAACATATCCTAAATAAGATTGATACTCATCATATGGTTTCGTAATTTTTCCATGTATTATACTTTGCACTTGTAAATTGCTTTTCTGTTGCTCTGTTGATAATCCCTTTGCTGTCCTTGAGTAACTTTTCCAGTAAAGTTCCTTTATGGAAATGATACCTTTATTGCAGAGCGCATATTAGCCTCTACTAAATTAAGATTATAAATGTCACCTGCTTTAAAAGTATCAGTGCTTAATAAGGCATCATGGAATTTATTGTTATCCCATTTTGTAAGGGTCATCTTATATCTATTAGCACAAATTGTATTTAGTTGACAATCTCCTCTAAATAAACTAGTAGACATATTAAAAGAATTCATAAGATAATTTACAGTATCTACATAAGATAACTAGTTTCATAAGTTGTCCAAAGTAGTTACTAGATGCAGCAGGTCTTTGTACCGTCATTCTTGCAGTAGCATCAGCCAGCAGATTAATATTTTACCTGTCCATAATCTTTAGCCCCATATACATTTCAAATTCTTTGCCTTCATTGTCAGTGTTATTAGTACTTTTTATGTAATTTCCTACAATGGTGATATCGCCTTTGTTTTCATTGTTTTTTCTTTATTTGAGTCTAACCAATCTCCACCTATACACTGACGCACCCAGAACAAAAACTTTGCATCACTTCCTACATAAGTAGTTCAGCATTAATTGCAAAACTGCAGCTAACGCCCTAAAGTTAATAATTTTCTTCATTTAGTATATACCGTATTTATTCTATAGAAAATTGATTGTACAATCTGGTAGTTGTGAAAACATAATCGTACGTTACAAAAGACATACAGGATGTGCACAGATAGGTAACTTTATTGTATTGGTATACCGACTTTTCTTTGTTCCTCATTATCTATGAATAATCAATGCTGTCAAATGTGATAAAATATTTCTACTTGTATGAGTGAAATATACTGCTTTCACTTATTATTCATATCTTCGTCACTTTGTGAAAATTACTTTTTAACTGTGACTTGTATCAAATGAGAAAAGCTATGGCTTTTACTGTTTCTTATTTGCTTTTGAGTTTTATACAAGTAAAGGCAGATGAAGGAACGTGGCTCACAGACAGCTTATCAAGCGTCTAAATGGCGTAGATAAGGCAAAAAGAGGGCTGGAAACTGACGCCAGGAAGAAATCTACGCAGTGACAATTCAAGCTTTAAAAGACGCCATTGTGAGCTTTGGAGGTTTTTGTACGGGAGAGATTGTATCTAAAGAAGGTCTTATCTTTACGAATCACCATTGTGGATATGGTTCCATTGGTTGCACTCTCCACGCAGAGAAAGATCATTTGACGAATGGTTTTTGGGCAATGAATAAGAAAGAAGAACTCCATGCAAAAGATCTTTATGTAGATTTTTGGTAAGAATGGGAGATGCTACCGAAAGAATCAATGCTAAACTGAATAATAATATGTCTGTTGCACAAAGACAAGCTGTTATTAACAAGGAATTTAAGGTTATTGAGGCTGAAAATAATGAAAACGGAAAATATACTGTGGTTACAAAATCTTTTTATTGAAATGATTTTACTACTTGGTTTACAAGATTAGTAGATGTGAGAACGCCTACAAGTTCTATTGGAAATTCGGTGGAGATACGGATAATTGGGAGTGGCTAAGACACACGGGAGATTTCGCTGTATTTAGAGTGTATGGAGAGCTCAGAAACCCTGCAGAGTATTCCGTAAATAATACCCTCTGAAACCTAAACATCATTTGCCTGTTTCTCTGAAAGGTATTCAGCCGAATGATTTTACAATGATGGTAGGTTACCCTGGTAGAACGAACAGATACCTAACTTCTTGGAATTGGAGCAATTGATTAGCCAAAGATTAGTCCAGCATGGGTAGATGCTTCCAAAGTAGCAATGGATGCCATGAAACCACATATGGATAAAATCAAGGAATTAAACTAAATTACGCAAGTTCATATTCTGGTACTGCAAACTATTGGAAAAACAGGCAGGACTATCAGAGTCTGTGATTAATAATAAGGTTGTTGATTCAAAAAGAACTAGAAAAGGTATTTCAAGAGGGCAGAAAAGCCAGAACAAAGATACCATGCACATGTACTTCATCACATAAGGTTACTATGCAAAACTAACGAGAAATGTAGAACTTAACTATTTAGATTATTTCTAGGAAGGTCTGTTTATGCTACGAAACCCTATGTTTTAGGAGAAAAATTAAAGTTTTTCTTCTCAAGATGCTAATGGACAAGCTGCAATGAGAGCAAAATTAGAAGCAGAGGTAGAAATGACTATGATGGATTTCATCAAGCAGAAATAGGTTTATTAAAGATTTATTGAAAGTTTATCACAAAAGTAGATGCTCGTTATCAATTGCCAGTGATTAAATACATTAAAATAGAACATTTAGTGCAAATGGCTGCTCAATCAATCTTTGCAAATAAAGAAAGTGTTTGAGCCATTAACAATCCTAATAAAGAGAAATTAGAAGCTGACCCGCTTTATAAATTCTCTGCTATGGTGATAGAAGAAGCTCATTTGATTGCGTTAATATGCTCAAGATGATGAAATTTTGAGAAAACACTAGATTATTTATAGATGGACTTAGAAAATCTCACCCAGAGAAAAATTCTATCCTGATGCGAATAGCACCATGAGATTAACTTACGGAAAGGTAGGAACACTCCTGTAGAAAAGACAGAAACTTCACAGGAATTAAAGGGAAGACAATTATTATACCGACCTAAAAGGATTGCGAAATACAAAAAAGGTGATGAAGAGTTTGACCTACCGCAAAGACTTTTTGAGCTTTATAAAAAGAAAGATTACGGACAATATAAAGACAAAAAGGTTATTTACCAGTGAACTTCTTGTCTGATAATGATATCACGGAGGTAACTCCGGTTCTCTTATTCTTAATGCAGAAGGGCATCTCATTGGTCTTGCGTTTGATGGAATAGTGAGGCGTTGAGTGGAGATATCATCTTTGAGCCAGGTCTGCAAAAATTATCAATGTAGATGCGCGTTTCGTGCTTTGGATTATTGATAAATATGCAGGAGCAAAACATTTGATTGATGAAATGACAATCGTTAAATAATCTTATTACATTTATAGTATAATTTTAACTATATATGTTGATTGGAAAATCCACAAATCTATCTTGTGGATTTTTTTATATCGATAAAAAGAAAATGATTATTTTGCAGTTTATTTTATATCAAGTGGTTTAGATTATTATAAAAAAACAAGCCAAAACCAAACAAAAGAACATAGGAAATTCTTAGATGGACTAAAAATAAAACCACCAAAAATTTAGATTATTTGCAAGATACTCATGAAGAAGTCTTTGAGGGAAGTCAATTGTTTGGAGGTGCTAACTGTAAAACCACAGGACCGCTGTTTATCGAGAGTATATTGATAGAATTCAAGCATCTGAATGAAACCTGCTGATTTTGAACAAAAATTTTCTCCGTATAGATGAGGATAATGATAAGGTCTTGCAAAATCTCCCTTTGTTTTTTTCTTAATGAGGATAATACTTGCTCCATCTATGAGGCGACCGAAAGTTGTAGAGAATATCCTCATACTGACCGCAAAAATTCTATCAAATCAATTATCTGACCATTAAAAACACTTTGATATGTCCTGCCGCCTATATTTTGTATCAGTGTTTTGTTGCTTGTGTTAAAAAATATTGGGAATATTTTGGGATAATGGAATAAGTTTTATTTTGCTGTTGCAATTCTGATTAAGGGTTGTGAGCAGGAGTTTAATTTTGAAGGTTAGAGATATTTTGAAGTGGTGTTTTTAGAAAATTAAAAAGTGAAAAATTTCAAAATATTTTGTTAGAATAAAATTATTTATACTCACCGCAAAGAAACGGATGAGTTTTGTTAAGAAAGATTGAAGATCATTGATATAGAAATAACAACGACCAAGTAAGGAAATAAACCAGAGCGTAGTCAATTTTGGCAGTGAGCAATAAAAGAAGGATATACAATGGAGAGTTGATCCTGGCTCAGGATGAACGCAAGGAGGCCCACACATGCAAGCCGAGCGGTATTTGGTAGCTTGCTACGAGAGAGCGACGTACGGGTGCAGAACATGTGTGTAACCTACCCTTATCAAGGGATAGCCCGGAGAAATTCGGATTAATACCCTATAATATATTGGATGGCATCATTTGATATTGAAAGTTACGGCGGATAAGGATGGGCACGCACAAGATTAGCTAGTTGGTGAGGTAACGGCTCACCAAGGCGATGATCTTTAGGGGGCCTGAGAGGGTGATCCCCACACTCGGGACTGAGACACGGCCCAGACTCCTACGGGAGGCAGCAGTGAGGAATATTGGACAATGGGTGGAAGCCTGATCCAGCCATCCCGCGTGAAGGAAGAAGGTCTCTATGGATTGTAAACTGCTTTTATATGGGGATAAACCTACCTCGTCGAGGGTAGCTGAGGTACCATATGAATAAGCACCGGCTAACTCCCGTGCCAGCAGCCGCGGTAATACGGAGGGTGCAAGCGTTATCCGGACTTTATTGGGTTTAAAGGGTCCGTAGGTGGTTAGTAAGTCAGTGGTGAAATCCTGCAGCTTAACTGTAGACCGCCATTGATACTGCTAGTCTTGAGTGTATTTGAAGTAGCTGGAATAAGTAGTGTAGCGGTGAAATGCATAGATATTACTTAGAACACCAATTGCGAAGGCAGGTTACTAAGATACTACTGACGCTGAGGGACGAGCGTGGGGAGCGAACAGGATTAGATACCCTGGTAGTCCACGCTGAAACGATGCTAACTCGTTTTTGGTTTTATTTAGGATCAGAGACTAAGCGAAAGTGATAAGTTAGCCACCTGGGGAGTACGCTCGCAAGAGTGAAAACTCAAAGGAATTGACGGGGCCGCACAAGCGGTGGATTATGTGGTTTAATTCGATGATACGCGAGGAACCTACCAAGGCTTAAATGGAAATTGACAGACTAGAAATAGGGCTTTTCTTCGACAATTTTTCAAGGTGCTGCATGGTTGGTCGTCAGCTCGTGCCGTGAGGTGTTAGGTTAAGTCCTGCAACGAGCGCAACCCCTGTCACTAGTTGCCATCATTAAGTTGGGGACTCTAGTGAGACTGCCTACGCAGTAGAGGAAGGTGGATGACGTCAAAATCATCACGGCCCTTACGCCTTGGGCCACACACGTAATACAATGGTCAGTACAGAGGGCAGCCACTACAGTGATGTGATGCAAATCTCGGAAAGCTGATCTCAGTTCGACTGAGTCTGCAACTCGACTCTATGAAGCTGGAATCGCTAGTAATCGCGCATCAGCCATGGCGCGGTGAATACGTTCGGGCCTTGTACACACCGCCCGTCAAGCCATGGAAGTTTGGGGTACCTGAGTCGGTGACCGTAAAAGGAGCTGCCTAGGGTAAAAACAAGTAACTAGGGCTAAGTCGTAATAAGGTAGCCGTACCGGAAGGTGCGGCTGGAACATCTCATTTTAGGTAACTTCTAAGTTATAAATATGCTTGCTTAAAGCTTTGGTACTGGTTGTTATTAGAGATATAACTAAGAATTAGTATAAGGGATAGGGTTGCTTTTTGTATTATAAAGAAATATAAGATAAATAGAAAAGCGATAAATACTCGTGTCTCGTAGCTCAGCTGGTTAGAGCGCTACACTGATAATGTAGAGGTCGGCAGTCTCGAGCCTGCCCGAGACTACTAATGACAGCGGGGAATTAGCTCAGTTGGCTAGAGCGCCCGCTCTTGCACGCAGGAGGTCAAGGGTTCGACCCCTTTATTCTCCACTTTTACCTTATGGTAATGATAATTAATAGGGATTAATTATAAAGAATAAAGATCATTGACATTAACGATAAAGACATCACAAAGAGAAAACCGAGCACTTTCGAGTGCTGAAATGATAAAATTAGAAAAGAAATCGTTGATGGCGTATAGCGGATGCCTAGGCTTTCAGAGGCGAAGAAGGACGGGTAAGCTGCGAAAAGTTTACGAGGGATTAGCACACACGATATTGATCCGTAGAGTATCCGAATGGGCAACCTACATTGAAGATGTATTACTGCGTAGCAGAGCGAACCCGGAGAACTGGAAACATCTAAGTACCCGGAGGAAAAGAAATCGAAGAGATTCCGTAAGTAGTGCGGAGCGAAAGCGGATTAGCCCAAAAGTTTATATATATTTAGTAGAGATACTTTTGGAAAGAGTAGCTATAGAGGGTGATAGCCCTGCATACGAAAGGTATAAATGATGAATGAAAGAGTAGGGCGGGACACGGAAATCCTGTCTGAATATGGGGACCATCCTCCGCTCAAATACTCCTGAAAGACCGATAGTGAACAAGTACTGTGAAGGAAAGGTGAAAAGCACTTCGAATAGAAGGGTGAAATAGAACCTGAAACCGTACGCCTACAAGCGGTCGGAGCAACGATGGTTGTGACGGCGTGCCTTTTGCATAATGAGCCTACGAGTTAATTTTTACTAGCGAGGTTAGGTAGTAAGTACTGGAGCCGAAGCGAAAGCGAGTCTGAATGAGGCATTGAGTTAGTAGGATTAGACGCGAAACCTTGTGATCTACCCATGGGCAGGTTGAAGCTTTGGTAACACAGAGTGGAGGACCGAACCGGTTGACGCTGAAAAAGTCTTCGGATGACCTGTGGGTAGGGTGAAAGGGCACAATCAAACTGGGAGATAGCTCGTACTCCCGAAATGCATTTAGGTGCAGCGTTGATTAAGTTTAATAGAGGTAGAGCTACTGATTGGATGCGGGGGTTTCATCGCCTACCAATTCCTGACAAACCTCGAATGCTATTAAATGTTGATCAGCAGTGAGGGCATGGGTGCTAAGGTCCATGTCCGAGAGGGAAAGAACCCAGACCAACAGCTAAGGTCCCTAAATATATGCTAAGTTGAAGCAACGCGTTGAACCGTATAGACAGCTAGGATGTTGGCTTGGAAGCAGCCATTCATTTAAAGAGTGCGTAACAGCTCACTAGTCGAGCGGTTCGGCATGGATAATAATCGGGCATAAGCATATTACCGAGCTATGGCAACGAAAGTTGGGTAGGGGAGCATTCTATCGGCGTAGAAGCTGAGTCGTGAGGCTTGGTGGAGTTTATAGAAAGAAAAATGTAGGCATAAGTAACGATAAAGCGGGCGAGAAACCCGCTCACCGAAAGACTAAGGGTTTCTCAGCCATGCTAATCAGCTGAGGGTTAGTCGGGACCTAACGCGTACCCGGAGAGGGGAAGTGGATGGACAATGGGTTAATATTCTCATACTTGCTCACGAATAAAGGTGACGGTTCAGCTAGACTACTGAAGACTGACGGAATAGTCAAGACTTAGCCTACGGGCGAAGTTGTTGCAGAGTAACTGGATCCAAGAAAAGCCGAAGTGAAGCAACCCGTACCATAAACCGACACAGGTAGTCGAGGAGAGAATCTAAGGTGCTCGAGTGAGTCGTAGGCTAAGGAACTAGGCAAAATAGTCTCGTAACTTCGGAATAAGAGACGCCAACAACGATGTTGGCCGCAGTGAAGAGGCCCAGGCGACTGTTTATCAAAAACACAGGACTCTGCTAAATCGAAAGATGCTGTATAGGGTCTGACACCTGCCCGGTGCTGGAAGGTTAAGGAAGTGTGCTTAGCGTAAGCGAAGGCGTTGACTGAAGCCCCCAGTAAACGGCGGCCGTAACTATAACGGTCCTAAGGTAGCGAAATTCCTTGTCGGGTAAGTTCCGACCTGCACGAATGGTGTAACGATCTGGGCACTGTACTCAGCCACGAGCTCGGTGAAATTGTAGTATCGGTGAAGATGCCGATTACCCGCAATGGGACGAAAAAGACCCTGTGAACCTTTACTATAACTTCGTATTGACTTTCTGAGTAAGTAATGTGTAGGATAGGTGGGAGGCTGAAGTTTGGCACGCTAGTGTTGGAGGAGCCGTTGTTGAAATACCACCCCTTTGCTTACTTCGGAGCCTAACTTCTGAAATAGAGTAGGAAGGACATTGCGTGGTGGGTAGTTTGACTGGGGTGGTCGCCTCCAAAAAGAGTAACGGAGGCTTTCAAAGGTACCCTCAGCACGCTTGGTAACCGTGCGTAGAGTGTAATGGCAAAAGGGTGCTTGACTGTGAGACCAACAAGTCGATCAGGTGCGAAAGCAGGACATAGTGATCCGGTGGTTCCGTATGGAAGGGCCATCGCTCATAGGATAAAAGGTACTCCCGGGGATAACAGGCTAGTCTCCCCAAGAGCTCACATCGACGGGGAGGTTCGGCACCTCGATGTCGGCTCGTCACATCCTGGGGCTGGAGAAGGGTCCCAAAGGGTTGGGCTGTTCGCCCATTAAAGTGGCACGCGAGCTGGGTTCAGAACGTCGTGAGACAGTTCGGTCTCTATCTATTGCGGGCGTTAGAAATTTGCGTGGGGTTGACTCTAGTACGAGAGGACCGAGTTGAACAAACCTCTGGTGTATCAGTTGTACCGCCAGGTGCACTGCTGAGTAGCTAAGTTTGGAATAGATAAGCACTGAAAGCATATAAGTGCGAAACTCGCACAAGATGAGATTTCTTTTTAAGGGTCGTGAGAGATGACCACGTTGATAGGTTATAGGTGTAAAGGTGGTAACATCATAGCCGAGTAATACTAATTACCCGTAGATTTATAGCCTAATAGGGCATTTGGGAGTGCGGTTAAGGTTTTGTCTTTGTGAGGTTTATTATCGCTAAAATAAAGGCTTTTAATATTATATTTTGTGTTAATTATTTTAAAGTTAGGGTATTAAATAAATTAGGACATATGATATTAAAAGGTTTAAATATACAGAAATTTAGGGTGGTTTTAGCAGAGGGCTCACCTGTTCCCATTCCGAACACAGAAGTTAAGCCCTCTAGCGCCGATGGTACTGCTAAAGCGGGAGAGTAGGTCGCCGCCAGTTTTTATTTTTGATAGGTCCTCATTCATCAGTAGAATGAGACCTGTTGTTCTCTATGAGTAAATTATTATTGGATATATTTTATGAAATATTAATTAGATTTTTGTATTTTTGGAAAGAATAATTATATCGTAATGAGCAGTATAGAAGAAAGAAAGCATTGAGTCTTGTCTTAGATGGATAAAAACTTATGGTAAGGGAACTGTAGCGAGTTTGGGAGATAAGACTGTGGATGATACCATGTGGAGGCAATTTCATCAGGATCTTTTAGGATTGGATATTGCTGGGAGTGGGAGGATATCCAAGAGGGAGGATAGTAGAGATTTATGGTCCTGAATCTTCTGGGAAGACAACACTTACACTTCATGCTATTGCAGAGCTCAAAAGGCAGGGAGGAATAGCAGCAGCATTTATTGATGCAGAGCATGCTTTGATAGACATTATGCAGCAAAGTTGGGAATTGATTTGGAGAATCTAATTATTTCACAGCCGGATAATGGGGAACAAGCATTGGAAATTGCGGATAATTTGATTCGTTCAGGTGCTGTGGATTTAGTGGTAGTAGATTCTGTTGCAGCTTTAACACCAAAAGCTGAAATAGAGGGAGATATGGGAGATTCTAAGGTAGGATTACATGCTAGATTAATGTCTCAAGCGTTGAGAAAATTAACAGGAACAATTCATAAGACTAAAAGTACTGTGATTTTTATTAACCAGTTGCGAGAAAAATTGGGGTTATGTTTGGAAATCCAGAGACAACTACAGGTGGAAATGCTCTGAAGTTTTATAGCTTCGTGAGAGTAGATATTAGAAAGGCAAGTGCTCCAATAAAAGTAGGAGATGGTAGTGTGAAAGTCGTGAAAAGCAAAGGTGGTGAAGAATAAGGTAGCTCCACCATTTAGGCAGGCTGAATTTGATATTATGTATGGAGAAGGCGTTTCTAAAATTGGAGAAATTAGATTTGGGAGTTGATTATGATGTAATTAAGAAGAGTGGTTCTTGGTTTAGTTATGGAGATACTAAATTGGGACAAGGTAGAGATGCGGTAAAGGAATTATTGAAAGATAACATAGAGCTGGTGAAGAGTTATCAGAAAAATTACAGAGCTATATAAAAATAAAAAGAAAAGCAAATCATAGTTTGACGGAGTTTTTATGAAATCCCCAATTAAAAGAATATTTAATTAAGGGATATATATTTCTCTATTTGCTGAGTTCTTTGTAATTTTCTAATTTATCGATAAATCTTCCATAGATGAGTTTATATAGAAATCTGATGAATAAAAATAATGATAGAGATAAATAGAACTCTAATCTTCTTCATTAAAAATTAGTAATTATTTTTAGTGATTTTATCTCGCCATTTCATTACTGGAACTTCTACAGTTTTTATATAAAATAGTGGAAATAGACAACTAAATAATACATAAATAGTTTAATACTATTTTTCTGCATATACAGATGAGTAAAGATTTATGCATTTATCAAGATAAATATAAATTAAAGCTAGATATAGCGAATATGAAATTAAGGAAATCCAAGTAATGATTCTTGTAATAAAATTATGCCTTTGTATCTTAAGAAAACTTTACTCAGGTAATAAACTCAATACAACAAATGAATCTAATAATAACGAGACACTTTTCCATTCACATATAAAACTTATTTATAAAGAATAATATAATTGATACAAATACCCCTGGATACCTTAGTCCAGTATCTCCGTGAAAATAAAGCTAATAACGCCCCTATAACACCGAACGAAACCGATCTAACCTGTTCAATAATAAATGAGCACTAATATCCTCCTTTAGAATAAATTCTTGATAATATTTAAATAGCGATACTACAAATAATATTACACACACCAATCCAAAATGCCGCCCGTATGTATGTATGTATGTATGTATGTATGTATGTATGTGTATGTGGCTGTCTTTTTAATTAAATAGAAAAATACAATTAACAATGGAAAATGCTAAATAAAAACCACTCCCTCCACGGCAAGGCTCCAGCCTTCTGGGAATTTTTATAATTAATTGTCATCTAACTGCATAAAGATTTTGAGAAAGTAAGCTTCTTAGAATATCATAAAAAGAAAGGTCAATATCTTTTGTATAATTAAATCCCTAAAACAAGCAATACCAAATAATAATTAGGCAAAAGTTCTAAACCATCGCCTTTTCCAAAAATTTAGTAGCGTAGAAAAAGAAAATCCCTATATTTAAAAAGTCTTTTATTAGTATAGTGCCAATGAGAAAACCACTAACACAAAACAATCCCACACCATCTACATGCGGATATGTAAAATAAAAATTTCGTAACTTCATTGGGAGGTAATGCTCTACAAAATGAACTGAAAAGAAAGACCAATATAGCCCGCACCTCAATCAAATCTAACTGAAAAACTCTATTTCCAAAATTTTTATCCCAGGTTAATAAGTAACTCATAGCCTCTCTTTATTTTGAGTAAATAAACAATCAATTTTTATAGTGTTTCAAAATCCATTTCAAAAACTGAAAATGCCATAGCAAACTCGTCCCTGCTTCAAGGTCTGGAAAAAGTCGTGATAACTTTAATACATATCTGCCAATCCGAATGTTGCTATTTTCCTGATGAAAATCGCAATAATCGTATCCAAAATGATTATGTTTCAAATCTCTCCGAAAATTAACCGCCCCAAAGGAAAGCCCCCGCATCGTGTCGGCGATAGGCAGATCGTTTTAGAGAAACCTCTAATTTTTCCTAATGTAGAGGCTGCTAAAAATAGTACTGTATCAAAATACTGTAAGTAGGGGATCATTGAGTGTTTTTGAAAAGCTAATGTTTTAAGAGTTTCTGATTTTATCATTACCGTTGCTGTATGAACAATCCAATGTTGGTAAATTTCCAAAGGCGTATAATCTCTATCTTCTATTACAGAAAAGAGCGTTTTATCATATTTGGTATAGGGGAGATATTCATCGCTTGATGAAAACATAAGGCATATTCTGGATGTTCTGCAAAAATCATACTGCATTTGTAATTTATGACTATCTGATCCAATAATCATCCCCCTCACACAAAATGCTAAATAATCTCCTGTAACCTGCCGTGAAGCAATATAAAATTAGGAGTAGAACCTATACTTTCGTTCGTGGCGAGTATATTTCACTTTATATGCTGCGGTATATTTTAAGATATTCGGTAATAACCTTATGAGTATTATCAGAGGATTTGTCATACATAGAATTAATTCAATGGGGAAATTGACTTTCTGCATGAAAATACCTTTTCAAGGTTTTTAATGATAAAATCTTGATGATTATAGGTTAAGGTTATGATAGATAGTCATTTAAGGTAAATCAAATTGTTTTGTGAGGTATTTTTCTTTCACTCAAATAAATCCTAACTATACTCTTTTCTATTTCGTGGAGTATTTCTTTTTATTTATTTTTGTGAATGTATTTTGCATTATTTATAGATTTTATATCGTTAATAATATTCTTAAAAAGTTCATCTAATCGTTATATAGAGTACTTAAATTTTATAATTTTCTGAGAAAAATATATCGTTATACACACTGAAAGCTTTCACTCCAGAGAAGTTTCTATAAAATATCCATCTAATCCTCCAAAAAGTGATGGCAAATTTTGCTTTCTGAATAATATTTTATATTCTTCGTATGTGAAGTATCTCAATAATCTTAAAATCTGGAAGTTCTAATATTGTATAAACTCACTTTTAATTTTGAGTTTTTCCTAAATTTATCAGGCGAAATATCATATTTTCTTTTTCATTAAAACTTTTAGGATATACGGTTCATTATTAAAGCTAGCTTGAAAGGTGATGAATAGGCATATCATACTTCGTTCTTTTTCCAAAGAAGTATATTGCTTTATGTGCCATTGTCATGTAAGATTAGGGGTTATATTCTCTTTAATCCAATGCAAATGCGATATCATCCATATATTCATCATTTTGATTAAGAATATTTATGGTAAGTGCATTATTAATCTTTTTCAATGATATATTTAGGATAAGATGGAGTTGTATTTCATTTACTAAAAATGAATATAAGATTCAGGAATATGAATAGGGAAAGTTCTTCAAAATTATTAAAATGCGAAAACATGTTCTAAGTCCTGAATAAATACATTACTATTAAATTCTGTGAAATGAGTATGGTTGATATTGTTATTAAGAAATAAATAACTAGCAATTACATCACAATCGTGAATATATTTTTATTTTTGAAAATATTGATTAGTGTAGAAAAAGATATGCCCTCCGTGATTACATTAGAATAAGGGATAAGAAAAATGATAATCTTTAGCATTATTTTTAGAATATTGAGTTATATTATTCTTCTTTTTATAGTATTTATTTTATTTGAAAATGTCATAGCCCCTTGTAATTCAACCATTTGACGAAATTTATCAGATTTTTGATGAGTTCATTATAATTCCCAGAACCAATAATTTCTTTCCTTTGTCCAGTAAGAAAATCTCGTCTACTTGATGGTAGAAAGTCGGTGAGCAATAATTATCATAGTAAATTTCCCATGAAGTATATCAATGTTATCTCTTTGATATTTTCGGTTTCGGAGTCGAAAGACTGAGGTTGCTTCATCCATAATAAGTAACTCTACATCTTTATATAATTCACGGGCGATGGAAATTCTTTGCTTTTTGACCACCAGACACTAAAATTCCATTATTTCAATCATGCTATCTTCTTTTCTTCCAAATTTTCAAGAAAAATTTTCTAAGGAAACCATTTTTATTGCTCTATGGAATTTTTCCATATTTTCAGGAGTTTTTCAGCCCAAAAAGTAATGTTGTTGAACAGAGTGTCATCTGAAAAATTACGGCTTCTTGGGTAATATATCCTATTTTATCTCTGAAAAGAAGAAAGATTACTTTCATATAGAGATCGGATTTTCTACTAAAAATTTTTCCGTCATTAGGTTGTAATAACCCACAAATGATATGCATGTTTTTACCATGCTCCAGATTCTCCTACAAAAGCAATAGAGGTTTTATCTTTTAATATTAAAATTAATACCTTTTTAAAATAGGAGTATTGCCACATGATAGCTTTATTTTTGTATGTTTATATCTTTTATATATGATGGATTGTGTTTTTGATAAGAAGGTTCTTTATTCTTTTAAATTAGTAATAAGTTCTACTCTCTTCTACCCCAACAGATGAAGCTGAAAAATTATTCCAATTACTTGGACTGCTACTAAATGACCTAATCCTCTATAAAATAGAAGTAAACTGATTAATATATCATCTGAAGTTCTCTTTTCATAACTTCTACTTGTAATAGAATTACAATAGCAATGATGGATACACATAATAGGTTCTCGAAGGCTTTTCTGTAATACCTCCTATACTCGTTATTTTATAATCATAATCATCATTTTTCCAAAGAATATCCTTTAATCATATTTTTAGAAAGAGTTTGTAGCCTAGGTATTTATAATTCTGAATGTATTGTATGAGTATTCCATTAAAATCATCACCTAAAAATACTTGCTTTTTAGAAAATTCTTTTGATTATTTTTCCTACGTATCTGTATAAAAATTGGTACATGCACCCTCTGATTCCTACCATGATAGCAAAATTGCCAATTTAGAAGCAGCCAAAGCTATATAGGTAGTGAGCATAATCAGATGTTGAAATGTATTGAAAAAGATGTCATGTGCAGTCAATACTTTCCTATATTATTGACCATATTATTTTGTATTCTTCCAGTATTAGTATGAGTGAATTCTAAATAAGAAATATTGCTTTAAATCCTTTGTAAAAGAGAGTCTAATTTCTAATCATTTCTATTCTAATTCTAGCAAAATAGATAATTTCTGAAAATAGAAAGATCCCCTTTAAAATAAAAGATAAGAGATCATAAATCCTAAAGACAGAAGAGAGGGTAATATTTAGCCTATCGTTTTAATAAATTTAGTTAAGAATTCAGAGATGACCTAAGATTCTTGTCCTTGTGCTGTTAGTGGCTATGGAAAGAAGGGGGATGAAACATGTAAGTCCTAATCCATCTAAAAACCAATTAGAAAAATTAATAACGGCATACCCATAAATATGCCATCCAATAATATTTTTGAAATATTTGAGATATCCAAGAGTAGAATAACTTTTGTTTATCCATTGTTAGGTAAGAATTTGTGTTTTTATTTAATCTAAATTTAATGTAAGTAATCGTTTTTCCCTTTGCTGAAAAAGACCTTCATACAAGTTTTACCTCTCGAAGTAGAGGTGTTCCAGGTTCATATTCAGGAGCTCCGTAGATGTCATGATGAGCAGAGATGATTTCGTGTTCTAAACCTTGCAATAGTCCCAAAGTGTAACCATATAAAAACTCTGAATCCGTTTTAAGATGAATGATGCCATCATCTTTTAGTATATATATCTGTTAAGAAATTCAGGATTGGTAAGTCTATGTTTTTGTTCTTTTGTATTTAATTTGAGGATCGGGGAAAGTTATCCAAATTTCGTCAACTTCATCTGTATCATACTCAATAAGTTCTATTTGGGTTCTTAAAAATGCACATTTTTAATGTCAGAAATATGATGCTTTTTAGCTCCAAACCAGAATCTCTGCTCTTTAATGTCTATTCCGATAAAAATTTTTATCAGGGAATGATTTTGCCATGTTAACAGAATATTCTCCTTTCCACATCCTAATTCTAAAATAATGGGATTTTCATTTTTGAAATACTTTTTTCCATTTTTCCCTTTAAGCAGAAACCTTTCTAATAGCCTCTATCTCTTGTAGGTTGTATTACATTTGAAGTATATTTTCTGCAAATCTTACTAATTTATCCCACGATGACTTGTTATAAACTCTGCAAATTTATAAAATATCTATTATTTCATAAAGAGGTAACATGAAAAATATAAAGTATGATGTTTTGTTATGATAATTTGATTTGCAGGATAATATGCTATTTGTTATTTTTGTGAAAATTAACATGAGATATTAATGTTTTTTAACACAAAATAATGTTTTAACATGAGACATATTCTTTTTCTTTATCGGTATTGGTTTCAATTAGTTCTGTTCAAATAATTCGGAAAACAAGGTTGTTGATGTCTCAGAAAAACAAAAATATCCTACTTATTACTTTAATAATAGTAGATAGTATTTTTAGTGAGGTGAAGAAAACCCGGAGAAAGCAGTTACTTTTTCTCAATTTTCAACGGAAATGTTATTAGCTTTGGGATTAGGGTGATAAAATTATTGTTGGGACTACAGAGGGAGATATTTATCCCTAAGTTTCAAGGAGAGTTTGAAAAAGTGAAGAAAAATTGTTAGGACATCATGCACCTATACGAAAGAGGAGTTTTTGTTATCTGGAGCTGATTTTGTTACTGGTTGGGATGATGGGATAAGAGCTGAAACTACAGGGACTCCTGAGGAATTGATTAGAAAAGGGATTTTATCCTTTTATTGCAAAAAGTCAGTTCGTGATTTTGAAACATTAGATACGGTTTATGAAGATTTTGAGACATTGGGAAGGATTTTAATGTAGAAAAGGCTCAATCGGTAGTAGCGGATATGAAACATAGATTATCAGAAGCCGAGAAAAACTTTTGTAGTCCGAGTAATAAAAATTAAAAGTTTTAGTATTTTCAGCAATAGGAAATGGTATTTATGTATCTAGTGGTTTGACGACAGATTTAATTCAGTAGAGCAGGAGGGAGAATGTCTATGCTGAATTAGAGCGGACCATGTTATGGTCTCTTATGAAAGTTTAGTGCATAGAAATCCTGATATCATCTCTTATTGCAAATATGGAGGAGTGGGATATGAAGAGAAAAAGAACATTGAAAAGAGCATCCATGTTTACAAAAATTTACTCTGCTGTGAAGAATGATTATATCTACCCCTATGTCATTAGGAGATATTTCACCAGGAGTAAGGAATGTAGATTTTATTATTAAATTAAAGTAAGTTATTATATGATAGGTAAGATTAGATTGGTAGTGCTCTGTTGTATTTTAATAGTCAATTTATAATTGACTTTTTGTGATGTCTATTGGGAGTAATTAGTTCTAATTTAGATGCTGAGACCGCTTATAAAATTGCAATTAATAAGATTACGGGAAGTGAAATTTATGAGCCAACATGGCAACTTATTCATGAAACAATCATTTGGGAAGTGCGCTTCCTCGTGTTCTGTTGTCTGATGATTTGTGGTAGTGGTTTAGCAGTTTGTGGTGTATTTGATGCAGTGTGTTACTAAAAACCTATTGCTAGATCCCCTATATTTTAGGGTTAGCATCAGGGAGCCTTTACAGGAGCTGTTTTTGTGATTGATTATTGGAGGGATAGGTATGGCAACTGTATCTATGGGAGCATTGTAGGTACGCTAATTTGTAGTGTTTTGGTATTTTGTGATAGTAACAGATGAGAAGAAATACATCAACTACAAGATTAATTCTTTCAGGATTAGCGATTTCTACAATTTTTACAGCACTTACGGATTTTGATTATTTCTTTTGGCTAAAAAAATGCGAGTCAAGTAAAATCAGCTCTGTTTTTGGACAATGGAAAGTTTGGGAGGAGCTACTTAGAGTTGTTACCATTACCTTTCATTGTGCTTTGTTTAGTAGTAGCTGTGGTATTGCTATTTCTAAAGTCCTTTGGATTTATTATTGTTTGGAGATGATAATGCTACTATGTTAGGAATGAATGTGAATTTGGTAGAAAAACATTTATCGTGATTATAGCATCTTTATTAACTTCAGTATTGGTATCAGCTACAGGAGCGATAGGATTTTTAGGGACTAATGGTACCGCATATAGCAAGAATTTTAAGTGGTAATGGACATAGAAAATTAGGTACCAATAGGCTGCTGTAGTGGGAGCGATATTTCTTTTGTGTTGTGATCTTTTTGCCAAAAGAAATGCTTTTCTATCCTAAAGGATTTACCGATTGGGATTATTACATCTCTGATTGGTGGGCCATTTCTTTCTTATGGATGTTAACAGATAAAAAAATATTCTTTTTAGATCGAAACTAATGAAGAAGTTAAAGTAGAAAAATTGACCTATGATATAGGTGGAACACGAATTTTGAAAGACATCACATTTTGATGTGGAAGAAAATACTTTCGTAGGAGTGATAGGACCTAATGGTTCTGGAAAATCTACCATGTTGAAATCTATTTATGGAGTAAATAAACCTAGTGGAGGAAACATTTATTTTGAAGGTGAGATCTTTTGAAAATTTCAAGTAAAGGATAGAGCCATAGCATGTATTTAGCACAAGAGTCAGGAGGGCAATTTGATTTTTCTGTGCAAAGCAAGTGGTAGAAATGGGTCGTTATCCTCATAAAGAATACTTTGGAAAAGCTATTCTAAACATGATTTAGAAATTGTGGACAGAGTTTTTGTATGAAATGAAAGCTAGACAATTATCGAGAGCGTAGTTTTTAACACACTTTCTGGAGGAGAAAAAGCAGAGTGCTTATTGCAAGACTTTTAGTACAAGAAAGCAATTTATTATCTTTAGATGAGCCTACTAACCACTTGGATATTGGGCATCAGATAGAGATTATGAATATTATAAAAAGATGGGGTAACAGGTATTATCTGCTATTCAGATATGAATATGGCGAATTTATTGTGATAAATTGGTCATTATGAAGAATGGAGAAGTTATCACTAAGGAAGTGTAGAGGAAACTTTAACTATCAGAAATGTTGAAAGAATTTATTTAATGTAGATAGCAGAAATACATGATTTGAAAGGGAGAAAAACATGTGATTTATAATCCTTAATTAAATAAGAAAAGGGTAGAAATATTTTTTTACCTTTTTATTTATCGTTTATAGGTGTTACTCTTTTGTATAAAAGTAATATTTTTATAATTAATTTAAACATAATATAGTTGCATGATTTCAAGAAAATTTTAAGTGGAGCAATGATGAGTGCTTCTAGTATTGCGTATTCTCTCAGAGTGTAGATCAAGAGAATATTAAGATTCTATAGATTCCAAAAAGTGGGGTAAGAGGATTTCTGAATTGGTGATTTCAGCTCATTGGAGGTAAATAAATTGAATATTAAAAAAATATAGATGCTCCGATGACGGTAAATGTCGTTAATAGGCAGTACTACAAAAATGGGATATTAATAATATAGAAGAAGGCTTCTAAAATGGTAGAGGGATTAATCCTGTTAAACAATATGCTGGTTTTCAGTTTTTTAATATTAGAGGGTTTGATAATTTTGTAATTTTTGAATGATGGGGTAAGAGATGAAAGACATGCCATTACTCAAAGTGCTCCAGTTGCAAATTTTGCTAATGTAGAAAGAATAGAATTTCTTAAAGGTCCTTCTGGGTGATATGTTCGGACATTTCTGCATTGGGGAATTATTAATATTGTAAGAAAAACCTACTAAAACTACTCAAGGAGAAGGTAAATTTACTATAGGAAGTTATAATACATATAATGCTATGGTAGGAGTAGCAATATCAGATAAGTTAGGATACCGAATAGATGCTGGATTGACTAATACTAAAGGCTTTTAAAGGTATTGAAGAAAAACGATGAATGTTTCTGCAATGTTACGATATGATGTAAATCATAAAAATAATTTTGAGTTTTTGCACAATATAATGATGATAAATATGGAGCAGATGCAGGTGTGCCTGCGACTAATGATGGAAGACCATATTTATGGATACAAATCTAATGATTAATTTATCTGATCATCGTGATTATTTGAAAAATAAAAAGTCAGAGTTTTTACATAAAATATAAGCATAAGTTTGATTTTGGAGGAAATCTTAATTATAAAATTGCTTATTATGATGATACTCTTGATTATGTGATGGATGAGGTTTTGTTGTTGATAAAAACTACAAAAACATTATCAAGAAAGAATGCCTTTATTTCTTTAAACATGCTAACAAAGCCATTAACAGGACAACTTGATTTTTGATTTTAAGATTAATACAGAAGTGTTGAGCATAAAATGTATTAGAAATTTATTTTCTTATGTTAGATAGAAAAACTTTCTATGGAAATGTTCATGACGGAAAAAATACATTAATATTCCTATTCAAAATCCTATTTTTAGATTTTAGGAGCAAGGCGTATTGAAGAGAATAAAGTAAAGGAAATGGAGGAGATTGTTACAGATTTTATGTGCAGGATTGGATAGAGATTACAGATAGAATAAAAGTACTTTTGGGAGGAAGATAGGATTTGATTTTTGAAGGAGCATATGGAGATAGAGAGCTTTTTCAGATCCTAAATCTATGAAGAGATTCGTATGGTAATTTTACTTATAGAGAGCAATTTCTGTACAACCGATTAAAGATTTCATGATATTGTATGTTTTCTACATCAAGCTTTTTCAAACCTACCCGCTCCTATGATAATAAGACAGAAACTTTTTGATCCAGAAAGAGGAAATCAAACTAGAGGCAGGAATTAAAAATGAGAAAACGGATAAATTAAATGTTACTCTATCAGGTTTTTATATCGAGAAGAAAGAAATTTAATCATAGGACATTATGTAAGAAAACAAGTAGGGGAAGGTATTTTTCTCGATGGTATCGAGGTAGATGCTGATGCTGAAATTACTAAAGGACTTTATGCAAAGGTAGGTTATGCCCTTACAGATGCATTCTAGGGAAGACAAGATGTGAAGCAGGAGCAACAGATTTGATCTCATAACAAAAACTCCTTGGACACCTAAGCATTCATTTAATGCATGGGTTAGTTATGAACCACATTTTGTTAAAGGTTTTGGTTTAGGTCTGGGAATGTTTTTATACAGATAAAACTTATAGAACAGATGATCAAATACTACCTGCTTATACCGTATTTAATGGAACTATTTACTATCAAGCGAAGAATAATGTTAGATTAGGATTAAATGTAGAAAACTTATTCAATAGAAGTTATATATAATGCATTTATCATCTAATGATTTGTATTCTAATGAGTCTGCAGATGGGAGTTTTATCAAGCAACTTATCAGAGTAACCCAGGGTAGAAGATAGAAATTATAAATTAACTATTTCATATTCATTTTAAGTAATATTGATATATTTCAAATAAAAACAGCTATTAAAAATAGCTGTTTTTATTCTAAATTTCTATTATTGTAGCTCCCAAGATAATCCCCACCCCCAAAACCGACAAGCATTACTTTATGTCCTGGTTTTAAAAATATTATTATCTATAAGATCTTTTAAAGGCAATCAGGATGGTTGATGAGACGGTATTGCCTGTTTTCCATATTGATGTAAAAATTTTTCTCTCGGGATTTCTAAAATCTCTCTCTGGTGTTTTAGGATATGTCCCATTAGATTGATGAAAGACAAAAAAGTCAATTTCATCTTTTTGTTAGTCCATTTTTTCAAGATTTCATTGACTACTATAGGAATTTTTACTAATAGTAAAAATTAAAAATCTCTGAGTCCATTCATATAGAGACAATTTCCTATAATATCTTGTTCTGAAAATAGGATTTTTCCCACCTCCGTTTTTACAATCAGTTGTCATATCCACTGCCATCTGTTCCCAATTCAAAATGAAAGTTTTGTTTACTATTATCTTTTTCAATAAGTGTAGCGGCAGCTCCATCACAGAAGATTGTATGATTAGATTTATCATCTTGTCTAAGATATTTGGTGTAAGTTTCAGAAGTTACCAATAAAATATGCTGTGCAATACCTGTGGAAATTAATCCTTTTACGATACCTAAACCATAGACAAAGCCAGAACAACCCAAATTGAAAATCTAATGCTCTATCTTTTTCTTAACTCTAATCTATCTTGTAAAATACAAAGCAGTATGGTAGCCGGTAATCTGGACTTTGTGTACAGAAAAGAATGAAAGTCTATTTTTGTTTCTGTCAAAATTTTGCAATAATTTCTCTGAAGCTTTTACAGCAAGCTCCATACAGTTTCTTCCGTAGAGGCGGTATGTCTTTTGTTTACTCCTACTTTGTTGAATATTTTTCAGGACTCATTCAGGGAATTCCTTATGTAAATCATCGTTCGTTATGATTTTCTTTGGAAAAACTTTCTATTGCAGAAATTCTAAACATTTAATTTAATTTTTACCATTTACATTGATTTCATAGGCTATATCGACACTTATTTCTAACATTTTTAGAAACAGAGCAGTATTTTTCAAATGAAAGTTCACAGCTTTTAGTGCTTTAGTTTTCATCAACTTTTACCCTCTAGACAAATCTCACTAAAAATACTTTTTAAAAGGATTTTGCTCCATCTCAATTTTTTCTGCTTCTACTTCTGTAGAGAAAATTGGTAATTTTCTTGTCCTTGCTTTTAGAATATGAATGATATCTATTCCGCTACAGCCCTGATAAAGACATAAGTACTGCTTCCATAGGACTTACTCCATTGTTTATTTCTTCTCGTGTTATTAAGTAGTATTTTTGACCATTTTCATTAGCACATTCAAAGAGAAAGTCATCATTTATTCTATTAGAGTAATTTTCATTTATTCTTTCCATTTTAATATTGCAACCCAACTAGGTTTTTGTAATTCTTCTTGTGGTTGTCCAGCCAAAAGATTTTTCAAAGCAATGATGAGATCTTCACCTGTTACTTCCTGTTGGTTTCCAGGTCGGGAATCATCCATTTGTCCACGATATACAAATCTAATTTATCATCAAAAAGAAATAGAAGTCAGGAGACATAGCAGCATCTTAGCTTCTTTGCAACACTTTTGCCGTCGAATAAGTAAGGGAATGAAAAGCCTTTTTCTTCTGCAAAAATCTATCATTAACTCTGGAGAATCTGCAGGATAACTAGCAACATCATTTGAGTTAATAGCTATAAATTCTATGCTTTCTTTTATAATCATCATATGATCCAGCTAATTTTCTATCACATGAACCTACAATGGGCAATGATTGCAAATGAACATTACCAAAGTTCCTTTTTCTCCTTTTTAGGTTTTCTAAGTTTTGTAGTTCATTGTGCAGGATTAGGCAACTCAAAAGAAAAGGGAGCTTTTAGTTCCTAATGCCAACATATTAGAAGGTGTTTTGCCATGATTTTTAACTTTTTGAAAGTGTAGAAATATTAAATTAATTCCAAAATTTCATTAATTACATCTATTCCTCTATGAGTCATAGACTTGAATGTCATGATATAAAATTGTTCTTTGTGTAATTTTTAGGGTCTGCTTTTGTGTTTTCAATAACTCTGCTCCGTGGGCTGGTCTTGGTCCCCAATGGGTAATCACATTATTATTTTCATCAAGTATAATTACGATAGGAATAGAACGAGGTACCATTAGTCAAAAAACTGATCTATTAAGTCAAGGTTTTCATCACGGTAAATAATTCTCACATTATTTTTCCTTGAAAGAAAAAGACTTACAGCAGGAACCGTTTGTCCTGCATCACCGCACCAACCTTCGGAAATGATTAAAATTTACCTTTAAAGTTTTTTCGGATAGTTTTTGAGTTGCTCCTCATTGGGTTTGTAGATTTTAATCATTCGACTCATTCTCTGAACGCCCAATTGGTAATATTTCAGCATCTTCCTCTGTGAGTTCTTCCTCTTTTTATTTACAATTTCTTCCGTGAAATATTCATCAAAAAGAAATGGCTTTATCAGTATTTTTCATTGTTAATATATATTTTAGGTTTTATGATTAAATTTTCTCATTCTATTGATTAAAAACATATCAGCTAAAATGAATGCTGACAGAGCTTCTACAATGGGTACCGCTCTTGAAGTAATACACAAGGTCATGTCTTCCTTTTCCTTCCATTTGTATGATATTTCCTGGTTATCAATACTTTCTTGTGGGCGAAGTAAGGTGGCTCACAGGTTTGAATGCTACCTTGAAGTAGATATCCATTCCGTTAGAAATTCTCCTGTATACCTCCTGAACGGTTGGTTTTTGTTGAGCCATTAGGGTTAAATACATCATTATGTTCCAGAACCTAAAAGTTTGGTCTCCTAAAAATCCACTACCATATTCAAAGCCTTTACAAGCATTGATGCTAAGCATAGCTTTAGCTAGTTCAGCTTGAAGTTTTTAAATATAGGTTCTCCCAAACCGATAGGGCAGTTTTTGATGATACAAGTAATTGTTCCTCCGACGGTATCTCCATAACTTCATTGATTTTTCCTTATCATTTTCTTGGCGGTAGGTTCATCGGGACATCTGATGATATTATTTTCTATTTGGGATAAATCTAATTCATCATAAGATCACAGGAAATTTCTCCAACAGATGACACATAAGCTTTAATCTTAATTTCTGGAATAAGATGTGCCATAGCTCCTGCAACTACCCAATTAAGCGTTTCTTGCTGAAGACCTTCCGCCCCTCTATAGTCCCTAAATCCATATTTTTGTCGTATGTAAAATCTGCATGGGATGGACGGTATGTATTTGAGATATGTTCATAATCTTTGGAGTATTGGTTAGCATTTTCTACAATGAAGCTTATGGGAGTTCCTATGGTTTTCCTTCAAAAATCCAGAAAGAAACTTTACTTTGTCACTTTCTTTTTCTTTTGGGTAACGATTTTTGATTGCCCAGGTTTTTCTTCTATCTAATTGGTTCTGAACTTTATCTAAATCCAATCACCACTCCTGCGGGAAATTGGTCAAAAATTCCTCCATAGGCTTTCTCCGTGGCTTTCTCCGAGATGTAGAAAAGGTTTAAAAGTTTCCTAATCCTCCAAACATCTCACAAAGATAAGAAAATCCTTAAAATATGAAAATTATCAATTATTTCTTTTTCTCGTGATTTTATTTCTTTAATGATAGTTTTTAGAGTGTGTTTTTCTTCTATAGATATATACTTCCAAGTAAAACCTTTGAGATTTTTATCAATTTTTGAGGGAAAATTCCTAAACTTAAAAATTCTTCTAAGGCTGTTAGTGTAATATTGGGTAAATTAGTATCAAAACTAAGCGTATTATTTTTAGGTACATGAAAGTTAAGTTGCCCAACTGGTAAGTTTTATATTGATTAAAAAGTATAAATGGAGGGTTTATAAAGTTGTTTAAGTCTAAATTTTTCATGAAAAACCTATATTGAAGCTGGGGATGTTTTTCTTTCAAAATTTTTAGGATAAAATAGAATGCTTATTACCAAAATTGTTTCAATAAAAATGTTATTAGAACTGATTTTTTTCTCCATATCTGTGGAGAAATTATGATAACATAAAAATACTTCAATGAAAAATCTGTATTGACCTGAAAAACCATATTACAAATAGGCTTTTTGCTAAAATACTAATGAATATAAGAGTAATGATTTTGTTTTTCTTAATCCAAGTATAGATACCAAATAAAAATAATGAAAGAATAAAGCATATGTTAATAAATCCTTTTTATGCCTTTTTAGTGTACACCAGTTGATAAAGATATTCCCATGTAGAAAAATGAGATATTTCTTGTAAAGAATATTGAAAAATCAAATGTTTTAGATATTGCAATTTCTTTTTGATTTCGAGAATAATTCATAATAAGGTTTCAAGGAATATTAAAGTCAAAAAGATTCATAGGGAATAAAGGATAACCGAAAATCCAAATATTTTTGATAAAAATATAAAACTCTATTAAAACTCCCTAAATATATGAATTTCAAGTTTTTTTATTAAAAATGAAAATAGGATATAAAAACTAAGTATTGGTAGCCATATCATTGTTGGTTTAATGCTAAAAACAAGCATTGAAAAAAAGCAAAATAATAACTTTAAAAGATTGATTTTTCTTAGTATTTTCGTATAAAATAATTATAGAAAAATAATGGAAGGTAGGTCTGGACTAGGGAGATTGCACAAAGAAAAATAATATAGGAGAAGGGATAAGCAATAGCCAAATTTTTTGTTCTAAAATGTATAAGAAAAATATTACTAAAAGTAAGTTGTTTTAATCTTAAAAAGGGTCTGAAAAATGAGAGAACCCTGCTTGAAAAATATGCCAAGGGGACATCTGTCCAAGATCCAATCTAAATTAGAAATTCCTTTTTACTAAACCAAATTCACTTTAACCATTTAATACTTGGAACATAATAACCAAAGTGATCTAAAATAAAAAGGGAAACTACTTCCTGCTAATGCTGTTATTAGAGTTAAAATTCCTAAAAATTAGCCTATCTTTCCTTGAAAAATTCTGAAAGTCTTTATAAGATTGATGATATAGGAATAATCCCCAACCAATAGCCAAAATTCCTAATTCTGCATATTGATTTATAGGATAGAAAAATGCTAATAAATGCCAAAATCATTAAGAATAATATTCCTGAAATGATTTTTGCAGAATGCCTTCCCCAAAGAGACCTATGTATTTTTGGATAATTCTCCGAAGCCTCAATAAGGTAGGAGTAATGATTAAAAAGAAAATAAAAATATAAAGCATTTTATTGATTTTACTCTACAAAAATAACTTTAATGCGGTAGATAATAGAAAAATATATTATAAATATTTATATTTGTTGAAAATTATAGAAATTATGGTATTATCAATGACGGGTTTTGGGAGAGTAGAAGGTGTTTTTTGAAGGTAAAAATTGTGTATTGATATCAAGTCACTCAATAGTAAATCTTTTGACCTAAACAAAAATTCCTCTTCGTTATAAGGAAAAGAATTTGAGATTAGAAAAAAGTACTGAACGACCAAATTTTTGAGAGGAAAGGTGGATTGTTATATTACTTTTTGAATCATTAGAATGTGCTAATGATGTTAAAATTAATCAAGAAATTGTGAAACATTATATGGAGCAGCTTCGTTTTTGTGCATCTGATGCTCCTGATTTTGAATATCTTAAAATGGCTATTCGCCTGCCAGAAGCAATAAATAGCAAGACTGAGGAGCTTTCAGAAAATGAAAGTGTATTTTTGCAAAACCTTCTAAATGAGGCAATTGATAAATTCTCTGATTTTAGAAAAACCGAAGGGCAAATATTGAGAGATGAACTAGAGAAAATATTTTTAAATATAGAGCAACTGAGACAAGTAGCTCCTTTTTGAAGAGAGCGAGGATTGTTGGGATTAAAGAGCGTTATCAAGCTTCTTTGAAGGACTTTGAAAACATTGATGAGACTCGTTTTTATCAAGAAATTGCTTATTTTATAGAAAAATTGGATATTTCTGAAGAAAAGGTTCGTTTAGCACAGCATCTTAAATATTACATTGAGGTAATGAAAAATGAAGACTTTAATGGTAAAAATTAGGATTTATAAGTCAGAGATTGGAAGGAAATTAATACACTTGGTTCAAAAAGCAAATCATCATGAAATACAAAAATTGGTGGTTGTGATGAAAGATAACTTAGGAAAAATAAAGGAACAGACGCTTAATGTTTTTATAAAAAGTTATAAAAAGGTTATAAAAATGAATAAAGTAGTTATATTTTCGGCACCATCAGGAAGTGGGAAAACTACATTGGTAAAGCATTGTTTAGAAAGTGTTTCCTTCATTAGAGTTTTCTATTTCTGCGACTACAAGAGAGAGCCTAGAGGTAGTGAGAGTACATGGTAAAGATTATTATTTTCACAGAAGAGTTTCGTCAGAAAATTTCTGAAGATGCTTTGTAGAATATGAAGGGTTTATAGAGATAAATTTTATGGAACATTGAAATCTGAAATAGAAAAAGAATTTGGGATAGTCAAAAAGGTGGTCATTTTTGATGTAGATGTGGTAGGAGGTTTAAATCTTAAAAAGATTTTAGGGAAAAAGCATGAGTGTTTTTATTGCTCCGCCATCGGTTGATGAATTAGAAAAAGGCTTATCAATAGAGATACGGATAGTGAGGAGACTATTAAAATGAGGGTGAATAAAGCACAACAAGAGTTAGAATATAAAAATCAGTTTGACGAGGTGCTGGTAAATGATAGATTTGGATAAAGCGAAACATGAGATAGAAATTAGTTCAAAATTTTTATTCAATAAAAGATATGCAAAAAGATCAAATGCCAGTCTCATCGCTTTATCTGAAGAATTAGGATTGACTTCAAAGGATTTTTGAACAAAATTATAGAAAAAGTAGAATTTTAATAGAAGACTTAAAAATTTTTGCAAAACACGGAGTTCTTCAAGAAGAAAATGTGGTGAGGGACTTATTATCTTGTGAATTTAGAAATTGAGGCAAATATTTGGAAAGCTTCTCAAACAGATGCTTTGGAGGATACGATAAATTATGCTGAAATTAATGAAATTATTCACCAAGAAATGGCTATTTCTTCTAAATTATTAGAACATGTAATTGGACGAATTTTTAGCAAATTGGAACAAAAATTTTCCACAAATTACAGTTATGAAAAATTAAAGCTTACCAAAAGTGAATCCACCGATGAAAGGAGAAATGAAAGGAGTAAGCATAGAGAATGAAAAAGAATGGATAACTAAAATAGTCATCCATTCTTTGAGTGTTTTAGTTCTAGTATTTTTATTGATTTGTTTTATCAGTTGAGGGCCTTCATAGATGAATCCGTGAATAATTGTACCAAACTCGCACCTGCATCTAATTTTTTTCTAAAGCATCTTCTGCTGAGTGTATTCCTCCCACACCGATGATAGGGAAATTTCCGTTGCTTTTTTTGATGTAGAAACTTAATAACTTCAGTGGAGCGTTTGGTTAAAGGTTTTTCCAGAGAGTCCGCCAGTTTCATTTTTATTAGGAGATTTCAGATTATCTCTTGAAAGTGTGGTATTGGTCGCAATACTCCCGAAATCTTGGTTTCTTTGACAATATCAATAATATCTAACAATTGCTCATCTGATAAATCTGGGGCACTTTTTAGTAAAAATAGGTTTTTGTTTTGGGTATTTAGCATTTTCGTTTTGTAGAGTATTAAGTAAATTCGTTAGTGGTTCTTTTTCCTGTAACGCCTTAAATTAGGAGTATTGGGTGAACTTACATTAACTACAAAAATAGTCTACATAGTGATATAAAGCATTAAAACAAATAAGATAATCTTTATTAGCTTCTTCATTGGGAGTGATTTTATTTTTGCCAATATTTCCACCGATTAAGACACCTTTGTTTTTCTTTAGTCGTTCCACTGCTGCTTCTACACCTTCATTATTAAAACCCCATTCTATTGATAATTCCTGAGTCTTCTACAAGTCTAAATAATCTTTTTAGAATTTCCAGGTTGAGGTTTTGGGGTTAAAGTTCCGATTTCTATGAATCCAAATCCCAAATTTGATAGTTCATTAAATAATTTTTGCATCTTTATCAAATCCAGCGCTAGTCCCACTGGATTTTTGAATTTTAAACCAAAAACTTCTCTTTCTAATCGTTTTATCATTAATCTCTTGATGAGATTTTTATAATATTAGAAATAATAGATATTTTTGAATAAAAATTTGAGATAGCAGACAGCAAAATGATGAATTTTTCTGGGTCAAATAGGAATAAAATAGATCTGAGTAGTTTGTACATTGGAAGTTTTACAAAGTTAAAAATATAAATTATTTACATCATAAATTATGGTTTATTTTAATTACAAGAATGTCCACGATGATGGTTTATTATTAAAATTATAGAATTTTAGGGGTGAATATTTTATTTTCTAAATTTGTCAACAAAAATTTAAAAATATGGAAGAAATTATTGTTTTAGACTCGGTGGATAAGTATTGTAAAGACCATCATCAAGAGGTATTACATCCATTAGTAAAGTGTAATAGATTTTTCTAAAATACCTATGAGGGAAATTTAAGGTTAATATAGGATTGTATTGTATTTTTTGAAGAAGTGAAGTGTGAGATGTGAGATATGGAAAACACACTTACGATTATCAAGAGGGAGACATTGATGTTTTTAGCACTCAGGACAGTCAGTAGAGGTTTCTATCGTGAGGAGTATCAGCCGAAAAGGTTATGGTTTAATATTTCACCCTGATTTTTCTATATGGTACATCTTTGGAAATGCTATTCAAGGATATAGTGATATAATTCTTATGAGGCGTTGCACATTTCTTTGAAGGAAAAAGCAATGATTTTTGGAATGTTTTAATATGATAAATAATGAATTAAAACAGAATATAGATAAACATACAAAGAAATTGGTGAGTTCTTACATAGAATTATTTTTAAATTATTGTAATCGTTTTTATGATAGACAATTTATTACCAGAGAAAGTCAATCAAGGAGTTCTACAGAGGTTTGAAGATTATTTAGAGGACTATTATTATTCTGGAAAAGGCAAAAATATGGAGTACCACTCAGTTGCGAATTGTGCGGATAGACTAAATTTATCTACTAATTACTTGGGAGATTTTAAGGCACGTATGACAAACCGATTATTACTCAATATTTTTATAGATAATAAGTCAGAAATATGGTTGTTATTTTTAATTGCACATTCTAAAGGTGAAGATTTAACGCTTTTTATTGATTATTAACTCAAAAGGACATCAACTTGGGTCGTTTCTTCTCTTTTCCTTGTCTATTCGTTTCCGATATTCCACTTTTGTTTTGGCTCATCTCATATGTACTGCAAAGGTATTGATTTTTGTTTGATATTGCTCCTTGCTTGCTCCTTGTCGTAGATTAATTTTCACACAGGAATTTTTGTTCTCTTTCTATAGGGGCTTGAAACAATCCATTTATTGGAAACAATTAAAGACGGAGCTGGTTTGCCCCAGTGCTTTTTAAGAAACAGGGCAATTATTTTATCTCCACAAAGGCTCTTGTTCCCAATTATGAGGAAAGCCTAATAAACGAGTTCTTACTGATGGGTATTTCGATAAAAGCTGCTTGAAATCTGCAACAAAAGTGTTGCCCATAGAAATGGAGTTAAGCCAATACACCACATAGCAGAGTTGCGGATAAAGTGTTTGTTCACGGAACGAGAAATCCGTAATCCATGTGTTTGGCATACGCATAGGCATCATTGGCTTGACAGGAAAGACCCGATTTGACAGTCTTGAATGATGGGCGCAGCAATTACGAAGTACGGGTCTGGGTACGGATTAAAAGGCTAAGTGATTATTTCCAGTCATTTAGCCTTTTTAATTATCTAATTTTTCCCCACATTTTCCCCACAGCTGTCTATTTATATATTTTTAGAAAACATATTTTTCCGTAAAGTTATGTACTAAAGTTTCCCACCCCTTAAAACACTAACTTTTCTCATTTTCCTTTGTCTGTCTTCCCCCATATCCATTGACTGTTAACACATGCCTAACAGAAGTTATGCAGACTATCCACATACTTCGTCCCATTTTTCCAACGCTTCAGTCATTACAAGGATTTTTGCTCATCTCTTTGTCGTTTCCGCTGATTGTAGCCATAAGGTATTGCGTCATTCCAAGTATTTCTCCTAAAATGCGAAGAATGCGTTCGATGCGAGTAAGAACTCGCTTCCATAACGTGAGTGCCATGAGATCACCCTCCATATCCGAAAAGAGTTCGCCCATGGTTTGATATTCTGTGAATCTCTTTTCCAAAGCCATGACGGTATATGTAAGGTAACACAGCGTTGCGTCGGCTATCTGACCATTAAAGTCACAACCTTGATAACCTCCTAATCCGAGATATTGCTTAGTCTCCTTGTTCATCACCTCTATGTTCCATCTAATCTGATACACTTCAAAGGCTTTTACGAAAGACATCGTTGTATCCGTGGTGAGCAGAGCGTTCCATGCGGAGTTTCTACCATACTTGATGAGGGAAGATTCTGATAGGTATATCTCCTAAGTTGCCGCTGAGCTGAATATATCGACATTTGTATTACGACAGTTCTTTTCCTCGTTCACGTTCATAGGTGGCAATGAGTTCTGCAGCATTTTTCTTTTTGCCCGATAGTGTATTTTTGTCTTTCCCATTTTTTGCAAGTCCAACAAAGTGCATTTCGCCCTTTACCTATGCTTCTAACACATGTCATAAGTTGCTCGCAGGTGAACCAACTATCGGTAATCACTACTGCACAACCTCTATCTTCCATCCACGGCGAAGCATATCCATGGCAACTTCCAGCTTAGACATCTTACACTCTTGAAAGCGCTTATAATCAGGATTGCCGGTGTTCCTCTTGGTGTGATATGCCTTTTTGAGTTGCTGTCTGTCAGCCCGCAGTTGCCTTTGCTCCCCTTTTTCTTGATGTAGTGAAAAATCAAAGGTATAGTTGTCTTGCCGTCAAAGAAGGCACAAAGTAACAGCTTGTAGCCCAATACGCATCTGCCTCTTCATATGGTCGAAAACACGACTGATACCCTCCATCCTCACACCACTCTTCTCAAGTACGGTGTCATCTATAATGAAACATGTAGTGGTATCTGATTGAGGAACTTCGCCATACTTACGCAATAGGCACATATAACGCAGTGCAAAGTGGTTCATCAATCGTCTCCAATCCATCTGTGGGCGAATCATCATGCGATAGAAACAGTTCTTACCATGATTTGAAAGCTCATATATCTTATGTTTGCATATACTATGGATGCTCTCGCCCACAATGCGGAAGAGGCAAAGAGAGAGGAGCAACTCCGAAGCCGAAACTCCGTCCTGTTTCTCCAATGAAAAGGCGAGATAATAGGTGACCGATGCCAAACTTGCCAAAAAGATGAAAACAAATCATCACTCATTCGGCTTTTAACACTCAAAAGTTTGGATAACTCACTTATTTTCTCTATTTTTGCTTCCATGACAGTTTTGTTGTCTTGTCTTTTAAAAATCAGTTCTTTAGCGATTACTAATTTACAAAGAAAATTCGACAAACTGTTATTTTTCTATCTATTTATTTGGGTGGGAAACTTTAGTTATGTACCTTTGTCGGCAAATAAAGATATTCTCGTCAAACAAATATAAATAATATAAACATGGAAAAACAGAAAAACAAATCGTAGTTTTGAGTATAGCTTTTAGTTTGCATTTTCATCTTGGTATTTTCATTGTTCCATAAATCAAAGCGACAAAAGATAGCGCAAATCCTCCTTTAACAAATGTTTTGACTGATAGCATTTCAAATTGTCTCAGCTTGTCCTGGCAAGGAAATTGGTGTGGCGGTTATTGTTAATAACAGAGATACGGTTAAGGTCAATAATAAGAGTGTTTATCCTATGATGAGTGTGTTTTAAGGTTCATCAGGCATTAGCTCTTTGTAATGACTCTTGACAATAAAGGAATTTCACTTGATACCTTAGTAAATATAAATAGGGATAAAACTTCGACCCAAAGACTTGGAGTCCTATGCTGAAAGATTATTCAGGCCATCATATCATTGACAGTGAGAGATTTGTAAGGCGTTATACTCTTTACTCAGAGTGACAACAATGCAAGCAACCTTATGTTTAAGGATATGGTTAATGTCGCTCAAACAGATAGTTTTATAGCCACACTCATTCCTCGTTCAAGTTTTCAGATAGCTTATACGGAAGAGGAAATGTCGCTGACCATAACAAGGCTTACTCTAACGATGCATCTCCTCTTGGTGCTGCAATGTTGATGAACTCGTTTGTTTACTGAAGGTCTTATCGATGATGAGAAACAAAGTTTCATTAAGAATATGTTAAAAGAATGCAAAACAGGTGTAGATAGGGATAGCAGCTCCACTTCTTGATAAAGAAGGGGTTGTTATAGCACATAAGAGCAGGTTCAGGTGATGTTAATGAAAATGGTGTTCTTGCAGCTCACAATGATGCGTTGCTATATAGTGTCTGCTCATTATCAGTTATACCTTAGCGGTATTTGTTAAGGATTTCAAGGAAATGAATCACAAGCGTCACAATATGTTGCGCATATATCAGCTGTAGTATATTCTTTATTAATGCAAACTTCAGTAAAATCTTAAACTGCACTTGCTTTGATAATTAATGATAATAATCTAAAAAGCACTCTAATCGTTATCGGATGCTTTTTAGATTACTAATCAAATTGCTTTCTATTATAATTTGAATCCTCTACTTTTTCTTTTCTTCCTGTTGCGGCACTCTTTGCTCCATATCTAAGCTGTGCCATTGCTCCCTGAACCAGTCGGCAATCGGCTTCCTGTTTATTGTCAGGTTCAGCCTGCTTTTCATCGTCAGGTCATTTTCCACCCTTAAAATATCATCCTTTATATCAAAGTTCCGCCTGTGTTGCTCGGAATAGATTTTACCGCCACATTTCAGGGCTTCTTTTTGACTATAAGACTTTCAGTCATTTCTTTAGAGAATCCCAGCATGGCACAAAAACTTTTCCATGCGCAGCATTTCCCTGAACATCGGAAACCACCCTGAAAGCCTTGTCTATGATTCTGGCGAGCCGTGACAGTTCTTTTTCTTTCATGTCAAGTTCCTGCCTGTGCATTTCTCTCTGAGATTGTGGATTTGCGTATCACGCTGTTTCTGCATCTGCGTACTTGGCTCTGCAATTTTTCCAATATTGGTGTTCCGTTTTGAAACCCTCGTCTTGCAGTTTTTCGTTGGCACGTTCCAGTTCTTTCAGCTTTTCCACTCCCGAAAAGAGAAGCAACTCCACTAGTTATAGGGCTGTCGCTGCCGTGGTGGCTGTCTCTTTAACTTGTCAGTGCGTATTTCGATTTCACCTGTTTCAGTTCCCTGCTCGGCAAGATTTATCTGTTCTTCTTTGTGCCGTTTGGCTGCATCCATGCGTTGCAGTTCAGCTTTCGTTCTTCAATGATAAAGTCGTTCCGTTCCAGATGCTCCTTACCAGTGACAGCCTTTGACTGCCCGCGTTCCATCAGCAGGATGTCGGATGCAAGGTCTGCATCTGCATCATGTCATCGTCATTGAGCTTTCGGCTCTTTCCGTTTCGTGGTTCATCCAGTCGAAAACGATATGGGCATGATAGTTCGGCTTGAACCATCTGTCCCTGACTTTGAAGCTTTCCCTGTCTTCCGCTTCCGGCTGACCGTTCAGCCAATGCCTTCATCCTTGTGCAGGAAGATTTGCAGCGGTGTGATTCCCCAGCGTCTTTGACACCTCACCGAATTTACGCACGTCTGCTAGTGTGGTGTCCGACCCGACAAGCAGCACTCCTTCACGTATGGGGGAGCATCCCGCAATCTTGACTATTTTTACCGTTCTTGCCTTTGCGTTCACGCTCCTTTTTCCTGCATGGCACGTCCGGTCTTTTTCCTTTACCATCTGTCTGATATTGTCATAATGCATCCGCAAATCCGGACTGCCGAAGTCGGGATTTATCCACTGTTCGTTATCGGTGGATAGTTCAGAACGACATAGATTCTGGACTCTCCGATGTGGCGCATGTATTCGGCAGTCCTCCTGTTGTGAGCCCTCGCTCGATGCGATGTTGCAGGGCTTGATATGTATGCTTGATTTTGTTGCCATAGATACTTGTTTTTTTGGTTTGTACTTTATTGTTTGCTTTTCCGCTGTCCGTAAACGCATGGGGTTCTTAGGGTGCAACCCATAAGCGGAGATTGCAAAGAGAGGGTCACTTTGCTCTGGGTTCTCAGGGAGAAACGCCCTGAGTGGGTCGTTAGGGTAAAACCCTAATCCCCTCGGGAGAGCCCACAACTACGTAAGCGGAGCGTGAGTTATAGGGCTATATCAATGGCGTTTCATTGTCTGCAATCCAGCCTACGGCTTCCGCTCTCCTCCGTCAGGGAGGTTTTTCATCATCGTTGCCGATTGAGATGCACCGACCAGCACAAGGTCTAAATCGTCTATCAGTTTTTGCAGGACGGGATTCTTCTCTATCATCCGCTGGAGGATCTCTCAGCCTCGACCAAGTGGTTGGCTGTACTCATCACCTTGCCCTCCCGTATCTGAAAGATAATCCAATCGGCTATGTCGATATGGGCTTTTTGTTTCTGGGTGGCATTCCTTTCGATGATGTCCGAAACCACCACCTACAAAAGTACATGCTCTCGGCTCGCTGTTTCCACTCGGCATAAGCATCGGCATCGGGAAAGAGAAGCACGGTTCGCCCTGACAGTACACGGAGTTTCTCTTCTCTCATCTGACTCTTACCACCCGTAGCCAGCCATACATAATCGGGGAAGATAGCAGAACCGATAACGGCACTCTTCTCGGATTCCACTCAAGACCACCACCTTGTCGGGATGCGTTTTCACAAGTGTTCCCCGAAAAGGCATTGGGATAGTTGCCAATCCTCTGCCAACACACGCTGCTTTTTTTCAATATGCTGTGTATCCAGTTCACTGCCGATGTCTGTCCTCCCTTGATACGGTGTCCGCTTCGGGATTGTACTGCATCACCTTTTCCCTGTGCGTACCTTTGCCCGTCCTGTCTATCTGCCAAAAGATAACAGAGCCGTCACGGGTAGCTCCCCAAACGGTATTCCTCCAACAACCGCTTCAACACCTCTTTCGCCTTGTCGCCATAGTAGGAAGTAAGGAGTGTGAAGAGGAAACGGAAGAAATTGCTACGCCTCGCTTTGCGACTTCTCCACATAGTGAGGGGGAATATAGCCGATGGCTGTCGGCTTACTTTGCTGCTTCACTTTCTTCTGCTCTGCTCTTTGCCCTGTCAAAAGAGAAATCATTGGTAGTTCTGTGTTCAGGATGCTCTTGAAAAATACTCTTTCGGAGTGTAGTGATACCCACAACCGCTTTCGTGGTTACATCTGCCGACTCGATGGATGCAACGGCACATTATTTTCGTCCACGTACTAGACGAAAGAATGCCTGTCTCCGCATTTGGGGCAGGTATGCCGTGTTGCCGTTCCTTTTATACTTCTGTAATGAATAATTGCCCATAGCTTTAGTCCGTTTTTGATGGTTGATTGTCGGTTGTCCTATCCTGTCCCATTGTCCCACACTCTAAGGGTTGGGACAGTGGGACACTTGGGACACCTGCGTTTTTACCCTCTTTGCTGCGCTGGATGATACGGTTTACGGTGGACTTGCCACATTCACCTGTGAGGCTATCTCCCTGACGGACTTGCCTGATTGGGAGAGTTGCAGAATTTGGCAATCCCTTTGGCTTGATTCATTGTCGCCCAATTTTTCGCGTTCCTTTTTCCGTGGAATAGCCCCTGAACACGAACTGCAAGAAAGCATCCACCTTGTCAATCTCGTAAACGATTACATTATCCGCATCATGAGAGAACGTGCCATAGCGCACTTTAAGCTGCTTTCACATAGCGAAGCCCTCCGTCTTGGGCACTTTTTCCAATGGTGAACACGCTGTCAAAGAAATTGTAGAGCCGTTTGCTTTCCGGCAAGGTCGTTGGATGTGATGGGACAATCCAAAGAGCGTTTGGGCGTATGTGCCAGGACAAGGATAGAGAGCGCATATCTCTTTTTGAGATTGTTCAGCTGAATCATCAGCCGTCCTGCGGCATCGCCTTTCTCCATGGCGCAACACAGGTAGGTAAGATTGTCAATGATGAAAATCTTGCAGTCGGTCTGCACAGCCATCTGTTCAATGCCGCCTATGATAGCTTCCTCAAAGTTGGCATCCAAAAGCTGGTTGCAGTCAATAGACACCCGATAGAGTTTTGTCGGGAAAGTGTAGAGCTCCATGCTCGTTGGTATAGCGGAGCTGGAACCGCTTTTTCGACAGTTCAAAGTCCAGATACAGCACATTGTCGGTTCGGGCGATGCGGTCGGCTATCTGCACGGCAAGGATGGACTTGCCCACGTTGGAATCGGCAAACAAGCAGGAGAGTTCCCCCTCGTACCAAAAGCTGTCCCACAGCGCACGGGGCGTAGGCAATAACGATGCTTCAAGAATGGTTTGGTTTGCCGTCTTGATATTCATCATGCCTACACTGTCGGGCATACCGTTATGCGCTTGGGATGCTTTTGTGAGGTCGCCACGTATCAGGTTGATATAGTTCTTATCCTCTTCCATATCATTCACCAGTTACGTGGGTTGGGCTTGCGACGGTGGGAAGAGGATAAGGACTTGTTCAGTTCCTCGTCCGACAACGGTATGGGATTCTTTCGGGCGGTTTCCAGCCACTTGTCCAGTTCTGTCACGGTAAAGGCAATAGCGTTTGCCGGGCTTGGTGGCAGGGATTGTCCCTTCTGACAGTTTCATGTAGAGCGTACCCTTAGGATACCTAAATACTCTGCTGCCTCGTCCACAGACATGGGCACGTGGGTGTCCACCGTTTTGGCATTGTTCACACTGCGCTGTCTCGGCGAGCAGGCTTTTTCAGGCTCATCACTTCGTCTCGAAGCTGAGCGACAACCTCGGGGAGGTCGTTGAAGCGTAAGAATTGATTTTTTTCCATTCGCGTACTCGTCTCTTTTGTAAGACTTGGCGCAAAGGACTGAAATGATATATCCGTGAATATCTCCACGACACGTCATTGTAAAATAACCCCGAATAATTAAGCCCAGCCATAAATGACGGGTAAAATTACTCGGGAAACGATGTAAAACAGGCGGTTATGAGTTACCGGATGGTTGTCGTTGGTGTCGTGATTATCCTAATTCCGCACATAATCCTCGGGATAGTGGAAATCAAGTTTGCCGTTTTCGGGTTCATCAATGGAATTTCCGTCTTAACGGCTCTACCTTTGAAATTTTTGATGGTTGATAAGTCTGTATCAGCAAACGATTTCGGGAAAAAGGGCTTGATGAACTTGGCACGGTTATCCCCATTGTAGTATCTCTTGTACAGGAAACGCTCAGAGATATTCCATACGAAGTGACGGAGTGGAATGTTGTTGATGTCTTTGGTAAACGGTCTTTGTATGGGCTTCTGCATAAGTGTTAAGATTCATCCATTTGTCCACCCTCAGTACAGATGTGGTTCACGGTTTCTTGGTCGGCAATGCGAGGCAGGTAATAATGGCAATACTCCATGACCATGCGGATGCGCTCTTCCTTTTCCCGTTGCTCTCTGCTTGCGTAATTGGCACGGTTCTTTTCGTGAAGATCCGGGGCGATAGTAAGCTTCTATCGGTTGTGTTTGGATAAGGTTCTTCTTTTGTCGGGGATGATTCGGGTACAGGCTCAGGGACTGATGTAGGTCCAGGCACAGATGTGGCTTCTTTCAAGTGTATTTTGTGACAGTTCTTCCTGCACCTCTATGGCTTCGGCAATCGTTTCTTTCTTGCCGAACTTGATTTTGTAGATTTCGTATGTATCAAAGATAAGTGTCTGAAAGGAGAGATAGAGCAACCATCCCAACAGGTTACAGCATACGAATACTATCCACCTGACAAAGTTGTCTTGGTTGAAGCTGTCCGCTATTACCAGCGTGGCAATGGAAGATATTAGGGACGATGGCGAAGCCGACAAAAGCCCAAGATGATGTATTTGTCCTGATTGATGATTCCATATTTCAGTTGAGAGATTGAATGTTCCTGTATTATTTTGTGCAAAGTTAATGCTATTTTTCCCAATTACTGCCCGTTATTTGCGGTTAGAACGGTCTTTTTCAATGTATTTCACGAAATGTCATCATATCATACTCTGTTTCATACTCTGAGGGGCTTATAAATGGTGGCATCAAGCCAAAAACATAGAGGGGCGATTATAGCCTTGTAGCCATAACCGCCCCTCTGAATACCTGTCAATGTGAGACATTTATGCCTCCTTGCGCTTCAAGGTCATCTTGTCCACCACCTGATACACTGCTGCGCTGCTATCTTGGAATAGATTTGTGTGGTGGTAATGTTCTATGTCCGAGATAGGCTTGGATGACAGCCATGTCCGTTCCCATTTCCACGTGCAGGCTTCCGAAGCTGTGGCGGGTACAGTGAAAGGTGATTTCTTGGTTATCCCTGCTGCCGTGAGCCACCGTTGGAGTGGTCCTTGCAGCATCTTGTCCTTGAAATCCTCAAAGATAAGTCCTCGCCCCTGTCTCCTCCCAGCAGTCCATAGGCTTCATCACTGATGGGGTTATGCACTATCTTTGGTTTTCTGCATACGGGTGGTAACGAACATCCTGCCGTTGGTGTATGGTTGTATCTGCTGCCACGTGAGCTGTCTGATGTCGCTCTTTCTCAGTCCCGTAAGACAGGCGAAAAGAAAAGCTTTTTTCAAGACCTCCTCCTCACAGGGTGTTTCGGCAAGCCGTATCAGTTCCTCTTGGCTCAAATGCTCCCTCGATGGTGGAATGCACTCGATGCGGTCTAGCCGTTTGTGCTCTCCTTTATCTTCCTGTCACGGTAGGCGGTGTGCAGCACGGCGAAAGTTGACCAATAGCCTGCTGCGGAGTTGATGCGCAGCTTTTGGTTGGTGTGGATGGATTGGGGTGCATCAAGCCAGGTATTCCATGAACTTGCGGCACAACCACATCCACCTCCTCAAAGGTGCATTTGCCGTTCACGAACCGCTGGAAATGCTTGTATACGTGCTGCCACTTGATATTCTTGCGGTCAGCCAGTCCTTTGAAATAGGCAAGGAAATCGCCCTTCATCTTGGTCTTGTCAAAAAAGCCGTTGTTTTTCATTGAAAATGGCTTCAGCAGCGCTGGTTGCGCAGGATGACCGCTTTCTTCATCGCAGTGCGTTGAAGTCCCGTTCTGCTGGTTTGCAGGTTTAGCGGATGAAGCCTACAACCAAGAAGATGAACTGATGATGGAACATGGCAGACCGCTAAAACCACCTTTTGCCCGTGTGCGGCTCGCACCAAAAGAGAATTTGCAGGTGCCCTTTAAATACCAAGGGCAGTAGTATGATCCTGAAATAGAACTCGCTACAATAGGTTTAGGTCTATCATCCTGAAACGTGAGTATATAAGTGAAGACCCGGATTAAACTCTTAGAGGGTTTGAGTGTTTGTTATGCGTGACAGAATGCGTGGTTGATGTAAGTGGGTTGGAGGGTATCGCATGAAAGAGAACGATTTGATGAATTAACAGATGGAGTGCCTTCAACAGGATAAAACAAGGATTTATTAGGACAGATATAGAAAGGCTTCCAAAAAGATATAAAGGATTTAGGAAAAATGGATTTGACACTAGTGAAAAGTACTGATACTAGTAGTGACATTAGTAAATAAACACAGGAGAAATTATTACAATAAGAAAATCTGATTCAGGGGGTATGATAAATATGATACTATTACATTTTAGATTTTCTGAAGAAAATAAAACATCAGTTTTTAAACAGTAAATAACAATATTTGTGAAAATATTAAGTGAAGATATTCATTTACAAAAAGATAAATAATGTATTTAATAATTTTATCAGATAATAACTACAGGTTAGAACCATTTAAAAATTTAGAATGAGATACTTTTGTAGTATTAATTCAGCCCCTTGCATTGATAGTGATAGCTTTGAGATTTCATCAATTTTTCAAATTAATAGAGGAAGAAAATATAATATTTTTCTCATATCCCGTTAAAAAGAAAGATAAATTTCTTGCAAATAAATATCGAGGATAACTTTATAACTTATCAAAAGGAGCTTAATGATGTATATATGACTTTTGATGATTGTATTCTTATAGGAGAAAGAAATGATCAGAATTTGCACAAATATAGATGAGAAGTTCTATTCTTGGGATACACAGTTTTATTTAATAATTTTGTATCTACCATTTTTCAATATAATGATTTTGTATTGAATAAGAAAGAAGTAGAAACTATTTATAACGACAATGTTTGGCATTAAGTTTCTATGTAATTACCTATTATCTTTTTAAAATTTTATACAAAGCAATATGGGTAACTAAATAAATCACTGACCATTTAGGTACGCCTATAGAAGCCTATAACCAAGAAGGTGCAACTGATATGGGAAGCTGAGCAAGACCTCTACGCAACTCCCGTCAAGGTTTTGCTAAAGAGAATTCCTAGGTGTCCTTTTAAAATACCAAGGACAGTACTATGATAGCGAGGTTGAGTTGTGTTATAATAGGTTTAGGTATTATCATCCTGAGGCGGGGGAGGTATATAAGTGAAGACCCTATTATGGGTTTAATGTGTTTGCTTATGTAGGATACGAATGCGTAGTTAGATTTATTGGGGTTGAATAGTATGGTTTATGGAGAAAAGATGGGAAAGCTCCACAAATTAAAACGATTAATTAATGATAAAAGGATTAATCCTAATGATGATCCTGTCATCTTATTTGCCCCAAAATTATAAAGATACTCCTGCAAAAGACATAAGCTAAACAAGGTGCTTTTGTTGCCAGGGATTCTGATGAACTTATTGAAATAATTAAACAGAAAATGTCAAAAAGTGTTTTTATTAAGTCAAACATAAAAATAGAAAACTTTTATAAATTTAATAAAAAGAGTTTTTATAAAAAGAGGATAGCTATGATAATCTATTAATATTACAATTTATGGATATGGCTATTTTTGATGAAAGTGGAGAGTACTTAATACAGTTTTCATCCGATTTTTTCATATGAAGAGATAGATGAATTTTGCTCGTATTTAAAGAATCTATTTGATTTTTACTATAATTGATTAATTTTTGAATGGGAAGAAACCTTTGAGTACAATTACCTTACAAAGGCGTACGATGTAAATGATAGTGCCGCGCGGGTGCAAAAGCGGCAGTATGTGAGTCTTTGTGCCTGCGAAAGATCACCAACGGCAAGCATTACTCTATTATCACCGACCATTTAGGGTACGCCCATAGAAGCCTACAACCAAGAAGGCGAGCTGATATGGGAACGCGAACAAGACCTCTGCGGGCAACTCCCGTCAAGGTTTCACTAAAAGAGAACTTCAGGTGTCCATTTAGTACCAAGGACAATATTACGACCCTGAAACAGAGTTATGCTACAATAGGTTTAGGTATTATCACCCCGAGACAGGGAGGTATATAAGGAAGACCCAACTAAACTCTTAGGTGGGTTTAATGTGTTTGCATACGTAAGTGATACCAATGCGTGGTTAGATGTATTGGGATTGAATAGTAAGGTTTATGGAGAAAAAGATGGGAAAAATTGGAAGATGATATTGAAAATCTAATGAGAAACGATATTTTCATACAAGAAATCGAAAAATATACGATGAATCAGGGAAGGTATTAGGAGAAATTGATATGAAACAGACTCTCACATAATTGAAACAACTATACTCAAAAATGGGAAACATAAACAGACAAGAAAAATATAAGACAGATGTATTCAATCCTGAGAATAAATCGATATTATATATAAAAACTTATTGGCTAAAGAAAGTATCCAGAATGAAGGTGTTGACAGTTGTAAATTCACTGATGAACTCATAAAAATAATTAAATAAAATGGCTAAAGAAGGTCAAAAATAGATTTTAGATCTAAAAAAGTCCGAGAGTTGCTAAGATTTTTAGTAGTTCTTTTTAATGAAGAATATAATGAAATAACAATAATTTTTTAGGACTTTTATGTTTGGTTATATGGATATTATAGAAGACAATGATTCTACCTTTATATAAATATAAAATATGAATCTCAAACTCACTCGATAATGTGATTTTTCTTTTGAAAAACTGTTAACAGAGTTAGGTTTTAAAACATAATTATTAAAAGGCATTAGTAAATTTCTTGTGGTTTAATTTCGTGTGTACTGTATACAACTATAGCATCAGCTAATAGGTTAACATGAATATTGATAGGTAATCCATCATATTTACTAACCACAAAAACAATAATCACAACTCTTCTAACAATCAGTTATTATATCAAAACACCCCACAAAAATATTTCAAAAATAATTTTTGTGGAATGAAAGGATTTATTGCTATCACTCAAAGGGGTGTATAGAGTACCACACAGGCAAAATATGTGAGTACTCAGCGGGGTGTATAGTGGAATATCACCATTGTTCACTGTACTTATACTAACTATGCACCAATAAAAGAGCCTACAAACCAAGAAGGTGAACTGATATGGAAACGCGAACAAGACCGCTAAACCACACTGTTCGTGCGGCTCGCACCAAAAAGAGAATTTTAGGTGTCCTTAAATACCAAGGGCAGTACTATGATAGCGAGGTTGAGTTGTGTTATAATAGGTTTAGGTATTATCACCCTAGACAGGTAGGTATATAAGGAAGACCCGATTGGGTTCTTATCTGGGAGCCTAACTTTTGCTTATGTAAGTGAAACCAATGATGAAGTGAGATATTTTTGGATTGCCTAAAAACTATACAAGGAAAAAGAAAAACTATAATAAGAGATAGAGATGAATGAATATAAAAAGAAAATAGGGCATACTACTATTTGTACAATGATTTTACGAATTATTTGGTGCAAAAATGTGCCTTATCAGGTGCTTGAGATAAGCAAAGCTGAAGATTTTCAGAAGGCAATAAAGTATGCTAAGAGAAAGGGAATTGAGAAGATTGCAATTGCCTGCAATCCTTCCAAGAGAGGATTTGTTATTGCTCACGGAATTGCCCCTTAAAGGTATTGCAATAAGGGAGGTTGCACCCAAGACAGACCTCTCTTTTCTCAATCAGATTACAACATTAACGTATATTTCTATTGAGTTTACAGCTTCTGGGGTTTTAGATTTAGCTAATTTTCCTCATTTTCGGAAGTGCTAAATGTAGTTGCGGGTATAAAGAGTACTCATATCAACAAGACTATAAAATTAAAAACAAATATCCTTAAGGGAGTTTAAAGAACCTCTTTGATAATTGGGGAACAATTAACGTTGATATTGTGAAATTTCTACGCTTGTACTATCGTCTCTTTTGATTTCTTGAAAAATTGTACAGGTATAAAGACTCTTGAAGTTGAGAATAGTAGAAAATAGACCTCTATAAGTGGACTTAAAAATGCAGGCACGATAGAGCGGCTCTACTTAAAAATTGTAAATATGACTGATTACTCAGCCTTCCCTGATTTTTACGAACTTGAAAAATACTTGTATTTATTAAATTGTGGTGCTATGGAGAATTGTAAACTCTTTTGAAGGTATGCAGCAATTGGAATATGCTTATATTGACATTGATATTGTAGATGGTAATGTGGATATATTGATGCAGAAAGCTCGTCATATTTAAGAATTACAAACATTTTGAACCATAAGAATAACCTTAGACTTGTGGGTAGTGCCTATGACAAACCTTATAATGAATTGTATAGAGGCAAAGAGTTAGCATATAAATTTTAGTTGTTAATGGTTTTGAGGTAACATTTAAAAGAAAACTAACCATAAAAACAACAATCATAACCATCTAACAATCAGTTATCAACAAAAATACCCCACAAAAATAATTTTGTAGAATGAAGGATTTATTGTACTTTTACTCACAGGGGTGTAAGGAGTACCACATAGGCAAAATATGCGAGTATTTCAAAGCGGGTGTAGTAGGGAATATCACCATTGTTCATGTGTACTCTATACACTATGCACTAATAAAGAGCCTACAACCAAGAAGGCGAGCTGATATGGAACGCGAGCAAGACCTCTATGGCAACTCCCGTCAAGGATTTGCTAAGGAGAATTTTAGGTGTCCTTTTAAAATACCAAGGACAGTACTATGATAGTGAGGTTGAACTCTGCTACAATAGGTTTAGGTATTATCACGCCGAGACGGGAGGTATATAAGTGAAGATCCGATTAAAACCTTAGGTGGGTTTAATGTGTTTGCTTATGTCAGTGATACGAACATCAAATTAGATGAACTTGGGTTACTTGGAGAAGAGTTGATGTTGACTGCATAAGGATTTACAAAAACAGAAAAAGACCCTGATTTACGTTCTCATCATGTAGGACAAAAAGCAATAATGCCTAATTTAGTAGCAAATTATGATGAGAGATAATGCTCTCTGCTATTTTGGTTCATAGAAAGGCATAGGGTACACAGAAAGTTAGAACCAACAGAGAAAGGGGAAAAAGGACTGTATCAACAAAACAGGTAGATCCTATGAACAACAAAACCCTTTTTGTTTCTGTAAGAGATTTAGTCCAAGAGATATAAAAAGAATTAAGAAGAGTTTACTCTAATGTCTCTAATGAAAAAGCTAAAAGAACTTATTGAATTAAACAAATCTATGTATCCAGAGATGAAGGTAAAGTCTCAGAGAAGAAAAATGTACGGAATTTAAATGATATGAATAGTGAAGAAATTGCAATATTATTTAGAAAAGAGATGAGAAAAGACTTTGAATATTATTTCAAAGTATTAAATAAATTATCTGGTAAATCAGTAAAAGATATTTATTGGAACAGTGCCCAAGAATTATATAATTCTATTAGTGATAAAGAAAAATTTACATTTATACAATTGATAATATAGAGGTTACAACTAATATGTTTTCTTTTGTTGACGGAATCGCTACTTTCAATGAGTTAGAAGGTCCTCTTGAATTGTATTGTAACGGATTAAAGTTGAGGTAGTATAGAGGAATACGTAAGAATGAAGAAGAAGGTTTTTAGAAGATCTTCCTCTTGTACTCATTACAAAAGAATCAAATGTAGGGGGAAGGTGTTGGGGTGAGTATAAGTGAATGCTCCTCACAGATGCCCCACCACTTGGATTTTTGAAGCAGGCTCTTGTGCCCTGTGAAAGATCACCAACGGCAAGCATTACTCTATTATCACTGACCATTTAGGCACGCCCATAGAAGCCTACAACCAAGAAGGCGAACTGATATGGAACCAATCTTTAAAAAGATTAAAAGATAATGGTATTGAATATTCAAGTGGTTCTACTTATAACAATAATAAATAGTTATTATATTATGTTAGATTCTCAATTAATACTTATTCACACTTTTTAATAAATTCATTCGGTTTTAAAACACCTAAAAAGGGTTTTGGCATAAAAATATGGTATCCTTTATAAAAACGTTTAGATGATATTCATTATTGTTACATATTATAGATGCCTATAAAAATAATCCCGTTGAGGTTTTTAGAATAAAATCTTTGGTTGGACCTATTTGTTTTCCTGATGACAGTTTGAGTAGTCTCTCTGCTAACATTAGTTAGAGATATCTAAGGCTAATACGATGACCGATATATTTTTGAAGCAAGTGAGAAAAATTAGAAATCTTATTGAAACAGATGTTGTAAATACTCTTATTAATTTTTCTAAGAGAGATAGATTCACCTTCTATAAAGAATCATAGATATGAAGTATACACGAAATATTTACTACCTCTAAACATTATCAGAAAAGCAGATGATAATGTTTTTCTGTTAAAAATAAAAATATCCGAGAAGAAATTATTAAAGATTTATTCAATAATTTAGAAGGAGAAAATAAAAGAATATTTTGATAGATTTACACCGCCAACTACAATAGAATATATATCAGATTATTGTTATCTCTACACAATATAGATAGGGCTCTACTAAAATTTTTTGTGGCACAATTCGTGTGTACTGTGTACGACTATAGTACAGTTATAGGTGAACATCTTTTGAATATTGATAGGTAAGCATTTATCACAAAAACTTTTGCTAACTATAACTCTCTAACAATCAGTTATTAACAAAACACCCACAAAATATGGGATATGCTGATGAAGTTTCTCATGCTCATAAAAGAGAAAGTGTCAACAGATAAAGTTAGAGATGGTAACTATCAAACAGCTGATACAATATTTGATGATAACGGAGTTGTTCTTGAAAAAATAACATAGAAGATATACCAAAAGCACATATACCAATAATAATATAATCATAGCTATGGAAAAATAATTATGAATGTAATGCCTCAAAAATTATTAGAAGAATATGAAGGGTTATATATAAATGATCCTATAGGTGCATTAAAGAAAATGATTGATTTATTCCCTCGTCGCATGCTCTGAATATGACTCATGAAACTTCAGATGCAATAGAAATTTGGCTCACGACATATGTCGTCTGAAATAATAAAAGATATATACATGAAATTTTATCAAAGGAGAAGAACCCTGATTTTGTAAGAATTTATAATTATTGGTTAAATTGGTAACTTTTTGTTAATCCCACATTTATAATAGTTAATAATGGTGCAAGAGCGATAAGATGGGCAATCTTTGTCAATACAGAAGATAAGCAAGATAGTGCCGCGCGGACAAAAGTCCACGAGCTGGCACAGCGGAGTATGTGGAGCGGCAGTATGTGAGTCTTTTTGTGCCCTGTGGAAAGATTTCCAATGGCAAACATTACTCCATCATCACCGACCACTTAGGTACCCCCATAGAAGCTTCATAACCAAGAAGGTGAGCTAATATGGGAACGCGAGCAAGACCTGTACTACTACTTTCTACCAAAGAAAAATACAAAGAACAACAGCTGCTAAGCCGTATTATAGACAACAACGATTTTAGCATTGACTCTTCTACAATGGCAGTGGACAGCTTTGAAAAATACCTGTATGTCATTCTTGTCAAGAAAAATATCCAAGAGAGGCGTTTTTTGATAATGTAACTTTTAAAGAATGAATTTTATGAATAGAATTTATAGTATAATTAAGGTAGCTAATAGTATTAATGGAAAAACTAAAGGATTGTGGAGGCTATGTAAATTATGATATAGTAGAGAGGTTAATTGCTTTAACTAATACTAATAAAGGAACACGAAAGGAAAATTATTGAAATTAGACAATCAGATTGTAGTACAATCAGGGTTGTCTGAAGTAGCAGTCTACGTACCTTTTTTTCTGAATGAGTTTATAAAGATATCTTCGTATAGAGATTACCTTTTAGACTTATTATTTGAGATTATTGAGGGAAATGATATTTCTTCTAACGGAAGTTACGTGAAACATCTGCCACTATACATAATACCCTTTTTGTTTATTTCACAAAATCTGAAAATACTGAGCTAAATAGGGTTACAGCAATTATTGATGATTATATAAAAACAATATAAAACATACATTGATTTGTTATTTGAGGTTAAAAACAATATATGTATTTATAACCATAGAACAACCAAAACTAATCAGAAATATCCGAGTGTAAATCTTTAATTACCAGCATATTCTAAAATTTAACACTTTTCGGTTGCCATTTGTCGCTTCCCAAATTTCCACATATTTTTTTGAGACGTATTTCGACGTGGAGAATTTGCGGGCTTTGTTTTTTGTCACACCGTGCAGACAGTTGACAAGGGTTTACAACCGTTTACGACAAGCGACAATAACCGCCCCTGATATGCGGAAACAGTCACACTGTGTAGAAAAGCGACAATGGTTGACTTCCGTTCACATCCGTTTACCATTTCAGAGATATAGGATTGAAGAAATGAACCATTAAACGATAAAACGGTATGAAAGCAACCAGAAAATGCAGTTTTTGCGGCAAGTCCTTTGTAACCCGAAGCGGTATGCAAAGATATTGCAGTGAGGCTTTGTCAGGCAGAAGCCAAACGAGCCAGAGTGATGCAGAAGAACAACCTCTTCAAAGTCGCTCAACCCTTGATGGAGATACAGCATCAGGAGTATCTCACCTTTTTCCAAAGCAGCCATCCTCATGGGCTGTTCCCTGACAGTACATTTACAAACTTGTAGCCATCGGCAAGCTGAAAGCCCTCACGCATCAGCAACCGCATGGCATTCATCCGCAGAGCCGACATCGAGCAGATGTTGAGGGCAATCTCATCACCGCATCCCTGCCCGGCAACACCTCCACACCAAGGAAATCATCTTCATCTTCCTTACCTGCCAAAAAGAGAAAAAGGGAAAAGGAAAGCGAAGAAGTGTTGGACTCTATTCGGGCGAGGAGGTGATGTCCCTTTAAGGTAAAGCAGTCATGGCTTTACACTTCCGCCGCTGCAACCATATCCCCATCTGCCGTATCGCAGGAAAAGAACTATTACAGCAAGAAGCATATTGACGAGTTTTTCGGTGTGGCAGTTGATATTAGCGAAATTACCGACTGGCTACTGACCGAGGAGGTGGAGGAACTGTTCGGCATGAAGCCGACCGCACTCCGTGCCTACACCTATCGCCATAAGATACCCACTAAAAGAGAGTACGGGCGTACCCTATTACTCCAAATCACATTTGAACGAACTCCGCAGAACTGACCTTGTGAACGATGAACGCTACTATACCGTTGAGCAGGTGCAGCAAATCTATGGTCTTTTCGTCAGCCAACATCTGCCATATCGTCAAGGTGAAGCACATCGAAAAGATAAAGGTGGGTGTGAAAAACCTGCTTTTGCGCTCAGATGTGGAGCGTGTCATGGCTGAAAGGAACAAATAACCGTGAAAAATCGGGATTATCGAAAAATTATTTCAAAATGATGTATCGTGGAGGTATTCACGGATATTTCACGTTGTTCCTTTGCCATCGGAAACATGGATACAACTCAAAATGTATACAACCAATTAAAACATAATTATTATGAGTAAATGCAAAACAGTTACCTTTGCGTAAGCGCAAGATTAAGAACGGGACACAGTATTCACTATGCCTTGACTACTATCCCGGCTACCGTGACAATGTCACCACGAGAGTGATTACACGTAGCCTTTAGGAATTTACATCTTCGCCAAACCTGCAAACCAGCAGGAACGGGACCTCAACGCACGCATGATGAAGAAAGCGGTCATCCTGCGCAACCAGCGCTACGAAGCCATTTTTCAATGAAAACAACGGCTTTTTTGACAAGACCAGATGAAGGGCGATTTTTGCCTATTTCAAAGCGACTGGCTGACCGCAAGAATATCAAGTGGCAGCACGTATACAAGCATTTCCAGCGGTTCGTGAACGGCAAATGCACTTTTGAGGAGGTGGATGTGGATTTGTGCCGCAAGTTCATGGAATACCCTGCTTGATGCACCCCAATCCATCCACACCAACCAAAAGCTGCACATCAACTCCGCAGCAGGCTATTGGTCAACTTTCGTGCGCGCTGACACACCGCCTACCGTGACAGGAAGATAAAGGAGAACCCAAACGGCTTTCTAGACCGCATCGAGTGCATTCCCACCATCAGGGAGCATTTGAGCCAAGAGGAACTGATACGGCTTGCCGAAACACCCTGTAGGAGGAGGAGGTCTGAAAAAGCTTTTCTTTTCGCCTGTCTTACGGGACTGAGAAAAAGAGCGACATCAGACAGCTCACGTGGCAGCAGATACAACCATACACCAACGGCAGGATGTTCGTTACCACCCGTATGCAGAAAAACCAAAGAAATAGTGCATAACCCCATCAGTGACAGCTTCGTGGACTGCTGGGGAGAACGGGGCGAGGGACTTATCTTTGAGGATTTCAAGGACAAGATGCTGCAGCTGACCACTCCAACGGTGGCTCACGGCAGCAGGGATAACCAAGAAAATCACCTTTCACTGTACCCGCCACAGCTTCGGAAGCCCGCACGTGGAAATGGGAACGGACATGGCTGTCATCCAAGCCTATCTCGGACATAAGAACATTACCACCACACAAATCTATTCCAAGATAGCAGCGCAGCAGATGTGTCAGGTGGTGGACAAGATAACCTTTGAAGCGCAAGGAGGCATAAATGTCTCACATTGACAGGTATTCAGAGGGCGGTTATGGCTACAAGGCTATAATCGCCTTCTATGCTTTTTGGCTTGATGCCACCATTTATAGCTCCCTCAGAGTATGAAACAGAGTATGATATGATGACATTTCGTGAAATACATTGAAAAAGACCGTTCTAACCGCAAATAACGGGCAGTAATTGGGAAAAATAGCATTAACTTTTGCACAAAATAATACAGGAACATTCAATCTCTCAACGAAATATGGAATCATCAATCAAGGACAAATACATCATCTTGGGCTTTTGTCGGCTTCGCCATCGTCCCTAATATCTTCCATTGCCACGCTGGTAATCAGCGGATCAGCTTCAACCAAGACAACTTTGTCAGGTGGATAGTATCTGTATGCTGCAACCTGTTGGGACGGTTGCTCTATCTCTCTCAGACACTTATCTTTTGATACATACGAAATTCATGAAAATCGTCTGGCAAGAAAGAAACGATTGCCGAAGCCACAGAGGCGCAGGAAGAACTGTCACAAAATACACTTGAAGAAGCCACATCTGTGTTTGACCCACATCAGTCCCCTGAGCCTGTACCTGAATCATCCCCCGACAAAAAGAAGAGACACTTATCCAAACACAACCGATAGAGTTTACTATCGCCCCCGATCTTCACGAAAAGAACTGTGCCAATTACGCAAGCAGAGAGCAACGGGAAAAGGAGCGCATCCGCATGGTCATGGAGCATTGCCATTATTACCTGCCTCGCACTGCTGACCAAGAAACCGTGAACCACATCTGTACTGAGGATGGGACAAATGGATGAACCCAACACTTATACCCCGAAGCCCATACAAAGCACCGTTTACCAAAGACATCAACAATCATTCCACCTGTCACTTCGTATGGAATATCTCTGAGCGTTTCTGTACAAGAGATACTACAATGGGGACAACTGCGCCAAGTTCATCAAAAGCCCTTTTCCTGAAATCGTTTGTTGATACAGACTTATCAACCATCAAGAATTTCAAGGTAGAGCCGTTAAAGACGGAAATTCCCACTGATGAACCCTGAAAACGGCAAACTTGATTTCCACTATCCTGAGGATTATGTGTGGAATTAGGATAATCACGACACCAACGACAACCATCCGGTAACTCATAACCGCCTGTTTTACATCGTTTCCCGAGTAATTTTACCCGTCATTTATGGCTGGGCTTAATTATTCGGGAATTATTTTGCAATGACGTCGTCGTGAGATATTCACGGATATATCATTTCAGTCCTTTGCGCCAAGTCTTACAAAAAGAGACGAGTACGCGAATGGAAAAATCAATTTTCACCTTCAACGACCTCCCTGAGGTTGTCGCTCAGCTTCGAGACGAAGCGATGAGCCTGAAAAGCCTGCTCGCCGAGCAGCGCAGTGAACAATGCCAAAACGGTGGACACCCACGTGCCCATGTCTGTGGACGAGGCAGCAGAGTATTTAGGTATCCCCTAAGGGTACGCTCTACATGAAACTGTCAGAAGGGACAATCCTCGTGACTCAAGCCCGGCAAACGCTATTGCCTTTACCGTGACGAACTGGACAAGTGGCTGGAAACCGCCCGAAAGAATCCCCATACCGTTGTCAGACGAGGAACTGAACAAGTCCTTATCCTCTTCCCACCGTCGCAAGCCCAACCCACGTAACTGGTGAATGATATGGAAGAGGATAAGAACCATATCAACCTGATACGTGGCGATCCCTCACAAAAGCATCCCAAGCGCATAACGGTATGCCCGACAGTGTAGGCATGATGAATATCAAGACGGCAAACCAAACCATTCTTGAAGCATCGTTACTGTTTACGCCCCGTGCGCTGTGGGACAGCTTTTTGGTACGAGGGGAACCTCCTGCTTGTTTGCCGATTCCAACGTGGGCAAGTCCATCCCTTGCCGTGCAGATAGCCGACCGCATCGCCCGAACCGACAATGTGCTGTATCTGGACTTTGAACTGTCCGAAAAAGCAGTTCCAGCTCCGCTATACCAACGAGCATGGAGAGCTCTACACCTTTCCCGACAAAATCTATCGGGTGTCTATTGACTGCAACCAGCTTTTTGGATGCCAACTTTGAGGAAGCTATCATAGGCGGCATTGAACAGATGGCTGTGCAGACCGACTGCAAGATTTTCATCATTGACAATCTTACCTACCTGTGTTGCGCCATGGAGAAAGGCGATGCCGCAGGACGGCTGATGATTCAGCTGAACAATCTCAAAAAGAGATATGCGCTCTCTATCCTTGTCCCTGGCACATACGCCCAAACGCTCTTTGGATTGTCCCATCACATCCAACGACCTTGCCGGAAGCAAACGGCTCTACAATTTCTTTGACAGCGTGTTCACCATTGGAAAAAGTGCCCAAGACGGAGGGCTTGCCATGTGAAGCAGCTTAAAGTGCGCTATGGCACGTTCTCTCATGATGCGGATAATGTAATCGTTTACGAGATTGACAAGGTGGATGCTTTCTGCAGTTCGTGTTCAGGCTATTCCACGGAAAAAGGAACACTTGAAAAATTGAGGACAATGAATCAAGCCAAAGGGATTGCCAAATTCTGCAACTCTCCCAATCGGGCAAGTCCGTCAGGAGATAGCCTCACAGGTGAATTGTGGCAAGTCCACCGTAAACCGTATCATCCAGCGCAGCAAAGAGAGAAAACGCAGGAAACTTGGTGTCCCACTGTCCCAACCCTTAGAGTGTGGGACAATGGGACAGGATGGGACAGCCGACAATCAACCATCAAAAAAACGGACTAAGCTATGGGCAATTATTCATTACAGAAGTATAAAGGAACGGCAACACGGCATACCTGCCCCAAATGTGGAGACAGGCATTCTTTTCGTCTATTACGTGGACGAAAATACGTGCCGTTGCATCCATCGGTCGGCAGATGTAACCACGAAAGCGGTTGTGGGTATCACTACACCTGAAAGAGTATTTTTCAAGAGCATCCTGAACACAGAACTACCAATGATTTCTCTTTTGACAGGCAAAGAGCAGAGCAGAAGAAAGTGAAGCAGCAAAGTAAGCCGACAGCCATCGGCTATATTCCCTCACTATGTGGAGAAGTCGCAAAGCGAGCGTAGTACTTTTTCCGTTTCTCTTCACACCCTTACTTCCTACTATGGCGACAAGGCGAAAAGAGGTGTTGAAGCGGTTGTTGAGGAATACTCGTTTGGGGCTACCCGTGACGGCTCTGTTATCTTTTGGCAGATAGACAGGACGGGCAAGGTACGCACGGGAAAGGTGATGCAGTACAATCCCGAAGACGGACACCGTATCAAGGGAGGACAGACATCGGCAGTGAACTGGATACACAGCATATTGAAAAAGCAGCGTGTGTTGGCAGAGGATTGGCAACTCATCCCAATGCCTTTTCGGGGAACACTTGTTGAAAACGCATCCCGACAAGGTGGTGGTCTTGGTGGAATCTGGAGAAGAGTGCCGTTATCGGTTCTGCTATCTTCCCGATTATGTATGGCTGGCTACGGGTGGTAAGAGTCAGATGAGAGAAGAGAAACCCGTGTACTGTCAGGGCGAACCGTGCTTCTCTTTCCCGATGCCGATGCTTATGCCGAGTGGAAACAGCGAGCCGAGAGCATGTACTTTTTGTAAGGTGGTGGTTTCGGACATCATCGAAAGGGAATGCCACCCCGAAACAAAAAGAAGCCCATATCGACATAGCCGATTGGATTATCTTTCAGATACGGGAGGGCAGGTGATGAGTACAGCCAACCACTTGGTCGAGGCTGAGAGAATCCTCCAGCGGATGATAGAGAAGAATCCCGTCCTGCAAAAACTGATAGACGATTTAGACCTTTGTGCTGGTCGGTGCATCTCCAATCGGCAACGATGATGAAAAACCTCCCTGACGGAGGAGAGCGGAAGCCGTAGGCTGAGTTTGCAGACAATGGCTTTGCTATTGATATAGCCCACTATAACCACACGCCCCGCTTACGTAGTTAGGGCTCTCCTGAGGGATTAGGGCTTTCACCCACGACCCACCCAGGGCGTTTCTCCCTGAGAACCCAGAGCAAAGAGCGACCCTCTTTGTATCTCCGCTATGGGTTGCACTCTAAGAACCCCATGCGTTTACGGACAGCGGAAAAGCAAACAATAAAGTACAAACCCAAAAAACAAGTATCTATGGCAACAAAATCAAGCATACATATCAAGCCCTGCAATATCGCATCGAGTGAGGCTCACAACAGGAGGACTGCCGAATACATGCGCCACATCGGAGAGTCCAGAACCTATGTGGTTCCAGAACTTCCACCGATAATGAGCAGTGGATAAATCCCGACTTCGGCAGTCCGGATTTGCGGATGCATTATGACAATATCAGACAGATGGTAAAGGAAAAGACCGGACGTGCCATGCAGGAAAAGGAGCGTGAACGCAAAGGCAAGAACGGTAAAATAGTCAAGATTGCGGGATGCTCCCCCATACGTGAAGGAGTGCTGCTTGTCAGGTCGGACACCACACTGGCAGACGTGCGTAAATTCGGTGAGGAGGTCAAAGACGCTGGGGAATCACACCGCTGCAAATCTTCCCTGCACAAGGATGAAGGGCATTGGCTGAACGGTCAGCCGGAAGCGGAAGACAGGGAAAGCTTCAAAGTCGGGGACAGATGGTTCAAGCCGAACTATCATGCCCATATCGTTTTCGACTGGATGAACCACGAAACAGGAAAGAGCCGAAAGCTCAATGACGATGACATGATGCAGATGCAGACCCTTGCATCCGACATCCTGCTGATGGAACGCGGGCAGTCAAAGGCTGTCACCGGTAAGGAGCATCTGGAACGGAACGACTTTATCATTGAGAAGCAGAAAGCTGAACTGCAACGCATGGATGCAGCCAAACGGCACAAAGAAGAACAGATAAATCTTGCTGAGCAGGAACTGAAACAGGTGAAATCAGAAATACGCACTGACAAGTTAAAGAAGACAGCCACCACGGCAGCGACAGCCATAACTAGTGGAGTTGCTTCTCTTTTCGGGAGTGGAAAACTGAAAGAACTGGAACGTGCCAACGAAAAACTGCAAGACGAGGTTTCAAAACGGAACACCAATATTGAAAAATTGCAGAGCCAAGTACAGCAGATGCAGAAACAGCATGATACGCAAATCCACAATCTCAGAGAAATGCACAGGCAGGAACTTGACATGAAAGAAAAAGAACTGTCACGGCTCGCCAGAATCATAGACAAGGCTTTCAGGTGGTTTCCGATGTTCAGGGAAATGCTGCGCATGGAAAAGTTTTGTGCCATGCTGGGATTCTCTAAAGAAATGACTGAAAGTCTTATAGTCAAAAAAGAAGCCCTGAAATGTAGCGGTAAAATCTATTCCGAGCAACACAGGCGGAACTTTGATATAAAGGATGATATTTTAAGGGTGGAAAATGACCCTGACGATGAAAGCAGGCTGAACCTGACATAAACAGGAAGCCGATTGCCGACTGGTTCAGGAGCAATGGCACAGGCTTAGATATGGAGCAAGAGTGCCGCAACAGGAAGAAAGAAAAAGTAGAGGATTCAAATTATAATAGAAGCTAATTTGATTAGTAATCTAAAAAGCACTCTGATAACGATTAGAGTGCTTTTTAGATTGTTTATCATTAATTATCAAAGCAAGTGCAGTTTAAGATTTTACTGAAGTTTGCATTAATAAAAGAATATACTACAGCTGATATATGCGCAACATATATGTAGACGCTTGTGATTCATTTCCCTTGAAATCCTTAACAAATACCGCTAAGGTATAACTGATATTATTAGGGCAGACATATATAGGCAACATCATTGTGAGCTGCAAGAACACCATTTTCATTAACATCACCTGAACCTGTCTTATGCGCTATAACAACCCCTTCTTTATCAAGAAGTGGAGCTGCTATCCCTATCTACACCTGTTTTGCATTCTTTAACGTATTCTTAATGAAACTTTGTTTCTCATCATCGATAAGACCTTTCAGCAAACAAACGATTCATCAACATTGCAGCACCAAGAGGAGATGTATAGTTAGAGTAAGCCTTGTTATGGTCAGCCGACATTTCTCCGTATAAGCTATCTGAAAAACTTGAACGAGGAATGAGTGTGGCTATAAAAACTATCTCGTTTGAGTGACATTAACCATATCCTTAAACATAAGGTTGCTTTGCATTGTTGTCACCTGAGTAAGAGTATAACGCAGCAAATCTCTCACTGTCAATGATATGACTGGCTCCTGAATAATCTTTTCAGCATATAGGACTCCAAGTCTTTGGGTCAAGTTTATCCCTATTTATATTTACTAAGGTATCAAGTGAAATTCCTTTATTGTCAAAAGTCATTACAAAGAGCTAATGCCTGATGAACCTTAAACACACCTCATCATAGGATAAACACTCTTATTATTGACCTTAACCGTATCTCTGTTATTAACAATAACCGCCACACCAATTTCGCCAGAGGACAAGCTGAGACAATTTGAGAAATGCTATCAGTCAAAACATTTGTTAAAGGAGGATTTGCGCTATCTTTTGTCGCTGATTTATGGAACAATGAAAAATACCAAGATGAAAAATGCAAACTAAAGCTATACCAAAAACTACGATTTGTTTTTCTGTTTTTCCATGTTTATATTATTTATATTTGTTTGACGAGAATATCTTTATTTGCCGACAAAGGTACATAACTAAAGTTTCCCACCCAAATAAATAGATAGAAAAATAACAGTTTGTCGAATTTTCTTTGTAAATTAGTAATCGCTAAAGAACTGATTTTAAAGACAAGACAACAAAACTGTTATGGAAGCAAAAATAGAGAAAATAAGTGAGTTATCCAAACTTTTGAGTGTTAAAAACCCGAATGAGTGATGATTTATTTCATCTTTTTGGCAAGTTTGGCATCGGTCACCTATTATCTCGCCTTTCATTGGAGAAACAGGACGGAGTTTCGGCTTCCGAGTTGCTCCTCTCTCTTTGCCTCTTCCGCATTGTGGGCGAGAGCATCCATAGTATATGCAAACATAAGATATATGAGCTTTCAAATCATGGTAAGAACTGTTTCTATCGCATGATGATTCGCCCACAGATGGATTGGAGACGATTGATGAACCACTTTGCACTGCGTTATATGTGCCTATTGCGTAAGTATGGCGAAGTTCCTCAATCAGATACCACTACATGTTTTCATTATAGATGACACCGTACTTGAGAAGAGTGGTGTGAGGATGGAGGGTATCAGTCGTGTTTTCGACCATATGAAAGGCAGATGCGTATTGGGCTACAAGCTGTTACTTTGTGCCTTCTTTGACGGCAAGACAACTATACCCTTTTGATTTTTCACACATCAAGAAAAAGAGCAAGGCAACTACGGGCTGACAAGACAGCAACTCAAAAAGGCATATCACACCAAGAGGAACACCGGCAATCCTGATTATAAGCGCTTCAAGAGTGTAAGATGTCTAAGCTGGAAGTTGCCATGGATATGTTTCTGCCGTGGATGGAAGATGGGGTTACATGCGAAGTATGTGATTACCGATAGTTGGTTCACCTGCGATCAACTTATGACATGTGTTAGAAGCACAGGTAAAGGGCAATGCACTTTGTTGGACTTGCAAAAATGGGGAAAGACAAAACTACACTATATCGGGCAAAAAGAAAATGCTGTAGAACTCATTGCCACCTATGAACGTGAACGAGGAAAGAACTGTCGTAAATACAAAATGTCGATATATTCAGCTCAACGGCAACTTAGGGAGATATACCTATCAGAATCTTCCTCATCAAGTATGGTAGAAACTCCGCATGGAACGTTCTGCTCACCACGGATACAACGATGTCTTTCGTAAAAAGCCTTTGAAGTGTATCAGATTAGATGGAACATGAGGTGATGAACAAGGAGACTAAGCAATATCTCGGATTAGGAGGTTATCAAGGTTGTGACTTTAATGGTCAGGATAGCCGACGCAACGCTGTGTTACTACATATACCGTCATGGCTTTGGAAAAAGAGATTCACAGAATATCAAACCATGGGCGAACTCTTTTTCGGATATGGAGGGTGATCTCATGGCACTCACGTTATGGAAGCGAGTTCTTACCTGCATCGAACGCATTCTTCGCATTTTAGAGAAATACTGGAATGACGCCCCAATACCTTATGGCTACAATCAGCGGAAACGACAAAGAGATGAGCAAAATCCTTGTAATGGCTGAAGTGTTGGAAAAATGGGACGAAGCATGTGGATAGTCTGCATAACTTCTGTTAGGCATGTGTTAACAGTCAATGGATATGGGGAAGACAGACAAAGGAAAATGAGAAAAGTTGGTGTTTTAAGGGGTGGGAAACTTTAGTACATAACTTTACGGAAAAATATGTTTCTAAAAATATAAATCAGGGCAACCGCATCAAAAATGTCAATAACCTGATAATCAATACTTGTCGATTTTTGTATTAATAGGGATAAGTGGGGTGGATACAAGGATGAGAAGTTTCAACAATTTACAATATCCCCCCTTAAAAATGCATAATTTTGTATTTGTCTGAATAATAGCCTGTTGTCAAAAATCATGTTTCTTAAAAAATATTACCCGCAAGGGAAATTTGAATTATATGGGGCAAAAATCAATTTTATGGGGTAGTAGTTTCGATTGGACTCAATGGTTTTTAGGAAAAATGGACAATAAGGGAGAGGAGGAGGTTGAAAACTACGTTTGTTTCTCTAAGCTAACGTTATTTTGATGCAGTTGCCCTGTATAAATAGACAGCTGTGGGGAAAATGTGGGGGAAAAATTAGATAATTAAAAAGGCTAAATGACTGAAAATAATCACTTAGCCTTTTAATCCGTACCCAGACCCGTACTTCGTAATTGCTGCGCCCATCATTCAAGACTGTCAAATCGGGTCTTTCCTGTCAAGCCAATGATGCCTATGCGTATGCCAAACACATGGATTACGGATTTCGTTCCGTGAACAAACACTTTATCCGCAACTCTGCTATGTGGTGTATTGGCTTAACTCCATTTCTATGGGCAACACTTTTTGTTGCAGATTTCAAGCAGCTTTTTATCGAAATACCCATCAGTAAGAACTCGTTTGTAGGCTTTCCTCATAATTGGGGAACAAGAGCCTTTGTGGAGATAAAATAACTGCCCTGTTTCTTAAAAGCACTGGGGCAAACCAGCTCCGTCTTTAATTGTTTCCAATAAAATGGATTGTTTCAAGCCCCTATAGAAAGAGAACAAAAAAATTCCTGTGTGAAAATTAATCTACGACAAGGAGCAAGCAAGGAGCAATATCAAACAAAAATCAATACCTTTGCAGTACATATGAGATAGACCAAAACAAAAGTGGAATATCGGAAAACGAATAGCAAGGAAAAAGAGAAGAAACGACCCAAGTTGATGTCCTTTTGAGTTAATAATCAATAAAAAGCGTTAAATCTTCACCTTTTAGAATGTGCAATTAAAAATAACAACCATATTTCTGACTTATTATCTATAAAATATTGAGTAATAATCGGTTGTAAATACTCTGTCCTGAACTCAATGTGTTGTTAGATATTCTTTTGTAGGATTTAATGATAAGGTTTCTAAAATGTATCTAAAAACTATTTATCAAAAAGTAAAAAATATATCCACAGAAAGTTTTAAATATCTTCTCAATAAATATGAAGAAGAACTACTAGAATAGTTCATTTGTTGTTATAAAATAATGTGTCAGAAGAACTTATCATAGAAAAATTATCTTAGTACAGGACAAATTTTTATAAACGTCTGTAAATAAGGCTGGTATTTAATTTTGCAGTTAGGAAAAATATGCAAATGGACAGGAATACCAGTACAGAGTGCAAAAGTTACCTATACAGCATTGGCAGTTGCCTTGAGGAGGTCCAATCGGACAAGATCTTACTATAACAAACGAAACTGAGGACAAATAAAAATCCTACTCATTCTAAAGTGACAGGATTGCAAAAAAGAGTCATAAATGTAATAAAAACAAATTTTTAAAATGGAAAATAGAATATTTATTGAACAATTATGCAATAAAGGATGGAATGTCAAAACAGTAGATATTTCAAATCTTGTAATTAACTCTTCAGCTAAAGGAAGAGTTGCAAAAACAATAGAAGAATATAAAGAATTTCTTAAAAATATTTTCTTTATGCTCTAATAGGGAAGACAATATTTGGTTCTTATCTTATCAAGATTTTTCTAAAAATGATGAAAACTCTTTTTCTTGGAATGAATTTGAATGTCAGAGTATTGATTCTGCCTTAGACGAAGAAATGTTATCTGATATTAAATCTTTTGGGATAAAAACATTTGCCAATTTTAATGTCTGTAAAAATGGATATAGCTATGTCGCAATAGGTATAGGTGAATTTAATAATGGAAAAATATTTTATGGTACAGAACCTGAGTACGAAGATGTAGCTATAATTGCTAATTCATTTTATGAATTTAAAGAAAAATATATATCTGTATTAAATGGAAAGGATTGCGAGACTTACCAGTATTATTTAATTTAACTCTGCAGTTGAATTATTTATTGTATCTTTGCTCCAAAAGTTGCTGAAATTAGGTGTTTTCTTTCTTTATCACAAAACACTGATTTTTGGAAGCTTTTACTTTATTGAGAAAGTTTAAATAACTTCATGTATGAATCCAGAAACGAATCGTATAGAAAGTACAAACAAGAACTTATAGATGATTTGGAGAAAGAGGTAGTCGCTTTTCTGAATTATCAAGAAGGAGGGATAATTTATATTGGAATTGACAAGAAAGGAAAGGCTGTGGGTGTCTCTGACATTGATGGGGATATGCTTAGAATCAAAGACCGACTAAAAAATAATATTATGCCTTCTTGTATGGGGTTTGTTTGATGTATCTGCAGAAACTATAGATTCAAAAATGTAATTAAAATCACATTGGCAAGTGGTACTGAAAAAACCTTACTACATCAAGAAACTTGGGATGTCGGAAAAAGGTACATTTATTCGTATCGGAACAGCTGCCGAGCCAATGCCCATAAAAATGATAGAATCACTGTTTGCCAAACGCACTCGTAACTCAATTGGTCAAAATCAAGTCTCCAAACCAAAATCTTACTTTTGAGCAACTCAAAATATATTATGAAGGTTCAGGAAAAGAGCTAAATCAGCAGTTTGCACCCAATTTGGAACTTCTTACTGAAGAAGGACAATACAATTATGTAGCATATCTATTAGCTGATACTAATGGAATATCTGTAAAAGTTGCAAAATATGATGGTTTGGATCGTGTTGACTTGATCGAAAACAACGAGTATGGGTATTGTTCATTGATAAAAGCAACCAAGCAGGTATTGGATAAGATAGGAGTGAAAAATAAGACATTAGCAAAAATCACACCCCAAAGAACGAAAAAGAAACCAAATTATAGGAATCCGTTGCCTTGCGTGAAGCTGTAATTAATGCCATTGTTCATATGATTATACCTCTGAAATACCACCCAAATTTGAGTTCTTTTGATGACAGAATTGAGATTACCTCTATTTGGTAGTTTGCCACAGGCATGACAGAGAAAGAGTTGAAGGCTATTCAGTACCACGTAATAAAGAGTTAATGCGTGTATTTAGAGATTTGGATTTAGTAGAACATTTGGGTTCTGGTGTCCCTCGTATTCTAAGAAGCTATGGAAAAAGAATGTTTCAAGTTTACAGAGAACTTTTTACGAATGACATTTCCTGCTACCGCGCAGAGTTACCGCGCAAGTTACCGCGCAGGATACCGCGCAAGTTACCGCGCAAGTCAAAGATTGATTGAAATACTATCCAAAGAGATGGATAGACAAGAAATACAAGATATGTTAGGACTTTCTCATAGGAAAACTTTCGATTAAAAATATTTAAAACCTGCATTAGAACAAGGATTATAGAAATGACTATTCTGAGAGACCTAGTAGTAAGTTACAAAAAGTATCGACTAACTATCTTGGGCAAACAATTTGAAAGATAAACTATAAACTTAGAGAGAAGTAGAAACTACCCAAGAATGTGTTACTAAGTTAGGTGCAGGTGAATTACAATCAAATTTGTACCATAAATTTATAAATTATTGATTTTTCAGTATTAGTTATTTTTGGAGAAGTAAAAATAAGAGTTGATTAGCAACGATTAGTAAATATTAAAAACTACTATAAACCAAGTGGTTTATAGTAGTTTTTATTTTTAATATTATTTGAAATTAAAGACTTTGATAGAGAAGAAATGTTATGAATAAAACAAAAACAGAAAGATATTTAAAGTAATCAGTCATCTTCGACTAATAAAAAAATCTCTAAATAATGTGTCATAAACTTTTAAAGTTAATATAGAAAAGTCTATGAGGAAATAGGATTAGATATTGTTTAACAAATAATTTGCTTTTTAAGAATAGTTTTTGTATTTTTTGCAAGGATATTTTATTTCCAAAATTCGAAATAAAAGATAAAGCTATTAATTAAAAAATAACTCAAAATTAAAACAATGGATTTTAAACAATTAGAAAAACAATATCGCGATGAGCTTCTACAAAAGGTGGTTCCTTTTTGGTTAGAAAAATCGCAAGATAAACAGTTTGGAGGCTATTTTACTTGCCTCGACCGAAAAAGGTAATGTATTTGATACTGATAAGTTTATATGGCTACAAGCCCGTGAGGTATGGGCTCTTTTAGTATGCTACAACCGCGTAGAAAAACGCCAAGAATGGTTTGGACTGCGCTATACAAGGGGCTGAGTTCCTTAAAAATACGGACACGATGGGCAGCTGAACTGGTACTTTTCGTTAGACCAACAAGGCAACCCTTTAGTAGAACCTTATAACATCTTCTCTTATACCTTTGCACTATGACTTTTCGGTCAGCTCAAGTATCGCTACACGCAATAAAGAATACGCTGATATTGCTAAAAACTTTCGATATAATCCTCTCTAAACAAGACAATCCTAAAGGCAAATGGAGCAAAGCCCACCCTGGTACGCGTTCGCTCAAAAACTTTGCCCTACCGATGATATTGTGCAACTTAGCCCTTGAAATAGAGCCGCTTTTTAGAGCCCTCATTTATAGAAGAGGCTATGGAAGCCTGCATTCACGAGGTGATGGAAGTATTTTTTTGCGTCCGGAGCTGGGGGTATAGTAGTAGAAAATGTGAATACTGACGGTAGCCTGTCCGATACTTTTGAAGGCAGACACCTCAGCCCAGGGTCATGCTATCGAGGCGATGTGGTTTATAATGGACTTAGGGTAAACGCCTTAACCGCCCTGCGCTGATAGAAAAAGCGGTACAAACTACCCTAACAATGCTTGAGTATGGTTGGGATAAACAGTACGGAGGTATCTACTACTTTATGGACAGAAAAGGCTGTCCGCCTCAGCAATTAGAATGGGATCAGAAATTGTGGTGGGTGCATATCAGAAACGCTTATTTCGCTGATGAAAAGGTTACCAACTAACAGGCAATAAAGACTGCCTACAATGGTTTGAGAAAGTGCATAATTATACTTGGCAGCACTTTAGAGACCCTGAATACCCTGAGTGGTGGGAGGGTATCTCAACCGCTCAAGGAGAGGTACTTCGACCTAAAAGGCGGTAAGTGGAAAGGCTGTTTCCACGTACCAAGAGGCTTTGTACCAAGTGTGGAAAACAATTGAAAATGATCAATGGTTAATGAATAATGATAAAGAACATATAATATACAAAACTTTGTCAAGGTTTTTAATGCCTGCCGATGCTACGGTCTTTCACGACAAAGTCTACTCAGTCGCTTTTTGCATCACTGCATTCCCCTTGGGGAGGGTAAGGGGAGGTTATCATTAATTTTCCTCCTTGCCTTAATATCTTGTACTGAAGCCCCAAAAGAACGAACTATGAAGATTAATATTACAACACTTGCAACCCAAGGCTTAGAGGGCGACCTTCAGAAAGGCGTTTCGGCTGCCTACGCGGCACTTATAGGCGAAGACCTATGGTGGCAGGCGGTTGCAATTTCCCTGATAAACTCGGTTTTGAAGGAGGCAAAAAAGTGTTTTATGAGGCAATACTTCACTTTGATAAAAGTAAAAACCAATGGCAGACCATAGGCAAGCTACCTGAAGCTGCTGCTTATGGTGTATCGGTAGCCATTCCTGAAGGCTATCTGTGGATAGGCGGACAAACGGCTACTAATTCGTTAGCTACCTGCCATAAAGTGCAGTATTCAAAAGAAAAAAGGGCTTACCCTAACTGACTTTCCTGCTTTACCCCGAGCCTCTTGACAACTTTGCAGGGCAAGCGTAGGCAGCAAAGGTGTTCGTAGCAGGTGGCAATGCTTTCGGGCAAAGCCTCTAACAAAGTATTTTATATAGATGCGGCTACAGATAAACAGTGGAAACAGTTGCCAGACTTCCCTGGTGAGGCAAGAATACAGCCTGTATTGGCTGCCCTCGAAAAAGAAAAACGATACCCTTCTGTATGTGTTAGGAGGCTTTTCGGAGGGCGATGCCACTAAAGCGCCTACTATGGGCGAAAAGGTATTGGCACTTTAGTTTTGAAGCAACAGCATGGCAGGAAGTTGGGGTACAAGAAAAACCCTAATAAAGAAATCTTTTCGCTTACAGGGGCTACCACTGTAGCTATTGACAATCGTTATATAGCTTGTTTTGGAGGGTAAACCACCGTCTGTTTATCAATACTATTACAGACCTTTACCATTTGGGTAAAGATACTACCCTTACAGATGAGCAACGCAAGCAGAAGAACTACGACTATATGTCGCATTATATGACGCAACCTATTGAATATTACCAATTCAATAAGGAATGCTATCTGTTTGACACACACTCGCAGCAGTGGTCAGTACTCGATACGCAAGCTGACTTTGCACGGGCAGGCGCCATTTAGTAGGTACCCCTGCTGAGTTTTTACCCTTGTGCAAGGGGAACTCAAACCCGGTGTTCGCAGCCCTAAAACCTATCGATTGAAAATTAACTAACCGCGAACCACTAACGACTAAAAACTAATGATTCATATGAAAAACAGTAAAAATATACCCTTGGATAGTAGTTGCCCTGCTATGGGTGGTGGCACTACTGAACTATTTAGACCGACAAATGCTCTCAACGATGCAAGAGTCGATGAAAATGGATATTACAGAGCTTGCGGTAGGCGAGAACTTTTGGTCGCCTAATGGGTATCTCTCCTTCTTATTTACGGATTGATGAGTCCCGTAGCGGGTATTTTGGCAGACCGTCTTAACCGCAAGTGGATGATAGTGAGGCAGTCTCTTTGTATGGTCGGCGGTAACTACGGAATGGGCTATGCTACTGCTGACCAAGTGTATTGGCTGGCGCGCCTTACTGGGAGTGAGTGAAGCGCTTTGCTTAGCTACAGCCCTTTCGATGATAGCAGACTACCACACTTCTAAAACGCGTTCGCTAGCAGTAGGTATCCATATGTCGGGGGCTCTCATGCAGGGCAAGCATTGGGAGGTTTTGGGGCTACCATAGCCTCTAACCACACTTAGCACACCGTGTTTCACTGGTTTGCAGTATAGCAGGTATTGTGTACTCAGTATTCTTAGTCTTTACCTTTTTTCGATATAGAGCGCAAACCACGCGTAGCTACAAACAGCTGTTCCGACAGAAAAAGAGCGGACTATGGCAGTCGCTTATGCTGGTGTTGGCACTTTCTCTTTCTGGATATTGCTCTTCTACTTTATGGCATCGAGCTTCCCCAGGTTGGGGTACTAGAGAACTGAGTTACCTCACCCTTTTTGCTACCAATTTGAGGGTGAATATGGCTAGCTAGCAGGAGCCTATGGCTACTATTTCTATAGCTATATCTTCATTCTTAGGAGTGCTTATAGGGAGGTACATTGTCCGACCGCTGGGTCTGACCAATATCAAAGCGCGTATTTATATTAGTACGATAGGATTAGGGGGCTCATGCATACCAGCCTTGATATTGATAGGCTTTGGACACTCATGGACGTGACGATGATAGGAGCGACTTTTGCTCTTCGGTATTGGTTACAGAATGTTCGACACCCAACAATATGCCTATCTTATGCCAAATCATACCGCAACATCAACGTGCCACAGCATGGGCGGTGATTATGAATATGGGCCGGTGTGTTTGCAGGTTATGCCGTTACGCATGCTTGGTAGTTCTACTGATGGCAACTTAGGTGCTGACTTTAGCAAATTATCGGTAATCATCTTGATAGCCATCGTACTGATGTTGGTATTCTTAAAACCAAGAAAGTAGTGTGGCAAATAATAATTTTTCCTGAGTTTTATCAAGGATGGATTAATAACAAGAAATATTAATGAGATATTCTCTTTTTACGTCTTTCTTTTGGAAGATAAGAATAGAGAGAGGATAAAAACTGAATAAAAATGACATTTGAAAAATTAATGGGCTGATAGTAGCGCCCTTTACCCCTTTTGACAAGAAAGGCGAGGTGAAATTTAGACCCTATAGATGAGTATGCAAACTTTTTGCAAAAGAAATGGACTAATAGGGAGTGTTTATCAACGGTTCATCAGGCGAGGCTATATGATGACGGTTGAAGAACGTATGAAAAATAGCAGAGAAATGGGTGTCGCAGCCCCTAAAAGGCTTCAAAGTGATTGTACACTGCAGTGCTACCTGCATCAAAAGATAGTCATAAAATGGCACAACATCACCTAAGAAATCGGAGCTTTTGGTATCGGAGCTATGGCATCGCCTTCCCAAAAAGCAGGTAGGGTAGAAGAGTTAGTGAGAAATACTGCGAGGAAATAGCTTGTGGGGCACCTAATTTGCCTTTCTACTTCTCACCATATACCAGTACTTAACGAGGTGTATTTGCCAATGTTACCTTTCTTAAAAGCAGCTGATGGTCGATGTTCCTAACTTAGCGGGCATCAAATACATACGAGCCCCTATATGAGTACAACCAATGTATGCTATATAACAATGGCAAGTATGATATGCTTTATGGCTAGATGAAACTATCCTCAACGCCTTAGTGATGGGAGGAGCTCATGGAGGTATCAGTGGTACAGGTGAGTTATATAGGCAAAGGTACTAGTAGGTATTATAGATGAATTTCATAAAGGTCAATATTGCTAAAGCTGCCGAACCACAAAACTAGCCCGAGATGTGATAAATGTAATTGCTAAATATCGTGTGGTAATATAGTATGTGGCAAAGCGCATAATGAAACTGCTTGGCTTAGACTTAGGTATCAACCGCACACCTTTCCAAAACATCACCGATGAAGAGGAAGCTGTGATAAAGAAAGAGTTAGAAAGCATAGACTTTTTAATAAATGCAATAAATAGTTCTGAAAAATTAGCTTATTAGAAGTGAAAGTTTTTAAATTTTCGATAGGTATTGTATTTACTTAGTAAATTAGATTTATCTTTTAAAAACAGGCAATATTAATAGCCCCATCTAATTATTTATTAGATGGGGCTGTTTATAAAATTATTTTATATAAAGAAAAATAGTATCTTTGCACAAAGATAAATAATATAGGGAAAAATAATGAGATCAAACAATACAAGAGGGTATAAAAAGGGTCTGATTTCCATTTCAGAAGATGAGAAAACAATAAAATATATTCATCAAAATAAAAGTAGAAACTTCACTAATCCGGAGGAAAAAGGTACAAGCTGAGGCTTTTTATTTTGTTGGTAACACAGTATAATTATAAGCCTGAACGAATAAAAATGTTTGTTCCCTGTAAAAATGGGTGTAGAAACAAAAAGAGGCTGATATAGTAGTGTCATAATAATGATGAATGCACAGAGCCTCATATTTTAGTAGAGTGTAAGAAAGCTGATATTACAGATCCTGCATTTAATGAGGCTCGTAAATCAAGCTTTATAGCATGCTTATGCTATGCCCAAACTAATGTGAAATATGTTTGGGTAACCTCTTCTGATAATAATAAGTATTTTGAGGTTGATAAAAATAAAATGTAAAAAACATTACCTGATATTCCCTCAATTTGGGAGTAAAAAGTTAGCTAACTATAAATTTGTTTTATGGAGCTAAATCTATAAAAACAAAGTGAGGAAATACAAAGATTTTTGATTTACAAGTTATTGAACAAGCAGCTCTTACCAATCGTTTCAAAAAGAGCTCACGATGCTCTTTTGGGGAGGAGGACACCTCAATCCTTCAGAAGCTTTTGATGAATTGGATAAAGCTCATATTTTGTAAAATTTGGGACGAGAAAAAGATAGAAAAGAAGGAGAGCCTTATGATTTTCAGATTATTACAGTTGATGCTTCTGAAATTAAGAATTTTGAAAAATTGGGTGAGGACAGAGTTGATAAAAATCTATTCAGGAAGAGGAAAAACAAGCGTTTGTTTAATAGAGTAAAAGAATTGTATGAAGAGGGAGAGACCCTGAAGTTTTAGAGATAATATCCGTCTTACATCTGAAAAATTAGAACAGTAGTGGAATATCTACAAGATATTAACATTGGTGAAAACTGACTAGATGCCAACAGGTCGTGCTTTTGAGACCTTTATGAATTCTTTCTTTAGGGTAATTTCTGGTCAGTTTTTACTCCTCGTGAAATTGTGAAAATTTATTGTAGATGTATTACCTATTACAAATGAATCTGTTGTTTTGGATACCTCGTGTGGTGAGTGGAGGCTTTCTATTATATGCTCTTAATAAAAGTAAGACAACAAGCAGATGAATGGTATCCTAATTATAAAACAGATGTAAAAGCAATCGCAAAAACATTTTAATTTTTGGCATGACTTTGCTGAAAAACTTGTATGGTATAGATTAGTGAGCAGATTTCAGAGCTGCCAAAAATGAATATGATTATTCACGATGATGGACATACCAATGTCATTACTTCTGATGGGCTTTACCCCCTGAAGAAATAGAAAAAGACAGAAAACAAAGGTTTTAAATACAATCATTTTGATTTTCATCATTACTAATCCCCTTTTGGTAGTATAGTTCGCCAGACAGAAAAAGCTTATTTAAAAAGAGTACAAATTAGGTAAAAAGAAGAAGACTGGTTAGCTGTAAAATCAACTCCTGAAACTGTAAAGCATGAAAACCAAAGTACTGAAGTCTTATTCATTGAGCAAATGTTATAACTTTTTTAAAAGCAGGAGGTTATTTGGCTATCGTTATTCCCGATGGCATCTTAACCAATAGCTCTCTGCAATATGTGCGTGACCATATGAGGAAATTTTTAGAATAGTAGCTGTAATTTCTATGCCTCAAACAGCTTTTGCTGCCAATGGAGCAGGAGTAAAAAGTTCTGTATTATGATATACGGAAGATGGAAACGCAACAAATTAGAGACTTAAAGCAAAAATTCAAAAACATAAACTTACTATCCTCATATCAGTACAAGGAAAAGAGGTAAAAACAATTAGAAAGTGAGAAAAACAAGTTATAAGTGCCCTTGAAAAACAATATAAAGAAAAATACCCTTCTCTTGATAAAAAGGATTAGCCCCTCTTATGGCTGAGGGAGAAGAAAGAAATACAAGAGAGTTTTTCAGAAAAAGTAAACAACCTAAAGAAGAATTACAAGATGCTTTCTTAACAGAGAAACAGAAAAAGCTAAAGGACTACCCTATTTTTATGGCAATAGCCGAAGAGATAGGCTATGATGCTACTGAGCAAAAAGACTGCTGTGAATGAATTGGAGGTTATAGGAAAGAATTAGAACGATTTATAAAATTCATTGAAAAATAAATAAACTATGATAATACGAGGTATATTAGATAATTCTCTTAGTGGACAATTATGTATCAGAGGTTTTTGCTCCTATTAAAGAATTAGCCAAAATTTCACAGCTGATTTTTAGTTATCAAAAGAAACCCCTATTGAGGGAAGAGAAGATATTACTTTTTAGAAACAGAAACATATTTGTTTTTCCTGAGATTATTTTAAGTTATAAAAATCAGACATGATTCTGTTAAAAATCAGATGAAAGGCCTTTGAGAGGGTTATTCTATCTGGGAAATAAATATAAATCAAAATAAAGATAATGTTGAAATAAGAACTAGGAAAAATTTTTAATTCACCAACTGATGAAGGAGTAAAAATTATCGAACTTATTATTCCTGATGAGACATTAATACCAAACCTTTTTTCATAGAATTGATGGCAACCATAGGTTATGTAGCAGAAACATCTACTGCTGATAAGGGTTAATAGAATGGTTGCACCTTTTGTACTATTTTAGGAGAAGAATTTTATAATGGAGATAGCTTAATCGAAAATCAAGACACAAAAACTTTTGACAAGGCAACTAAAATATTTTTCACAACATAAACACCAAAACAATTCCATTAACATCGGAAGAAAAATTTGAGAGTAATCATTGATGACAAAAATAATTTTTCCAGACACGGAGTTAGAGGTAATTTTAGGAAAATCTGGAATTAAAAACAAGAGAGTTGGATGGATAAAATAAAGGCTGATTATTTTAGCGGCATCAAACATATTATTTCAAATCAGTACAGAACTTACTGCATAGATTTTTAATGTATTATTAGAAAACAGCAATGAACAGACCATATAGTTGATGATGTTCTTGATGCATTAAAATGTATTGATGTTCTGTATTTAGAAAATGAAAATTAAAGAATAATTCAAGTTTTGGACTCCTCACAGCATTTCTATATTACAAAGTTACAGATAATACAAGTAAATTTGACTAAAAACTGGGTAATCAAAAACCATATTTTTGACATTAAAGAAATCAAAGCAGAGAGTATTATCAAAATATTTGACAAAAATAGTAGAGCAAAGAAATAAAGGTTTTTGTTGCAATGCCTTATTTTCAAGGCAATCCAAAATTGTTAAAGAATATAATACAATATATGGAAAAAGTAATCAATGAAATAAGTAGAGATTATGAGTAAAGATTTCTCTTTCATCCTATAATGCAAATAAAGGGGAAACTCAAGACCAGATACAAGATATTATAAATAAAATTCAAAATTGTCATATTTTCATTGCTGATATCTCTAATAATAATGCAAAATAACTATATGAGACTAGGTTGACAAGAGCCCTGAAAAACCTACACTCCTATTTTAGGGAAAAATCTTCAGCTTCTCCTAAATCAGATTATGCTAATGATACTCTATCATAATTATGAAAAAAGAGGTCTGAATATAAGCTCTATCTGAAAATAGCGAGAAAGAATATCTTAGAGATATTGAATAAAAACTATGGTATACCTTTAAAGTAATATTTTATATGTTTAAACTATCCAGAAAAATATAGACCCTATATAAGGTTTTTATTGTTAATTGTCTCAGAATTGAAGGGAGAATTGATCCAGAGATGGTTTTATATTCTATGAAAAATGTTGATAATTTTAAGTATCCTTGTATCCAATTATGCTATTAAAATCTCCTCAATATGGAGCTAATGAAGCTAGCGTAATTAGAATCAATAATGAACAACCTAGATATATTAGAATTACAGATATTGATGAAAAATGGAACTCTAAACAAAGAACTAGGAGCTACTAGCTGAAACTATAGATAGTAAATATATATTAAATAATAATGATATTCTTTTGCAAGAAGTGGTGCTACTGTAGGGAAAGACTTATATCCATAGTATTAACTATAAAGCTTTTCTTTGCAGGTTATATGATTCGCTTTATTGTTAATCCTGATATTATAATTCCTGACTTTCTATTTATATATACACACAATTAGTGTATATAAAATGGGTCAAGGCAACTCAGCGTGCCGCTGGACAGCCTAGGTATAATGCAGAAGAATATAAATCTTTAAAAATACCTCTTCCTCCTTTAGAAATACAGCAACAAAATAGTCGATTTATATGAGAAAAGCCTCAGTGAAAAACAACAAAAGAAGCTGAAGCTCAAAGGTTATTGGATAGTATTGACGATTATCTTTTAGGAGAGTTAGGTATTATACTACCCAAAGAAGAAGAGCTATTTACCACAAAACACTGATAAAAACAGTATCTATAACTTAGATAATGATAACGCGTTAGTAAAAAGGGGCGTTTGTTTTTGACAAATCTATCTGAAGTAACGAAACGTTGGAATAGCGATTACTATAAAAATACTATTCAACATTTATGCAAAAGATACATAATAAATATAATTCTATACTATTAGGGGAAATTGTAGAATGTATTTTTCAAGGTATAGGAAAGAGAGAGTCTTATCCAAATGTGAAACTTTTAAAAGTAAAAACATTTTGAAAAATAATGAAATTGACTACAAAAGTATTGATGGATAAAGTACCTAAAGATAAAATTTTAAAAATAGATGATATAATAACACCTTTTCATAGGAGAAGCACTAAAATTAATAAAAATTTTTCTAATCATACAAATAACAAAGATATTTATAGCATAGATAATAATACAGGAGTTATTAAATTAATAAGTTCAACAATCCCAAATACATTTGTGAATATCTAAATTCTTCTATTGGAGCCATTCAAATTAATAGATTGATAGGAGGTGGTGGAGTTCCTTTATGGGTGGAAATAATTTTATACTAATATGCCTTTCCCTTTGAGAAACAAAAATGAAATAGCTAGCCATATCACACAAATACGAAGTAAAGCTAACGAATTAAAACAAGAAGGAAAAGAAATTTTAGAACAAGCTAAGAAGAGTTGAGCAAATGATATTAGGTAACTAATTACCCAATATCATTTGTTCAATATTTTGCTGTTTCTAATGTATTAATTAGCTTCTAATTGTAGTTTTTAGCTTTCCTCTCTAATAGCTGTAATTCCATTAGCAATTTCTGTTTGCTTCTGAATGTCTATTATTCCATTTTCAGAAATAGGAATAACAATATTTTTGGTTAAGATAAGTACTCATAATGAGATTTCTAATCCCATTGGTTTGGCTTTGCATTGCTTTCTGTGAGTCTAATATTATGCATCATCTTTAAAAAGCAAAACAAATATTCAGGATTGATTTTTATTATCAACTCTTATTTTATGAATAGAAATTACTATAACACAAAAACATTATCTTTAATTATATTTTTGTGTTATAATGGCTATTCTTCCCACTGGTTGATCTGGACTTCCTCCTGATTTTTCTATTAATAAATCATTTTTCTTTTTAAATCTATTTTAGATAAAATACTTTTCTTTATTAAGCGGTATTTTTACTCTTGAATTATCTAAATTCAAATTGATTGATTATCAAATTCAGTAGCTCTAATTACTAAACACTTTTGATACTCTTCATTTTCATCAATTTCTTCATTTTCATCAATTCTCAATTACCAGCTATACTTTGAATAATGAATGATTTTCAAAGGCAGTATAATGAACTTTTTAAATCAATATTATCAATGCTACTCTTTAGTAATTTTGTCTTAATATCACAACCTTTGAGGGTCAATTCGTTTCGTTACTTCAGATAGATTTGTCAAAACAAACGCCTCGTCATCGTTTTTATTCTTTTTGATTATATTTATTAGTTTAATCAAATTTATTTATACAATGATTTATGGATATATTCGCAAGTTCCGATAAACAAACTGTAGAAAACCAACGTTTTGAAATTAGTAATTTCTGTGAGAAAAATAGCCTAACTATTGATGTTTGGGTAGAAGAAACTATTTCAGGTAGTGACAAGAGTAGAGAATAGAAAACTTGGTAAACTCCCTAAAAAATGAAAAAGGCGATATTCTTATTTGTTCCGAGCTCTCGCGGTTGGGGCGTAAACCTCTTGATGATTATGGGGTGCTCAATGAGTGTATGAACCGTGATATTCAGGTCTGGACAATTAAAGATAATTATCGCTTGGGGAGCGATATTAATAGCAAAGGTGTTGGCGTTTGCTTTTGGGCTTTCGGCTGAGATTGAAAGGAATTTAATTTCTCAACGAACTAAGGAAGCCTTAGCACGCAAGAAAGCTGAAGGAGTTATATTAGGTCGCCCTAAAGGGAAGCAAATCTGCGAAGACAAAAACTCACCGGACAGGGAAAAACAAATAAAAGGAACTATTAGGAAAAAGTATCATATTCAGCTATTAGCGTATTTTTGGGAGTGCACAGGCTAACGGTGAGTAGTTTTGTAAAGAACGATTATAATCAAAATATCAAATTATTTTCTTAAAATAAAAAGACAGAACAATAATATTCTGTCTTTTATATAATATTCTGATTATTAAGTATTTACTCTGTAAAGGGGATTTTCTTCAAATCAAATCAGCGACAGACCAATAACGGTCACCAGAATCGTAATTTACAGTGAGAACTAACTTCATTTTCTTTGATTTCAGGAAGTTTCTTTAGCAATAGCCGCCAATGAAGTACCAGTGGATATACCTGCAAGGATTCCTTCGGTTCTTACTAATCGCTTGGTATATTCATAAGCCTCTATCTTTTTCGATTGTAATAATACCATCATAGATAGAGGTGTTAAGTGTTTTGAGGGATAAATCCTGTTCCTATTCCTTGTAGTGGGTGAGGACCTGGTTTTCCACCACTAAGTACAGGAGAGCCAGCAGGTTCTATTCCTAATACCTTTTGTATGAGGAAACTTTTCTTTGAGTACTTCTCCAATTCCCTGAAAAGGTGCCCTCCAGTTCCTATTCCAGAGATGAAATAATCTACACCATTAGGGAAGTCATTAAGGATTTCTTGAGCGGTAGTAAGGCGGTGAATTTCAGGATTAGCAGGGTTTTCGAACTGTTGGGGAATCCAAGAATTAGGAATAGAAGCTGCTAGTTCCTTTGGCTTTTCTACAGCTCCTCCAGTACCTTTTTCCTTAGGGAGTAAGTACAAAAAGAAGCTCCATAGGCAGAAACTAACTTTCTACGCTCTACACTCATTGATTCAGGCATAACTAACACCAATTTATATCCTTTTACAGCAGCTACCAAAGCAAGACCAACTCCTGTATTCCCAGAGGTAGGTTCAATGATGATGGTATCTTTGTTAATAAGTCCCTCACGCTCAGCTTTTTCAATCATAGCTAATGCAATTCTGTCCTTGATGCTTCCACCAGGGTTGCTTTTTCAAGCTTTTAATCCATACTTGATGGTTGAGGAATAATTTTGAAAGGCGGATAACGGAGTATTCCCAATAGCTCCCTAAAATATTATTGAACTTCATAAAAATAAATTATGTTATAAAGGTTATTACTATATATGAAAAGAAAATAGGTTCAGGGGATAGGTTCTTTTGCTTGGTAATCACTTCACTTTTATAGTACATTACTGTAAAAGGTTCTACACTTTCGGTAAGCCATACATTTCTCCAATGGTGCTATCGTGACCTATATGTGTCTGTCCTCCCTAAGATGGTGGCTCCTGAGTATATCACTACATTATCGCCTATTCTGGGGTGGCGTACAGCATTCATTTTATCTTTTGGATACAGATAAGGCTCCTAAGGTAACCCCTTGATATATCTTCACATTATTTCCTATAACACAGGTTTCTCCAATAACAATTCCCTGTCCCGTGGTCTATACAGAAATTATTTCCTATTTTTGCGCCAGGTGAATATCTATTCCTGTTTTACTATGAGCAAACTCGCTCCATACACGTGCTAATAATCTCAGGTTTTGTAGCCATAACTGATGTGCAAATCTATGAACTACAATAGCATAGAATCCGGGGTAGCTATGTAGACTTCCTCCAGGTTCTGAGCAGCTGGGTCATTATCCAGAATCGCCTGAGCATCACGTAGTAGCTAAGGTATATACTTTTCAATAGAATTGAAAAAGTAAGTGTCTCTTTCTGAGCAATTTCATTATCTTTTAAGTAATCATAAATGATATCTGAAAATTCTAATTCCTTTGACTTTGAGCCTTTGTGCCACTTCATACTCACATTCACAAGGAGTTGCATCTAAGTTGAATAGCAGACGATAAGGTTATCTATAAAAATGTTCTGCTTTTTCTTAGGAAGACTATTTTTAGACTTTGCTTTCTGTGATATAATAAGTTCCGTTAGTTTATTCATTGTTTGTAATAAGATTAATGTTTTTATAAAAAAATATTTATTTTTAAATAAACGATTTCTTTCCTTTTGCAAAGATAGAAATACTTTCTTTAATTTTTATTTATGATTTTTACTTTTTGCAAATATATATTAAATTATGGAAGATACTAGAATACAATTAGCAATAGAGCATTTAAAAATCAATACTTATTGAAGGAGAAACTTTAATAGCAGTTAGCCCTCAGCATAGATTATTTACTATTTTCCCATTTTATAACAGGCGGTGGCAATAATTTTTATTCAAACGAAGAGATATAATAGCCGTTACATCTGGACGTTTTTATTTATATGAAACGAAATTTATTCGGGGGTTATCAACTCAATGATATTCGTTGGCAAGATGTGGATAATGCTGTCTTTTATAGAGGAATATGCTGCTGATTTTTAAAATATTTAAATATACTTCTACAGATTTGACTATCAATAAAATGAATAGTTATTTTTCTTAATTTGATAGGCTACGATATAGAGAAAACGCAAGAAGTGTACAAATATGTACAAAAACAAGAACAAGAATGGCGAGAAAAACGAAGAATACGAGGTTTAGAAGAACTTAGGGCTAGAGTCTGGCGGTATCACGGAACTCTCCCACAGGGAATAGCTAGTGTTTCTTCTGTCGAAAAATCTGTTTCTGAGAGGTTATCAGAATTGAAAAATGTATGAAGAACAACTTATTTCAGATAGTGAATATGAAAAATTTGAAAGCAAAAATTATTAGTGAGCTATAAAATAAAAAGACTTTGTAATTTTACAAAGTCTTTTTTTATAAATTAAAGATTCATTTCTTTAACAATATTGTCTATTTTATCTTGAAGTTTTTCAGTACTTCTGGGTATTTCTCAATACTTTCTAAAATTGTATTTACACTGAAATAGAATTTAATTTTAGGGCTCAGTACCACTTGGTCTGGCTGCTACTTTTGTTCCTTTATCTGTGTAATAAATAAGTACATTAGATTTAGGAATGTCTATTTGTGTTTCTTCACCCGTTAGCATATTTTTTTGTTTACAGAAGCTTGATAGTCTTCAATACGAATAACTTGCTCATTAACAATTGTTTTAAGAGGATTTTCACGAAGATTTTTCATCATTTGAGAAATTTCTTCAGAGCTTTTTATTCCTTTTTCTTATAATAGAAATTAGAAATTCTTGATAAAAATCCAAATTCTTGATACATTTTGAGCATTTCTTCAAAAGAAAAAGAACTTCCTTTTGCTTTGGCTTCACAAGCAATATTCATAGCAAGTAAAAGAAGAAGTAACAGCGTCTTTATCTCGAACAAAAATCACCTACCATAAAACCGAAACTTTCTTCCCCACCACCGATGAAATATTGTTCAGGGAAATCTTTTATCATTTTTGCAATCCACTTAAATCCAGTAAGTCCTTCTTTATATTCTATACCATAAGCCTCAGCCAATTTTCTCATAAGAGGAGTAGAAACAATAGTTGAAGCTATAAATTCATTACTTCTTTTTCTCCTTTTCTTTCCATTTATCTAAGAGATATTTGGTCATTAAAAAGCATTGTTTGGTTACCATTCAAAAGTACCATTTTTCCGTTTAAGTCTCGTACTGCTATACCCTATACGGTCACTATCTGGGTCGGTACCAAAAAAACTATATCTGCTTGTAATTCTTCGGCTTTTTAAGAGCTAAAAAGTAAGTGCTTCAGGGTCTCTTCTGGGTTAGGAGATTTTACAGTAGGAAACTTCCATCAGGGTAGCTTGTTCATTAACAATATGTACATTGCTAAAACCCAGCACGCTCTAAAACTTTAGGAATGATGGTAACTCGAAGTTCCATGAAGAGGATGTAAATTATTTTTCAAGTTTTCTTTTCCTTTGATAGGGAAATTAGCTTTATTTAATGCTCCTTCAATAAATGCTTCATCTATTTGATTATCAATATATTCAATAGAGAAGGTTCATAATTGAATTTAATATCAGCAAATTGTGTTTTATCAATAGTTTGCAATATTTCATTGTCTTGTGGAGGTACAAGTTGTCCGCCATCTGTCCAATATACTTTATAACCATTGTATTCAGGAGGGTTATGAGAGCAGTAAGAACAATTCCACATTTACATTTTTAGGGTATCTTACGAAAAAGAAAGCTCTGGCGTAGGGCGTAATTCTGAGAATAAAAATACTTTTTATTCCATTAGCAGAAAAACATCTGCTACAACTTTGGCAAGAGTTTGAGAGTTGTGTCGACAGTCATAGGCAATAGCAACACTAATAGGCTCGTTTGGATATACTTTTTAAGATAATCACTAAGCCCTTGTGTATTTTTACCAAGAGTGTATTTATTAATACGATTAGAACCTATTCCCATAATTCCGCGCATTCCTCCTGTTCCAAATTCTAGATTTTTTATGAAAACATTCTATAAGTTCTTCATTTTGACCATTTTAGTAATTCACGAACTTTTTGCTGTGTAGGCTCATCAAAAGTAGGAGAGAGCCACGACTGAGCATTTATTTTACTTTTTCTAATAAATCCATTTTGTTATTTTTAGAATTGAATTTTAATTTATTAATTTTTCTAAGACATTTTGATCAAAAACGGAATGATTATTTTCTTCCATAAACTGTATTGTGTTATATATTTTCTGTCGAATAGGCTTTGGCAACGAATGGAAAGAAGTATCTATTTGAGTTTTTCTTTCATCGTCTAACACTCCATTATAATGCCGAATGGCTATTTTATTTCCTTTGTAATAAGTTAAAATTTTAACAGTGGAATAATTAAAATCTCCATCTCCAACAATACCATAAATAATAATAGGGTCTCATGTAACCATCATTATCTAAATCAGTTAGAAATATATTTTGTCCAGAACCAAATAGAATAAAATATATTCTTGATTATCAGGGCGAAAATCATATATAGTTTTTACTATTTTAAAAGAATTTTCTTCTTCTAAAAGATGAAAAGCCTTTATTTTATCATTTATAATATCATTTTTATATTTTTAATGGAATAATTTTTCCTGTATTAGTTTTTTTAAAAACTTGATTTTCAGTTAATATCCAAAAATGTTTTTCCTTCTTTATCTTCATAAGTATAAATTCTATAAATAGGATATTTTTATTCCTAATTTTTTTCCAAAACTTCTGCTGGAAATTTTTTTCTCCTATTTCACTGTTTGTTAGTTGTTTACCTTCTGTTGTGTTTTGTGAAAAAGCAAATAAAGGAAAAATAAAGAATAATAAAAATTTTATCATAAATTAATATATTAATAATTTAGTCTTTCATTTGATTGACTTGTTTTTATCACATTATATAAAGAACAAAAAAACGCCAAAAGAGACAGCCCTACCACCCCGAAAGGTGCAATAAAGGGGAATTTTTGTTCAATCCAAATTCCTGCAAAGGTACAAAAGGCAATAATTACTGCCATTTGTATTCCTAATTGAGAAAAATTTAGCCCAATTATTTAGATTTTTCTTCTTTTCTTTTGAGGCTCATTTATAGGAGTTTCTTTAGAAATATTTCCTCCCATAGAACATTTAACATTAAATATAGCTCCTGGTTCTATGGCAAGTTTTTCAGCCTGTACTTCACCTTCAATAATTGCAGTAGATTTCAAACTAAGAGTATTTTTACGAACAATGTTCCTCGTATAGTTCCCTCTACATCCGCATTAGTACAGATGACCTTTCCTGATACAATTCCTGTTTTTCCAACAACAAGTCTACCTACGGTTTGTATTGTACTTCAATTTCTCCATCAATACGAAAAATCTGATTGAGAATGAACTTCTCCTTTAATTTTGGTTTCACCTACAATGCAGTTGCTTCCTGCTACTGAATTTTCTGCCATAGTTTTTATTTTCTTTGTTAAACATAAATAATAATTTTTAGTGATATTCATTTTTATTTTTTATAGATTTGAATGATATTATAATTTTCAGAAGAAATTATAAAAATTCTTTAAAGATATTAACACTTGGTTCAATTTTATTTTTATTTTTTTATTTTTAAGTTTTTCTATATTCTTTCTTGTTGATAATTGTTTATATTTTTTTAATAAAATTTTCAGCTTGCTGTTTTGTGAAAAATCCATGAATAACTAGCCATTTTTGAGAACTATCATAAACATCATTTGTTATTTTTAAATAAGCCATTCTGTTTTCATCTATCCAGAAATTTAATTTCTCTAACTTCTGATTGTCAATAGGTTGAGAAATAATTTTTCCAAGAACTAGCTTCTTCATCAGTTACAAATTTAGGTTTTTCTTTTATCTGCTGAAAGCGCTTTTTAATACTCCTGATACATAAGTAGCTTGTTTAGTATTTGGGTATTCTTTGGCTATTTTTCTAACTCTGTGATATATGTTTGGATACCTTGTAGCCTTCCTAATGCTTTACTTTCAGTATTTCCCAATCAGAGCTTATGGGCTTGCTTTATACTGGGTACGCATTTGGTCTATTTCAGAAATAACATCCTCAAATCTTTGATTTTTCAAATAATTCTTCTAAGTAAGCTAATTTATTTTCTAAATCTTTTTCACTACTTGCTTTTTGTGCCTGATATAATTTTTGAATATTCAGATTCTGGATACTTTTTGTTTCAAGTTTTCCTTATATTGTAAGGCTATTGAAGGATTTTTCCTCATTAATTTTATATAATTGATATAAAGTTTTTCTATAAGTTCTTGATTTTTCTGAGGATAATAAAATTCTTTCTAATTGAGAAGAAGCTAATTTATCATCTTTGAATTTTTTCCCAATATAGAACACCTAATTGATATAAAGCGTTTTCTTGCTCAGTTTCAAGAGATTTTTAATTCAGATAAAGAAGGTAATTTCTCTATAAAATCTTGTGGTGTAGCGTGTGGTTTTTCAATAGAATCTATTTCTTTTTGTGAAGAAATTTTTGCTATTGTCACATTAGACCAACGCCAATTGTCTGTAAGTGGCCGATTTCCGTAATGGCTTTCAAAAATATTGTTTTCCATAAGCAATGGTCTGAGGGCGAATAGAAATAGAAAATATTTTTAGGTATTTCTATTTTTTTCGTGGCTATTTTTCCAAAATTTGTAATCTTAAAAACCTTCTTTTTCTCTAATTTTTCTAAAGAATCAATATGTTTTTAAAGAAAGCAACTTTCTCATTTTCATTCATTTTTACAATTTTGAAATACTATCTACATTATGTACAATATTCTCATACTCAGTTATTTTGGCTAAATTATCTCTTTTACGACGAATATATAAATAATCAAGTGTATTTTTCAGGAATATAAACTAAAGTACTATCATAATGCTGATATGCCATAGGATATCCTGAAAAATACAATTCAGCTAAATGTCGTGGCTCTGTTTTTCAAACCATTATTAGCTTTATTTTCTTTTTAATGAACGAATAAAATATTGGATAGCTTACTTATTTTGTTTTTCTTTTTCAAAAAGTAGCATATTGAAAAATAAATAATATCCAAATAATTTTTATGCTCATATAATTTCTCCATTTTATGTAAAAATTTTTACATATTTTTGTTTTTCTTCTTGTGTAAGAGATTGATTACGAGCTTTTTCCTGTTTGAGCTTCTAGCCATCTCACGAGGATGTTCCAATTTAGTTGAGTTACTTTATCAAAATATATGTTGCAGAATCTTTTTCTCCTATCATATAATTGCCCAACAATAAAAATATCTTCCCTTTTGGTCTCTAGTTTGATTTCCAGCTGTTTTTTAGAGCTAATATTGCGTTTTATATTCTTTTTAAATTAATAAAAGCCTGTCCCTTTACAGCTTGTAAATCGGCTTTTTTCTTGTCGTTTTAGTTTTTCTGATAAAAATTTTGTTTAAATTCTGAATAGCTAATTGTTCTCTCTAGCTGAATATGAGTTTTTTCACGCCAAACAGCGGCATTATAACGTTGGTTTGTTTCTCCATAATTTGTTAATAAATGATTAAAAGCCTCTAAAGCAGGGATAAAGCGTCCATTATAAAAACGAGCTTTTACCTAAAAGCATATAAGCATCATCTATTTTTACGATTTTGTTTTCCATCAAAAACCATTGAATGTTTCTGTATCGCTTTTTATAGCTTTTTCTTCAGCTCTAACAAAAGAGGGTTTTCTTCGCTATAGCATAATTTTCCTCATCCATTGTGATAGGTTCTACATTCAATATATCATAATAGTTGTCAGTATATCATACCCTCTTCAAAAAGCTATGTTACTGTTATACAATACATTATACATTGTAGGTATCATTTGAAACTGACGATTATAATAAGTGTCAGATTTGGTCGTACAATTAGAAAAAAACAATATAAAAAGTATCCCGACGTATTTTTAAATATTTCATTCTCAAAAATAAAATTACAAGGTGCAAGTTAATACTTTTAAAAGTACAAATTTTTTATTTTTAATTATATTTTTTAAACTGAGAAAAATAATGTTTTTAGTTAATTTTTATATTTTAATAATGTATTTCAAATGTTAGTATAAAAGTGAAAGTAATATAATATATTGATTTTTAGTGCTTTATATCGTTATTTCGATTTGAAAAATATTTATTTTTCAAAAATAATTGAAAAATATTTGGTAGAAATTAAAAAGTTGTAAATTTGCTACTTGAATTTTTTTAATAAAATATTTTTATGAATCATTACGAAACTGTTTTTCATTTTTGAATCCTGCTTTTATCTGAGGCACAGATAAAGGAAGCAGTAGAGAAATTTGAAGAATTTCTTAACTTCTAAGGTGCAGAAATAGTAGCAAAAGAAAATCAGTTTGAAAAATTAGCTTACAGTATTCAAAACAAAAAAAGTGGTTTTTATCACTTATTTGAATTCAAAGCTCCTGGTGAGGTTATTGAAGTTTTAGAGTTGGAGTTTAAACGCGATGAGCGAGTTATGCGTTATTTAACTGTAAAACTTGATAAAGATGCTCAGTAGCATGGGCAGAAAAAGAAGAGCGAAGTTAAAACACTAAAAAGCGTAACTATGTCTAGTATTGAACAACAAGCAAAAGGAAAAAGAAGGAGATATTAGATATCTTACTCCACTAAACATTGATACTAATAAAAATAAGAAATATTGCCGTTTCAAAAATTAGGTATCAAATATATAGACTATAAAGATCCAGATTTCTTATTGAAATTTGTTAATGAGCAAGGAAAATTATTACCTCGCCGTATTACAGGTACATCATTGAAATTTCAAAGAAAAGTGGCTGTTGCAGTGAAAAGAGCTCGTCACTCAGCTTTTGTTACCTTATGTAGGAGATTTGTTAAAAATAATTAAACAAAAAGTAAATGGAAATCATATTAAAACAAGATATTCAGAAATTAGGTTTTAAAAGACGATGTTGTAACTGTAAAAACGGATACGGACGTATTACCTAATTCCACAAGGATTAGCTATATTAGCTACTCCATCTGCTAAGAAAGTATAGCTAGAAAAACTTAAAACAAAGAGCTTTTAAGGAAAGAAAAATTATTAGTGATGCTCAACAATTAGCAAAAAGCGTTACAACAATTAGAAATTAAGATATCTGCAAAGGCAGGAGCTGGAGATAAACTTTTTGGTTCTGTAAATCACGATGATTTAGCAAAAGAATTAGAAAAAGCTGAGTATATGTTGATAAAAAAATATCCATATTCCAGGAGAAATCTTAAAGAACAGGAAAATATGAAGCATCTGTTCGTTTACACAGAGAAGTTATTATATCTCTTCCTTTTGAAGTAATAGCTGAAGTAAATCAATAGTATAATAAACTATCTACCTTATTTAGGTAGATTTTTTATTTATATCAATCGAAAAATTTAATTAATCAAAGATTGCATTTCAACTAATTTTCTATAAGTACCGTTTTTAGCCATTAAAGTGTATGGTTTCCTTTGTTCTATTATTCTTCCTTTTTCCGATAACGACAATAATATCAGCATTTTGTATAGTAGAAAGTCGATGTGCTATAACTATTGAAGTTCTATTTTTCATCATATTTTTCTAGGGCTTTTGTACTAATTTTTTCACTTTCAGTGTCAAGAGCAGAAGTAGCTTCATCAAGTAACATAATAGGAGGATTTTTGAGTACTGCTCTGGCTATGCTTAATCGTTGTTTTTGCCCTCCAGATAATTTTTTCCTCCCATATCTCCTATATTCGTTTCAAATTGTTCAGGTAAATCTTTTATAAATTCATAAGCATTTGCAACCTCAGAAGCTTTTTAATTTCTTCATCAGAAGCACCAGGTTTCCCTAATAAAGGTTATTCTTTTATACTATCATTAAAAAGAATAGAGTCTTGAGTAACCATTCCAGTGAGATTTCGTAAAGAAAAATAAAGTCATATCTTCAATATCTATATTATCAAAAGATATGCTACCTTTTTCACATCATAAAAACGCATAATCAGGGTTGGCTATTGTGCTTTTCCACTACCAGATTGTCCCACAAGAGCAACTGTTTTTCCTTTTGGAATATCAAGAGAAAAATCTTTTAATATATATTCATTTTCATACTTGAACCATATATTTTTGATAGAAATACCTGTTTCAAAAATTTGTTTTTCAATAGCATTTTCCTTATCAAATATCGGATTTTTCAGCGTTTAAAAACTTGCGTTATACGATCACCAGCAGCATTTCCTAAACGTAATTGGTAAGAAGCTTTGCTGATTGCTTTGCTGGAGTTAAAAATATTATAAAGCCAGACCGATGTATGCTATAAATTCTGAACCACTTAGTGCATTATCTATTAAAAACCATTCTCCTCCAAACCAAAGTAAAATACCAATAACACTGATTCCTAAAAATTCACTTATAGGAGAGGCTAAATTTTTGTCTATTAGAAAGTTTGTAGCTTTGTTCACGTTCTGTGGAGGATTTAAATCTTGAAACAAAATGACTTTGAGCGTTAAAGGCTTTTAATGATTTTTAATCCAGATAAAAGTTTTCTTCATAATTGATAGAAAAACCTTGTTCTTCTTGTAATTTTTGTAGAATGTTTCTTTAAAGACTTCCTATTTTGGATATAATAATTCCTGAAAATGGAATGAAAAATAAAAACAAAAATTGTTAATTTTAAAAACTTATGCCAAACATTACTATTATTGTAAATAATATGGTAAGAGGCTCTCGCATCAATCAGTTCTAAAATTGAAAGATAAGAATTTTGGAACTCACCCAAATCTCCACTTATACGAGCCATTAAATCTCCTTTTTCTTTTTCTAGAAAAATATGAAGTAGGGAAGAGTTATAATATACATTGTATTTCTTAAATCTTTTCAGAACACCATTTCTTAAAAATTAATAAAAATAATTGCTAAATAGTTAAATAAATTTTTAATAAAAATAATAGAATAACAATAGCAATTACAGCAGCTAAAAGCATCTAGCTTTACTATTACCAGCTATATTATTTTACTTCATAGTTAATGTAATCCTTAAAATATGTATTAACATTAGAAATACCCGAATAAATGGGACTTTTTCATAAGTTTTATTTTTCTCACTGAAAAAGAACTTCCAGAGTAGGAATAAGAGCTAAAAAGATAAAAGCACTAAATAAGGCATACAGAATATTGAAAAATATGTTAAGAAAAGCATATTTTTATAAGGTAGAGTGTAAAGGGAGTAGTTTTTGCGTTTGATAAATTCATTATAATTGAAAATTAAGCTACAAAGATACTATTTTATTTATTAATTACAAAAATAAATTTTATTTTTCTATCCAAAATAAAAAGCCCTAAATTAAATTTAGAGCTCTTTAATTTTTAATTAATTTATCCTATTTTTATTTTCACTAACTTCTTTTTGGTAGATTAAGTTTTGAAGCCAATTTACCCAAGTCATCAAGGTTTATTTCTCCTTTTAAAAAAGTAAAAATAATAGTATTTTTCTATATTTTTTTATCTATATATATAAGTAATTCACTGACAGTTTTGCTGTTTTGTCCTGGTTTTATGTAAAATTTTGAAAGACTACTACTATCTTTCACCCGAATTAGCTCTTCAAGTCCTGCATTATTTTTTATAAGTTGACTATCAGCTTTCATTTGGTTTTTGCTACTTTTATTATTTTCTGTTGAGAACATTTTTAAAGAAGTCAATTTTTAGCAATTTGCATAAAATCTTTGCTTCTTTGTCTAGCATCAATATTAGAGAACATTTCAAACATTTTTGAGAAACAATTACTGCTGAAACATCACTTTTTCCTCATATTTATCAAAAATATTTTGAGAAAACATAGTATTAGAAATACTTAGTATTAAAATAAAATAATTTTTCATTTTTCTTTTATTGTTGTTCATTGCAAAATTTCTTTGCCAAAAATATTATTTTTTCATTTTTACTTTTCTATTCTATAAATAGGAAAAATAATTTTATGCTATCATTTTCTATCTTAATTTTATAATTTAATGAGTTATTAAGGAAATTCCAATATAAAAACCATTTTTAGACTCAGGTTCTAGGGTTTCTAAAAAGATATTTTTATTCCTTTTTGCTCTGTTGGAATAAAAATCACCTTTTGTAACACTGATATTTGTATTAATTTTATTAATTTCTACATTATTTATAGGGAAAAATGCCCACTTATTAATGAATCTGAGTGCTTAAAAGACTTAATTTCATATGCAGTAGCATTTAAAAATACTATCTTTATCAAAAATATTGAATGAAATTTTATTATTTTCTAAAAGATGAATAATATTTGTTTGCAATTTAGAAATAATATATCCTTTTTGGAATTTTTAATTTTTCTTTTAGGTAAATATTTCTTGAAGAATTTAATTTTTAACATTTTTCAATAGAATCTTTATTATTTAACTTATTTTTAGAAATAATAGAAAAATTAAATTCACTTAAAGAAAGAGAGTCTGGACAAAAAGATGAGTATATTCTTTTCTTTGTATATCTTCATTATCTTGTTGTGTTTTTAAGATTTTTATAAGTTGAAAATCAGTATTTGTTAATAAAATTATCATTTTTTAAAGTATTATACATATTTTCAACTCTATTTTTGATAATTATTTTTCGTTTTGAGAAGCTATTTTTAATGAAATAGTATTCCAAAGTGAAGACATATCCAATAGGGGTGTTTGCATTTTCAATATCAGAAGAAGTAGGGTAGGGGAAATAGTTCTAATTTATTTAGTTCAATGGAGTCATTTTCTATTTTTATAGATTTATTCTTCAGAGAATCAGATAATTGAGGCAAAACTTTTCTTGTAAATAAAATTTAATTTTTATTTAATTTTTCAGGGATAATAGTTTGATAAAAACATTCTGTTTTCTCCCTCAAAACCTTTCAAAGAACGAGTGTCTATAAAAATATCAGGTTGTACTGTGTGAAAAATATCAGAGAAAGAAATACTATTTTTACTTTCATTTTTATAAAATCATTTTTCTAAATCTCTTGTTATCAGTGTGTTAATGTTATTGTTTGATTTCAAATCATTCTTTATAAAATCCAAATAATTTAATATAGGAACAGATACGATAACTATATTTTTCAGGAATTTTTATTTGTTTTTGAGCTAAATTTCTCATTAATAGCATAGTAGCGTCAACACCTTCATTTTCAGATGAATACATTCCACTGTTTATCAAAATAATTATTTTATCTTTTTGTATTCTATTGAAATCAAAAACGCCATCTTTATTAAAAATAGCTAAATATAAAGGCAAATCACTATCTGTTTTTCCCATAGTTTTTAGAGCTATTGAACTATAATCAGAGGCTAATTGCTTGTAATAATTGATAGTTTTCTTCATATGAAGCTCCTGTTTTTTCCATCAGAAACTTCAAAAGGAGTTATATATCCTTCTTTTGGAGTAAAAGAGAGTGTCACAAGAAGAGAATAAAAATAAAAATAAATAAAAATCTTAATTAGTTTCATTTTGTTTTTACTTTTTAACAATATGGAATAAGCTATATAAAAATAATTATTAGAAAAATAATAGAGGTAATTAAGCTAATATTACTACCTATTTTAATTATTTGAGGATTGAAAATGAATTCAATAGAATGTTGTCCTGCTGGAATTTCTAAAGCTCTCAATGTATAATTAACTTCATAAATTGGACTTTTTTACCATCTATGAATGCCTCCCAACCGTGTGGATAATAAATTTTCGAAAAATACAGCAAAAGCCATTGTATTGGTTATCAGATACATAGGTTAATTTATCTGGTTCATATTGTTTTTAGTTTAATAGTGGAAGTGCTATCTGTTTGATAATGAGTGTATTTAATATTTTTATCTATTATTATAGCATTTTTCTTAGTATCAAGAGTATCAAAGATTGCATAGCTTTATCAGTATTAGTAACAGGTAAAATATTTTCAATAAACCAAGCATTTCCAAGTGCATCATTATTCTTATGAACATTAATACCTCCTTGCTTATCTTTTTGTATAAAATATTTTACATTCAGCATATTCAATATTTCTTGATTATTATTTTTATATATCTGATAATCAAATAATTCTTGTATTTTTAGGTTTAGCAGCGTGATAACCTCCCACTGAATGGAAAAATATGAGGTTCGAGCGCCATTTAATCCTTCAAAAAGGGAAAATACTCGGAAATTGCTTTTTGTCGTTTAATATTAATTCCTCATTTTTCAGTAAGTTGAAAAGGTTTTTCTATTTGTGAAGGAGAAACATAATTATCATTACTTAGTAACGATTTGCAATTCCGACCATATCAAAAATTACTAGAGAAAGTAACCCAAGAGTAAATTTTTCATTTATTTTTATTTAATAAAAAAATATGTATAAGATTCCAAAGGTAGCAAAAGAAAAATAAAAGGCTTCTTATTAAATCATTGATATACATTGTTTTACGGTCTTTAATAAGAGCATCAATTAATCCTTACCTCCTCCTTCATACATTGCATCATTTATAGAAGTGAAAGAAAAAAATATCTTTTAGAAATAAATAATAATAAAAGTATTCCAGTGTTAATGGCTAATGTATATAGTAAATATTTTTATAATTTTCATTTTTATAATTTTTATAAATTGATATAAAGCAATGCTAGCAAGAATAGGTAAACATAACTCTAAAATTACCTGAATGGAAGATACAGCTCTGAATTTATTATATAAAAGGGAAATAATCAATCATAAAAGTTAGTTAAAGAACTAAAAATTTTTCCCCAAGAGAGTAGTAATGATAGAATAGCTCCTGATAATAACCAATATTTAGTATTATTTTTACTATAAATAGTCCTAAAATAAAAAGAAAAATACAATAATTCCAATATATGCAGGAGCTGCTACAATAGGTTGATTTCCCCAATAAGAAGGTAAATGTTCAGAGAAATTTAAAAGCTAAATCAGGCGGATATTGTAGACTTAAAAATTTATAAGTTTCAGATTTTTTCTCCCATATTTTCGTTATTTGAGCCACCAAAAAGACGAGGAACAATAAGGTTTAAAGATTCTGTTATCCCATAGCTATATTCTGTAATATATTCTTTAGAAAGTCCTTTATGTTCTTTAGGCATTCCATCGGGGAGTTAACGTAAGTTCGGATTTTCCTCTTGTACTAAAATCTGTATATTCTTTGGTAGCCAATAAGTTTGTAGCATTTAAAAAATTGAGAAAATAGTAGAAAAACACAATATCCCAATAATTTTAAGATATATTTTAAATTCTTTATTTTTATAAATTCATATAATTTTACAATACATAATATTAAAACCAGAAGGAGTAAATAATAAGTCATCTGGAAGTGATTAGCACAGATTTCTAAGGCTAAAAGCAATAGTAGTTACCAGAAAAACCTAATAAATATTTCCTTTGGAAAGATAATAAAAATTCCAGCCAAAAACAAAGCCAAAATACCCAATAGCATGGGCTTTAGCATTGTGCCCAGCGGTTAAGATTATAATTAAATAAGTAGAAAATCCATATGCCAAAAGCTCCCCAAAAAAAGCATATTTATAATCAACTTTTAAAACTAATAATAAAACATAAAAACTAATAAAATACAAAAATAAATAATCCGCAGGACGAGGTAAAAATCTTATGATTTTATCTACTTTTTTTGATATAATTGTACGGATATTCTGCTCCTAATTGATAAGTAGGCATTCCGCCAAAGGCACTATTTGTCCAATAACTCTCGCGTATTTCTCTAAAAATCATTTCTTTCTTTGGACATTCCTGTATATTGCACAATATCAGACTGTAACATCTGTTTTCCCTTGTAGAATAGGATAGAAAAAGCAAGTGAAATTCTATAAAAGAATAACACATATAAAGTGAGGAAAGTAATTTTGTAAAAGAATTTTTCATTTATATTTTATAAATTTTAAAATAATAACATATTTTTGTAGAAGTAAAGAAATTATTCAATTTCTTCAAAATCAATATATTCTCCTACTATTTTTTTATCTTTTTGGACGTTTTTCTTTCTTGATAAAAATTGTCATTTTCTTGCATAAAACTTTTGATTTCTTTTGCTCCATTTTATTGAGCGTTTTTCGTAGAAAATATTGCAAAAGCAAAAAGGAAATATTAAACGAATAAACCAAGCTAAAGCACCAAAAATAATTAAAATTATAAATAAAACAGATAAAAATCTTCAAAAAGAGGCTTCTTGTATCATAATAAAGTCAAATTTTTGTCAAAAGTACATATTAATAATGCAATTTTTATTTTAATTCAAAATTATATTTTTGAAAAATATAATTAAATATCTTTATTGATAATCAGTAACTTGTAGAATTAAAAATATCTAAATTATTCTTATAAAATGATTGTATTTTTGTATTCAAAATTAAAATTATATACAATGAGTACTCAACAAACTATCTATTACACACTTACAGATGAAGCGCCTTTTTTACGCTACGCATTCATTATTTCCTGTTATTCAGAGATTTACAAAATCTTCAGGGATTGATTTTGTTTTTGAAAGATATCTCTCTATCGGGAAGAATATTAGCTAATTTTCTCAGAATATCTCTCACAAAATCAACGAGTTAATGATGAGTTAGGTTTTTAGAAATTTAACTCTTCAGCCAGAAGCTAACATCATAAAAACTACCAAATATAAGTGCTTCTATGCCTCAACTTTTAGGGAGCAATAAAAGAACTTCAACAACAAGGTTTTTCCTGATGCCAGATTATCCTGAAAAATCTGAAAATGAGGAAGAAAAGAAAAATTAAACAGACTTACGATAAGATAAAAGGAAGTGCTGTTAATCCGGTATTGAGAGAAGGAAACTCTGATAGACGAGCTTCATTGGCAGTAAAGAATTATGCTAGGAAATTTCCACATTCTATGGGAGAGTGGTTACCAATATCAAAAACTGAAGTAGCTACGATGCAAAGTGGAGATTTTAAACATAATGAAAAATCTTACACCTCTCAAAGGCGCAGACTATTCGTATAGAATTGCATACTACAGATGGAAAAAAATAATACCTCTTAAAGAAAAATTTAAAAACTTCTTGAAGGAGAAATAATTGATGCTACTTTAATGAGCCATAAAGCCTTGAAGGCTTTTCTAGCAGAACAAATTAAAAGATGCTCAAGCTAAAAATATTTTATTCTCTATTCATCTGAAAGCTACAATGATGAAGGTATCAGAATCCTATTATCTTTGGATATGCTGTACAAACTTACTTTGCTCTGTATTTAGTAAATATGAAAAATACTTTTTGCTCAATTGGGAGTAAATCCTAATAATGGATTGGGAGATATTTTGTTGAAAAATAAATGATTTACCATCTCAAGAAAAAGAAAATATTCTTAAAGATATACAACAATGTATAGAACAGCAACCTCATTGCAATGGTAAATTCAGATAAAAGGTATTACGAATTTGAATGTTCTAATGATGTTATTATTGATGCTTCTATTCCTGCTATGTTACGTACTTCAGGTAGAATGTGGAATGCAGAAGGTAAGCAACAAGATACTAAAATAATTATTCCAGATAGTAGCTATGCAGGTGTTTATGATGCAGTAGTTAATTTTTGCAAAAAGAATGGTGCTTTTGACCCTAGAACAATGGGGTCTGTTCCTAACGTTGGCTTAATGGCACAACAGGCAGAAGAATACGGCTCTCACGATAAAAACATTTGAAATAAAAAGAAGATGGACAAGTAAAAGTATTTTCAAATGAAGATAATCTGGAAATATTTACTCATCACGTACAGAAAGGAGATATTTTGCGTATGTGTCAAACTAAAGACGCTCCTGTACAAGATTGGGTTAAAATGACTATCAATAGAGCAAAAATAACACAAACTCCCAGCCGTTTTTGGTTGGATGATACTCGCGCACACGATATCGAACTAATTAAAAAGTAAATAAATATCTAACTAACTATGATTTGCAAGGTATTGATATACAAATACTTTTCTCCTGAAAAAGCCTGTCTATTATCTCTTGAAAAGAATAAAACAAGGCAAAAGATACTATATCGGTAACAGGTAACGTACTTCGTGATTATCTTACCGACCTTTTTCCTATATTAGAAATAGGTACGAGTGCAAAAATGTTATCTATCGTGCCTTTGATGAATGGAGGAGGACTATTTGAGACAGGAGCAGGAGGTTCTGCGCCAAAACACGTAGAACAATTGTTAGAAGAAAATCATCTCCGTTGGGATTCCTTAGGAGAGTTTATGGCGCTGGGGAGCTTCATTGGAACATCTAGGGCATACTTTCCAGAATGAAAAAGCTTTTATTTTAGCAGAAACGCTCAACCAAGCCATAGAGAAAATATTAGAACTCAATCAGTCGCCTTCTCGTAAAGTGGGAGAAATAGATAATAGAGGTAGTCATTTTTCTTAGCTCTACATTGGGCTGAAGCGTTGGCAAATCAGCAAAAACAAGAAAGTTTAGCAACAGAATTTTTGCCAATAGCCAATTCATTGAAAAAGAAAATCAACAAAAATATATGCTGAACTTACTTCTTGTCAAGGTGAAAAAAATGAATGTACAAAGGATACTATCATCCTAATGAAGAATTGGTTAATAAAATGATGCGTCCAAGTGCTACTTTTTAATGAAATTCTTAAATAACATAATTTTATCATAAAAAAGAAAAATCTGTCGTTATGGCAGATTTTTTATTTTTATCCCAGATTTCAATTTAGTTATAATGATAAAATATTATTCTTTTTTTACTAAAAGTATTTTTTTATATAGTATTTTGCCCTTTTTATATGTAGCATGTAAAGATAATCCTAAAACCATTAGCAAAAGCTCCTAAAACGGATTTGAAAAAGACAAAAGCTCGAAGGAGCTATTAAGACTCAGAATTTCATAAATTACTCATACATAAAAGGATTCTAGTTACTAATAAATGGAGCAAAACAGAAACTTCTGAGGTTTCTATTGTGTTTAATAAGTATGGATTTGAATTGGAAGAATTTCTTTCAGAGATGATAGTAAAGAAAGAACATAGTTTTTATGATTATGATGCCAATTTCAGGAGAATTTCAGAGAATCATATTTTTATTGATATAAGAAGATAGAACGAATATTTGACTATATTATATATGATAGTTTAGGGTATGAAATGGAAAGATATTCTTATAACTACCAAGATACCGCTATTACATGGCTAAGAAATATATTTCTGAATATGATAAAAATGGGCAAAAAAACCTCAGAAATAGAATATCTTTTTAAAAGAAAAAGTCTTGGGAGCCTGTTTTAAAACTCAGTTATGACTATGATGATAACGGAAATCAAATAGAAAAAAACGTATTTCTAAATATTATTTATTATTATGGATTACAAAAATAAAGAATCTTATACTTATGAAGATAAATTATTAAAGGAAGCCCTATTTTTCTAAGGAAAAGATAGTCTTTTCAGTATAATTTATGATTATAAAGGAAGAGAACAAATACACACTTGTATCAATAATGACGGGAAGATATTGTATTCTACTCAGTATGTTTATGATAATCGTGAAAATATTACCAAAATAACGATGTTCGATACTCAAAAATAGGGAAGGAGATAAGCATTTTTTTATACCTATACACCACAAAAATAAAATGATGCAACATACAATGTACAAACAAGGGAAAAGAATATCAGCGTATATTTTATGAATATAATACAAAAGGCAACATAACCAAAAGAAAGTACATACGAGAATAACGAATTGAAACGTTTTACAGAGATAAAATATACATATTATTAAAAATATAGACTTATTTTTACATTCTGTATAGAAAAAGATTTTATTATTGTAGCTTTCTAATATTTATATATAGAAAACGAGGCATAATTATATATTATGCCTCGTTTTGCTTTTTGGTAATTATAAAAATAATACTTATTCATTTGTTATAATACTTATTTCTCCAAAAAGATGCTCTATTTTGCTCATCTGTAGTCGATTTTGCTGTAATTTTTAAGTATTTAGCTTCTACCTTATTGAAAAATACTTCGTAATGTAGGGTTATTCTTTATATTATCAAAAGTTCCTTTGTTGTACACTTTTTCCAAGATTTTTCCGTCTTGGCTAACTTCCATTTTATAATGAATTATATGTCCAAATGCCCATCTATCTTGTGCTGGCATATATTTTTACACCTTTTAAAAGCATATTCTTTACCAAAATCAATTATTATATAAGGTTTTTATCTGATTTTTCTGTATAGAACCAAGTATTGCTATCTTCATCGACAATATTGGCTGCAGTTTGTAAATCTCCACTGCTTACTTCTATAACTTTTCCAATCTTTTTAGGTACATCGATATATTCTAATCCTTCATCACTAAATGTATCTATATCAGGATAGTAAGTCACATATCGTAATGTTTTGGAGAGCTAACCAAGAAAGGTCTTTCATATAATGTACTATTTTTCGTAGGCTGTGTTCCATCTAATGTATAATAGATATGAGCTAATGGATCAGGTAAGCTAAGTTTCACTATACCTGTTTTTCTTTCCACTTTTGGAGATACAATAAGCGGAGGGGCATTGTATATTTCCATATTTTTTTATTACTGCATTAGCCAACGCATCTTTAATATGTAAGCGAATAGCCGAGGCTTTTATAGGAGAAAAAACGTAGAATTCTTTTTGTAACCAATAGTTGTTCCTTCTTTTATTTTTTGCCATTTATCATTGATTAAGGCTTCCAACTCAAATTCTTTTTACTCGTTGCCCATATTGAATATCTTCCTGAATAAGGAATCTATTAAACTTTATAGGTTTATCAAATTTATATTCCTTATAATCTACAATTTGTTTAGCAACCCAATAACTTTTTTTCAGGTACAATGGATTTTTAAAATCTGCATCAATTACCTCTTTAAGTTTTTAGTTGTTTAATATCATTTTCGTGTATTAATCCTCAGTATCTACAGGTAGATTAAGTAGAAGAGTTGCGATTACGTCCAACAGATTCATAGTAGATATTTACGAGCTTTTTCTATTGAATGTACTTGATGGTCTTCACGTTTGTGATAGTACCAACCTGGTCTGATAGAAACGTCTGCTTCTGCAGGTACCCAATCTTTGGCATTCATTTCGCCTGTATTCAAATAACTGAAATTTCCGTCTCCTGGTATTACTCTATTTCTATCTATTGTGCTCCAATTTGTTAGGTTACCTTGCCCTTTTTTCATTGCCTATCCAACGAACATCAGGTCCGCCATCTCCAAAAGATAACAGCATTGGGTTGTAACTCTCTGATGATTTCAGTGGTTTTTATCCCATTCATAATAGGTTTTACTATCAATTTCCCTTTTCTCATTAGCTCCGCCATAGTATCCATCACCTCCATTTGCTCCATCAAACCAAACTTCGAAAATTTCCCCATAGTTAGTCATTAGTTCTCTTAGTTGGTTATGGAAATAGGTAACATATTCGGGTTTTCCGTAGTCTGCGTGGTTTCTGTCCCAAGGAGAAAGATAAAGTCCCCATTTTAATTCCATATTTTTGCAAGCCTCAGATAGTTCAGCCACTACATCTCCTTTGCCATTCTTCCAAGGGAATTTTTAACAGAATGTTCTGAGTATTTTCGTAGGCATAGGCAGAAACCATCGTGATGTTTAGCTGTAAGAATAACTCCTTTCATTCCTGCATCTTTTATCACTTTTACCCATTGCTCTACATCCATTTCTGTAGGGTTGAACTGAGAGGGCTTTTCACTACCATAGCCCCACTCCATATCCGTAAAAGTATTCATATTGAAATGGATAAAAGCATAATACTCCATCTTCTGCCAATCCATCTGTCTTGCAGAAGGTACTGCACCATAAGGTTTTAGGGATGTTTCTTCTACTTTATTCACTTTACACTGTGAGAAAAGCAAAAACTATTCCAAAGAGAAAACATTATTTTTGTCATAAAGGTATTTGTTTTTATAAATTAGAAAAATAGTTTTTATTAAAAAGTATGCAAATATAAACAATTTTTGGCAAAAATACTAATATATAGTAGATATTAAAAAGAATATATAACTTTTGGGTTCTTTGCTGTAATTGGACTTAGCTTTATGAGTTTTACCTCAGCACAAAATAGGTTATGTAAAGGGTGGAGTTTTGTTAAAGGAATGTCGTAAAAAGTAGAAGAAAAACCTAAAAAAAGAAAAACAAGCTACCTCTATTCCAGCCCCTTCGGTAACTGAAAGACTAAGAGATAACTCGCTTTCTGAGGGCAAAGATACAAAAAAATCTTTATCCTGCAAGGAAAAAGGCGAAAAATATGGTTTATCAATGCCTTTTTACGTTCAGGAACAAGAAAAAAAAGAAATACAACCGAGTTCAAACAGCATTTCCAATAAAATAAAAGCGTTTCAGGAACGGAAATGTTTGAAATATTCAATATTGAAAAACCCTGATTTGAGTACGTTTTTAGGTGAAATAGAACGTAAAAATATCGGAAGTAATGTAATCACGCTCACAGGAGGCGCAGGAAGTGGAAAAACTCGCTTTGCCTTTCAGTTTATGAATGCGTTAGCTCAAAATTACAAAGTTGGCCACGCTTCGTTAGAAGAACACCCAGAAAGTAAATTGTATTTCGATAAAGTAACGCAATACCTTGATAGCCAAGCGCAAAATAATATTTCTGTATTGAAAACGAAACCCTTGACGGGCTTGAAAAACCTTATCAATGAAAATGAAGTTATCGTTATTGATAGTTTCGCCAAACTTAGAAATGGATAGTAAATTTTAGTTGATAAAGATTTAAGATATAACGGAAATTATTTTTAGTGATTTTTCAGCAGACCTCAGACGGAAAAATGCGAGGAGGTTCAACCTCAGAGTTTGACGAGGATATTATTCTCTTTACAAAAACATTTGATATCCAAAAAGAAAATTTTGTGTATCCATCAAAAACAGGTACAACGCTTACCGCTTAGTGAGCTGAAATATAGCGTTTTTATCAGCAATTATTGCACGATGAGGACAAGAACAACCGTAACAGATTTAATTTTTGATGTAGTATAATAAAAATTTTTGATATGATAATAATTGTTGGTATTGTTTTATATTTTTTCAATAGTATAAACGTAATAGACCTCCAAAAATCTATTATGTAAAAATCATTGCCTAAAGGATATAACGCTCAAACTATACCACCCTTTTGGATATTCATTAAAGAAGAATACAAAAATAATATGGAACTTTTTAGAACACGAATTAGTCCATTGGAAAACAATACCAACAAATGAATTTATTGCCTTTTTATTTTTCAATATTTTAAAGAGTTGAGAGAGTACGGCTACGATAATGCGCCAATGGAAATTGAAGCTCGTTTTATAGAAAATGATTTTTATAAAAATTATACGCAATGCGTGAGAGATGGCATAGCAAAAACAATTTCAAATAAAATTTTTAAAAATAATAAAATTTATGATAGCAGAAGTAGTAGAGTATCAAGTAGGTGTAGATGTTTTTAGGGTTTTCCTATAATCCACCAACATATTTTTATTAATGATGTAGCAGAAGAAATTTCTCATACCAAAACAGGTAAAAATATGCGCAAAAAGGTGAAATTTTCACTTATAACACGTGTAATTGCAAAAATGCAAAATAATTACAATACCCCTCGCCTTTTGTGCCGAAAAGAGTATTTGGGTACAAAGATACATAATTAATAAACAAATAAAAATTTTTAGTTTTATGGCAACAAAAAGTAGGTTTAAAAGCCGATGGAAAAACTCAAAAAGGCTACCGATACAATGAAAACGGACGCATTGTAAAAGCGAAAAACAACCGCAAAAAAGACAACTGCGAAGAAAACAACCGCAAAAAAGCTCGTAAGCGTTAATTGTTCGTTAAACTCCCTCGCCCCGTAAGGCTTGGGAGTTTTTATTTTGGTATAATTTTTGTACATTTGTACCGCAAAAATATAAATATTATGGCTTACATATCACTATTACCAACAACAGCCCGCAAGCCTTAGCTTTGTTGAATATGTAAAAACACTTAGTTTCGTGAAATTTACAGAAACCCAGTCTAAGGAAAAAGCCCTGCAAAGACAAAGGCTAAAAGCAGGACTTGCCAAAGCCTGCCTATGATGATTTGGAAGAGGACGAATACGGAATGCCTATTAAGTACCGAGATGAAATTATGACACTTTCTAAAAAGTCAATAAAGCCGTTGCTAAACGTTGGGATGAAGGCTTGCAAAAAGGAATAAAAGAAAAATATGATTGTAATCTCTGATGCTAATATTATTTTTAGTTGTTTCTATAAACCTGATGGGGCTATAGCTACTATACTGAAAGACAAGAAAAAGAATGTGCAATTCATAGCTCCTGATTTTCTTTTTAGAAGAGATAGAAGAGCATTTGTCTGAGATAATGGCTAAAACCAAAAATAACTAAAAGAAAAAGCTAATTCCTTACTGAAAGAATTTACTAAGAATATTACTTTCTAGTTAGATGATATTCCTCAAAAACATATTAATAAGGCACAAAAATAGTCAAAAATATAGACCCTGACGATTATCCTTTTGTGGCTCTTCATTTAGAACAAAGGGCATAAAATATGGACTTGCATGATTTTGCTTTATTAACGGACTTCTGGAAAAAGGAGTTTTGATATATGTATAACTCACAAATGAGCTTAGAGGCAAAAACATATAAGAAAAACCAGAAATAACCTACTGACACGTAAGGTTATTTTTATATATCAACCTCTTACAAAACTTTCACCCCTTACGTGAAAAGTTTTTATTTTTTGTTGCATATTCAAAAATATTGTTGTACCTTTTGTATCGTTAATACAAGAGCAACACTTGTTTAAAAGTTGCAAAATATATTATTTACAATATATCCGTGAAGGTGTCGTATAGCAGTAATGCTATACAAACAAATGCGTAAGCTCTTGTATTAACAGCACCCACTCACGGATTTTTTATTTTTATATCTTATGTTAATACAAGAAACCAACCCCGCTGTGGTGAATAACAGTAGCCCCAGCACTTACTGCTTTGATGTGGAAGCCGTTAATGAGTTCTTCCTCAGTTATATGCCTGCTGAAACGTTAGCCTGCATAATTCGTGAATTTAATCATCACGTGGCTATACTCTCCTAAACACCCCCTGATGCCCCCATTTTTTTCAAAAATAATTACGCTATGAAAATTAAAACAATTTATCACTTAGACGACGCCTGCGAGGTTACTATAATAGAAGAAAAATGGTATTTTTCAAATGGTGTATTTATACTTTTTCGTGAGAAATAACTTAATTTTTAAGGGAAAATGGAAAGACATTACGAATTTACAGGCGAAACCATCTCTGCCTATAATAAAATATTACACAGAATACGAGCTACCAAAGATTTACCAGAACACGAAGTTGAAAAAGGTGAATTAGGCGGGTGGATTGAGAAATACGAAAATTTAGCAGACAATGCGTGGGTTAGTGAAAATGCAAAAGGTTTTTGATAACGCTGATGGTTTTCGGTAACGCAATGATTTTTGGTGATGCAATAGTTTACGGAAATGCAATCAATTTACGAAATGCAATAATTTATGGAAACGCACGAGTACACGGAAAAATCTGAGATTTGCGAAAAATGCCTGCATTTGTTAATCCAGAAGCAAAAAAATATAGAACTACTTTTTAAAATACCAATAGAAGAAATTTGGAGATAAAACGATATAACATAATAATGTTTTTGCATCAACAACTTTTTCACATCGATTTTACCCACTCAAACAGACCCGTTGAGTGGGTTTTTCTTTGCGTTTTTCTCCATATTAAACCTCGTCCCAAACCCAATAATACAGAGACGAGCAAAAAAGGAGTATCCAATACCCCTTACCATACAAAACATCCCGCCCTTCCATACAAAAAAATAAAGGCTGAAATAAAATCTGTATGTGGAAAATCCGTTTGTTAATCATCTGTTATTCAATACGTTACAAAATCACACATACACTCCATACAAAAATACAACTTTTTCGCTAATTTCACAGCCTTAGACACACACACACACGTAATTAAAATTCAAAACTCGAGATTCCTGAGTGTTTCATCTGCAAATTTATTTCTTGCGGTATAGCTTTCTGTTATTTTCAAATCGTAGTGTCGTGCTTGGTCTCTTACTTTTATAGCAGGAATACCGCTATTGAGTAAGTCTGTAATCCCTATCTTTTAGCGAATAGAATTGATATTTATCATCAAATCCGAATATTTTACGATATTTTCGCCCACGTGTCCGTAATCTTTTTAGGGTTTATAGGTGTTTTTCCTGTTTTGAAATCCTTACTAAAAAGAAAATCGTTGTTAGTTGGCTGTTGCTAAGTGTTGGGCAAGGTCGGGTAAAAGCATTAGGGATAGTTACACTTTCCGTCTTTTTATTTTTAAATTTTGCCCATCAATAATAATATAGCCTTTATATAAAAACACATCAGATACTTTTAACTTTTAGTTAGCTCTGTTCGCCCTAATAAAAACAATAATAGGTGAGCATACAACAAATGTAAAAATGGAAATCAGAGGCACGGAGGTCTTTATTTCGTCTTTAATATGAGGGGTAATACTTCACGCTTTTTCTGTGTTTTAGTCTTAGTTTTGATATGTTCGGCAGGGTTTGCAGAGATAAAACCTTTGCCTTTGCACCATAGCAAAAATATATTCATAAATCGTAGGTGATTATTATAAGTACTTGGACTATTTTTCTTCTCGAAATATAGATAATCCAAAATAATTTTTGTAAGAAAAAAATACATCTATTTCTACAAGAAATTTAAGCGCAATTTTCTTTTTCTTCCATATATTTTTAATATATCTAAAAAGACTTTGTAAGCTCTGAGGGTGTCAGGGCGTTTAATTCCGTCCTTTTACTTCTTTTTCTTGCATTTTCAGAAATAAATCTGCACAATAGTCAATAGATTTATATTGATTGTTGGGTTATCATACAAAAAGGAGACCAACCACTATCTAATTTCTGATTGATTAGAAAGCAAAGCATTTTTCTTTGCGTATTTTTCTCGTTCTCTATTAGGAGACATTGGAGGCACACGCTTACGGAAACGTTTAAATTCGTTTTGTGCAGGCACTTTAGCATAAAAAGACAATACGCCATTCAGTAGCTCCTTTTTGTAGTTCTGCGGGTTTTGTAATCTACAAATATTTTTACGTGAGGAAGATCTTTTTGAGGCATTTTTATTTAGGGCGATTTTTATCTGCAAATAAAAAGCCCCAAAACTGACCAGTGTCTTAAAGAAACTAGCGTAATTAACTGGTTTTCAATTACGCTTATATAGTAGCGGGAACTGGACTCAGACCAGTGACCTTCAGGTTATGAGCCCGACGACACGCTCCTGCTCTGTCCACGTTTCTGATTGCAAAATTACTACATGAATTACAAATGTCATAATATATATAATGAAAAATCTGATTTTCAATGTTTTATGAATTGTTAAAAAGTAATTCTTTTCTCATTATGTGAAATATAAAACAAAGAATAATTTTTAGTTCTTAAAAGAGGCTCTAAAACCGTTTTCTTAATTAATTTTGGAGCAAAAGTTTAATTGTTTTCTGCTAAGAATACTCAGTTTAACTCCTACACCTACTTGTACTTGTTGGCTTGTTGCTTTACCCTCAATCACTTAGTGTCAAAGCCCCAAACATAACGCCCATAAACAAAAATGGATTTAAATTTAATTCTGCACCAACAACAAAAAGAAAAAATCAGAATTTTTGAATAATTTTTGCTATTTTGTACAATACTTTCATCACGATTAGTTAAAAACCAAATTGTGGTCCAGCTAAAAGAGAAATAGTTCCTTGTGGATTATATTTTAATAAGACAGAAACATTAACGTAATTTAATTTTTCCTTTATCACATTTACTATCCCAAAGAGTTGAGTAGAGGTCTGTGAGTTGTATTAGTTTGATTAAATAAAATTTCTGGTTGGATAGCCCATTTTTCAAGTACATTAACATTTAAAAACCTCCCACATTGATATCCAAGGTTTGTACTGAGTCTCGATAAAGCTATACCATCTATTTTTCCTAAGTTTGCTACCTGCTTTTAGACCAAATTCTACTTGAGAGTGTCCTTTTTCTGAATACAACAGCAATAATTGCTGAAAGTGTAGTAATTTTTCTCATTGTGTAAAAATTTTAATTATTTCTCAAAAATGATTTCAACATTTATGCATATTTATTATCATTTTAGTAATTATTTAATTATATTTTATTTTTAATGCTGTTATAATTTGCGTCTATAAATATTTTAACACCATATTTATTGTGAAAACTATAAAAATAAGTAAAAATATATTTGAAAAAGTATATCTTGCACTTTGAAAATTGATTTATTTTCCTAAAAATTGAAGTCAAAATGATAACAGCACCTTCTATTTTAGCAGCGGATTTCGCTAATTTACAGAGATATAGAAATGGTTAATGAGAGCCAAGCTGGTTGGTTTCACGATGATATTATGGATGGCGTTTTTGTTCCTAATACATCTTATGGAATGCCTGTTCTTGAGGCAATTAATCGATATACTCAAAAACCATTGGATGTACATTTTAATGATTGATTGATCCTGATAGATATATTTCTACTTTTAAAAAGTTGGGTTCTAAGATCTTAACGGTTCATTTTGAAAAGCTTGCACACACTTACATAGAACTATGCAAAAGCTATCAAACAAGAAGGGATGAAGGCAGGAGTAGGCTATTAACCCTCATACTCCTGCTATCAGTTTGAAAGATATTACTACAAGATATTGATTTATTGCTTATTATGAGTGTTAATCCTGGGTTTTGGAGACAATCTTTCTAGAAAATACTTATAAAAAGTAATGCACAGCAAAAGAATTGATGTACATTCTACACTCTCGAGCATTGATAGAGGTAGATGGTGAGTAAGTACCAAAAATGCCAAAAACTTATTGAAGCTGGCGCAGATGCCTAGTGGCTGGTAGTTTGTATTTAATTCAGATAATCCAGAAAGAAGCAATATCTTTCAATTAAACTTTGAAATATATGAAAAAGTCTAATAAATATACTTTTTCAGTAAATGTATTTTCTCAATACGTTATTTCTGATAAAGAAACAAAGAAAGATTCTATATCTGAGGTTTCTTTCATTTTTATAGAGGAGATGTTATAGGGCATTCTCCTCAAATTAATTCTGCGTATAATACTGAAAATAAACAATATGAATATGATGATGTTTTTCTATAAAGTAGCTCAATTATTAAAAATATAGATTTTGCTATTGCTAATTTGGAGAGTAACTGGGAGGAAAACCTTATACAGGATATCCTACATTTTTCTTCACCAGATGCACTTGCTGAGCTTGGCAAAATGCAGGAATTGATGCAATGGTAACTGCCTAATAATCACTCTTGCGATAGAAAATACAAAGGAATAATGAGGAACTATAAAAGTTTTACGATTCTCTTGAAATTAAAACGAACAGGAACTTTTTACAGATTCGATGGAACGAGAGTATTTGTTAATTTTGAGATAAAAACAATATAAGTGTAGGTATTTTAAGATACTTATGGTACTAATAGTATTCCTATTCCTTCTCCAGACAATAGTAAATTTGCTAGATACTTTACAGATAAAAAAGACATTATAAAGCTAAAAATATAAATTAGATAAAACATTACTTTTTGTACATTTGGGAGAATGAATATGCTCGATTATCTAATAAGGCTCAAAAAGTATGGCACAGTTTTTATTTAAAAATGGAGTAGATATAATTATAGGTTCGCATTCTCATACTTTTGCAACCTATGGAGATTTTATCAGATAAAGTCAGCTATTTCAGATAAAAGTGTTGGTTTATTCATTAGGTAATTATATATCTAATCAACGAAAAACGCTATACAGATGGTGGTGCTATGAGTTAGATTTACTCTGAAAAGAATAATAAAGGGCAAACTTGTATTGACAAAATGCAGGGTATTATCTTACTTGGGTACATATTTATGATAAAAATGGTAAGAAAAATATGAAATATTGCCTTGTGCGAATGTAGAAAAAGGAAAATTTTGAAGGAATGACAGAAGAGATCTCAAAAAACAAATGAAAATTTTTATTGAAGATTCTCGAAAGTTATTTGGAAGAAAATAATTTAGAAATATAGTTGAGTGAAAGAATAATTTTCATATAACGTCCTATATTTCGCTCATATTCTCGTTTTAATTTCTTTGAACAAATAAAATTTCATAAGAAAAATAATATTTTTATAACTTGTGTTTGTAATAGTGTTATAGGTTCTCTTTTTATTCTTAAAATTGATACTAATCCTTATGAAATACAAAAATCATAAGAAAAGAGTATTGTAATATAGTGAAAAATCAATTTTGTACAAAAAGATACATTTTATTTTCAAAAAGATCATATCGATCAGAAGGAAAAAGATGAGATCATACATTCTTTTGTAAAAACAAGAGAAATATAAAATGGAATGCCCTTTAAAAGATTCAATATTAAATTTTATTTATCGATTTGATAAAATATTTTTCAGAAGAATTCATAAAAATGTTATAGTACTTTTAATCAAAAAGTTACAGGAAAAATTAAGGTATCAAAAATCAAATTTATGAGTATGAAGTAAATGCGGGAGGTTGGATTACTTTAAATTCTAAAGAAAAAGTATATTACTTGGAAAGTAAAAACAAAAAGATACTCTAAAGTAATTTTTATTTCAGTTTATTATTGTGAAGAAGATTGAATTAAAAACTAAGAAATTAATGAATTGTAATGGTAAAGTTAATTACTTTTTGATACTCCAAAAGTAATGGGAATTTTCGAATATAACGCCCGATTCTTTTTACAGTAAAAAGTAGAATAGAAGAGAAAAATTTGCTTCAAACAGCTGAGCAGATGTTAATTGATGAGGCTACTTTTATAGATATTGGAGGGTATAGTTCTCGTCCAAATGCTGTGGAGTTACCCAAGCAGAAGAAATACAAAGAGTTATACCTACTATAGAAAAATTAGTAAGTTATTTTCCTGATATTCAGATTTCTGTGGATACATTTCGTAGCGAAGTAGCTCGGCTTAGTCTTGAAGCAGGAGCAAAAATAATTAATGATATTTCAGCTTCAGAATTAGACCCTCAAATGTGGAATATTGTTAAAAATATCAAGTACCTTATATAGTAATGCATATGAGAGGAACGCCTCAAAATATGCAACAAAAATACAGAATATCAAGATATTACAAAAAGAAAATTTTTATACTATTTTTCAGAGAAAAAATCAAGCAAAGGAAATATCAACTAAATGATTTTAATTATAGATCCAGGTTTTTGGATTTTTCAAAAACATTATCACAAAAATTATGAATTAATCCAACATTTAAATTTATTTAAAACTTTGGGTTGTCCTATTTTTAGTAGGAATTTCTCGTAAATCAATGATATACAAACTGTTAGAAACTTCACCAGAAGAGGTCTTAATGGAACAACAGCTCTTCATACATTTGCTTTTACTCAATGGAGCTGATATTCTTCGAGTTCTATGATGTGAAACAAGCTATGGAGTGTATGAAAATAGTAAAAAGAATTACAAAAATAAAGAAAAATAATTGTATATTTTATAGTTTTTATTTCTTATGTATATATTATTTTTGTGATTTTTATTTTATGTTGAAAAATAAAATTGAATTTAATTTACATTATTTCAATGAGATAACAATGATTCTGTAAAAACAATTTTATAGAATCATTTTTTAGTGAAAAATAAGTTTTATCTTTGCTCACTTTTTATCAATTACTTTTTATGGAAGAAACTACAAAAATGCAAGAGGTAACAAATTCATTATCAATACCTTCTCAGAATATGACAATTCTTGAAAAAGGAAAAATTCCACCACAAGATATGGCTTTAGAAGAAGCTGTAATAGGAGGGATGCTTATTGATAAAAAGGAGTTGATGATGTGATGATATTTTATCGAAAGATACTTTCTATTCGCCTACTCATCAGTTAATTTATGAGGCTATTTATGAGCTTTTCCAAAATCACAACCTATTGATTTATTTACAGTTATAGAACAACTTCGTAAAAATGGTAATCTAAAAAGTAGGAGGAGAGTCTTATTTGGTTATGCTTACTCAAAAGTGTCTTCTGCTGCACATATTGAATTTCACGCTCGTATTTTTATTACAAAAATACATTCAACGGAGTTTGATAAAAATGTCAAATGAAATTATTGAAGAAGCCTACCAAGAAACTACTGATGTTTTTCAATTATTAGATAGTGCCGAAGGAAAATTATTTAATATTACTCAGGAAATATTAATAAAATCTTCTGAATCTGCAAAAGATTTAGTAATAAAGGCTCGATTAAAAATTCAAGAAAATTTCCAATCGAAAAAGAAGAATTTAGTGGAGTACCAACAGGTTTTTACTAAGGTTGATGAGGTTACAGCGGGTTGGCAAGCCACTGACCTTATTATTGTTGCAGCTCGTCCCTGCTATGGGAAAACGGCTTTACCCTTACAATGGCTAGAAATATAGCAGTTGATAAAAATATTCCGGTAGCATTTTCCTCATTGGAGATGGGGTCTGTACAGTTAATTACTCGGTTAATATCAGCTGAAACAGGAATAGATTCTGATGCACTTCGTAAAAGGAAAACTTTCAGAAGAACAGTGGTATAGATTAAATACTCAAAATACATTCTTTAGAAAAATGCCCCGCTTTATATTGATGATACGCCTTCTTTATCTATTTTGATTTAAGAGCTAAAAAGCAAGACAGAATGGTATCTCAATATGGAATAAAAATTATTTTTATAGATTATTTGCAATTGATGACAGCTAATTCTGGCGGAAAAATGTGGGAAACCGTGAACAAGAAATTTCTACAATATCTAGAAACCTAAAAGCGTTAGCCAAAAGAGCTTGATATACCCGTAATAGCTCTTTCTCAGCTTTCTCGTAATGAGTCTCGATTAACACAAGGACATAAACGACCACAACTTTCAGACCTTCTGAGAATCTGGAGCGATAGAGCAAGATGCGGATATTGTAACCTTTTTATATCGTCCTGAATATTATGGAATTACCCATTGGGATGATGGAGAAGGCGCAGAAGGTTCCCCTACAACCAATGAAGCTGAATTCATTATAGCAAAGCATCGTAATGGAGGACTTGATAATATTAAGCTGAAATTTAAAAATGGAGTATTTAGTAATAGAGAGGTTTCTTACGTAAATGATGATGATAGCAGTCTTTTCAATCAAAAACGAAATTATGAAGATTTTATAAATTCTTCTGCTCCAAGAATGGGAATTTCAGAAGCTTTTTGACGATGTTCCTTCTGATAAAAAATGATGATAATGAAGTACCTTATTAAATAAAGAAAAAGCTATCAAATTATTTAAAATTTGATAGCTTTTTATTCTTATTCAAATATTTGTTCTAAAAATTTTATCTGTTATTAAGTAAGTAGGTTTTTACACCTGTAGTTCCTAAACCTCCTGAGGCTAAGGTACTTCCCGTTTCTAAAAAGGATTATCAGAGGCGTAATAAGCATATCTTACTTTTTACATCAGAACTAATACTTTTTCTAATTTTTGATGCAGATTGTATAGCTTTTTGGTAATGTACTCCTTCCATTTCTAACCCTATAACATTCCAGGTAGATTGATGAAAAATAGTTTAAAATATCTTTATTTTGTAAAGAAGTTCCTAAAACAGTAATCATTGTACCTTCAAAAAACATTTACTCCATAGCCTTCAAAAATCTTTCTTAGTTAATTGATTATCAAAAGGATAATTGTCTGCTGTACCTTCAAAAATATGAGCAGTAGGGTATCATAATATCTCCTTTACCTCCTTCTAAAATACCTGCTTTTCCCATTATTGAAACAGAAGCAACATTCAAAAATATTTTTCCATCTATTTTATAAGGTTTTAAAAAGCTCATCAATAGTTTCAAAAAGCTTGTTCTCCAAAGGCATAATCCATTACAAAAAAAGTACAGGTTTTTTCTTTTTATTTTTAAAGAAAATTTTGTTAAATCAGCATTGATTTTTCAGTATCAAATATTTGTACATCAATATTTGTACCCGATGTATCTTTATAGAAATCATACCATTTTTATAGAGCAAAAATCAAGAACTTTTTCTTAAATTTTCATTTTTATGCTCACTAAGTTGCTCATAAATAGTAAGTTCATTTTCATTTTTAATTCATTTTCAAGAGCTTTTTGAGCGAAAAAGACAATTCATAACACTATGCATATTAGCACTAATAATATGTAAAGGTCTATCTAATAAATTATTTTTCTTTTTAAAAACTTTTTAATAGTATTAGCCCAAATTTCTCCATAAATATGAGTGCCCTAATCGTTCTCGAAGTATAGGACTAAACGTGATAACTCGTTTATTATCAGATAGAATTTCATCTAAAGCTAATCTTCCTAACCAATAAATAACTATATAAATCTTTCAGGATTATCTGCTGTTGCAAAATTCTGATATATATAGGAAGAATTTCTTCAAAAGTTCTTCCTAAAATAGTCCCAATATGAATAAAGAGCTAATTCTCTTTCAGCTTGTAAAGTTTCTTTTTCTGAGCAAAAAGTTCTATTTTTCTCCCAATCACGATTAATTTTTGTACCTTCTTCAATAAGTGTATTCCTAGCTATTTTATGAGATTCTATAAAGAGAAAAAGTTAAATGTGTTAATATATCATAAATATCAGAACGACCTCGCGTTATTTCTATATTCATTTGTTCATTATCCACTCGGAAATATGGTTTCTTCTTCGCTTAGGAGGAATAATTGGTTGAAAAATGAGATTGCCTATATCCTTCATCGGATATTAAATTAATAAAACGACATTGCTCAATTCCTATTGGTAATCGTTCTAAAACATAAGACAATCCATTCAATTCTATTTTATTTTCCAGCAATTGTTCCATAGATTTCAGGACGTAATAAAAAGAAGAGATTCTCTAAGGCTTTCACCTGAAATTCCCATTGGTTTATAAAAACCACGATTAAACAAGTGCCGCATCGTGGTATATAATTTTTCTATAGCATTAGTAGATTCTTGAGCTCTGCTTCGTGTCATAATTTGATATTTTTATAGTTTGAAAATTTTACAAATATAAGTAAAAATAAATAGGGAAGTATATAAAAACAAAAAGTTGCCTAACGTAGACAACTTTTTGAGCCGATAGAGGATTCAGAACCCACGACCCCGAGATTACAAATCACGTGCTCTCTGGCTAACTAGAGCTATATCAGCGATTTTGCGAGTGCAAAGTTACAACTAATTTGCAAATTATTTTTCTACAAAATAAAAATTATTTTAAAGTGTTGATTTTTCTGTACTATATTATGAACTTCTTTTTCAAAATCTTTTACGTAAAGACTTATAATAAGCTCCTTTTGCTCCTTCCGGATTATTAATTTTCTTAGAAAACCTTCATAAACGGGTAAATATCCTCGATTAGTTCTTTTTGCCTCTGGCTTTCTTTTTCGAAAACTAATTCCCCAAATGAAAATTGTATCAATTAATTCTCCTAAAACAAAGTTACATTTTTCTTGAAATTTTATACTTGCCATATTGTCTTATTTTTGGGGCAAAAGTACAAAAATATTTTGTTATAAACAAATGAAAAATAAATAATTTTTCGATAAAAATATTTTTATAAAATTATAAATTAGTAATAATTATAAAAAATTATTCTCTATTGAATAAATTCATCAAATTTTCATCATAATAACACCGAAAATAAGCTTCTTTTATAATTGAAGAATTCATTTAGATTTTTCCTTTGAACGATCTGTAAAAATAATAGGACTTCCTAAAGTTTAAATTTTTCTAATATAAGCCTTATATTTCATTTCTATTTGAAAAAGCATATCCTATAAATCTTATAGAATCTAGGTTTATAGCTTCTATTACTTTGCGAGAATAACAGATAAAACCAGATGTAGGGTCTTCAATTTTTCATTCCAGTGATTATTTTTACATATAAAGAAGCTCCATATGATAATAAAATACGAGGTAAAGGCCAATTAACTACATTAACACCCTTTATGTATCGAGAACCGATGGTTATATCTGCTTTCAATACATTCATTATATAAACGGCATAAATCATTAGGATTATGCGAAAATCAACATCCATTTCAGGAAAATATAGTCATAATTTTTGAGCCAAGCCCATTTGAAACCATAAATATATGCTGTTCCTAAAGCCTAATTTTTATCTCTAATTTCTAAAAATAATTTTTGGATAAATACTTTGTAAATTTTTGACTTCTAGCGCTGTTCCATCAGGAGAATTATCATCAACAATTAATATATCAAAAAGGTATTGAAGAAAATATTGTATCAATAATATTTTTATATTTTCAATTTCATTATATGTGGGTATTATTACTAATGTAAAAATTCATTTTTAAAGATAAAAATTATATGATTAGATTATAGTAAAAATACAAAAAGAAACTGCACATTAGCAGCCATAAAATACTTTCTTTCAGCCATTTTTACTATTTTTCCAGCATAACAACCATAGAAACAGATGTAGGTAAAAAGTAGAAACATCATCGTAGAAGCATCTTTTTGTTGGCTAAAAACAATAGTTATAAATCCTAATATTGTTATAAAAATTAAAAATTGTGAGATTTTGCGTTTTGTATCGTTTCAAAGACACCAGAAGTAATACTCAAATTAATTAATATTATAAGAATAATAGGAATAAAATTTTTATTTAGGTAATTATTTATAGATACTTTAATTTCAAATAAGTTTAATAATTCATCAGATAAATGAAAAAGGAATAGTAATGGCAAATAAAAAGTATAAAAACGGTTAATATACCTATAAAAGGTATTAATAAATTACGATATACCTTATTTCCATATAATAAAATGGATAACCAAATTAGTTAATAATAGCGTAATCATAAAAATAGTAAAGCTATAACAGAAAGTACAGATGTATCAGCTAATCTAGCATCTTGGCTATAATCAGCATAAAGTAATTTTTAAAAATAAAGCAGACTCAAAAGTGTCTGGCAATCATTATTTTTATATCATAATATACTACTGGGAAAAATGAAGTAAAAAATGATTGACGACTAAATATGAATTTCCTGTACTAAAAATTTGACTTTTGTCTATTAATTGAATTTATTATTAAAATATTGATAATCAGAAAAATAGATACACCTATTCCTAGTAATAGTTCTTGCCAAGTAGAAAAAGATTAAATATGAAAAATCTATATATAAATACTTGAAAAACAGCAATTAAGCATAAAAATACTAAGGTATTGGATCTTATATTATTTAATAAATTATTTAACATTATTAATTGTAAATAGTTAAAATATCACCATCTCGAGAAACTCTATAATCTAACATAGAATAATTTGACTTCCCTTTTGCAGGAACTCCCTATTGCCATATCATAAACAATATTATCACAAGGACATATGAAATATCTATTATCATTTACTTCCATTCTGCTACAATCAGAAAGAGGGATGGTTAGGGCAAGCTCTTTCACGGGCAAAAATAGTTCCGCCTACATTGATAACAACAATTCCTCTTAGTCAACATTATCTAAAACAGGACTTAAAGAATAATGTTTTAATTTTTCATATAAAGGTAATGAAAGATTAATTTTTGTTTTTAAATCGAGCTTCTGGTAGATAAAGGATTTCGTTGTGGAGTATTTTATCACAACTGAGAAAATACGATAAAAGACTATTTTTCATATTTATAATAGAAATTTAATAAATTATTTCCAGCGAATGGTTTCCATTATCTTTTCTAATGTCATTTTTAAGATAAAAGCAGCTGGCTGAATAGAATCAAAATTTGGTTTTGGCATTAAAATAAATAGAACCTGTCAAGAAATGTTTAGTGCTATCAGTAACATAAAATTGAGCTGAGAAGCAGCGTTTCCATTAACTTCATAGAACATACCAAAAACATTATGTTCTTCATTTATATGAAGTTGTTCAATAATATTGCTTGCTTTTATGACGTGCTCATAAGTAAGTTTTTCAGCATTTCGAAGTAAATTCTTTAAATTATTCTCTAGGTTTTATAGGTAATATAAATAGTAGCCTTCATTTCAGGATAAAAGATTTCTATACTGCATTCTTGCTGTTTTTGTAGAAAAAGATTTCTTATTTTTCAAACCAGTAAGGGCAATTTGTTATTAAACTATCATAAGAAGGCGTACCATATTCTAATCTTAACAAAGCTTTTGGGTTTGGGTTGAGTGAATTCTCCACAACTTAGTAGGACACAGAAAATGAAAAAATATTTAAACATTATAAATAGTGACTTTTTATTTGTTTGATACGTTTTTATCTATATTTTCAATATTAAAAGTGAAAGTTTTTCAAATGAAATTACTTGATCAGGAAAATTACCTATTATTTCTAATAAAAATCCAGCAATAGTTTCTGCATCACCACGTGATTCTTCAAATTTATTTTCTATATAATCAGAAATATTTAAGATTCTATAAAAATCCTTTAAAGTTTTTCCCTCAAAAATAAAAGGTATTGTCATTAATTTTTAGTATAAAAAGAGTCTTCAGAATCAAATTCATCACTAATTTCTCCAACAATTTCTTCTATAATATCCTCTAGGGTAATAACTCTGATGTGCCCCCGATGTTCATCTACAACAATGGCCAAATGTATTTTTAGATTGAAATTCAGAGCAAATCATCTAATTTTTGTTTTCAGGAACGAAAAAGGCTTTTCGTTTAATATTTTTCCAATTGAAATCTGTTTTTGGATAAGTAAGGTATTAAGTCTTTAGCGTAAATAACACCAGTAATATTATCTATATTTTTGTGATAAACGAGGAACTCTTGAATATCCATTTTTCCTTAATAAAAATCAAGAATTTCTGCAAAACTCATATCATCACTAATTGCTGAAATATCTACTCGTGGTCGCATTACTGTTCGGGTTTCTGTGTTACCAAAAGAGACTATTCCAGAAAAGAATTTTTATGTTCCTCCTTAGTTGTATCTCTCTTCAGAGGTAAGTTCAGAGCCTGAGATAGTTGATCTACAGAAATATTAGATTTTTGTTTTCCTAAAAATTTGTTTATAGACTCTGTGAGGTTTTTTCATAGGGATGCTTAGGGGAGAAAGTATAACATCTAAAAATTTTTATGATTTTAATAACTTTTCTTGCATGTTATTACGATTAGCATATATTTTTGGTAATATTTCACCACAAAAGCAAAAATAAAAAGTAACCAATCCAACATCGCAAATCGCTCTTAACCAGCTACTTAATCCGCTAAAAAGAAATTCTCCAATTGGAGCAAAAATTAGTACAATTGATATATTTACTAAGTTGTTAGCTATTAGTATAGTGGCTAATAATTTTTTAGGATTTTTAGTATATTAACAATAAGTCTACTTGTGTTATTATCTCTCTTCTTCATTATTTAAATCTGTTTGAGAAAGAGAGAATAATGCTACTTCTACACGAAATTAGAGCAGAACAACAAAAGTAAAATAAAAATATAATAGTTCGAATAATTAATTCTGATTCTGTTAAAAAATTGGGAGGTTCTAAGTCCAAAAATATGTTAAAATTTGTTATACAATAATTTAAATAATATAATTTTATGATTTTTATAATAGTAACTATTCGTTATTTTTTGGTTAGTATTATGTTTGTATTTAAAAATTAAAATCAGAAACATAAATTTCTGTAATATAACGAGTTATTCCATCTTGATTTTTGCCATTGCCTTGTTTTTAACTTACCTTCAATGTATAATAAATCGCCTTTTTGTATATTTTTCAATAATTTCAGCACTTTTTATTCATAAATACAAGATTATGCCATTCTGTATTTTTCAATTCGTTCATTTGTAGTTTTTATTGATAAAAAGATTCATCTGTTGCTAAATGAACTCTTCCTACACAACTTCCTTTATCAAAAATAAGTTGAGCTTAATTACGTCTCCTAATCGACCTATAAGAATTACCTTATTTACGGTTCCATTCATAATAAAAAAATGTTTTAAGAAAATTTTGCCCAAAAGTTAATCATCAATTTTCAATAGATTTCAAAAATTAACAATTAGGGTGAGATTTAGGATAATTATCCATTTCTGAAAAAGTAATCCCATTTTCTAAAAGTATCATTAACATAAATTTTCCCAAAAGTGTAGAATGTGTTGATGAGATAGTTTATGAATGTATTCTTTGGAATATTTTTCTATTTTATGAATATTCTTAAAAAGTATTATTGATTTTTCTCTATAATTGATTTATTTTTCTTGTTTTTCAGTAGTTTCTATAGAGGAAATTCATATAAACCTTGCCAAATATCTTTTGATTCTCTTTTTAATAAAATTGTTTTTCATTATTGTCAATAATTACACAATAGTTAAAAACGATTTTTATAGATATTTTTATATTTTTATAGGAAAAATCTATTTTTATTATAATGAAAAGCAATACATTTATTATTGAAAGGACAAGTGTTACAATTAGGATTTTTAGGCTAGCACCAAGTACCCCAAAGTCCATAATTGCTTGATTATATTCACCAGGATTATTTTTATCTAATAAAATTATTGCTAATTCTTTAAAATATTTAACTCCTTTACTTGAATTTATAGGAATATCAATTCCAAAAATGCGGCTCAAAACTCTATAAACATTACCATCTACTGTTGCTGAGCTTCATTATAACATATTGAGGATATGGCACTTGCAGTATAATCACCAATACCTTTTAATTTTTTTATATCATTATAATTAGTAGGAAAATACCTTTCAGTTTTTCTGAAATATAGATGGCTGTTTGGTGTAAATTTTTGCTCTTGAATAATAACCTAATCCTTGCCAAGTTTTTAAAATATCTTCTTCGTTTGCATTCGCAAGAGATTGAATATCAGGATATTTTTCTATAAAATTATAGTAATAAGGCATTCCTTGAATAACTCTGGTTTTGTTGTAGAATAATTTCAGAAAGCCATATAAAAATAAGGATTTTTAGTTTTTCTCCAAGGCAAGTCTCTTTTTGATTTTTATACCATAAAAGTAATATTTCAGAGAATTCAGGGAAAATCATTTAGTTTTTAGGTGCAAATGTACAAAAATTTTATGGTTATGGATATAAAAATTTAATTTTTATAATAAGTTAAAAATATTAAAAATAATAAAATATTAAAAATAATATTAATTTTGCCCTTTTAATTTGGGGTCGACTGGTTTTTGACAGCGAAGCTTAATTGTAAAAATAAGCACGTCGAGCTATGAAATTAATGCTCGTAAATATCTATTTCAAAACTTTAAATGGCGAGAATAACTACGCTCTTGCTGCCTAATCTGATTATAGTAAGATTTCTGGCTAAGTCCTTACAAAGGTAAGGAAGCGAGATGTCTCTGAAAAGCCCTTGTTGATGGCAGTTCATAAAGAGGCACCATAAAAATCAACATTAAATCTATTGATGGCTTCTTTTAGTAGATTTTTGATTTAAAGAAGATAGGTATTTTGTGGGCTGTTTTCGGTCAGCAAAAATAATGAAAATCAAGCGAAAACTAAACGTGTAGAAACCTTTATGGTTACTTGTTTGGACGAGAGTTCGAATCTCCGACTCCACAAAAATATACTCTGAGTTTTTAGAGTTATTAAATAAAAAGCCTTCTTTATTAGAGGCTTTTTTTATTTAAACTATCTATAAATTAATTGGTTATATAACTATTATATTCAGAACTTAATCCACAAGTTTCTAATAATTGAGCAAGAGTTTTATCCATTTTCAAAAAGAGCTTGATAACGTTTTATTTCAATGAAGCCAAATAAAGATAAGCGTCAGCTACTTCTACAGAGGTAGAAAAACCTTCAATGAAAGCTTTTTCTCGTACTCTAACAAGTTCTTTAGCAAATAATAGGCTTTGTTCTAAACTAAGGAATTGTTCTTTTTTTGTTTTTCTATTTCAGTATATTGTTTTTTAACAAAAGTTTGTATATCTTTTTCTGCTTGTGCTGTAAAAATCTATACTTTCTTTTTGTAGCTTTAGCTTGAGCAATTTTGTTTTTATCCTGAAAACCATTGAATATATTCCATTGAAATCCTACACCTACCACCCAATTATCAGGTTCTGTTAATGGTAAATTTTCTTTCCAAAGATATTTTTTACCAAAAAGAGCAATATTTGGTAAAGCAGATTGTTTTGACTTTATATTTTTGTTCTGCAAGTTGTTTTTTAGTTGAGCTTGTACAATTAAAGGATAATTTTTCCTTTTGCTTTTAGTTTGATAATAATTAAGATTTTTGTAGTGGTGGTACTTCAAAAGAGGAGAAGAAGGTGAAATAAGTTCATTTTTCTTCAATGCCTATTATTCCCAAAAGAGCTACTTTTTGCAGTTCTATATCTTTTTGACAAGCCAATACTTCTCTTTCAGCATCTGTAACAGATTTTTTAGCTTGCATAGTTTCAATAGGTGCAATTATTCCATTTTTCAAGTTTTTGAGCATTAGAATAATGATTTTCTGCTGATTCAAGAGCTTTCGTACTTCAAGAGCTTTTTAGCTAATTGAACTTGAAAATAACGTTCTGCTAATTCAGAAATGAGAATATTCGTTTTTTCTTTCTATTTCAGTTATTTTTGCTATTAATTTGGCTAACTTTATTACCAATACGTACTTTTCCTCCAGCATAAACAACCCATTTTTTAGGTCAGCAGATAATCTCAAATATTTCGGTTCTTGAAATTGATAACTCCAATCTTGTTGTAAATATAGAGCTTAAATTGATTCATTAAAGGTAAGGAGCTAGGAATCTTACTAAGCCCAGTGGTTATTGGAGTTTTTATATTATTTAAATCAAGGGATAGAGGGGCTGCTCATATGAATATAACTTCCATTTACAGAAATTTCTGGGAGGTACAATCCTTTATAAGATTTTTCTTCATAATGAGATGCTTGTTTTTGTTTTTCGAAACCTTTAAGTTTCTGATTTTCAGAATACATTTTTTCAAAGCATCTGAAAAAGATAGAGTTTGTCCTATGGTATTTGAGCAAAAACAAATAAAAATCGAAGTATAAATATATTTTATCATTAAAAATTATTTTAAGAGAATTTTAAAGCACAAAAATTAAAATAGATTTTCAAAATAGCTATATATAAAAATAACTTTTTAAGATATATTAAATAAAGGTAAGTTGTTTTTAATAAGAGGGAAGAATTTTTGAAAATAAAAAGACTATTATTATTTTTAATAGTCTTTTTATTCATTTGATTTATTAATATTTTTGCTAATTACTAATTTCAGAATTTCGGTGGTACCTTCTCCTATGGTACAAAGTTTAGAGTCTCTGAAAAACTTTTCAACTGGATAATCTTTTGTATATCCATAACCTCCGTGTATTTGTAGTAGCCTCAGTAGTGCTTTTACACACATAATTCAGAAGCATAGCATTTTAGCCATTGCATAGCTGGGTTACTTTTTGTCCAGTAGAAATAAGGAAAGCAGCTTTTGTGTAATAATTCAGCCGCTTCTATTTCAGTTGCTATTTCCGCAAGTTTAAAACCAATTGCTGAAAATCAATTATAGATTTCCCAAATTGCGTTCTTTCTTTGCACACTTAATAGAGGCTTCCATAGCTCCTTTCTAGCTATACCTACAATGATAGCTCAATAGAAACTCTTCCTCCATCTAAAATTTTTCATAGCTTGTAAATCCTTCCCCAACTTCTCCTAATCGATTTTCGTCGAAATACGACAATTTTTGGAAAAATAAGCTCAGCTGTTTCGCTGGCTCTCATTCCTAATTTGTCCATCCGAAGTAAAACCTTTTGTGCCTTTTTTTCAATTGCAAAAGCAGTCATACCATGTTTATCTCCTTTTTCTCCAGTACGAGCTATAGTAACAACTATATCAGCACTAATAGCGTGTGTTATGCAAAGTTTTTAGTACCATTAATTATCCAGTTATTACCATCTTTAACCGCAGTAGTGCTCATTCCACCAGCATCTGAACCTGTATTATGTTCCGTAATTTCAAGCTCAATCCATTTTTCCAGATGCTAATTTTGTAACCATTTATTTTTGTTCTTCATTCGCAAAAGATAGTATATGGTTAGTACATAAAGAGTTATGAGCAGCTATAGAAAGCCCAATAGAAGGATCTATTTTAGAAATTTCTTCAATAACAGCAATATATTCGTGATAATTAAGCCTCAGAGCCTCCGTATTGTTCAGAACAAGGACGCCCATAAAAACCTAATTCTCCAGCTTTACGAAATACTTCCAATAGGGAAAATTTGTTTTTCATCCCAAATAGATATATTAGGCTCAATGTGTTGTTTTGCAAAGTCTTTAGCAGCTTGAGCTACCATTTTCAATTCTTCGAATAATCAAAATTCATTATTTTTACTTTTCAAATTCAGCGGACAAATATAGTTTAATTTTTTTCAACTGTTAGCATCAAAGTTATTTATTTTTAACAATTCATCAATATTTTTAATTGTTTGTACTTCAGTTCGATACAAAATAATTTCAGCAATATCTTTGTAAGATAAATAAGAATTTTGGATAAATCTTTCCTTGATGCACTATTAATATCAATTTTTGAAATTTTTGGCAGAGATAAAATGTCAAATTGTTCCCAAATTCGAGCAATAACTTCATTATCAAGACCATATACTTCATTAAGTTGATTTTTTTAAAGAAAAAACCCTTGTATACGTTCTCATACTTAATAATACGTTCTAGATAGTTTTTCTCCAATGCCATATACTGCTATAAGTTCTTGATTAGTAGCTGTATTTATATCTTTTTTGTAGTAATAATTTTTATTTATTGTGGGTTTTTATTTCATTTTTAATGAATTATTTTATTAACCCATTCTGAAACTTGAAAAAGAGCGATTTTTCTCTAATAAAGAATCTGAAATTAGAGTAATTTTTGAAATTCTTGGGCTGAATTTATGAAATTTATTTTTCTTTCCGAAAATCTGATAATCGCTCATATTCTTATGAGAAAGTCCTAACATATATGCTTTGTAATCAGTAATATAATTAGGTTAAAAGGATATATTTTCTCTTCTATATTAGAAAAGGACTTTTAAACTATCAATTTTTCCTGAAATGAAGCTATTTCTTTTGAAGAAAAAGTCAGGTTCATTAGAAGAAAAATCAATATAAAAGTATATTATTTGCAAAATAAAAATCAATACCAATAACCCAAAAATCCCCTGTTTTTTTGAGTTTTTCCATTTAGAAAAGTATTTGATTTTTATATTTCATTTTTATAATTTTCTACTAAAATACAAAAACACTATACAAAACGACTTTTTATATTTTTAGTATAATTTAACTTTTTCTATACAAATAATACCCCAAAACCTACTAATTGAATTATTTTTCTTTTTCCCAAGGGTTTTTGTGTTAAATGATTTTTCAATGTAATTAGCTATAGATAAAGCCTTTATATAACTTATCGATATTTAAATATGTATTTAGATTATATAAAAAGTCATTCATTAATGAATGACTTTGTGGGAAGAACAGATTCGAACCTGTGAAGGTAAAACCAGCAGATTTACAGTCTGCCCTCGTTGGTCAGCTTTGAGTATCTTCCTTCTTTATTTCAGTGCAAAAATTAATATATTTTTATTTATACGCAAATTTTTATTGATAAAATAATAAATAAAAATGTAATTATATGAAAAATCAGCGGTTAAGTAAAGTAATAATCAAAAAAATTAACTAAAAATAATTTTTATTGTATTTTTCTATTTATTATTGAATTAAAAATTACTTTTTGTGTTTTTAATCAAAAACTTTAAATTTGCAGAAACAAAATCTATTAATTATGAATTTATCTTTTTAATAAAGTATGGATAACAGCTTTTTGCTATGTTTTCTATATTTTTTTGAGCTGGAAATTTTATTTTGCCTCCATATTTGGGAGCAATAGCGAAAGATTCTTGGTTTATAGTATCTTTAGCTTTCTGTATTTCAGCAGTTTGTATTCCTTTTATTAGGTATTTTTGTTCAAAGCAAAGTTACAAGGAACCGTAGTAGATTTCGGTAAAAAGTACATCCGAAAATAGCTCTTTTATAGGAATATTGATATATTCTATATGTATTGTTTTTCCTGTACCCCGCACAGCGTCAGTAACCTATGAAATAGGTATTTTACCTTTATTAGAAAAGTTTGAAATAACGGGAATTTTTTTATATTTCGTTGATTTTCAATATTTTATATTTTTCATTAGTTTTTACTTTATGTTATAATCGAAATACAGTGTTAAATATTTTAGGTAAATATTTAACGCCTATAATGCTCATTATCATTATGTTAATGATAGGCTTTGGCTATTTTTCAATCCAAATCAAGTCACTTTAGAACATAGTCTCAGAAAATCCTTTTGCAAAAAGGTCTTCTTGAAGGTTATCAAACTTTTGATGCAATGTCGGCGATTATTATCAGTGGTGTAGTTACATTTTATTAAGTTCTGATAAGTCTCTGGATTTCAGTCAAATAAAAAGAATAACTATATTTTCTAGGAATATTAAGTGGTTTGATGCTTTTTGTGATTTATACAGGTTTTTATTTATTCAGGAGCTTTGTTTAGTGGTGAATTTGGAGAAACAAGCACTCGTACGGGAAGTTCTTTTAGGAGTAACAAAAAGATTATTAGGAGGTTACGAAATACATTTTAGGAATAGCTGTTTCAGTATTTCTTGTTTTACAACCGCAATAGGAATAACTATGGAGGAGCAGATTTTTCTTCGGCAAATATTTAAAGGAGAAGAACGAATGTATAGATATATTATTCTGATAATATGTGTTTTAAGTTGTATTTTTTAGGACAAATGGGAGTAGATTTTTATTATTAAAATAGCATATCCTATTTTTGATTCTATTTTATCCCTATGGTAATAATGTTAATTTTTAAATTTATCACCAAATAAATTTACTAATAAATTGATATTCAGAGTTGTATCTTTAGTAGCTTTACTAAGTTCATTGCCAGATATGTTAACAGAAATAGGAGTAAATATAGAGATTTGCATTTACCATTGTCAAAAATATAATCTTGCTTGGTTACCTTTTATCCTTCTTGGCTTGGTTTATTACTTATTTTAGTCAAAAATTAAAAATGAAAACGCCTGATAGTATCCTTACAAAATTAGAAAAAGAATAAAAGAAAATGCTTTAAGGAAATTTTAGAATATAATTATTCTATAGATCAAATGATTATTTAGGATTTTCTCAAAACAATGAAATACAAGAGGTTACAAATCTCATTTTACAAAAATTACCCATTCGGAATGGTTCTACTGAGCTCTAGGCTTTATCTGGGAATTACCCTCTTTATGGAAGCTGAGAGAAAAGATAGCTATTTTTCATCAGCACCCCAAAAGCTCTGTTTTTTAATTCTGGGTATGATGCTAATTTGGGTATTTTTCTTCTATACCTCAAAAATGATATCGTTCTATATGACCAATATATTCACGCTTCTATTCGAGATGGTTTGCAATTATCTGTAGCTCAAACATTTAAATTTAAAACATAATGACTTAGATGATTTGGAAGAAAAACTGAAAAATACACTAGTTCTCATACAGTTTATGTAACCACAGAAAGTGTTTTTCAATGGATGGAGATAAACCTAATATGGAAAAATTGGTTAATTTAACAAAAGTATAACTGCTTTTTAGTGGTTGGTGAAGCTCACGTTTTGGGTGTTTTTGGAAATAGGGGAGAGGGGCTTACTCAGAAATATAAAGATGATATTTTTTTATTCGGTTGGTTACTTTTGGAAAAAGGCTTAGGGGGACACGGAGCTGTTGTTTTAGCAAATGAAAAATGTGATAAAAATATTTAACAAATTTTGCTCGTTCATTTTATTTATACGGACAGCTTTACCATCATATGTATAGCTAGCCTGTATTTTAGCAAGTTATGAATATTTAGATAAAAACAAAAAGTCGAGAAAAATTGCATCATAATAGTTCATAGAGAAAAATTAAGAGAAATATAAATTAGAAAATCAATTTATAGATTCTGATCTCTGCAATACAAGCAATGATTGTCTCTGGTAATGAGCGAGTTAAAGGAATTTGCAGCTAAACTTCACAAGTAGGGATGGTATAAAACCTATTTTGTCTCCTACTGTTCCTAAAGGAGAGGACGCTTGCGTATATGTCTTCATAGTTATAAATACAGAAAATGAAATATCTTTATTTTTGAGAAATTATTAGAAATTTTATAAAAATAATATTTAAAAATATAAATATCTCAAGAAAAATACTTTCCCTTTTTCAAAAACATTATATTTGCTAAGTTTGTAAAAGAGAAATAATGGAATTTTCAAATACAATCTGATTTTTAAACCAACAGGAGACCAGACCTCAGGCTATTAAAGAATTAGTAAAAGGATTTAATGATAATGAAAAATATCAAACATTACTTGGGGTAACAGGTTCTGGGAGAACTTTTACTGTTGGAAAATGTACTACATGAGAATAAGCAATCAACACTTGTTTTGAGCCCATAATAAACACTTACGCTGCTCAGTTATATAATGAGTTTAAGGCTTTTTCCAAATAATGCAGTAGAATACTTTGTTTCCTATGTATGATTATTATCAACCAGAAGCGTATATTCCGTAACAGGAGGGTTATAGAAAAGACCTCTATAAATGAAGAGATTGAGAAATGCGACTTAGTAGCAACTTCTGCACTTCTTTTCCAGGTAGGAGATGTGCACTTGTGGTTGTCTCAGTATCTTGTTTATATGGTATTGGTAATCCTATGGAGTTTTCAGAAAAATGTTATTTCTATAAAAATGGACAAACAATTTCTAGAACTCAGTTTATACAACGTCTTGTTCAGAGTTGTCTACTCACGTACAACGGCAGATTTTTAAATGGAAATCGTGCTAAAGGGCGATGTTAGTAGATGTTTTTCCTGGTTATAGTGATGTTCCTCTTCGAGATTCATGGTAATGAGAATAGAATTGATAGAATCTTTTGATAAAGAGACAAACTAGAGTTGATTGAGCTGTTTTGATTATATTAACATTTATCCAGCTAGTATGTTTCTTCTCCTGATGTGTTACAGGCTGCCATCCGAGATATTCAAGATGTACCTATAAAACAAGCAGAATATTTTCTGAACAAGGTAAAAATTCTAGAAGCAAAACGACTAGAAGAACATACTAGATTTTGATCTTGAGAAATGATCGAGGGCTTGGTTTACTGCTCAGGAGTGGAAACTATTCTCGTTATCTTGATAGACTGTGAGACCTGGTACACGACCTTTTCTGCTTATTAGATTATTTTCCAGAGATTATTAATGGTTATAGATGAAAGCACATTTCTACAATACCACAAGTGAAGGCTGATGTATGGGGAGACCATAGTAGAAAAGAAAATTTGGTAGAATATGGCTTTCGTCTTCCTGCTGCTATGGATAATCGACCTTAAAATTTGAAGAATTTGAGATATTACAAAATCAAAGTAATTTATGATAAGTACCTCCTGCAGATTATGAATTACAAAAACAGGAGGAGTTTATGTGGGGAACAGTTATTTGCCCGACAGGATTATTAGATCCTATAATAGAAGTAAGACCAACTGAAAATCAAATAGATGACCTTATCGAAGAAATACAAAAACGAGTAGAACAGGATGAAAGAACATTGGTTACTACTTTGACAAAGCGAATGGCTGAAGAATTAACAAAATATTTAACAAAAATAGGGGTTCGCTGTCGCATTATGATTTCACTTAGTGATGTAGATACTTTAGAACTGAATAGAAATAATGCAAGACCTCCGAAAAGGGCTTTTTGATGTTTTAGTTAGGGTAAAATTTACTGAAGGGCTCGTTGCAGAAGCTTTCTTTAGTTGCTTATTCTTGATGCAGATAAAGAAGGTTTTTTGCGTTCTCATAGGTCAATGACGCAAACTGTGGGGCGTGCAGCAAGAAATATTAACGGGAAAGCGATTATGTATGCAGATAAAATCACAGAAAGTATGCGAATTACAATAGAAGAAACTGCTTACAGACGTGAAAAACAGCAAAATTATAATTTAAGAAATGGAATTATTCCAAAACCTCTTAATATAGAAAATGCTCTTAGTCGTAGCCCAATTAACGAATTTTATTATGATAATACAGTAAAAATCTGAAATACAAGATTTTCTTACAAAAAGATGAAATAGATAAGAAAAATTAAAGAAATTGCAAGCAAATGGAAGCAGCTCCAAAGAACTAGATTTACAAAAGCGGCTCAATATCGTGATGAATTAAAATATTGGCAAGAAAAACGCACAGAAATTTCTTAATTTTTAAAGGAGGTAAAATCTTTTTAAGAAAATATATTGTTGATTTATATAATCCATTTGGCAAAAATAATGAGATATTCCATTGGTAATCATTAAGTTTTCAGCTTTTTAATTGAAGGTTGTAACGAGCTATTTGGTCAAAAACCTCTTGAGTTATTTTTTCACTTGTGGAGCTTTGCATTCTACAATTAAGAAAAATTTCTCCGTTTGGGTCGATAGATAACGATATCATATCTTTTAGTGAGTCCATTAACATTTATTTTTCTATATTTAATAGTGTTTTTTGGGTATCTTCTAAAAGATATTTTATAGTATTTTGTCGAACCCATTCTTCGGGTTGTAAGACAACAAATTTTTACGAATTTCATCAAAAATATATAATTTATTTTTCAATATTTTTAAATTGAAATTTATATAATGGAAAAATTTAATTTCTTTGCATTTGGCAAAATTACAAATAAAAATTAATTTATTTATAATATTATGGAAGAAGTAGAAAAATTCTTTTAGATATAAAAAACGGAATTTTAGTCCCTATTTATTATTTAGCTGGTGAAGAGCCTTTATTTCATTGATACAATTTCTGATTTTATAGAAAAATGTATTAACAGAAGATGAAAGAGCTTTTAATCAGCAAGTTATATACGGAAAAGATATTACAATTGATACACTTATACATTATGCCAAAGAATATCCTATGATGGCAGAATATCGTGTAATAATTGTGAAAGAAGCTCAGGAACTTAGCTGAACAATTAACCAACTTTTGCCTTATGTAGAAAAATCCAAGTCCCACAACAATACTGGTGCTTTGTTATAAATATGGGAAGATTGATGGAAAAACAAATTAGCAAAAGAGCTTAAAAATATGTTTTTATCAACAAGATAAAAACTATATGAAAATCAGGTAGTTGCGTGGTTGAATAAGTTTGTCAAAAATGAATTTTTGAAATAGAACCTACTTCGGCTCAAATGTTGGTAGATTATTTAGGACTAGATTTAAGTCGTATAGCTAATGAAGTGAATAAATTAAAAATTATACTCCAAAAAGGCACAACTATAACTCCTACTCATATAGAGCAAAATATAGGAATTAGTAAAGATTTTCAAATGTATTTGAATTACAATCTGCTTTTAGGAAAAAAGATTTACTAAAAGCAATGCAAATTATTCAGTATTTTTTTCTGAAAATCAAAGAGATAACCCAGCTACTGTAATTATAAGTAATTTATATCGATATTTTTTGAAGATTTATTAAAAATATCACGGGTCTAATAGTAAATTAGATAAAAGACTCGCTGTTTTATTAGAAAAATCCTTATTTTATAAAAGATTATCATTTTGGCGGGTAAAAATTACCCTATGAAGAAAGTTAGCCAATGTATAGCTTTTATTCGAGAAACAGATATGAAAAGTAAAGGAGTAGAAAAGTGGCTCTATTTCATATTACGATTTGTTTAAAGAATTGATTATCAATATATATAGCATAAAGAAGAAATATCCCAATTTTAGGATATTTCTTCTTTTCTATTGTTTTATATGCTTTTATGATTTCTTTAACTAATGGGTGTCTTACTACATCTTTGTCATCAAGATAAAAGCATTCCTATTCCTTTTTATATCTTTTAGTATATCAAGAGCTTGAGGTAATCCACTACTAACTTTTTGGGTAAATCTATTTGTCCTGGGTCTCCTGTTATGATAAATTTAGCATTTTTACCCATACGTGTTAGAAACATTTTCATTTGCACGTAGGTTGTATTTTGAGGCTTCATCAAGAATTACAAAAGCATTGTCAAGGGTACGACCTCTCATAAAGGCTAATGGAGCAATTTGAATAATCTCATTCTCGATATAATTATTAAGTTTTTTCTCCAGGAATCATATCTAGGAGAGCATCATACAGAGGCTGCATATAAGGGTCTAGTTTTCTTTTTAAATCTCCTGAAGAAATCCTAAATTTCTCACCTGTCAACTGCAGGGCGAGTTAAAAATAATTCGTTTTACTTGTCTTTCTTTTGAGTGCTCGTACAGCTAGAGCAACACTCTGTATAAGTTTTTCCCTGTTCCAGCTGGTCCTACAGCAAAAAACCATATCGTTAGAATTGATGAGCTCTATAAGTCTTTGTTGATTAGGCGTTTGTGCTCTGATAATTTTTCCACGTACTCCGTGTACTATAAAATCTTTTATCAAGTAAAGTTTCTGATATAGGTGAATTTCCATCAGTTGTCAATATTCTTTCTATATCATTCTTATTCAGGTGATTATATTTTTCAAAATGAATGATGAGCATTTCCAATCTTTTTCTCAAATTCATCTAAAATTTCTTCCCTCACCAAAAGCAATAATTTGGTTTCCTCTGCGACAATTTTTAGTTTAGAAAAATAATTTTTTTAATGTTTCAATATTTATATTTTTGTTCTCCAAAAAGCCTGAGGATTAATTTCTAATGTTATAGTTCTTTGATTCAATATGTAGTATTTAAATTGTTAAAAAATAGATTTAAATATTTTTAATGCTATCTAATATTTTTACCCCCATTATTAATAATATATTCTGGGCACATTCTTCAGGGAAGTTTTTAATAGAATTAAGTGATATATTTTTGAGATTTCTATTTTTCCGTTCCACAAAGAGAAAACATAAATTTCCTGTAAAATGAATTGTATCTTCTTGAATTTCAGCGAAAGCGCCAATAGGAGCTGTACAACCACCTTCCAATTTACGAAGAAATCGCCTTTCAATATCAACACAGATTTCAGTAGGTTGATGATTAATTTTTCATTAAAAGCTTCACAGAGTAAAATCATTATTTTCCATTGCAACTACTAAAAATAGCTCCTTGTGTGGGCGCAGGAGTCATCCAGTCTAAAACATAATGATTTTTCAGGTAGTTTGTCAATTCTTTCTAATCCAGCTAAAGCAAAAAAATAGCTGCATCCCAATTATTTTTCATTTAACTTTTGTAATCGAGTATTAACATTTCCTCTTAAATTTTTCAACTTTTATGATGAGGATATTTATGTAACCATTGAGCTTTTCTTCTGAGACTTCCTGTTGCAATTATAGCTTCTTTTTGGGATAAGAAATCTAAATTCTTTTTATAAATTAAAATATCTTTAACATTAGCGCGTTCTAAAATAGCTCCTTTGTACAATGCCTTGAGGTAGGGCAGTAGGTACATCTTTCATACTATGAACGGCAATATTCATTTCTCCTTGAAGCATAGCAATATCAAGGGTTCTGTAAAAACCCTGTTATTCCCATTTCATATAAAGGTTTGTCTAATACAATATCTCCTTGTGATTTTACAGAGATAATTTCAGTTTTGTAACCTAATTTTTTTCTAACTTACTTTTTAACAGAATAAGCTCTGCCATAAGGCTAACTCACTATCACGAGTACCAATTTTTATTATTTTATTCATTTTTCTATGTAAAAATTAGGATAAGTTACTCCCAAATTTATTTTTACTTCTTCCAAAAGTTGTTTTAATACTTTGTTCTTTTTCCTTTTGGATAAATCATTAAAACAGAAGCAGTATCTACAATAATATAATGTTCTATACCATCTACAATTACTACTTTATTAGTGTCTGTACGGATAATATTGTCTGAAGCATTTTTTAAAGAGAGTTAAAGCATTGACTACAGCGTTATATCAGAGTCTTTTGCTAATTTTTCGTGTAGAGAACCCCAAGTACCAAGGTCGTTCCCAGTCAAACCCTACAGGGAAAAACATATATTATCAGAAGGTTCCATAATAGCATAATCAACAGATATGTTTTCTGAATTTATGTAATTTTCTTTTTATGAAACTCCATTCTTCTTCTGTATTGTAGGATTTTTCCTTTATCAAAGAGTTCATACATTTTTGCTGATATGAAAGCATTTAGATACACTTTTCAGTACGCCAAATGAAAATACCAGCATTCCACAAGTAATTCCCCTCATTTTAAGAATTGTTTTGCAGTTTCCATAATTAGGGTTTTTCAGTAAATTGAGTACTTGGCTTTTATTTTGGTCAGTTTTATTGTATTGAATATAACCATAACCAGTGTTAGGGAAGGTTGGTTTTATCCCGAGTGTCATTAAAAATGTCTTGACTTTCACATAAAGTAAAACAATCTTTAACATTTTCTTCAAATTCATCTTCTTGTTCAATCCAATGGTCAGAAGGAGCTACGATAAGTACAGCATTTGATTTCGTTTTGTATTTTCATAGTAGCATACAAAAATACAAGGAGCTGTATTACGCATAGAAGGCTCCAAAACCAGGTTTTCATCATCAATTCCAGGGAGTTGGTTTTTAACTAAATTTTTATAAATTTCATTAGTAGAAATAAGTATGTTTTCTTTTTTGGAATAAATTTAGCTAACCCTATGATAAGTTTGTTGTAAAAGGGTTTGTCCTGAGCCCAACATATCGTGAAATTGTTTAGGAAAGCCCAAGTACTCATAGGCCAAAAAGCGAGAACCAACGCCACCTGCCATTATAATTGCGTAGTGATTTTCATTCATAATTCTAAAAATATTTAAGTGTAAAAATCAATTCAAAAATATGATTATTTTTGTTAATCTATAAAATGATTATTAACTAAAGCTAAACCAGTTATACACTTCTTTTTCGTCAGGAGATAAACAGTGAAATTGTATCTAGCACTATGTTCTAGATAGTTATATCCTATTACATAGCCTAAATACTCCTTATCTTCTAAAGAAATATTATATTCTTCACAGAGATAGGATTCTGTATCCAAGCGATATTCCAAATATTCGTCCAAATCCTCATAGGTTTCTTCATCTTCATCGTAAGGGGTAAGCTCATATATCTCACGTTCATGTCCGCTATACCCTTGTGTGTAGTGATTACCAGCGACAAAACTTGCCCGTTTCTTGGTATTTATCACGAGTCACCCAATAGCTTAGCAATGTATCCATATAAGTGGCATAATCCCACTTATTGCTTCCCATTTCTCTAAATTATCCTTATAGGGTGACGGGTCATAACTATGTTTTACTCCGCTATTAAGGTAAAGGTCTTTTGTGTGCTGCATAATCTTCTTTGCATTTTGATACCACTGAGGTTGTTCAGAAAAAGTTAGGGCAACCAATCCATCTCTCCGTCAAAACGATATTTGTCCCCTACTTTCTCAAAACGAACAAAGAACCAATTACAGTCTGTACTGCTCTGATTCATACTCAGCCAAACCACATGCTACATAGAGACAAAGTGTGCTTTGCTTTTTTGCTGTTGTTCATTCTCTATTTCTACCGTCAGTAGTGGAAAGAAAACATACTTAAACCACTCTTAGGGAGCTTCAAAAACTTCCTCAATACTTGGAAAAGAGTTTTTCACTTTGGTTACTTTTTATCATATTTGATTGAAATATCATTTACTAATTTTTCCTTATTATAGACCCATTTTCGTAAAGTTCGAAAATGGTCCATATCGAAAAATCAGTTTTACTATTTATCTAAATCAAGCCTTTTCCACCACTATCTTAGTCACAATATCATCAAAAGCGACTTCTTCTCTTGTAGGTTGTCTGCAAAAAGGATCTCATTAGTTAGGTTTCTGCTTTGATATAGACTTCATTGGCACGTACTGCCTGCTCAAGTGTATCTTGCTTGTTGTAGGAAGATTTTGTATCCTATCAGTTACTTCAAGGCCCTGTATCTTTGCGAAGGTTCTGGATACGATTTGACCAGTTCACTGAGCGATACCCTTCTGCACATAGCTCATCGGTGCTAGTAGCATCCAAGGCTACTACCAAGCCTGTAGAGGAGCTAGCCACAAGCCAGCCTTCATATCCTGAGAGGTGATTTCACATCATCAAGGGTCAGTGTTAGAGACTTTTTCCATCAAGAGTGATTTCTTTTAGTGCCTGGCGCTCAAGAGCTTGTATGTCTTGTTGCAAAGTCATTGATCACTAACGCTATATCTTTCATTTGTTTGCCATACTTAGGTCCTGATGTGGAAGTTCGGTTTGATTTGTTTTACCAAAAATACCAGAGGCATCATCGATAAACTCAATCTCTTTTACATTCACCTCGTGCTTGATGAGATTGGCCACCGCCAATATCTCAGTTCTTTCAGCTTCACTAAGGGGTAGGAATGAGTATCTTCTGCAAAGGCTGATGCTACCTTGATCATCTCTCTCTTTCGCGGAGAAAAAGTACCAAAGAGGAGATATTCTGCGCTTTCTCCATCTTGCTTTCCAAGCTGTTTATCAATGTATTCTGACTTGCTTTGAGGAAAATCCGTAAGGTGTACTAGATTCTGCTTTATCCTTTCCTGTTGACCCCCATTGAGGTCACGATAGAGCTTATCCATAAAGAAAGTGCCACTGGAGCAGAGAGCTTAGCCACCACTTCCAAACAGGTATAGAGAGTTTGTAAGCAGATATCTTGTCCTCCTCGTATTCTCCCTTTCCAGAAACGACGACGGCAGAGACGTACATACCAATTACTTAAGTTCTCTTGTACAAAATCCGAGATGAGTCGAGTAGCACGAGTAGGTTCATAATCCAAGAAAGCTTCTTTTACCTTGGCAATAAGCGTATGTGACTCGGAGAGAATCCATCGGTCTATCTCTGGTCACGTTTCTGCAAAGGCACTTCCGCCTCAGCATAGGTAAAGCCATCCAAATTGGCATATAGAGCAAAGAAAGAATAGGTATTATAAAGTGTTCCAAAAAGAACTTGCGGCGTACTTCCTCATCCCTCTACGTCAAACTTGAGGTTGTCCCAAGGGTTGGCGTTGGAGATCATATACCAGCGAGTAGCATCAGCGCCATACTTTCTGCAGGTCTCAAACGGATCTATGGCATTACCTAGCGTTTAGACATCTTCTGTCCATTCTTATCCAATACCAAAACCATTTGGACATCACATTTTTATAGAAATGGTATCAAATACCGATGTAGCAATCGCATGTAAGGTATAGAACCACCCACGGGTTCTGGTCTACCTTCGGCGATATAATCAGCAGGGAAAGCCTTTGCCCTTATCGATATAGTCTTTGTTTTCGAAAAGGATAATGTACCTGTGCATAAGGCATAGAACCGAGTCAGAACCATACATCTATCAGGTCACTTTCACGCTTCATGGGGTTTTCCTGAATCTGGAAACCAAAACAATAGTATCTACAATATTCTTGTGCAGGTCTATTAGATCGTAGTGGCCTCAGACATGTCCCCTACTTTGAAATCCTTAAAACGGATTTTTCCTGCATGAGACCTACCGCTACCGACTTGTTAATTTCAGTCATGAGCTCCTCAACCGAGCCAATGATTTTCTCCTCCTTAGTATCCTCAGTACGCCAGATAGGTAGTGGATTCCCCAATAGCGAGAACGAGAAAGGTTCCAATCGTTGATATTCTCCAAACCAATTGGCAAAAGCGTCCCTTTCACCGGTGGCCTTAGGTTTCCAGTTAATCTGCTGATTGAGTGACACTAAGCGATCTTTTACAGCAGTCATCTTAACAAACCAAGAGTCCAAACGGATAGTAGAGCACGGAGCATCAGTACGCCAACAGTGAGGATAGCTAGGACATATTTTTTCACCTTGAATGCTTATTTTCGGTCTTGAGTAGAATAGGCCAAGTCCACATCCCAAGACTTCTCAGGAGCTCGCCACTCTTGTAGTATTCATTTCTTGACATATTTCTGCAAAAGAGCGCAGGTACTTTGTCTCCTTTGAGAAAAGCGCCCTTGCAAAGTCCACTAAGGATACCAAGTTGTCATTCTCATCTATGAACCAACATAGGACGGGATTCATTTTCCTTCCTACACGGGCGTCATCCGCCCCGGAAAGTAGAGCGCTGTACATCAATCCCTGTACCATCCTCAGTGGTTACAAAGTCACCTGCAATCACTCTAAAGGCTTTTTCTGATTTTTCAGCAGGGAAGGAACCAAGTAATCAGTTGTTCTATAGGTAGTGCCCACAAGGTCTGCCTTTACATTCGGCTACGATCTGGTAAGGTACCTTCTTGCGATTTTCATCATTGGCATAAGCTACAAAATCAGCCTCCTCAGAGGTTTCAAGAATTTTCCAGCAAACTGTTTGGCTACTAATTCCTTTTGCCAATATCACTTGTATAGGTTCGAAAGTAGTATTGGCTGAAAGTTTTTACTAATACATACTCAATATTTTTACCTACTGCCAAAGCTGTATTAGAAGGCAATGTCCAAGGAGTAGTAGTCCAAGCAAGGATATGTACCTCTCCCTGAGGTTGCTTAAGAGCAGTAGTAGCCTGATCAGATAAAGATTTTACTCTAAACTGCGCTACGATGGTCGTATCACTCACATCTCGATAACAGCCTGGTTGATTCAACTCGTGAGAAGATAGTCCTGTTCCTGCCTTGGGTGAATACGGTTGAATAGTATATCCTTTGTAGAGTAATCCTTTAGTATACAATTGTTTAAGTAGCCACCAAACCGTTTCCATATTTAGGCTTATAGGTGATGTAAGGATCATCTAAATCCACCCAATAACCTATCTTCTCAGTAAGGTCATTCCAGATATCTGTATAGCGCATTACCGCTTCCTACAGGCTTTGTTATAATCAGCAACAGAGATTTTCTTACCGATATCATCCTTAGTAATGCCTAATTCCTTTTTCCACTCCCAATTCCACAGGAAGTCCGTGTGTATCCCAACTCTGCCTTACGGAATACCTGCTCTCCCAACTGGGTATGAAAACGACAGAAAATATCCTTAAGGGCACGTGCCATTGCATGTGGTGAATTCTGGGAGACCATTGGCAGAAGGTGGTCCCTCATAGAAAATAAAAGGTTCTTTTCCATTACGAAGTCTATACTCTTTTGGAAAAATGTTATTGTCTTCCAAAATTGCAATATTTCTTGGGCTATCTTGGTTAGTTCTAAAAGCTTTTGTACTCTGTAAATTTCATTTTATTATTATTTGTTAGTTGTTATGATATTCATTTCTAATTAAAGAAGCAAATTTACAACTTTTTATCAATAGTAGAGTATTGGCTGTTTTATATTGAAAAGTATTATTTTCTGATATTTATGTATTTGCTTTTACTCCTTCGAAAATCTAGTAATCAATGACAATTCTCTCTGAAATAAGGTCAAATTCCCCTTTACCCTCTTACGATACTCCTTAGGAAAAAAGTAGAGTTCTGAATTGGCATAAATTATGTTTTAATAAAGGTTGTGCAGATGTCTTAAAAACAAAATAGCTTATTTCCTTGAATATAATTCCTTAAGGGAATTGATAAATTTACTTGAATATATAAAAATATTTTCATAATTTTCTGCAATTAAAACATTTTTATGAGTAAAATTCTTTAAAGGAAAGGAATTTATCAAATTCTTGCAAATGGAGTTAATAGTATTGACAGTTAGCAAACTTCTTAGAAATGCTGATAAATATTTCTGAAAGTCGTCTCTTTGAAATTTGTAGAATATATTCAATGCTAAAAGTTTAAGATGCTCTTGACGAATTAAGAGATGGGAGAACTTTTTGAGGTATTGAGGGTATTACAAAACTCATTATCGTGCTGGGTTTATGATATCCTTGAGTTTATTGAAAGTATATCACTTTCTAATCGTTTCTACTATCTCTATCTCTTTAAAACGGTAAAGAAGAGATAGAAAAAGAAGAATATATATACGAACAAAATTCCATTTTCATCAGATGTTATAAAGACAAACTATTTGGAAGATTAATTTCTAAGATAGATACAACAATAATGACCGATTATTTTCCTACTTCATATATAAAACAGTATTTTTATAAAACAGGAAAATATTTCAGATGTGTGTGAGATAAAATACTAAACTCTACCATTGGCCAATGCCTCCTAAGAAGTAAAAGACTTAAAAATTAGAAATAGACATCACTGATGGGCTTGATCTTTATAAATAAAGAAAAATATATACTAAAGCATTACAAATACTTAGTTCCTTTCAAAACCTAAATTGGAAAACTCCAAAGTCCTTGATCATAACAGACTCTCATTACATATTAGAATCTGGATAAGGTAGGTACAATCAATTTAATTTTACTATTAAATAGATTCAAAACATGTAATAAGGTAGTTTGAATAGAGATAATATAAGGATATTATACTAAAATAAGCTAATGATGAACAATTTAAAGTGGAAATCAATTCAGCTAGAACAAGAAATTTGAAAAAGATAGTACTAAGATTGAATTGCGATTCAATACTCCAACATAATAGTAAAAAGGAACTAAACGCATAATCTTTTATTTTGTAAGTGCATTTCCAATATTATAAAAAACTACACTCTATTATATCTCACAATGAAATTATGGTTACCAGCCTAATAAAAAAATTATGTTCTATTCCTCCTATCATTTCTTTAATAGTTTACAAATTGTTTTCCTCAGATTCTTGGGTTACACAAGGTAAGTATTCAACTTCATTTCGTCTCTATATTTATCTAACAACTATTAGAACATTACTTTCTAATTAGAGTATCAATAGAACCTAACAATGCCAAAACTCATATATATTTTTACAGGTCTGTTTTTCTAAAAATAAAAGCCTCTGTTTTTCATTAGAAACAATAAATTTTCAAAAATCACTATTTTTGCACTCATTATGGAAGAAATTTTATACAAATATCTGCCTCAAGAATCAGTGATTCCGTGTTTTGAGCTCATTAAGAATTTAGGTATTTACCTAAAAAGTAGTCAATGAGCGCCAGAGTAGACACGGTGATTATCAGTGTCTTCCTAACGGACAGCACAAAATTACCATTAATGCCAACCTGAACAAATATCGCTTTCTGATGACGCTTATCCACGAAATAGCTCACCTTGTAGCTATTGAAAAATATGGAAAGCAACAAAACCTCACGGGAATGAATGGAAAAGCACCTTTCAGGCATTAATGAAGCCTTTCCTACGTCCTGAGATATTTCCTGCAGAATTGCTTTCTTACCTTATTATTCACTTTCAGAACCCTTCAGCAAGTAGTGATACTGATGTACACCTGACTTTGGCTATGCGACAATATGATGAACAAGAACGTGTAAAATATTATGTATTTGAAATTCCTTTTGCCAATCTTTTTCGTACGGATGATGGTCGTATTTTTCCAAAAAGGAGACAAAAATCAAAACGTTATGAGTGCAAAGAGCTAAAAACAGGTAAAAATTCGTTATTCAGCCTCACGCTTTGGTGGAATGGATAAAAACAGATAAATAATCTTAAAAATATTTATCTTATAATAATGTATGAAATATTAAAAATAAAATTGTATCTTTGCGGGCAAATAGAAAGTGCTTTTTATTTTTAGTAAATTAATTGTAAAAATTAAAAATTAAGCATATATGGATGTAAAAGTTCGTTTTTCAGATAAGGATTTGCAAGAGTTTAAAGCTCTAATAGAAGAAAAATGGAGCAAGCTCAAAAAGATTTAGAATTTTTGAAAAAATTCCTATCTTAATGGGGCTGATAATAGTATAGATGATACTTCTCCTACATTCAAAGCTTTTTGAAGAAGGTTCTGAAATGATGAGCAGAGAATCTAATATGGCACAAGCTACTCGTTTAGAGAAATTTATTCGTGATTTGAAAAATGCACTTATCCGTATTGAGAATAAAACTTATGGAATATGTAGAGTAACAGAGCAAACTTATTGATAAAGAAAAGACTTAAAAGCTGTTCCTCACGCTACATTAAGCATTGAAGCTAAAAATATGCAATAGTTTTAAAAATTTTAGTTTTTATATTCTATCCTAATTTTTAATTGGGATAGTTTTTATATTTAAAAATATTCTTAAAAATTAATATATTTTTAAAATGTATAAAATATAAAATATAAAAAGCTTTTTAATATATATTATATGATATATTAATTTATTTTATATTTTTGTGCCTTAAAAAGTCAACTTGTAGTTCTATATTACCTCTAAAAAGGTTAAAGTATTGATAATAAGTTTATTAAAAATTGTGAATAAAATAAGAGCAATACAAATATCAGAAGCACTCGGAGGAGAGCTTATAGGCAATCCAGAAGTGGAGGTTTTTAAGCTATCTAAGATAGAAGAAGGTACTGATGGTGCCATTACTTTTCTCGCTAATCCAAAAATATAAACATTATATATATACCACAAATGCTTCTGTCGTTATCGTAGCAAATGATTTTGTTCCTGAACAAGAAATAAAATCAACATTGATAAAAGTTTCAGACCCTTATTCTGCTTTTTACTCAGCTATTGGAATTTTTATAACCAAAATGAGAATACAATCAAAAATTGGGATAGAAAAATCCTTCTTTTATAGCTGAAAAATGTAGAACTAGGGTGAAAATATTTATATAGGGCTTTTACTTATTTCTCCAAATTGTAAAAATAGGGAATAATGTAAAATTTATTCTAATGTAAATATAGGAGATAATGTTACAATAGGAGATAATACAGTGATTTTCAATGCTGTAACCTTGTGCTCGGATACAATAATAGGACAAAATTGTATTATTCATTCAGGAGTGGTTATAGGAGCAGATGGTTTTGGCTTTTGCTCCTCAAGAAACAGGAGACTACAAGAAAAATACCACAAATAGGAAATGTTATTGTGAAGATGATGTAGAAGTTGGTGCAAATGCTACAATTGACCGAGCTTCATTGGGTTCTACAATTATTCGTAAAAGGAGTAAAAATAGATAATTTAGTACAAATAGCTCATAATGTTGAAATTGGGCAAAAATACTGTAATTGCTTCTCAGGCAGGTATAGCTGGCTCTACAAAAGTAGGAGCTAATTGTGTATAGGAGGTCAGGTAGGAATTGCAGGGCATCTTTCTGTTGGCAATGAAGTGAAAATTCAAGCTCAATCAGGAATTAATAGAAATATTAATGATAAAGAAATAATTCAGGGTTCTCCTGCTATTTCTTATAGAAGTTTTAATAAATCTTATGTAGTTTTTTTAGAAAATTACCTGATTTATTGAAAAAAATAGAAGAATTAGAAAAGAAAAATTAAAAATAAAAATTAGAAACTGTGAACAGCATACATTAGCATCAGAGGTAAACTCTTGAAGGAAAGGGGCTTCACACAGTCAAAATGAACTTTAACTCTTAAACCAGCCCCTGAAAATACAGGTTTTATTTTCGTTCGTATTGATTTAGAAGGGCATCCTGTAATTGAGGCAGATGCCAATTATGTATCTAATACTGAACGTGGTACTGTTTTAGAGAAAAGGTGTAAAAATCCAAACTAGAGCACATTTTTGGCGGCACTTGTAGGTATGGATTTGGATAACGTAATCATAGAACTCAATGCTTCAGAGCCTCCTATTATGGATGGTTCTGCTAAATATTTTGTAGAAGCAATTGAGAAAGCTGGAATAATACAGCAGAAGCTGAACGAGATGAATATATTGTTCAGAAGTAATTTCTTATGTTAATGAAGAAACAGGCTCTGAGATTACGATTATCCCTGCTGATGAATATCAAATAACAACAATGGTTGATTTTGGTACTAAAATATTAGGGTACTCAAAACGCTATATGTATAACATTTCTGAATTCAAAACGGATATAGCTAATGCGCGTACATTCAGTTTTTTACACGAATTAGAAATGTTATTAGACCTTGAGCTTATTAAAGGAGGAGATCTTAATAATGCTATTATTTATGTAGATAAAGAAATTTCTTCTCAAACAATGGATAAACTCATCTTCAATAAAAATGAAGTAGCAGTCAAACCAAATGGAGTTTTTAGATAATATTACCCTACATTATTCTAATGAGGCAGCAGACATAAATTACTTGATGTAGTTGGAGATTTAGCTCTTGTAGGTACTCGTATAAGAGGAAAAGTTATAGCTAATAAACCTGGACACTTTACTAATACTCAGTTTGCAAAAATTATCCAAGATTATTAATAATGAACGAAAAATGATATTCCAAAAAGTAGATATTAACCAGAAGCCTTTGATAGATACTGTGGGATTATGAAATTATTACCACATCGTCCACCTATGCTTTTTAGTTGATAAAGTTTTTGAATTATCAGATAAACACGTTGTAGCTACAAAAATGTAACGATGAATGAACCGTTTTTGTAGGACATTTTCCAGGAGCGCCAGTAATGCCTGGTGTGATTACAAATAGAGGCAATGGCACAAGCAGGTGGAGTGCTTTATTTTAAGTACAGTTCCAGACCCAGAAAATTATATTACTTATTTTTATGAAAATAGATAATGTAAAAATTCAAAGTGCCCTGTATACCTGGCGATACACTTATATTCAAATTAGAATTGCTAACTCCCTATTCGTAGAGGAATTTGTCATATGCAAGCCTATGCTTATGCTAATGGTCGTTTAGTTACCGAAGGAGAATTACTAGCTAAAATTGTTAAAAAGAGATAATCAAGAATAAAATGATTCATAATTTAGTAAGTATACATCCAGATGCAAAAATAGGACAAAATGTTTCCATAGATGCATTTACAACAATCCATAAAAATGTTGAAATAGGAGAGGGACTGGATTGGTTCTAATGTTACTATTATGGATGGAGCTCGTATAGGAAAAATTGTCATATATTTCCAGGAGCGGTCATTTCTGCTATTCCGCAAGATAAAAAATTTCAAAATGAGGAAACAGTAGCTATCATAGGAGATGGAACAACAATTAGAGAATGTGTTACAATAAATAGAGGTACTTCTGATAAAATGAAAACTGTTATCGGAAGAATTGTTGGATAATGGCTTATAGCCACATTGCACACGATTGTATAGTAGGTGATAATTGTATTTTCTCAAATAATACAACACTAGCAGGACATACCATAGTAGGAGATTTTGTTGTTTAAGGAATGGTTGCAGTTCAACAGTTCGGAAATATTGGAAATCACGCATTTGTAACGGGAGGTTCTTTGGTTCGAAAAGATGTTTCCTCCTTATGTAAAGGCTGCACGAGAGCCACTCTCTTATGTAGGAATTAAATTCTGTTGGGCTTCGTAGAAGAGGTTTTTCTCCTGAAAAATTAGAGAAATTCAAAATATTTACCGAATTATTTTTCAGAAGAAGTATAATATAACTCAGGCTTTTATCAATAGTTGAGGGCTGAGATGGAAGCAACTCCTGAGCGAGATGAAATTCTTGATTTTTATTAAAAATTCTTCACGAGGAATAATGAGAGGATATACAAGTTTTAATGATTAAATAATTAAATTAATATACTAAAAATGGCAAGTACAGCTGATATTAAAAAGGATTGTGCATTCGTTTCAATCACGATATTTACAAAATTATAGAATTTTACACGTAAAACCAGGTAAAGGACCCTTGCTTTTCGTACGTACTAAATTGAAAAAGTGTAACTACTGGGAAAAACAATAGATAATACATTTTCAGCAGGACATAAAATAGATGACGTTCGAGTAGAAACTCGCTCTTTTCCAATATTTATATGAAGAAGGAAATGATTTCGTTTTTATGAATACTGAGGATTTCCATCAAGTAAATATTCGTAAAAGATATGTTGGATTATCCAGAATTATTGAAAGAAGGTGAAGTAGTTATGATTATTTTTAATGCTGAAGATGAAACACCTCTTTCTGTGGAGATGCTGCAAACGTGATACTTGACAGTGCAACACGTAGAACCAGGAGTAAAAGGAAATACTGCAACAATGCTACAAAACCTGCTACTGTTGAAAAACAGGCGCAATAGTAAACGTTCCTCTTTTTATTAATGAAGGAGATAGAATTAAAATTGAAACAGAAAAAGGAACTTACGTTGAACGTATAAAAGAATAATTTCTGTTGAATAACTATTTTTTGTAATTAAGATATTATGATGAAGTTAGCAATTATAGTAATACTTATTTTTAGCGATATGTATTTTGGGTATGGCTATTAAGATATGGGCTAAAAAGGAGGAAAATTTGCGGGTACTTGTGCTAGCCAAAACTCTCATTTGAATACAACAGGAGAGCCTTTGTAGTTTTTGTGGTAGATTACCAGATGAAACAGAATGTCGTAATAACTCCTTAATAGATATTTAAAAATATATCAATTAAAACCTAAAACAATGAAAAAGAACACCTTTTGAATTTTTCCGTTGCTTCTTATTGTTTTAGGGTTTTTATTTTGGAATAATCTTTTTCAGGATAATAATTTCAATAAATTATTCCATATTACTTTCCTTTATTTCAGTGTTTTTAGTGTATTTTTCTATTTTAAATAAATATACTAAAATTACTACTTTACATTTTTCATGGGAATTTTATTGTATTCTATTCATTATGAGCCAAATATAAAAAATAATTATACCCAAATACTTCTCAAAATAAAGAATATACTCACAAGGTATAATAGAAGATGTATAAAATCTTTCTATAAAGCTCAATTTGCTGATAATTACAAAGTTACAGGAAAAATTTCTTTTACATATAAAAAGATTCTATTTCTGTAAATGAGATAGGAAAAATCAATTCTTTTTAAAACAAAATTAACTTCAATTTCTTTCGGTAAAAATCCATATCAGTTTGATTACCAGAAGTATATGCAAAGAAAATATATTTATTGGCAAGGTCATACAGATGAATATAAAGTACAAAATAAAGCTCTCTCTTATTCTTTGGGCAAAAGATTACAAAAATTATTTAGCTACTTTTAGATAATTACCCTTTTTCAAATGAAAGTAGAGGTATAATAAAAGCTGGTTCTAGGAGTTCGTTCAGATATTGATTCTGAAACATATCAAGAATATATTGACGCAGGTGCTGTACATATTTTGGCTATTTCAGGATTACATATAGGAATTATTACAATTTTTAATAACCAAAATAGTTAATTTATTTTTACCTAAACGAAGAAAAATAATTAAAATAGCCATTGTATTTAGTATTTTATTAACATATGCTTTTTATAGCAGGTTTATCGGCGTCTGTTCTTCGGGCTGTTATAATGTTTGGAGCTTATAGTATAGCAGAATTACTTGAAATAAGCGTGCTAGGTATGATAGTCTTATTTTTCTATTTTTGTTTTTACTTCTATTTAAAACCTAATTTTTATTTGATGGTAGGCTTTTCAGTTGAGTTATGCAGCTGTACTTTCAATTTCCTATTATTTTTATCTTTATATAATCGGTATTTGTTATAAAAATCTGATTTTCAATACAATATCAGATATAATTAAAGTGAGTATAGCTGCTCAAATAGGAATAATTCCAGCTATCTCTTTTTATTTCCATCAATTTGTAGGGTTATTTTTAATTACAAATATTATCATTCTTCCTTTTTGGGAAATTATTTTTAGGATAGGAATTTTGTTGTAATATTAGCTAATTTTCAGGTTTTACCTCTTTGGTTAGTTAAGGTATATGATTTTAATTTTTCAATGAATTATGTGATAAAAATATTTCTTCATATAAAACTATGATTATCAGTGATGTATATTTTGATCAAAATGATGCTTTTCATAAGTTTTCTTTTTATTGGGAGTCTTTTTTATCTATATCTCTAGAAAAATTAAATATCTGTATTTAATATTAATATGTTATCAAATATATTTAATTTTTGATAAATATAAAGAGCATAAGTCAAATAATAGTTTTTCAACTCAGTATAAACAAACTCTTTTAGCAGCAAGATAATGGTAAAATAACCTTTTATCATTCTGATTCTTTAAAATTACCAAATTCTTTATATTAAGAATTTTTTGTTATAATAAGTCGATTAAGAATGTTGATTATCAGTGTCTTAATAATATTTTATCTGTAAAAGGTAAAAAATATTTTAATAATTGATGAGGTTATATACATAGATGATTCTATAAAAGCAGATTATGTTTTGCTTTTTGTAATTCTCCTAAAATTAATTTAGAAAAATTCATAGAGAAAGTCTATAAAAGTCTTAGTTGCAGATGGAAGTAATTTTCCTACAATGGTGAAAAAGTGGCAAAAACAGCTGAAAAATATAATATTCCGTTTCATTACACCCAAGAGAAAGGAGCTTTTATTATTCAGTAAATTATTTTAAGATATATTAAAAATCTTATTCTTCATTTTCGTTCTTTATTTCTAAAATCAGTAATATTTTTGCATTGTTTAAATTTTAAGCAAATACTGAAAGATGAAACATTTTTCATATCTATTTATCTCAGAAACTAAAAATTTATTTTTATCTGCCATAGGGTTATTTTATGTTATAGTATTTCCGTTATTTCTTTTGGTTTCTTTTCAGCTCTTTTTATAATGGGGTCCCAAGGATTTGCCAATGGCTTTATATTGATAGAGACCAAAGCCAACAATCAGCAAATTTACTAAGAATGCTTGATGCTACCCCTTCAATTGAGTTAAAAATGGCTTTTAACAGATGAAAAAGAAGCTCAAAAACTTATTCAACAACAAAAATAGTAGGTTTTATAGAAATTCCGGTTACTTTTTCACTTTACTAAACAGATCAACAAACGATTATTTGTTATACAAATAATCAGTTTATGCTTTCTGCAGGGCTTATACAAAAAGGATTTTTCAGACAACAATAGGTATGTATTCTGCAGGTTTGGTAATGAAAAAGAAACTACAAAAAGGATTACAAACAGAAAAGTTAAATCACAGGCTCAATCGGTAAAAATTGCAGAGTATCCTTTATTCAATCCGTATTTTAACTATACTTTTTATCTTTTGGTAGCAATTTTCCCAATGCTTTTACAGATGATAGTAATGATGGTTTGACAATTTATGTATTAGAATAGAGTTTCGATACCAAAAAGGTAAATACTGGTTGCAAAAAGCAGAAGGGAAGCTTTATAGCTCTTATGGGTAAAATTCTTCCTTATACATTGGCTTTTATTTTTGTATCTTGGTGGATGAATTTTCTATTGTTTGACCTTATAGGAGCTCCTTTACATATTTCTAAGATTAATGTTGTTTTAATAACATTTATTTTAGTAATTATATATCAAATTTTTAGGAGTTATTTTTGTTTCTTTCGCTCGTGATTTCGTTCAGCTCTTACTATAGGAAGTGGTTTTACAGCCATTGCTTTTTCTTTTGCAGCTTATACCTTTTCCTATGGAAGGTTTTACCTAAAAAGTATGCAAGTGGTAGCACAAATTTTTCCTTATACACATTTTATGAAATATTATGTTAATAGAGCAATTAAAGGAATACCCATTGAATTTATCTAGGGCAACCTTTATTGGTGTTTTTGTTTGTTTATTTTGCTTTTTGTATTAGCTTATCCAAAATTTGTATAAAAAAATAGGAGGTTATGAGAAAAATTAGAGATTATATATACCAAAGTTCGGCTGATTTTACAAAGTCAATGTTATGGGAATTAAAATATTTTTCGTGATAAACCCGTATCATTTATAATAGTTTCTATATTAGTTTCTATATATACTTATTTATATTCAAAAGAAACATTAGAAAAGTTACCTATAGGCGTTGTAGATGAAGATAATACCGCAGGAGCAGACAGTTATCCGTATGGTAGATGCAACAAGTCAAACACAAATTATTGAAAATTATTTAAATTTAACAGAAGCTCAAAAAGATTTTCAACGAGGAAAATTTATGGAATACTTACTGTCTCTAGAGGCTATATGCGTAGAATTACAGAGAGGAAATCAACCCACTATTTCAGTCTATGCTGATGCTTCTTATATGTTGTAATATAAACAAATATTTACATCTGTTAAGGTTTCGGCAACATATTTTTAACGTAGAGTCGATGTAAAACGAACTTTATCACAGGGTAAAAATTCCAGTACAAGCCCTTGAAGAAACTCAGCCTGTTGTCTCAAAAAAGTAGTAAGTTTATATAATCCATCTTCTGGTTATGCTACTTTTCTTATCCCTGTGGTTCTTGTTATCATATTTCAGACAACTATTTTAACTGCTGTAGGTATTTTTAGGAGGAACGATGCGAGAAGGAAATAAGTTGAAGAAAATTTATCCCTAACTCTGGCAATTTTATTGGAGCATTACCCATAATAATGGGAAAAAGCAACCGCTTATTTAACCCTTTCAGTTGGAATATTATTTATCATTTTAGGAATAACAATGCCTTTATTTGGTATTCCTTTAAGAAATTCTATGATAGTTATAATTGTTTTTATGATTCCTTTTTATATTAGCTGTTGTTTTTATGGGAATTTTCTTTTAACTTTTAGAAAAGAGAAGATGCTATTATGATGATAATGTACACTTCATTGCCAGCTGTAATGCTTACAGGATTTTTCTTGGCCTACTTCAACCATTCCAGAATGGATAGTGTTTATATATCTTATTTATTTCCAAGTACATTAGGAGCTAAAGGCTTTGTAGCTCTTTTCTCAAATGGGTGCTAATTTAAGTACAATATCTACTATAGGAATTTGGGCTATTTGTATTTTTATTTCGATACTTGCATCTTTCACTATGGCTAGAATAATTCGTAATAAATAGTTAAATAAATATTAATAATAAAAATAAAAAGGAAATATCAAAAATAAGATATTTCCCTTAAAAATTTAAAAACAAAAATTAATGAAAAGAAAAACTAAGTATTATCTGTTTAACTTTCTTTTTATGAACTTGTTAAGGTCTGTTCCTTTTACAGAATAAGTGTTAAATAAAAGAATAGGAGCGATAACCCCAAAAAGCAAGACCAAGGGTAATAAAAACAAGTTTGATAGCTTGCCTTTACTTCAGAGATAATTTGGGCAAGCTGTTCGCTACTATCATATTTAAGGGTTACAATTTTTATAAGCCCCATCATAAATTCATATCCATATTTCCCTGGAATCATATTGATAACCGCCGGAACAGTAAAAACAATGGGAGGTGTATGTACACGATGGGCAAAATAAACTCCTCAAAAATCCTACGGTACAAGCTCCTATAAATGAGCAAAGTACTATTTGTTCAGGCATTATTGTAAACAATAAAGTAGTTTTAATTCCCCAACCTATTCCTCCTAAAAATACCCTGTTATCCACAAGGCTCTACGTGGAGTATTAAAAAGCATAGCAAAGCCAATAGAAAACCACATTGACCAAAAATACGTTCTGAAAGTTCTAAAAAAGTATCAAAGTAATTCATAACCAAAAGCAAAAAGTGAAATATAAAAACCTACCGCAATCATAAAACTAAAACCATAGCATACACAACTTAGCACCTCCCGATACAATATGAGCCGTTAATAAATCAATGAATCCATTAATCAGAGGAACTCCAGGAATAAGCCATAAAAACGCAAGCTGCCAAAGCATTAGATAAGGTTCTATACCTATAAATCTAAAAATGTTGACAACAGAAACTGAAACAAAAAGCTGCCCAAGCCCAACAAATAAATAAGTTAAATTTTCTTAATTGAAGAATTCTTCTCCTACTGCTCTATAGAAAGTAGCTAAAAAGAAACTCCAAATTCAATATAACTTCCATTTTTCCTCCAAAAATGTAGGCCAATGAACCGCCTGCTAGAGCTACAAAAAGCCAAACCAAATAAATATTGTAATGAGCTCTTAGCTATAATATCTATTTCTTTTGTATTTCTTCAATGGGTAATCATAAGCTTCCCAAGAAAGAATACTAATATCAGATATGGCATTGAAATTTACCCCGTGAGTGAGGTATTCTTTTTACAATAGTTCGGTTCTGTTTATCGTTTTGTTTATAAACGGTTAAAGAAATAGTAGCCGAAAAAGACATTTCACAATGATACCCTAAAGCATTGGCGAAATCGCTCTACATTTCAGTAGTTCTTCGAGTATTGGCACCACTAGAAATTAATAAAGTGTATTTGGGCAAAAGTTCAGCAGCATTTTTCTATGTTGCTTTGCTGTTTTCCATAAAAATAGTTTTGGTGATTTTGTTAAACAAAAGGCAAAATTACAAAAATAATATATTCAAAACAATGACTATTGTTAATCTATGATAAAAATATAGAGTAATTATTTTTGTTAAATTATTAATTATTCAGCAATTTGAAAACTCTTCCCATTCTTCTATAAGAGAATCTAATTCTTGTAATTCATAATTCTTTAAAAGTCATTAGAAAATAGAAATATTTTCTGATATTTAAATCCATATTGGCTGTTCTTTTTCTAAATCTTAATTCTGGTTTCAATTTTATTAATTTGATTATTTATCGTTCTTTTTGAGCTTCATAAGAAATTATCTGTATTATCTCTGAAGGAGTTTTGTATTTTTGCGTGTCAATTTCTCGAAAGTTAGAAACTTCTCGTTGTTGCAAATAAAAAGTCAATATCTCCTAAATATTCTCTGATATTTTTGGTCTTTAAATTCATATACTTTTTCTGTTAATCCTTGTAGAAAATCACGGTCGTGAGACTATAATTAGTTCCTTCAAGAGTTGTAATGCTTGTTTAAGAACGTTTTAGAAGCAATGTCAAGATGATTTGTAGGCTCGTCCATTACTAAAACATTGAATGAAGAAAAGAAGCATTTTAGCAAACAAGGCTAAACGATTTCTTTCGCCTCCTGAAAAGTACTTTCACTTTCTTTCTCTACATCATCACCTCGAAATAAGAAAGCACCTAATATATCACGTACTTTGGTTCTATTGGTATCATTAGCAGCATTGTTCATTATATCTAAAATAATTGCTGCTTTATCTAAATAATGAAAGCTTGATTTTTGAGCAAAATAACCTATTTCTACATTATGACCTTTTATAATTCCATCGAAAGGAATTTCATTTATAATCACTTTTAGCAAGAGTTGTTTTTCCTTGTTTGTCCTACAAAAGCAATTTTACTACCTCGTTCTACTAATAAGTTAATGTTCTTTAGATTGTCTTATCTCCATATACTGACATTATCAATTTCTAAAAACTACCTTACCAGGCTGTTTTGAAACAGGGAAACTGAACTGACATAACAGAATTATCTTGTACATCTACTTTCATTCGTTCTATCTTATCCAATTTTTATAAGAGACTGAGCCATAGATGCTTTTGTCGCTTTTGCTCGGAATTTATCAATCAGTTTTCAGTTTGTTGAATCATCCTGATGAGCAGAAATTTGTTGTTCAATCATTTCTTTACGAAGTTCCAAAAAGGCAGAATATGGTTTTGGATAATCATAAATTCTTCCACCTACAATTTCTATAGTTCGGTTAGTAACATTGTCTCACATTTTATCGTGTGAGATAATAGCTACTGCGCCTGAATAATTTTTTAAAAATTCTCAAACCATATAATGGACTCAATATCAAGGTGATTGGTAGGTTCGTCCAGCAATAGAACGTCATTTTGGAGAAGCAATTTGGCTAATTCTATTCGCATACGCCAACCTCCTGAAAAAACTGTCAGTTAACTTTATAAAATCTCTCGTTTAAAAGCCTAATCCTGAAAGAATTTTTCTGTATCTCCTTTATACGAATAACCTCCAAGAATTTCGTAATGATGAGTATAGTCATTGAGTTTAGAGATTAAAAATATTATATTCATCACTCTCATAATCTGTACGTTGAGCAAGAAGTTCATTGATGGAGTCAATTTCTTTTTCTATTTTTATAATTTCATCAAATGCCTGATAAGCCTCTTGCAAAACACTTCTTCCCTGAACAAAATCTATATCTTGTTTTAGGTATCCTATTTTGGTTTCTTTATCAGTAGAAATAGTACCTGTGTCAGGGCTTAATTCTCCTGATAATATTTTTAGTAAAGTGGATTTTCCTGCACCATTTTTACCAATAATTCCAACACGATTACCTCCATTAAGCATAAAAGTAACGTCTGAAAATAAAAATTCTCCTTGGAAAAGAAATAGATAAATTGCTAATATTCAGCATATTTGATAATTTAAAAATAGATGCAAATGTACATATTTTTCAGAGAAAGAAAATAATTTTAATTTGATTAAAGTTTTAACATAAAGAAATATTATTATAAAAAATTAAGAAACAATATTTGTTTTATATAGAAAAACCTTATATTTGCGTTTTAAAAATTAAAAAGATGAGTGTATTAGTTAATAAAAATTCTAAAAATCCTTGTACAAGGATTTACAGGTGAGTGAGGGAACTTTTCACGCAGAACAAATGATTCAATATGGAACCAATGTTGTGGGGGATAACTCCAAATAAAGGAGGGCAAACACATTTGGATAAGCCCGTATTTAATTCTGTAAAAGAAGCAGTACAAAAACAGGGGCGAGATACTTCTATTATTTTTGTTCCACCAGCATTTGCAGGTGATGCTATTATGGAAGCAGCTGAAGCAGGTATTAAAGGTAATTATAGTCTATTACAGAGGGATTCCCTAGGTGCAGATATGGTTAAAGCAGCAGCTTATATTAAGGATAAAAACTGCCGTCTTATAGGTCCTAATTGTCCAGGAGTTATTACTCCAGAAGAAGCGAAAGTAGGAATAATGCCAGGTTTTGTTTTCAAAAAGGAAAAGTAGGAATAGTTTCAAAATCAGGTACTTTTAACTTACGAAGCTGCCGATCAAGTAGTACGTCAAGGCTTAGGAATATCTACAGCTATTGGAATAGGTGGAGACCCTATTATAGGAACTACTACAAAAAGAAGCTGTTGAATTATTTATGAATGACCCTGAAACAGAAGTAGTTGTAATGATAGGCGAAATAGGTGGACAACTTGAGTAGAAGCAGCTCGTTGGATAAAAGAAACAGGGAATAAAAAGCCAGTTGTAGGTTTCATTGCTGGAGAAACAGCCCCCTAAAGGTCGTACAATGGGACACGCAGGAGCTATCGTAGGAGGTAGTGAAGATACTGCTGAGGCAAAAACGAATTATGAGAGAGTGTATCCACGTGGTAGATTCACCAGCAAAAATAGGTGCGAAAAAGGAAAGAAATCTTAGGAAAATAAGTTTTTCATAAATTCAATATTAAAAATCCGAAAAATTAATTTTTCGGATGTTTTTCACTTTTTTAAGTTGAAGCATATTAATAGGATTAGAAGAAAAGCCTTCTGTATGTATAAAACGTACATTTTCATCATAATATAATGGAATGATAGGGAGGTGAGACATTATCAAACTATCCATTCTTTTATAAAGGATTATTCGTGTTTCTTTTGAATTTTCATTAATTGCTTTTCATATAATTCATCATACAACTCATTTTTGAAATGTATAATTTCCTCCATTAGGTGCAAAATTCTTAGAATAAAATAAAGATAAATAATTCTCAGCATCAGGATAATCTCGCTATCCAACTTCCTCCGAAAAGGCTTTGTAACTTTCCAGTAGCTCTATTTTGTCTAAGAGTAGAAAGGTAACATTATATCTATATCACACTCAAAACCAATTTGTTGTAATTCTCTTTGTATAAATTCACAAATATCTAAATAATTTGTATCAGTAGCTATTCTTATTTTAGGCTTTTTATTATATATATGAAAATTATTTACAATATTTTTAGAATAAGTAGGATTGTAAGAAAACTATATTTTCAGAATAACCCCTCTAATCCTTTTGGAATAAAAATTATTACTAGCGGGTATTCCTATATTATTTCGTAAATATTTCATCATCTATCAAAACCTAAAATGTATAGCTTCTCTAAGGTCTTTATTTTCAGATATTTCATTGATATTATCTAAGGTAATACCTATATATTCAGTATTCAGGAAAGAAGACTTTTCCATTTTTATTTTATTGGAATATTTTGGAGTAAGACTACCTTTGAAGTAAGAAGTTCATCTTTATACGAAGCATCAATAGCGTTAATAAAATCCAAATTTCCTTGTATGAATTGTAAAAATTCTGATTGCTTTTTCAGTTACTAATAGAAATACCATCTAAATAGAGTAGCGGGTGTTCCTTTTCTTTTTCATAAAATAAAGAATCTTAAAATAAGTTTTTTCATTTTCTTCCCAAAGTTGAAAACAAAAAGCACCAGTTCCTACAGGGTCGAGAAATTTTCTTTATAAAAATCAATAGCCTCAAAAGGGACAACACTTGCTATATTTTTGTAGCCAATAACCTAGAAAAAGGAGGAAAAGAATTAGTTAATTCTATAGTGAATATGCTATCATTTTTACATAAAAATTTATCAATATATTGAAAAATCCATTTACCAGGAGAAGCTGTTTTTCATCATTCAATCTAGAAAACGTATAATCAAAAATCTTTAGCATTTACTTTTCGAGTGCTATCGGGTGTAAAGCATTGATTTTTATGAAAATACACATCATTTCTAAGATAAAAGAATATCCATCAGCAGAAATATCCCATGCTATATCAGGTTTTATATTCAAAGAATCATCAAGTTGAACAAGTCCTGTAAATCAATTGATTTACAGCCCAAATATTACTTTGTGTTCTTGCAGCAGGGTCTAATGAAGAAATGTTAGAATGTTCATTATATCTGAAAATTTGCTTTTCATCATTATTTTCATTGCAAGAAAGCATAACAATATATATATATAATATTCTGATTTTTCATTTATTTATAAATTAAAAACCACAATAAACATAAGTCTATTATGGTTTTTAATATGAATTTAAATATTTTTAACTAAAAAGATGTTTTTAAATTGTTCTAGAAGCGAACATCATTTTCATAAAACATACGAATATCACCTATTTGATATAAAAGCATCGCAATACGTTCTATTCCCATTCCAAAAGCAAATCCTGATATTGTTCAGCATCTATATTACAGTTTTTCAATATATTAGGGTCAACCATACCACATCCCATTATTTCTAGCCAGCCAGTCCCTTTGGTTATTCTATAATCAACTTCATTATTTAGTCCCCAATAAATATCCACCTCTGCACTTGTCTCTGTAAAGGGAAGTAAAGAAGGGCGCATACGTATTTTAGATTTTTCCGAACATTTCTTTTTGTAAAATATAAAAGAGTTTGTTTCAAATCTGCAAAAGAAACATCAGTATCTATATACAAAGCCTTCTACTTGGTGAAATAAACAATGAGAACGAGCTGAAATAGCCTCATTACGGAAAAACACGTCCAGGGAGAAATAGTTCGGATTGGAGGTTTATTTTGCCTCCTATATCTTGTTTAGTACGGAACTTGTAGCGTACGCAGTAAAATATCAGGGTTTGTTTGTATAAAAAGTATCTTGCATATCACGAGCAGGGTGATATTCAGGAAGGTTTAAAAGCTGCAAAAATTATGCCAATCGTCTTCTATTTCAGGACCTTCAGAAACATTTAAAACCAATATTTTGAAAAATCATAATCTGATTTTTACTAAAGAAATAGGGTGTCGGCTTCCTAAAAGAGATAGGCTCTGCTGGGCGTGTAAGGTCATTATAAACGCTTGTATTGTCTGATGCGTTTTCGAATGCATTACGAAGTTCTTGTATTTTAGTTTCTGCTTTTACTTTTTAATTCATTAATACTCTGCCCAAAAGATTTTCCTCATTAGCAACCGATTTGAAATGAGAAAATAAATCATTAAGGACACCTACCAAAAATATTCTACCCTGAATTGTTCTAATTCTTCTTTTTCTGTACGAAAAGCTCAACCTTAGCGATATGTTCTCTTATTTTATCTAACATAAACAGATTACTTTTTAAAGAGGCAAAGTTACATAAACAAATAAATTATTTTTATTACAAAATTATTTATTATAATAAAAAGCCTTCCTGAAAGTTCAAGGAAAGCTTCATTATATTTATTAGTAATAATATTTCTAAAAAGAATAGACGTCTTCTTACTGTTTGTTGTTCTTCTTGTGCAGGTGTAGCATTGTTTTTCTCTCACTTGTTTGAATAGTTTTGCGTGTACCATTTTTAGTAATAGCAATGTTATATTTAGTAGCATCAAGAATTAAATGAACTAAAAATTGTCTGTTTGAAGAAGCAAATAATACGTGAATTTGTTCTTTTAAGCAATTTCAATACGATCAATATTTTTGTCATTAAGATCTTCTACATATCCTAACGCTTTTTGTAGCCCTGACGTAAAAATCTCTACTTGAAAGCACTTGATAGTCTGTTATCTACACTTGTAGCTGCTTCATATGCAATTGTGTTTCCATCATTTGTACTTACTCACAGTAATTGAAATAAAGCCTGGCACTTCTTGGTGCATTGCTTTTACATAATTTTCAAATGAATTTGTATCCATAATTTACTCTCTTTAAATTTTGCACAAAGGTAAACATAATTTAAAAATGTTTTTCAGATTTTCAAAAAGTTGTAATTTTTTCTATATTTTATTGATTTTTTAGCGTAGTATTAACAATATTCAGAGAATTGTTATGATTTGTTAATATTTTAGTTTTTATTGTAATTTTTTGTTATTGTAAATAAAAATATTTAAATAAAAAGTTAAAAACTATTGTTTGAAAGCCTGTTTGTTAAAAATTATCAACAAACCCACGGCTATACTTATGGCAGTATCAGCAATATTAAAATACTGGGTCAAAAAGTGAATCTTTCTCCTCCGTAAAAAGGAACCCATTCTGGTAGAGAAGTATCGATTATAGGGAAATATAACATATCAACTACTTTTTCCGTGAAGTAATGTTCCGTAAGGATTAGGACTCATAAAAGTAGCTATATTATCATAACTACTATCAAAAATTACTCCCATAAAAACAGAATCAATAATATTACCTAATGCTCACTGCAAAAATTAGAGCTATAGAAACAATTAAAATAGAAGGACTTTTCTTTTTAATAGAACTCAAAGCCAATATCCTATTCCAAAAATGGCACAAATACGGAAAAATAGATAAAATAAGTTTTCCGTATTGACCAGGGATGTTTTCCCTCAAGCAGCTCCATTATTTTCAGAATACGAAACCAACTAAAACTTCTACTTCTTCACAATTTGAGTGAGTATATATAAATTTTTGAATTTGGTCAATTAAAGAGTACTAATAAAATGATAATTCCGGCAGTTCGTAGTTTCATATTTAAAATGTTAATAAATAAATTGTAAAAATTTTATTGAAAAGCATTCCAGCCTCTTGCTATAATAGGAATAGCTTCATTGGATCGTGTAATTAAAATTTATACCTTGTTCAGGTTCAGTAATATATCCAATAATAGTTAAATTTGGATTTCCCTATTTTTTATCAAAATCAGATTGAGAAATAGTGAAAAGTAATTCATAGTCTTCTCCGCCACTTAGGGCTACCATTGTACTACTAATATTAAATTCTTCACAAATATTAATAAGCTGAGGGTCAAGAGGAATTTTATCTTCCATAATACGACAACCTACATTAGATTGTTTACAGATATGTAAAATTTCTGATGAAAGCCCATCACTAATATCCATCATAGAAGTAGGTAATACGTTCAATTTTTCTAAAAAGTTGCACAATATCTTTTCGGGCTTCTGGTTTTAATTGTCTTTCTATAAAGATATTGATATTGGTCTAAGTCAGGTTGAGAATTAGGATTAATTTAAAAAACTTCTTTTCTCTTTCAAGGACATTAAGTCCATATAGCTCCTCCTAAATCACCTGAAACAACAATTAAATCATTTGGTTTAGCTCCCATTTCGATATACAATTTTTCTTGTTTAGCTTCGCCTAATGCAGTTACGAAATAATTAGCCCCTTGTAGAAGATGTTGTGTCTCCTCTACCAAATCTACTTTTGTGGCACTGACAAAGCAACCGAATTCCTTCATATAATTCTTCTAAGGCTTCTAACGGAAAACGATTAGACACAGCATGGAGACAGTTACTTCAGTAGCAATAGCATCTCATAGCATAAATATCTGATAGATTGACAATTATAGCTTTGTATCCTAAATGTTTCAAAAGGCATATAACTGAGGTCAAAATGAATACCTTCAACTCAGTAAATCTGTTGAAATAACACATTTTTATTACCAAAATCAATTACAGCTCCATCATCACCAATACCTTTAATTGTTGAGTCTTGTTCTATTGAGAAATGGTAAGAGTATCAATTAAAACCAAACTCTCCTAATTCTGAAAGTTGAGTTCGTTGAGGATTTTTATCTTCAATCATAAAATAATAAAATTAAAATAATTCAATATAAGGTATGTAACAAACAGCTAAAACTATCATTACAGCAAAAGAAACCATAGTAACA